>WBZM01000424.1_pt1 | contig 60394 bp, 33 predicted proteins | sample 5204271 | NCBI WGS metagenome assembly WBZM01 (sample SAMN12344346, study PRJNA552823) | activated sludge metagenome | biome: Activated sludge suspended growth; feature: Nitrification reactor; material: Wastewater; isolation source: activated sludge from nitrification reactor of wastewater... | reverse complement strand
CCATAGTAATTGATGATTTCGCAACCACAAATTACTTGGCCAGTTCCCATTCTTCAAACGATTGTCAATTTTTCAAAAATCCTCTTTTGGATTTCAAAACATACTCTAAGCCCTTCCGGTCGGCTCTATTTTTTCGCCGAGGGCGATTTTGGTTTTTGCTTCATCAAAAATGGCGTACTTAGCAAAGCCGCACTTCCTGGATTGCCACAGCGCCAGACCGGGTTCTACATCGCCGGGTTGTCCGAGGGGAAAATGGGCCTGGGGCTGCACATGCTCGGCTTGGGCATAGCAGAGGAGGTTAATGGTGCGATTTCCAAGCTGAAAATTGTGGGCAAAGAAAAGGGCCTGCTCCTCGAAAACGTGCTCACCATCGCTGAGGACTGGGGCGGCAGACTTTGGTGCGGGCGAACCTCGCAGGGCATCGCTGTCTATGACCCCGTGCGGGACACCGCCGTCACTTGGCTGCGCTCCAACGAAAACCCCAAGAGCGTGGGCGCCCTGGCCTCCTGCGTGGACGAAAATGGCACCCTCTGGCTCGGCACCAACAATGGCATTTACCAGCTGCCCAGCGCCCACAAATTTGATTACTTGAAGCAAGACCTCTTCAAAGCACTCGTACCGTTCCCGTTGCCGGGCAAGGCCACCCAGCGCATCCACGCCTTGGTGGACACCGAGCGATTCTTGATAGCTGGCTCCACTCATGGTCTTTACTTTTTCGATAAACGTTACCGGGGCAAGCGGCCCCGCATATTTTCCATGCTGTTCGGCAGAGATTTGACAGGTCAGGGGGTAGAACAGAACGCCCTTCTGTTCACTCCCCCAACAGCAGGCAAGGAAGGCGGCTACCTATGGGTCGGCACGCAGGGCGGCGCCACCCGTCTCGAACTCTCCCTGCTCCGCTTCGACACCTCAGCCACCGACCTGCATCTCACGGGCTTCACGGCAGGCGGCGATAAGGTAGGCATCGTGGAGGGCAAAATAAGCAAGCTGCCTGTCAAGAAGCGCAATATCACCTTTGCCTTTCTCCCATCGGGAAACAAGCTGCTCAAGGACGACCTCTACTTCGACATCGCTGTGGTGAACGGCCAGGGCGACACCCTGTTTTGGCGAAGCCAAACCAAAGAACGGGGCGGCGAGTTGCCCTATTTGCCGCAAGGCAAATACACGCTACACATCACGGCCTTCAAGCACAACGTGGTGTCGGGGCAAGCGGCGTGGGCGTTCACCGTGCCAAGGCTGCCGAGCGAAAACCCTTGGGTTTGGGCGGGGCTGGCCCTGGTCGTGTTGGGCATACCTTTCACTTGGTTTTATATGAAAAAACGCCACCAAGCCGAGTTGGAGCGGTCACGACGGGAGCGGGATGCGCTGCAAATCCGGGCCTTGTCCAATTTTTTCAACCCGCATTTCATCAACAATGCCCTGCACTGGGTGCAAAGCCGCTACCGCAAGGATGCCGACACGGCCACCATCGTCGGGCGTCTTTCAGAAAACGTGGACCACCTATTCGCCAACACCCAAAGCGGCAAGGCATACCACCCATTGTCAAAGGAGCTTGAAATCGTGCAGAACTACCTGAAAATACAGCAGGTGCGCTTCGGCGAGGGGCTGCGGGTCTCGCTCGATTTGCCGAAGGATGAAGGGGCGATGGAGGCCGTGCAAGTGCCGTCCATGCTGCTGCAAATCCACACGGAAAATGCCGTGGAGAAGGGCATCCGCAACCGCAAGGAGGCAGGGCGTTTTTTGCTTTCGGTGAAAATGGGGGACGATGGTTGCCATGTCGCCATCGAGGACGATGGGCGGGGCAGGCCCCGTAACGTCGAACCCCAGTTCGGCGGTACACGCAAGGGCAGCACCGCCGTCATGGACGACCTCATCGCCCTGTTCAACCGCTACAATAAGCAGCCACTGACCGTGCGCTACGAGGATTTTATCTTTGGTGAAACGGAAGGTGGGCGGTACGGCACGAGGGTGCATTTTTTCATCCCTAAAAATTACAACTATGAGCTTTCGTAAACTGCGTGCCTTGGTGGTGGAGGACGAGGCGCCCATCCGCCGGGAGTTGGTGGCCGCCCTGAACGAGACCCTGGAAATGGAGGTGGTCGGCGAGGCCGACAACGTGGAGGATGCTTTTGATTTGGTGAAAAACAAGCCTGCCGAAGTGCTTTTCCTCGACATCAAGCTCATCGGCGGCAGCGCATTTCAATTGCTCGCACTGCTAAAACGGGAGGGCGTGGCCATTCCACCAGTGGTCATTAATACGGGGTTTCGTGATTTCGAATATGCCCAGCGGCTGCACAACGAGTTCGGCGGCGAGGTGGTGGCTATTTTGAAAAAACCTTTTTACGAGGACTGGGAACGCCATAATGAGAATATCATGGAGGCCATTTACCTGCGCCAACAGCAGGAGCGCATGGATGCCAAGCCGCAATTCCCCAACAAAAAATTGCTTAGCATCCAAGATGGCCGCCACAGCTACATGGTGAACCCCGCCGACGTGGTAATGGTGAAAACCGGGGCAAAGGGTCAAGGAAAAACAGAGGTCGTCCTCGAAAAGCAGTCCATCATGAGCGGCCTTTCATTGGCCCAAATGCTGGGCAAGCTGCCACCCAACTTCTTGCAAGTGAACCGCTACGAGGCCATCAATATCGAATGGATAAGCGTGCTCGACCATACGGAGCGGGAGGTGAAGCTGCGAAATGGTTGCCTCTGTGCGGTCGGTGGGGGATATTACCAGGAACTGTGCAGGTGGTTGGAATAGGCAATCCCCCCTTCAATATCCAAATTTCTCAATTTCCCAATTTACCCTCACACTTTAACCCAAGCCTGCTTCCGGTTGCTCTCCAGAATCCGCTCGCAGATGAGCAGTTCCCGAAGGCCGTCGGCGAAGGTCGGGTAGCTTGGTTTTGCAGGCTGTTTGCCTTCGGCAACGGCGGCGTAAACCTCCTTGAAAAGCTGCTTTGAAGTGTCAGGAAAGCCCTCGTTGTGGCCACCGGGGAAGGACATGATTTCCCTCGCCTCCGGGTAGGCCAGCGACGGGTCACGCATCAGCGATTCGTTGAAGCCGTCCCGGTTGCCGACCCAGACCTCGTTGGGCGCTTCGGAGTTCCAAGCGAAGGTCTTTTTTGAGCCGGAAACCTCTAATTTTAGCTGGTTTTTCCTCCCAGCGGATACCTGAGAAACTGTGATGGAGCCACGGTTGCCGTTGTCGAAACGGAGTAGCACGTTGGCGTGGTCCTCGGTGGTAATAGGCACGTCGGCATAGTCTTCCGGCGTGAGCATCTTGCCAGAATAGGTTTCGACGGGCTTGAGCGGCTTTTTCCGGGTCTTGTGGATGGTATTGAAATCAGCCAGGACCTCCGTGGTTTTCAGGCCGGTGATGTACTCGATGATGTCCATCAAGTGCGAGCCGATGTCGGCAATGGCCCGTGAATCGCCCGATTTGTCCGGCTCCAAGCGCCAGTTGAAATCCGTTTCATAAAACAGCCAATCCTGCAAATAGGAGCCGAGCACGGAATACACCTCGCCCAAATCGCCCCGCTCCCGCATGGTTTTCATCTGGCGAACCAGCGGGTAGTAGCGCAGATTGAAATGCACGGCATTGACCAAGCCCGTTTGCGCAGCGATGGCCACGAGTTCTTCGGCTTCGTGCAGGTCTTTGGCCAAGGGTTTTTCGCAAACGACGTGCTTGCCCGCCAACAGCGCTGCTTTTGATTGTGAATAATGCAGGAAGTTCGGTGTGCAGATATGGACGCAAGCGATGTCGTCCATGGCCAGCAATTGCTCAAAAGTACAGGGGCGCTCGATGCCCAACTGAGCCGCCTTTGCGGTAGCAAGTTCAATGTTTACTTCGCAAAGCGCCACCACCTCTACGTTTGGCAGCCTCCGCAATGCTTCAATATGTGCTGGCCCGATAAAGCCGGTGCCGACTACACCTACTTTGATTTTTGTCATAATGTGTTGTTTTTGAAAATGAAACTTGAACACGTTGAGGTGACGCCTACAAATGGCCGCTACATGAGCGCCAAATTGCATAATTTGAATGGCCATTTGCAGGTGTCGCCTCAACTCATGGCTGCTATTTCGAAAGGGCTGGCAAGATATAAAAGCCCTTTAAACCTCCGGCGGCAAGATATTCTTAAAATGCCCGTTCATCGCCACTTTTTTGCGAAGCTCCTCCATTTCACGGGCAGTCGGCAGCAGCCGCTCCAAGTGCAAGAGCATATAATCCTGGCGGCGCATCTCCTCCGGCATACAAAGGAACTCATATTCCTGTTCGATGGAAAAGCCGACGAGGTGGGCGATTTTGTAGGTGTTAAAGTCAGCGGAGTGCTGGGGCAACGGCTTTGTGATGTTCATGACCCGGTACAGTTCGCCAAGGCTTTCAAGTATCCGCTCATTGGTAACGAAATCGCCCACCGTGTCGTAGGGCATGCGCAGAATTTCCGCCCCTGTGTATAGCCGATTTTCAATCTCCGGGAAGAACTCCAGTATCTTGAAAATGCCCACGCCACGGGTGCGGATGTCCATTTCACCTTTTGGGTAGGTCTTGTCTATGGAAATCAGCTCGATTTCCGTTCCTATCTCCTGCACCTTGTCCTCTATGTAGGCGGGGATGCCGAAAGTGGTGCCCTTAGCCTCGCACTCTTGAATGAGCTGCTTGTACCTCGGCTCGAAGATGTGCAGGTTCAACTGCTCGCCGGGGAAGGCGACCAGCCGCAGGGGGAACATTGGAAGCAGGACGGTTTGCATCGGTCTCGATTTGCGGCAAAAGTAGGGATTTGCGGATAATCAAGTTTTTGCTACGGCTTGTTTCATAGATAAAACGGCTGCTCAAAACTCATTTGATGCGGGTTGGAATCTTTGCTAAATTTGGGCGTTTGTTGGAAAATCCGTAGTGAAGGATTGGTAAGCCCGACCAACGGGAGGGATTGCTAAGCCTGAGCGGTCTGCCGGGCTTACCAATCCCTATCGGGCCTAGTAATCCCTAATCCTATTGCAATAAATCCGTTTTCATCCGCCTAATCCGCCCAATCCGTGTAACCATCCTCCTCGCGAGGACAACCCCCAAAACCACAACTTCTAAATCCATCACCACCATGTTCCAAATCATTTCGAGAAAACAATTTTCCATCCTTTCCTTCCTCATCGTCCTCGCTTTCGCTGGCTTTTACGCCTGCGGCAAAAAGGACGTGCTACGGGCCAAGGAAATCCCAGAAGCCGTCAAATCCTACGTCTATGCCTACACCTCCGGCGTCATATCCAAGGCCGACCCCGTGCGGATACGCTTCGCTGGGGCTGCCGTAGCTGCCGACAAAGTGGGCACCGAGGCCAATGGCGTGCTAAAATTCGAGCCTTCCGCCAGCGGCGACGCCGTCTGGGAAGACGACCACACCCTCCGCTTCGACCCGGAAGATGGCTGGAAAAGCGGTACGGCCTATATTGCCAAAGTCGCCCTTTCCGATGTCTTCGACAACCTGCCGGAAGAGGCCCGTGGCTTCGAGTTCGACTTCCTCGTGCGGGAGCAGAGCCTGAGCGTGGAAGCCTACGGCATCGAGGCGGAAGACGCCAGCGACCTCAAGCGCCAACTGCTGAAAGGCGCCGTCACCGTCACCGACCGGGTAGCCAAGAACGAGGATTTGGAGAAAATCCTCAAAGCCACACAAGGCGGCAAGGCGCTCCCCATCGTCTGGGAACACAGCGAGGACGGCCTGACCCATGATTTTACCGTCGGAGAAATAGTCCGTGGAACGGGCGCTTCCGAGGTAAAACTGACCTGGGATGCCGACGACCTCGACATTGACGCCGAAGGCGACACCAAAGTGACCATCCCCGCCCTCGGCGATTTCTCCGTCATGTCCGCAAGGGTGGTAGAGGCTGAAAATCAATATGTTGTGCTGCATTTCAGCGACCCACTGCTGGCTTCGCAAGACCTGAACGGCCTCATCGGCTTCAAGGGCGAACCCAAAGTGGCGGGGGACAGCTACTACTACGAAAACTCAGGGAATATCAACCTGAACTTCACGGTGGACGGCAACCGCATCTTCGTTTATCCAAGCCAGCGTTTGGCCGGGCAAATCGGCATCGAGGTGCGCCCCGGCGTGAAAAACGCTGCTGGAGCGAGCATGGACAAACCGACCATCTGGCAGGTGGATTTTGAACCCATCAAACCCCATGTCAGGCTCGTTGGACGGGGCGTCATCCTGCCGAGCAGCGAGCAGGGCCTCGTGCTGCCTTTTGAGGCGGTGAGCCTGCAAGCTGTGGAAGTGGAGATTTTCAAGATTTACGACAATAATATCCTGCAGTTCCTGCAAACCAATGACCTCGACGGGCAGGACAATTACGAACTGCAACGGGTAGGCCGGGTCATCAAGCGCCAAATGGTGCCGCTGAAAGGGCTGAACCCGAAATCCAACGCTGGCGGCTGGACCCGCTATGCCCTTGACCTGAACACGCTTTTCAAGGCCGACCCGAACGCCATTTACCAAGTGCGCATCGGCTTCCGGCCTGAATACGCCATTTACAAATGCGGTAACCGCAAGGATGCCGATAATCTCAAAGAACTCAGCCAGCAAAGCTACACCGACGAGAACGGTGAAATCCGCTCGTTCTGGGGAGACTACTACGGCATGGACGGCTATTACGAGGACTTCCAGTGGCAGCACCGCACCAACCCCTGCTACGGCGCTTATTACAACGCCGAGAACTTCGTGCAGACCAACGTGCTGGCCAGCGACCTCGGTATCACGGCCAAGGGCGGCACCGACAATTCCTATTTCGTGGCAGTGGCCGACCTGCGCACCACGGAGAGCGTCGGGGAAGTGGACCTCGAATTTTACGATTTCCAACAGCAACTCATTGGCACAGCAAAGACGAACGGCGATGGCATTGCGGAGCTGAAGCTGGAGCGCAAGCCCTTCCTCATCATTGCGAAGAAGGAAAAAATGAAGGGCTACCTGAAAACCGCCGACGGCAACGCCCTCAGCCTCAGCCGCTTCGACGTGGCGGGCGAGGTGACGCAGAAGGGCCTCAAGGGCTTCCTCTACGGCGACCGTGGCGTTTGGCGGCCCGGCGACAGCATCTTCCTCAATTTCGTGCTGGAAGACAAGGACGCCACCCTGCCCGACAACTACCCCATCGCCTTTGAACTGATGGACAGCCGTGGTCAAAACCAGTACAAGACCGTGACTACCAAGAACATCCAGAACCTCTATGCCCTGCCCGTGGCCACCCGCTCCGATGCCCCCACGGGCAACTGGACGGCGACCGTGAAGGCAGGTGGTGCCACGTTTACGAAGACGATAAAAATCGAAACCGTCAAGCCGAACCGCTTGAAAATTGACCTTGATTTTGGTAAAAAAGAACTGACCAGCAAGGACGAACCCGCCAAGGGCAAAATCCAAGTGGATTGGCTGCACGGCGCACCCGGCAAGAACCTCCGCACGGTGGTGGAGGCCGAGGTGAGCGCCGTGAAAACCGAATTTGCGAAGCTGCCGGATTTCGTATTCGATGACCCGGCCCGGACGATGTACACCTCTGCCCCAGTCGTGATTTACGACGGCATGACCAACGAGAACGGCACGGCCAATTTCTCCGCAAATATCTACGCCAACAACGCCACGGCCCCCGGCAAACTGAACGTGAACCTGCGGGCGAGGGCCTTTGAAAAAGGCGGCGACGCCAGCATTTACAATACCAAAATGCCTTACTCGCCCTATTCCAGCTACGCTGGGATTCGGGTGCCGAAAAACGGCCAGGGCGAGCAGCGGGTGGACATCGGCAAGGACGGCACGGTGAAGGTGGTCGCCGTCGGCGAAAATGGCGCACCGCTCCGTGGCAAAAACCTCACGGTCGGCCTCTACCGGGTCGAGTGGCGCTGGTGGTGGGACCAAGGCGACGACTATGTTTCGCAGTTCAACTCCGCCAACCACTTCAACGCCATGAGCAGCGAGGGCGTGGTGACGGACGCCAACGGCCAAGCCAGCTACAACGTGAACGTGAACACTTGGGGCCGCTACATGGTCAGGGTCTGCGATACGGAGAGCGGCCATTGCACGGGCGACTTTTTCTACGCCGGCTACCCTTGGTACGGCGAGGAAGGCGGCAGTATTGCGGAGCGACAAGAAGCCGCCATGATGACCTTCACGGCCTCGAAGGAGAAATACAAAGTGGGCGAGGACATCGAAATCACCGTGCCCGCAGGGGAAAAAGGCCGGGTGCTCATTACGCTGGAGACGGGGACGAAGGTCATCAAGAGCATGTGGAAGGACGCCAAGCAGGGCGAGAACAAGTTCAAGTTCGAGGCCACGGCGGAAATGTCGCCGACGGTGTATGCCCATGTGAGCCTCCTACAGCCGCACGGCCAAAGCAAGAACGACCTGCCCATCCGAATGTACGGCGTGCTGGCGGTGGACGTGGAAGACCCCAAGACCCTGTTGAAACCAACCATCAAAATGGTCGCCGAACTCAAGCCGGAACAGGAGTTCACGGTGGAAGTGAGCGAGGAAAACGGCGAGGACATGGCCTACACCATCGCCGTGGTGGACGAGGGATTGCTCGGCCTCACCAATTTCAAAACGCCCGACCCGCACGGCGCACTCTACGCCCGTGAGGCATTGGGGGTAAAAACCTGGGACCTCTACGACTACGTGTTGGGCGCTTATGGCGGCGAATTGGAGCGCATCTTGGCCGTGGGTGGTGACGGTGAAATCAACGCCCCCTCGGAGCGCAAGAACGCCAACCGCTTCAAGCCCGTGGTGCTACACGCCGGGCCATTCAACTACACGGGCGGCAAGAAGACGCACAAGTTCAAGATGCCCAACTACGTCGGTTCGGTGCGGGTGATGCTCGTGGCCGCCAACGCCGATGCTGCCTACGGCAATGCGGAGAAAATAGTCCCCGTGAAAAAGCCGCTGATGGCGCTGGCCACGCTGCCCCGTGTGCTCGGCCCCGGCGAGACGCTGAAACTTCCCGTCAGCATTTTTGCGATGGAAGCCAAGGTGAAAACCGTGGACGTAAGCATCGCTGAAAGCACTGGCTTGGTCAATGTGGTGGGCGGCGCAACCCGTCAGATGAGCTTCGCAAAACCGGGCGAGGACATGACGAACTTCGACCTGAAAGTGGGCGATAAAACGGGCATTGCGAAGTTCAAAATTACCGCCAAGGGCGGCGGCGAAACGGCCACGCAGGAAATAGAACTCGACGTGCGCAACCCGAACCCCTACGTGACCCGTGTGGCGGAGGGCCTGCTGCAAGCCAACGGCAGTTGGAGCCAAGCCTACAAGGCATTCGGGACGCCCGGCACGAACACGGGCATCCTGGAAGTGTCCGCCATACCGCCGCTCAAGCTCGGCGAGCGCCTGAAATACCTGCTGCAATACCCGCACGGCTGCATCGAGCAGACGACCTCGGCGGCCTTCCCGCAGCTCTACGTGGACAAGCTGACCAAGCTCGACGCCAAGCAAAAAGCCGAAGTGACCGCCAACGTGAGCGCCGCTATTGACCGACTGAAAAACTTCCAACTGCCCTCCGGTGCCTTCACCTACTGGCCCGGCGGCGACTACGATACTTGGGGCACCAACTACGCCGGACACTTCCTGCTGGAGGCCAAGGCGCTCGGCTACAAAGTGCCCGATGCGATGATTGACCGCTTCGTGAAGTTCCAAACTGCCGAGGCCAAGCGTTGGAACCCTGACAACCGGGGCGCTGAATACAGTTGGATTGAACTCGACCAAAGCTACCGCCTCTACACGCTGGCCTTGGCGAAGAAACCCGAAACGGGCGCCATGAACCGGATGCGGGAACTCAAGAACCTCAGTCCCGAAAGCCGCTGGCGCCTCGCCGCTGCCTATGCCCTGAACGGCAAGACCGACATCGGCAAGGAAATCGCCAAGGCGCTGCCTACGACGGGCAAGGTCTATAGCTACTGGGGCCATAGCTACGGCTCGCAACTGCGGGACGAGGCCATGATACTGGAAACGCAGGTGCTGCTCGGCGACCTAACCGCCGCTGCCGCCAACCTCCGCCACGTGGCCGAGAGCCTCGCCAACGAATCCTGGTACTCCACGCAGACGACCGCCTATTCGCTGTTGGCCATCGGCAAATTCGCCGGGAAATCGAAGGTGGGCGATGACTTCAAGTTCAGCTACGACCTCGGTGACGGCAAGGTGGTAAACGCTGGCAGCAACACGCCCGTGTTCCAAATCAGCGTACCGCTGAACGGCACGGAGAAGACGCTGAAAGTGAACAACAGCGGCGCAGGCATCCTCTATGCCCGCCTCATCAGCACGGGACAGCCGCTGGTGGGCGATGCCACGGCCACGTCCAACAACCTGAAAATAGAGGTGAACTACACCACGCCCAGCGGCCAGAAGCTGAACCCGGCGGCCATCCCACAGGGCACGGACTTCATCGCTGAGGTGGTGGTGACGCACCCCGGCACCCGTGCCATGAACTTCGAGGAAATGGCGCTGACGCAGATTTTCCCCTCCGGTTGGGAAATCATCAACGCCCGCCTGCACAACATGGCCGAGTTCAGCAATACCAATGTGCCGAAATACCAGGACATCCGTGACGACCGGGTGCTGACCTATTTCGACATCCCCCGCAGCGCCCGCCAAGTGTACCGGGTGCGCCTGAACGCCGCCTACCAAGGCCGCTACTACCTGCCGACGGTGGGCTGCGAGGCGATGTATGACAATACCATCTCGGCGAGCAGACCGGGGATGTGGGTGGAGGTGGTGGCGAGTGAGAAGGGGATTTGATAACTATTTTCTGGAATGTCAGGCAGAAATTTTGGGGTTTCTGTTTGACATTTCAGTTATTCGTAATAAATTTGTTTGTGAATAACCCTTTCTAATTGGCGGAAAGTTTCAATGATACGTTTTTACAATTATGAAAAATCATGAAAGCCCTTCAATGCAGATATTTGTAGCTGTAACTGGCTCTGTAATAGCTGCACTTATCATTTACTTACTGGGGCTCGAAGGGTCATCTACGCCTCCTGTCATACTACCAGAGTATGACAACACAAGACAATTACCCGATGAAGAAAAATTCACAGATTCTCAAGCAGTTACACCAGTATCCAGTACAATCAAAATTACAAACAGTCTTTCCGTTGACCAATATGGACAAGGCCAAATTGAAGAAACTGTAATTATTGACATTAACGGTCAAGTTGAATCTATAGACCTATCAACAGAAAATGGTAACACAAATGGAAGTGTAAAATTTGAATTGCCTGCCGATGGCTTTTTTAATTATGAAATTAATACATCTTCTGCTTGGAATAATCTAAGTGAGCCTGGAATTGTTAGTCATCTAACAGGTAACGGTAGAGGTGAAATTCAAATTAGAGACGGAGACATATTTCAGGTGGCTTTAGATGCTTATACTCTCGAAAACCCAAAATATAAGGTGTATTTAAAAAAAATTGAGTGATACAAGCAACCATATTAAAGGTGTTTTTAATTACTTAATCATTAAAATCTTTCAACAATGAAATACATTTTTATTCCTTTCTTATTCGTATCCTTTTTTTGTTTTTCTCAAAATAGTCAAGGTGAAATGCAGGTAATTACTTCATGCTCTGTTGTTGAAGGTCCATTGCCTAAACCTAAAATCAAGGATAAATTGCCAGACTACTATATCAACCCTAAAGGCAATTGGCGTTCTACATCGGGTTCTAAGTTTTTTATTTTACCGACCCAAGAAGGATTTTTATATCAAAATCTTGTATATGGTGACAGGTTTGTGGCATATTCAACAACATCTAAAAATATTTTTGCAACAAATTATTATTATGACTCTAATAGAACTCAGTATGCTTTTACTTATTACTATACTATTGTTGACGAAAATACGATTAGAGTTAACAAATCAACCGGAGAAGAGTTTACTTGGAGTAAGTATTGAACCATCTGTTGCAAGTCCAGTTTAGGGGGTCTATGAAGTGCCATTGTTCTTGCAGGCTTGAAGAAGGATTCTATCTACCCAGCTGGCGCAGGGTGTTCCCACACGCAGACGCTGGTTCAAGTCTCAAATTCTTGGGCGTCTTGCTCTTTTCCTTACGCTTGGTGGTTCGACTTCACCATCATCTAAAACTTGGTCGTTTCTAGTTGGATTGTAACAGAATTTTTTGATTGCAGCCAAGTCATTTAAGGCCTCTTTGACAAACCGTTCATCCAGTTTGTAGTTATGATACCTTGCAGTACGGCAAAGATCAAACAGATTTTCATACTCAACAGTTATTTTCGGGAAACGCCTTTCAGCCAAAGACCTTAGCACTTCATGTGGGTGTATTGTGCTGTTTATGTGATGCCGCTTTTTAAGGTAGTTACAATAACTATCAAAATCGGCATGAGTTTGCCCATCTTCATTGAGTGGGAAAGCTTTGTGCTTTAGGAAATGAAGTGCAGCGTAAAATGCGGTTGTAACCACCCAATCCAGGTAAAGTCCATCTGCTTTTAGGAAGTTACAACAAGCCTCATTGTGAAGCGCATGGTCAAGCGGAAGGTCTGTTTTGTTGGGTTTTACCGACATATTGTAGGGTGTACCCATCCAAAGAGAGTTTTTGCGTATTGAGTCCTTCGTGGGTGGGTAAAATGGTGAAGTCTATTGAAAAATCCCCCTTGTTCGCCTCTTGCTTTATTTTCAGCAATTTTTCCCGGAGTTGATATTTTTTTTCAGAATAAAATTCATCTTCGGTAAGCAGGATAGCCAAGCAAAACCGGGAAATCGTGTCTGCCCGGAGTAACAAGTTTGCAGCGGAAGACTTGCCAAACAGTTTTTTAATTTCTTTCTCAATTTTCAAGCTTACCGTAGTCGCTGTGGAGAAGTTTCTATTGATGCGGGATTTTACACCATCTCCGAGTTCAGACATAGCTTGTTTGTAGCCTTCTTCCTTGCCCTTCAAATAAGAATCAAGCACTTGATTGAAAAAATCCTGCTGTGAATGAACCTCTTTGGTTGTGCCGGTCCAAGCAGATGCTGACGGCATCGCAAAGTCGTCCGAAGATGGGCCTTTTTTTGCTGCTATCGTTGTCATGGCAAGTAGGTAGTTGCTGGAGAGTTTTGAAGAATCTGTTCACAAAAGTATTTCAATGGCTGAAAAGTTCAAACTTTCCAGACGTTTTTATTTCAGCCAAGTGCCGAAATTATGCTTCCACGCTGACGAAGGGGCTTCCTTCTGGCCACCGCTTAACCCGCTGGCGCACCACCTCCCACTTCCACCAAAGAACGGCACTGCTCGTCACAAGCTTTGCTTGTTGACGGGGTTGGGTTGCTGCCCCCGCTGGCGCACCACCTGTCACTTCCACCAAAGAACGGCACTACTCGTCACATCCCGATAGCTATCGGGATTGCTTGTTGACGAACTTGGGTTGCGGCTGCTGGCCGCTGTAAACCGCAACGAATGGCCAAAAGTGCAGTCACATTCAACCAGCCAAATCATCAAACTTTTTCGGGTTGCGGCTGCTGTGCATCACGGCGAGGATTTCCACAGCGTTTGGCTTTACTTCGTAAATGAGCACGTATTTCTTGAAGTTCATACAGCGAAAGCCAGCTGCTTGCAGCTTTGGGTAAGGGCATGGATGGTAAAATTCAGGAAAGGATTCAAGCCTTTTTGTCTTGGCCATTAGCTCATCCACAAACTTGTCGGCAACGGCATCGCCTGCTTGCTCGGAGAGGTATTCGTGGATTTCGGCGAGGTCTAAGAGTGCTTGGAAAGACCAGTTGATTTTCGATTGATTTGTCGCCACAGTTTCAAGAATTTAATGGCTTCATCTTGGGTCATGGAGTTGCCAGCGGCCATATCGGCTTGCCGCTCTCGCAGCAGGGACATTAGCTCGGTCTCCGAAATGGGGCTGCCCTCGCTCACATGGCTTTCTTTTCGCTCAAAAGCAGTCACCAACCCAATGTTCTTAAGGGATTGGATGATTTGCAAAAAGTCTGCGTTATTGTCTGGCTTTACTTCTATTTGGTAAACCATTTGATGCTATTTTGGTGCAAGTTAGGCATTTTGGGTGGAAATCAAAAAGCATGTCAGCGAAACACTTTATCCTTTCAATTGATTTCAGCCCTAACTTCCTCTTGTGGCACGACCCTGCCTTCTTCGTTGTCTTTCAGGCCAAGTTCTATCATTTCCTTTTCGTGTTCAGTGATTTCGTCCCACCAGTCCAACGTGGCGTTCTGCTTTTTGAAAAAGTCTTTGACCTGCTGGAGGAATTTAATGTCCTCGGTATTGATGATGACTTTGATTAGGTCGTTTTTTAGCTCTGCTGCGCTCATTGGTTGCAATTTTATCCAAAGATAGGGATTTTTGAAAAAGTGCAAGTTTACTTACGCCACCGCCTTCATCCGCAGCATAGCTTCCAATTCCCCTAATGTTTCAAAGATGCCATCCCGTTGAGCCTGGGTGAGATTGTTGCCTTCCAGTTCCTTGCCAAGCGATTGCAGGGGTTCCATCGTAAATTCCGTCAGGGCTTCCAGTGGGAGCGACAGCATATAGTTTTTCAGCATGGTGAGTTGTTGGAAACGGTCGGTTTCCGCAAAGTATTTATCCAGGAATGGCTGATGGTTAGAAATCATGTTGCTAATTTTTTGAATCAAAAACGGTCTTTCTTAAAGGGAGTTAATTCAATTACTGGATAGTCAATACTCAAAATCCCTCGGCTCCCCCAGCAGTTCCCGGCCACTCAGCACCGATTCCATTAGGTGCGCTCGCATGTTAAAACTATCCAGCTTTTCAAGGTCGGGATTGGCTTTCGCTAATTGCCGCATGACGTAAGCCTCATGGTCGTCTCCAATGTCTTTGTGGTATTGCCGCCAGATGCGGGGAAGGGCGGCGGCGATTTTTCGGTTGCGGTAGCGGGCGACGGTGAGCCGGAGCGACTCCTTCCAATCGGCATGTGGCACAAAAGAAATCGGTTCGGAAATGTCTTTTAAGTATTCGAAGTCAGCGTCCACCCCATATTCATCGTCAAGCGAATAAAGGAGCTTGACATAAGAAATGACGGCTGTCAGGGTCTCGTCCGGCTCGAACATTTTGGCAAATTCAAGTTTAGGCTTCAAATCGTAGAGCGAGGGTTTGTCCAATTCAGGGTCTCGGACGTATTCAGGTTGATTGGGGTTGTTGTGCTTGCGGAATGCGTCCCGATAGTGCTCTTCACGTTCCCCTTTTACGTCCGGCAATTGCATCAGGTAGCCTGTCCCGACCTTTTCATCGTAGAACTCGTACCAGGCCGGCAAGTAAGGGAAGTCATCTTCCTCCGACTCCTGCATGAACTCATCGTATTCCTGCCAGTTGAATATTTCATCGTCTTCTTCGAGGTCGTCGGCATCGGGGCTGTTCAAGAACTGGCAGTACAGTTCCACTTCCTGCATGGTGACGGGCGGCAGGAATGGACATTCCATCACATGCCCCCTGCCGAATATCTCGAAATCATAGGCGATTTTAATGAGGGGCAATTCGAGCTTCCCCGCACGCCATTCGCATTGTAGGTTGAAGAGTTTTTTCTGTTGGATGTACTCTAAGGCTTTCCTGGCCAGTTGGTTGAACTCTTTGTTGTCTGGCTCATGATTATGGAGGTTGTTATTGGGGTGTGCCAAAACCGAGTGACGGTAACGTGCCCAGTCTTTGATAAAGCCATCAACTTCCCAATTTCGGTACTGGCTGAACCATTTTTTCATGCGTTCGTCCGTCTCAAGCTGCTGGTGGATTTGGTCGGCAATTTCTTCTTGGGTAGGTATGCGTGATGCTGACATATCTGTTGGAATTAGAATAGCAATGAGGTAAAGATGGCAAATAATTTTTATACCTCCAAAATTGTGCTAATTCCATCAAAATGAACATTTTTCCCCGCTGGCGCAGGGTGTTCCCCCACGCAGACGCTGGTTCAAATCTCAAGACTTGAACCTGGTATCGGCAAGTCTCATATCTTTACCAAAAAGAAATGACAAGTCAAGGAATCAGGAAAACAAGTGGGAAACTGGAGCCCACGTCTAAGCACGTAACAACTCGCTCCCTTTTACAACCCTCGGACACAAGCTTGGAATGACCCAACTTTGTATGTAGCGATGATTTTACGGTCATCATCGGCATTACGCCAATCGGGAGGGCAACCGTCAATTGCCTGAAAATGAACAATTTACAGTCAGCATGGCGTGAATTTGGCGTTCATCCTCCGAAATAGCAAGATTCAAAATCACTGATTTATGACAATTGACACCTTCAAATCCTCCCCCACCCCGCCCACCGGCAATCCCCTCCTCGCCGCCCTCTGGCACGACTTTCATGGCAATTGGGAAGCCGCCCACGACATCGCCCAAGACATTTACACCCGTGACGGTTCTTGGCTCCATGCTTACCTTCACCGCAAGGAGGGCGACCTTTGGAATGCTGGCTATTGGTACCGGCAGGCGGGCAAATCTGTGCATACGGGTACGTTGGAGCAGGAGTGGGAGGAACTGGCTAAGACCTTTTTAGTTAATTTTTAGTTCCTGAGTTTTATCCGTAGCTTCCCGACCTTTTACCGTGATTTCTTGCTCGTTTACCGTGGTTTTCCCCTTATATTTTTGTGCTTTACGGCTCGTTAGATGTACTTTACTGGATGATAGTTGTGGTCTTAAAGACTGTATCAACAAATGCTTAAAAGAATAGTATCTTGGCTTCGATAAAACCTGAATCATGTTCATCGAACGCAACACCTTCCACCTTAAATTCGGCACAGGCAAGGAGGCCATCCGCCTCTGGACTGACTACCTCCGCACCGCCACCGAAGCCGACCCTAAACTGCAAGCCCGCCTCCTCACCGACCTGACGGGCGACGCCTACGTGCTGGTCTTGGAACTGAGTTATGAAACCTATGCTGAACTGGAGCCGAGCCTTTGCCGCCTGACCCAGCAGCCGGGTTGGAAGGCGTTTTATGAGCGGTTTGTTCCGCTTTGTGAGCGGGGGGAAAGGGTGTTGTTTAGGGGGGTGTTTCCGTGAGATGTGCTTTCGCTGCCTTATGATTAATGCCACAAAATTCGCACAAGTAGAATCTCGCTTGACTTATTTGGCTCTACAGACGAAATTTTAGGTGCTGCAAGCCCAACACAATTGTCCTTTTAACACGTCTATTCAATTGTAATAAGAAAAATCAGCAAAATAAATTCTGACAGATGAAAAAACTAACTTGCATAATAGCTTTTACAATAATTCTTACATTAGGCTGCAAAAAAAACGATGACATTGATACCGATTGTGTTAAATCCAAGATTGCAGAATCAGGTATGGTAGCATACGATGGCCAAGAAATTGGTTGTAATTTCTTCCTTATGCTGTATAATTATGAGGGCGAACAATACTTCCTTTTGGGTAGCAATTGTGCAGATATGATAAGTTATCCGGTAGATTGCAATGGAAATAATCTGTGTGATAGTTACAACTCTTCAAATTGCAATGATTTCTTTGATAACGCTGAATTTATCAAAATAATAGCGATTGGAGAATAATCGGCAGCAAAAAATACTGCTTACGATATCAATTAACCCAAGTTTTTTTTTACAAAGCAACGCTTGCGATACAGCAGCAACCTATCCGAAATATCCCAATCGTAAATCGTAAATCCGCAATCGTAAATCCCCTAATCCTCCGCCCCCCTCACATCAATCGTAATCCCTCCCTCCTTCCCAAACCCCTGAATCGAGTACGCAAAGGTCAGCATCACGTAGCGTTGCAGGGTGTTGATGCGCTGCTGTTCAAGGTAGTTCAGCTCGCTGTTGCGGCGGATGCCGAGGTTTTTGTTCAAAATATCGAAGGCGGAGAGGGTCAGCTTGCCCCGTTTGTTTTTCAGCAAATACCTTGAAATGCTGGCCTCCCAGAGCGGCACGACCTGTTGGCCGCCGAAGTTCTCGTTGGAATAGACCGAGTAGCGGAACTTGCTGCCGAACTCCCATTGCTTGTTCGGATAAACGGTCGCCTCGGCATAATAGCGCTGGTTCAGGTAGGTCTGGTTAAGCGCCTCGGCCTCCGAGTAGGTGGTGCGGTTGTGGCTCATCCGTACGCCGATGGTGGCGTCGAAGAACTCCTTTTTGCGGTTGCTGAACGAGAGGTCGAAGCCGTTGGTGATGCGGTCGGTGCTGTTTTCGAGGTCGTTCACGAAGAGCAGGCCCCTGTTCCACGACGAGTTCAAGCCGAGGCGCACGGTGATTTTCAGCGGTCGGATGGGGGTACTGAAATCCACGTAGCCGCTCAGGGTTCGGTCGTTTTTCACGTTCACCGGGCGCACGGTGCGGCGCAGCAGCGAGTCCACCGAACTGGCGTTTGTGATGCGGTCCTTCACGTACTCCGCCTCGATATTGGCGAAGAAACTGGTGAACGTGAACTGGTCGAAGCGCATGAAATGGCCGTGCAGGGTATGGGCGTACTCCGGTTGAAGGCTGGGGTTGCCCACGTACTGGTTCAGCGGGTCGGAGTTGTCCACCAGCGGCTGGAGTTGCTCCGGTGATGGCTCCCGCAGGTAGGTTTGGTACTCGAAGTTGAAGTTCTTCCCGATGCCCATTTCGTAGTCGAAAAACAGGCTGGGCAACAGCCTTGTGAAACTGCGCTGCACCGACTCAAAATCGCCCTGTTGCTGGCCTTCGAGGGTCGAGCGTTGGAGCGCCGTGCCCGTGGTCAGGTTCCATTTTTTGCGGTTCACCATGAGGTTGGCCCCGGCCCGGTCGTAGGTGTAGCCCCGGTCGAAGCGGTTGCTCAGTACCGTGTTAAGTTCTTCGCCGTTGGCGAAAACATCGTAAAAATCCTTCTTCAACTCATTGGCGTAGTTCTGTCGTGACGCATTGATTTCCAAGTACTTAGCCTTGCCAATTGGCTCGGTGTACGAGGCGCTCAGGCCGTAGCTCGTGGCTTTGTCCGTGGAGCTTTGGCGCTGGTCGAGGTTGAAAAAACTGGTGTCTGTCGCATAGAAACCCGTTTGCGAAGCAAGCCATCCGTCCTGCGTATTGTCGCCCAAATTCAGCGAAGCGTCCGCCACAAAAGCCCGTCCCTTTTTCCCAAAACGACGACGGTACGTGGCTGAATTGGTCATGCTTAGGCGCTGCCCTTCGGAGCGGTAATCACGGGCATTATCGTTCTCCAGCAGGCCGTTCGTGCCGAAGGTCTGGCTGCTGCCCTTGCTGCGGTAATCGGCGTCGGAGTAGGCGAGGTTGCTCCGCAACGAGACATCCTGAAAGCTGTCAATTTCGTGTTTCAAGTTCAAATTCAGGCGGTGGTTGAGGCTCTGGGCCGTGCGGTCTTCGTCCTCGGTGCTTCGGAAACTGGCGTCGCCGAGCAGGTTCTGCCGCTCCACGTTGCGCACCACATCGTTCTGGATTTTGCTGACGAAATAGCTCGATTGCAGCTTGGTCTTTTTCCCGAAATCCCGGTTGAAGTTAAGGCCGCCCGCCGCCGTGGCGAGGATGCCGTCCACCTGCCCGCCTTCGAGGGGGATGCCCATGCTTCCCGAGTCGAACGACAGGCTCAAGCGACGGCTGCCGCCTCCTCCACCGCCGCCGCCCATCAGGTTGCCGAGGCCACCCATGAACTGCATATAATCGTTGAAGCTGAATCCCGCCTGGTTGTTGTTGTTCGCCATGCCGATGGCCGAAAGCTGGCTCTTCGACGAGAAGCGGTTGAGGTTGAAGCGGCCCTGGTAGCGGCTGTCCGTGCCGCCGCCTGCCGTGGCATTGCCGAAGTAGCCGTTCTTGCGGTCTTCCTTCAGTTCGAGGTTGATGGTCTTGGCCTCCCGCCCGTCCTCGATTCCCGTGAACTCTGCCATTTCCGATTTTTTATCATAAACCTGCACCTTCTCCACGGCATCGGCGGGCAGGTTTTTCGTCGCAACCTGTGGGTCGTTGCCGAAGAACTCCTTGCCGTCCACGAAAACGTTTTGCACTGTTTCGCCCTGCGCCTTGATGGTCCCATCGGCCTGCACCTCCACACCGGGCAGCTTTTTCAAAAGGTCTTCCACGACGGCGCCGGGCTGCACCTTGAAGGCGGCGGCGTTGTAGTTGATGGTGTCGCCGTTCATGCGGAGGGGCACCCGGTCGGCGGTCACTTCCACCTCATCGAGGATGGAGGAAGCAGGGGCGAGTTTTACCGTGCCGACATCTTGGCTGCCTGCGGCAATGGACAGGGGCTGCCAATGCGTCTCCATGCCCACGTAGCTCACTTGCAGCAGGTAGTCGCCGGGCGTGATTTTTTTCACCAAAAACCGCCCATCTGCCTCCGTGATGGCAAATGCCGAGAGCGTGGAGTCCTTTTTTTCCATCAAAATGACGGTGGCGGAAAGGAGGCCCGTGCCCGTCGAGTCGGCGACGAGGCCGGTGAGGTCGGCGGTTTTTTGGGCGAGGATTTTTACGGAGAAAAAGAGGATTAAGAATACAATCGGGTGTTTAGTTTTCATCGCTGATTTCGATTATAGGTGATTAAATTATTGGTTTTCCGGGGGTGTGAGGTGACATCTTTTCGCCCGCTCGAACTTTGAATAAACTGGAATTTTGGGGCGAAAAGGTGTCATCTCAAATCGGGCGCTATCGAGATGACACCTTTTGCCTTTGAAATGTCAGGTTAATTTGGTCGGACTGTGCAGGCAAAAAGATGTCACCTCTGGAACAAAGAGGATTAAGAATACAATCGGGTATTTAGTTTTCATTGTCAAACGGTTGACAATGGACGGTTGACGGCTTGACGTGTTCCGTCCACCGATAATTAATTCCGAATAATCATCCGCATCGTGCCCGGTGCACCGCCGCCCATTTCCATGTTCATTTCCTTCATCTTCTCCGCCTCTATTTCCTTGAACTCCTCGGCGGTCACTTCCTTGCCCTTGCTGGGTTTTTCGAGGCTGCCTTTCGGCAATGATTTGAACTCGATTTGCGAAGCAAGGATGGTGCGCTGGTCGCCGTTCATGCTGAACTCCAGGATGAGGCCCGGCAGCCCCGCATATACGCCCGGCCCAGTACTGACGGGGATTTGCGGGCTGAACCAAGCCACCACGTTGGTCGCACTGTCCACTTGCAGGGTGGCCTTCATGCAGGTATAGCCGAGCAGTTTTTTCTGCTCGCCCGTGATTTTCCAGGCGGGCGTTTTCGCATTGTCGGTGATGAGGAAATTGCGCCCAAAAAACTCCCGGTATTCGATGGTGGTGCCCTCGGCCATGTTGCGGTAATACTTGTTGTCGGGCCGCTGGATTTTCATGGTGAACTCGGCCCCACCGCTGCCGCCACTGATTTCGGTATCGCCCTCCTCTTCTGTGCCCTGCTTGTCTTGGTAGAGCGATTCGTTGGCGTTGAAATAGAGCGTTTTCGGGAACGACTGCGAGGGTGGCACCATCTTTTTCATCTCTTCAGCTTCGGGGCCGTCGCCGAAGTCAATCTGGATTTTGATGGTTTCCGTGTAGGTGATTTCGCCTTCAGTTTGCTGTGCAAAAAGGGCGATTGGCAGGATGATGGAAAGGAATAAAATAATGCGTTTCATGTTGATGATTTAATTGAAAATGTCAGTAACTGCAAGGGTTTTCGTGAATTAATTGTCAACGGCATAAGGGATTACTAAGCCCGATGGGGATTGGTAAGCCCGGTTTAAGCCCACTCGCTCAGGCTTACCAATCCTTCGCTATCAAAAGGTTCATCAGTCTGAAGAATGTAATTCATGGTCATTTAATGATGGGGCAAAATTATAGCGTCATTTTGCGAAAGCAGGTTAACCAACCTTAGTCTAAGGTTAATTAAGGTTAAAGCGACTGGAAAGCCGATTGCACACGCCTTACCTTTGTGTCATGAAGCTCAACCGCCATAAATTTTCCATCGTGTTGATGTCCACCAGCCTCGTGCTGCTGGCGGGCTTCCTCGTGCTTTTCATCAAAAAAACTTGGGACGACGAGGTGCTGGCGCTGAAAAAAGAAACGGGCTTTCTCTTCGTCAACAGCGTCCGGGGCATCGAGGGGCACATGATGGACCGCATCATCACGCACAATATCCGGGGCAGTGCTGCGGGCGATTCCGTGCAGCAGGAGTTCACTATTCGGTTGCCAGAACTGCCCCGTGTGTTTGACTCGATGAAGGTGATGACCTTCATCGGGGAGGAGCGGCTGCACGTAACCGAAGGCGATACAAACGTGCAAATCCGCATCGCATCAGCGCCCACGGGCAACGGCGAGGCCGAGATGTCCGGCTCGCTCTCGATGATTGTGGCCATGTCCGAAGATGGCCAAGGCCACGACTCTTCCTTTTTCCGCCAACAAAACCCGGCACTCTGGACGATGGTGGATTCCAATTTTGAAGCTTCCATGCGTCGGGCCAAACTCCCCGTCGAATACGAAATCGTGCGCCTCGACAAAGACTCCATCGGCGCTAAGGCGGGCTTCCGCTCCGGCAGCTATACCGACTTAGCCAGTGGGGACAAATACGTGGCGGAACTCTCTGATTATCAAGGCTATATCTTCAAAAAAATCTGGCCAGAGCTGGCCTTCTCGCTTGGACTTTTCGGCTGCGTGTCATTGGCATTTTTCACCGTTTTCAAAAACCTGCAAGCCCAGCGCCGCCTGACGGAACTCAAGAACGACTTCATCCAGAACGTGACGCACGAACTCAAGACGCCCATCGCCACCGTCGGCGTGGCCATCGAGGCGCTCCGCAATTTCGAGGCAGGGAAGGACCCCGCCCGCACCCAAGAGTACCTCGACATCAGCAAGCACGAACTGAACCGCCTCGGCCTGCTCGTGGATAAGGTGCTGCGCATCTCGCATTTCGAGCAAAACGAGCCGGTGCTTCACCTCGAACCACTTGATTTTCAGTCGCTTGTGGAGGAGGTGATGGCCTCCATGCGGTTGCAATTTGAGCAACGGAATGCCCAAGTTAGCTTTGAAACAAGCGGCGATAATTTCATGGTCATCGGCGACCGTATGCACTTGGCCAGCGTGGTTTACAACCTCCTCGACAATGCCCTGAAATACAGCCCCGGCCAGCCTGAGATTGCCGTGCGCCTGTTTTCCGAGGGAAACGAAATCAAGCTCGAAGTGGCCGACCGTGGCATCGGCATCCCGCTGGAACATCGGGAGCGGGTTTTTGAGAAGTTTTATCGGATACCCACGGGCAATCTGCATAATGTGAAGGGGTACGGGCTGGGGCTAAGCTATGTGGCGAGTGTGGTGGAGAAACACGGGGGTCGGGTAGCAGTCGGTGATGGGGAAATGGGCGGGTCTGTGTTTATTGTTGCTTTGAATTTAACGACTGGGTTTTCCTGACTGCCGTCAGACAGGGATTTAAGATATAAGATGTACGATATAAGATATAGGATTTGATAGGCCGGAAGCTATTGCAAATGCTGGTGTATTGCAATTTAGCAGAGGCCCAATAAATCTAAAATCTTATATCGTACATCTTAAATCTTAAATCAAAAAAACAACACAAGAAAATAATAGCTCCATATTTCAATGCCGAAGATATTATACGTCGAAGACGAGCCTTTCCTCGGCAAAATCGTCAAGGAAAGCTTGGAGTCCCGCCAGTTCGAGGTGCGGCTGGTGGCCGATGGCGGGCAGGTCATGTCCGCCTTCGAGCAGTTCCGGCCCGATGCCTGTGTGCTGGACGTGATGCTGCCGGGCAGGGACGGCTTCTCGCTCGGCGAGGAAATCCGGCAAAAGCACCCGACGGTTCCCATCCTTTTCCTGACGGCCAAGGTGCAGACTGAAGACGTACTGACGGGTTTCCGCTCCGGCGGCAACGACTATGTGCGCAAGCCGTTCAGCATGGAGGAATTGATTGTTCGGCTGCAAAATCTATTGAAAATCAGCCAGTTAACGGCTACGCAAAACCCGCAAGAGGGCATTATCCTCGGCAATTTCCGATTCTTCCCAAACCGTCAGGAACTCCGCTTTGAGGGCATCCCGCCTCGCTTGCTTTCCCATCGTGAAACCGAACTGCTGGCCATGCTCGCCTCGCCGCCCAACACCAACGTGGCCCGTAAGGACATCCTTGACAAGCTCTGGGGCAACGACAGTTTTTTCAACTCAAGGAACCTCGACGTATATGTGTCCAAGCTGCGGGAGTACCTTCGGGAGGATGCGGGGGTGCAGTTGCTGACGCTGAAGGGAGTGGGTTATCGGTTGGTGTGCTGATGTTATTGATGTTCAGGAAAAACCGCAAATTTTAATTCTTTGCCATTCTTAATTATATGAATATACTCGTCTCTCACCGCTTCAAACAAACTATCTCCTACTTCAACAAGGTTGCAAAATTCATAATTGAGAACCTTGCCGTTATCAATATATACGTTTTGCTTTGATTCGTCATTTATAAATGACACTCTAATCACCGCACTTAAACAATTGAAATAGTCTATTTCACCAGTCATCTGTTTTTAATGGAATTGTCTAATTCTCTGAGGGGATTCACATCTGTTTCTAAAAGCAATTTGTAATTAGGTTTTCGGCTTAACTCATGGCCTAAATAAAAAAAAGCCGACGGAACGACTCCGTCGGCTCAAAATTCTATGAACACATTTCAGTATCAAGGTATTTTATGAATCCAAATTATACTTTTCCAATCACCAATTTTTTGGCAACTGGGCGCTTGCCCGGAACATTCAGCCACATGATATAATAGCCCTCTTGCATGTCACGGATGTCCATTTGGAAGTATTTGCCAAATACCTCGTCCACTTGGAAGCGTTTTACCTCCAGCCCAAGGTTATTGAAAACGGTGATGGTAACATCTTGCTTGCCTATCACTTTTTCCAAATTCACCTTCACAAAGCTGTTAGCAGGGTTGGGGAAAATGTCAAAATCCATGACCTCGGCAAAATTCACTTTCTGTACCTCGGAGTAGGTCGTTGTTCCATCGGAATTGACCATCATCACACGGTAGTAGTTGTCGCCTGTCATCGGCTCTAAATCAAAGTCCTCGTATAGCGTTTGACCATGGCCTCCTTCGGAGCCTTTTTCACTGATTTGCTCAAAATCAAGGCCGTCAGAGGAACGTTCGAGCACATAGCGGGCTACGTGGAAGCCTCCGTTGTGCGACCAGAACAACTCCGTGTGCTCTTCTTGCTTAACGGCACCGAACTGGAAGGATTCGCCTTGGCTCAGTGCTGCTGCAACCACGTTGATGGTCTCTGTTTTCTCGCAGATCAATTGATACCCAGCAGTATAGTATTTCACAAAAACATAGTGTGCTCCGGCTGGCACAGCGTAGGTGGCCGATGGGCTTGCACAATTTGCGAAGCAGTTGTGCTCCGGCTGCCATGCCGAACTGAAAACCTGAACGGAAGTAACAGGTGCGCCATCCAAGCCGGTCACGGAAATTTGCCCAGGTTGTGCAGTGATGCCGATGTTGGCACAATCCGGTGTTCCGCCGCCCGTACCACCGCAGTTGGATGAGATGCTAAGGCTGAGGATGTTGGACTCGACATAGTTCGGGCAGCCTGTGCGGCGAGCGCAGCGCAGGTAACAGGTCTGCTGGGTCACAGTGCCGGGGCTATAGCTGAGGCCCGTTGCGCCAGAGATGATTGTCCAGTGCGGGTCTTGTCCTGCTTGGATTTGCGTGATCGTGGTGGTAGGTGCAGTGCAGGAAGTCGTGCTCTTCAGCCAGATTACCTCAAGGTTGCCAGTACCACCAGAAGGAGCGGTGCAAGTTCCGATGGTAGGTGCAGCCCCTTGGTTCGGGCAGTGCTGATAAGAAGAAGCGCAACTGGTACCAAAGCCGATGCTACCACCGTTGGTCACGTTGTCGCAGGTGCCGCCGCCGCCAGATCCTACCGTAACGGTTGCCGTTTTTTGGCAGATGAGCTGGTAGCCAGTCGTGTAGTATTTAGCGAAGACCTGGTAAGTGCCAAGTGGCAGGTTGTTCACCGTTTGCGAAGCGCCACAGTTTGCGAAGCAACTGTAAACGGGCTGCCAAGTAGCGGTGAATATCTGCATGGAAGAAACAGGTGCACCGTCCAATCCCGTCACGCTGATGCTGCCGGTTCCGGTTGTGATTTGGATGCCGTTTTCGCAGTCAGGCGTATTGTTGTTAGGCGTGCCTGCACAGCCGCAGCCGTCAGCTGTTACCACATCGTTGGAGGTGTTGGCGTTGTTGTCGTTGCAGGCGGTGCCAGGCGTGGCCGGATAGGCCGGGTTGCTTGGCTGGCAGTCGTTGTTGTTGCAAACGCCGTCGCCGTCCGTGTCGCCGCCAAGGTTGGCACATGGATTTGGTACAGTGCCAGCGCAGCCGCAGCCGTCAGCCGTTACCACGTCGTTGGTGGTGTTGGCGTTGTTGTCGTTGCAAGCAGTGCCAGGTGTCGCTGGGTAGGCCGGGTTGTTTGGCTGACAGTCGTTGTTGTTGCAGACGCCGTCGCCGTCCGTGTCGCCGCCGAGGTTGGCGCAGGGGCTTGGCACGGTGCCAGCGCAGGTGCAACCATCCGCTTGGATGACATCATTGGTGGTATTGGCGTTGCCATCGTTGCAGGCAGTGCCAGGCGTCAGTTCTACATCGTACTTGAGCACTTTGACGAAGTCGAAGAGGCCCTCAGTAGCAAGACCATAAATCGAGTTTGTCAGATAGGTGTTGATGGAATAGTTCAGCGTGGTGGTGTTGCCATTGACGAGGTTGCCCACATCAAAAGTAAGGATGTCAAGGTTAGGCGCTGTTTGGCCACGGAAATTGTTGTCTCCAAAGTTTTGGCCACCAATATAAAGCCACTCGCCTTTGTAGCTGTCGCTCTCGAAAGTGATGATGGTCAATTTAGCATTTGAAGGGCAATTACTTGGTGCATTCACACATCCCATCGAACTGCTATAATTGGCTGCGGGATAAGTGAAATTGAACTTGTCCATGCAGATTTGAACCTCACACTGCTTTGGTGCGCCATTGGCGGTGTGTATAACGACCAATGACCATGCGCCATAAGCTGAGTTGGAATTGCAGTAACCAGAGGCATTGCTCCAAGTTAGGTTCGCAACCGTGTAAGTGCCGTTGGCCTGTACCAAGTTTGTCACATCGGCATAAGCACCGAAGAAGGGAAGGTTGTTCGTTGATTGTGAAAAGGTCTTGTATGCATTGACTGTCTGGCCGTTGAGTGTAACAGAATTGTCCACGTTACCTGTACCGGACCATTGCAAGTAGGCTTTAACCACAGTAGCACCGGCAGGTAGGCTAAGTGTTGCCGCACTGTTTGGCTTTATTCCACAATCAATATAAGCCTCGTGGTAGCTCATTGAGTTGCCGATTGCCTTGTAATCAAGGTATCCGGTGAACGTGTAGCAATCATTTGAGCAACTGTTGGTCGTGATGCCAGTACCAGCGCAGCCGCAACCGTCAGCCGTTACCACGTCGTTGGTGGTGTTGGCGTTGTTGTCGTTGCAAGCGGTGCCAGGTGTTGCCGGATAGGCCGGGTTACTTGGCTGGCAGTCGTTATTGTTGCAGACGCCATCGCCGTCCGTGTCGCCGCCGAGGTTGGCACATGGATTTGGTACAGTGCCAGCGCAGCCGCAGCCGTCAGCAGTTACCACGTCGTTGGTGGTGCTGGCGTTGTTGTCGTTGCAAGCGGTGCCAGGCGTTGCCGGGTAGGCCGGGTTGTTAGGCTGGCAGTCGTTGTTGTTGCAAACGCCGTCGCCGTCCGTGTCACCCCCGAGGTTGGCGCATGGGCTGGTGCCGCCCGTGACGGTCACGGTAGCCTGCTTCTCGCAGATGAGCTGGTAGCCAGCGGTGTAGTACTTGGCGTAAACGAAGTAGGTGCCAGCCGCCAGGTTGTTCACCGTTTGCGAAGCGCCGCAGTTTGCGAAGCAGGAATACTGCTGCTGCCAGCTTGCATTGAGCACCTGGAGCGAGGAAACTGGTGAGCCGCCGAGGCCAGTTACAGTGATGCTGCCTGCACCAGGCGTGATGGTGATGCCCGTGTTGCAGTCAGCGCCAGTGTTGGTAGGTGTGCCAGCGCAGCCGCAGCCGTTGGCGGTCACCACGTCGTTGTTGGTGCTGGCGTTGTTGTCGTTGCAGGCAGTGCCGGGGGTTGCCGGGTAGGCCGGGTTGTTAGGCTGGCAGTCGTTGTTGTCACAGGTGCCGTCGCCGTCTGTGTCGCCACCGAGGTTGGCGCATGGGTTGGTGCCGCCACCCGTTACAGTCACTGTTGCCTGCTTCTCGCAGATGAGTTGGTAGCCAGCGGTGTAGTACTTGGCATAAACGAAGTAGGTGCCGGCTGGCAAGTTGTTCACCGTTTGCGAAGCACCGCAGTTTGCGAAGCAGGAGTACTGCTGCTGCCAGCTTGCGTTGAGCACCTGGAGGGAGGAAACTGGTGAGCCGCCGAGGCCGGTGACAGTGATGCTGCCTGCGCCGGGCGTGATGGTGATGCCCGTGTTGCAGTCAGCGCCAGTGTTGGTGGGCGTGCCAGCGCAGCCGCAACCGTCAGCGGTCACCACGTCGTTGGTGGTGCTGGCGTTGTTGTCGTTGCAAGCGGTGCCGGGGGTTGCCGGGTAGGCCGGGTTGTTAGGCTGGCAGTCGTTGTTGTCGCAAGTGCCGTCGCCGTCCGTGTCGCCGCCGAGGTTGGCGCATGGGTTGGTGCCGCCACCCGTGACGGTCACGGTAGCCTGCTTCTCGCAGATGAGCTGGTAGCCAGCGGTGTAGTACTTGGCGTAAACGTAGTAGGTGCCAGCGGGCAGGTTGTTCACCGTTTGCGAAGCACCGCAGTTTGCGAAGCAGGAATACTGCTGCTGCCAGCTTGCGTTGAGCACCTGGAGCGAGGAAACTGGTGAGCCGCCGAGGCCCGTGACGGTGATGCTGCCTGCGCCGGGCGTGATGGTGATGCCCGTGTTGCAATCGGCGCCAGTGTTGGTGGGCGTGCCAGCGCAGCCGCAACCGTCAGTGGTTACTACGTCGTTGGTGGTGTTGGCGTTGTTGTCGTTGCAGGCAGTGCCGGGGGTTGCCGGGTAGGCCGGGTTGTTAGGCTGGCAGTCATTGTTGTTGCAAGTGCCGTCGCCGTCTGTGTCGCCGCCGAGGTTGGCGCATGGGTTTGGCACGGTGCCAGCACAGCCGCAGCCGTCAGCGGTCACTACGTCGTTTGTGGTGTTGGCGTTGTTATCGTTGCAGGCAGTGCCAGGGGTTGCCGGGTAGGCCGGGTTGTTAGGTTGACAGTCGTTGTTGTTGCAAGTGCCGTCGCCGTCGGTGTCGCCGCCGAGGTTGGCGCAGGGGTCGGGCTGGGAGCAGCCAAGTACCTTGATTTCGTCGAGGTCCCAAACGCTGTTGGCAGCGCCATTGCCGACGAGGCAGTATGCGCGCAATTCAAAAGTGAAAACCGAGGTGGTGGTCACAGCGAAGTCAGGGTCGGAGCTGAAGTCGTGGATTCTCTGGGTCCAGTTCTGTGCGGTTGTGATATTGTCCTGTGAGTAAACGAGTTGGCCGTTTTTCCTTACCCTAAGCAGGTACTTGGTCGGGTAGTTGTTCGGGCCGGTCGCCCCCCCAATCCAGCTGTACTGAGTAGGAGCTTTTTCATAAAATTGCAAGCCCGTAATAGTAGTCTGGCTGGTTGGCGTGACCGTCACACTGAACTTGACAGCATTGGATTCCACATAATCAGCAGCGGAGCAACTGGTCTGAGTACCAACGCACATGCCAGCCGTTCCGTTGATGCCGGGCGTACAACTGTGGTCGCCAATTTCACGGTTCACGATGCTGGTGGCGATAGTGGCCCCGGTTGGGTTGTACACCTGTGCGGTGAACTCGCTGTAGTCCATGTTAGTCCCGTTACCGGTATTGGAAACGCAGGCATTCAGGTTCCAGTGTGCAATGGTCGCTGGTGTGCAGCCAATGGCAGTATTTGTGCCAGCGCAAGTGCAGCCATCTGCTTGGATGACATCATTGGTGGTATTGGCGTTGTTGTCGTTGCAGGCAGTGCCTGGTGCTTGTGCAGGGTTTACAACAATTTGAACACAGTTGCTCAATGACCATGTTGTACAACCAGAATTGCGGCTCGCCCTAACGAACCATGTAGTGCTTGAAAGTGAAGAGGGGTCGTAAGTAGCATTGGTCGCACCTGTAATTAGGGTGCTTGCGGTGGTCGCACATGCCGTGGTTGACTTGTACCACTGGTATTGAACGGGGCCGATGCCACCCGTGGCAGAGGCGGTAGAATTGATGGTTGGTGGGTCAAAACTGCCGCAGCCGGTACTGCCCGAATAAGTGATGGTGCCTGAATTTGTCACATTGGAGCAACAATTGACAACGAGGGTTTGGCTGCCCCCTCCAGGTATATTCGAGACGGTGACCGGGGCGTTTACGTAAGCGTTTGTGCTCAAAAACACACAGAAGATGGCATTTGCATGGCCCGTTTTTATGTTCCCTGAAATATTGCCACCATTCCACGTCAAGCTGGTAAAGCCGCTTGAACTGGAGCCAACAGGGATACCCCCGTATTCCTGAACGGAGGAGATGCTGCTGCCGGCTGGTACTGCAATGTCGAGGTTGAAGCCATACCCAGTATTGGACTTCATGTCAAAGTCAATCCTGACCTGGGTGCCGCAGTTGACATTGTTGGTGTGGATATGCCAAACAGCAGTGGCTTCCGCCAGTGCCGAGTTTGACCAACCTAAAAAGAATAGGGACAAAACCGTGACAATCAAAGATTGTCGAAGGGCACCAATTGGTATCAAATGACCATAGCCAATCGATCTATCATGGTGTGATGGCGAATAGAAACTGTTCATAATGTTTTGGTTAAATTTAAAAAATTGTCGTATAGAATGATTCGGCTTGTTTGAAAGGAACCCCGAAAGTCATTTTTTAAAAATTGAAATCCGTAAGAGAAAAGCAGGGAATCAAATACAATCCTTGAAGGAAAATATCAAGGATCGCTAATGGAGTTGGGCCATTTCCAAGGAAATAAGTCAGGCTTTTGAATTCTGGAAAAGATTGTTGGTGAGTAAGACGCCGCAAATATAGGGAGGGAAAAAAGGGGAGGAAGTCACCCTCAAGAGTGATTTTTTTTGAAGAATGGCGCAATCTTGGCTATCATCTGATAACCTATTTTCGATGTATATTTTTATCCACATGGTTGAAATCTTTTTGCAGCATGCTTAAAATCGTAATTACTGATGACCATCAGATGATTATTGATGGGCTGAAGTTGTTGGCAAACAATTTCGAAAGGTTGGAAGTAGTCGGGCAGGCCAAGAGCCTTTCTGAGCTATACGCTGTCTTGAACCGTACACACCCAGACGTTCTTATTTTGGACATAAAAATTGGGGAGGAAAACGGCATTGACGAGATACCGAGGCTAAGGATCATATACCCCAAGATGAAGATCATCCTGTTTTCCTCCTACAATTTTCCTTCAATCGTTAAAAAGGCACTTGAGCTAAAAGTTGATGGATACCTGCTCAAGGATACCGAGGCTGACGAACTCATCAACGCCATTGAAGCGGTAGTAGGCGGCCAACAGTTCATTGGAAACAATGTGAACAAGTCCATATATAGGGAGGTGGAATTGGACGAATTCGAGGAAAACGACGGGTTTGTAAAAAAATTCAACCTCAGCCATCGGGAGCAGGATATCATCCGGTTGATAGCGCAGGGACTGGAGTCTGCACAAATTTCTGAAGAGTTGTTTATCTCCTTAAACACGGTTAAGACACACCGGAAAAACATATTCAAGAAGCTGGGGCTTTCCAGTTCTAACGAACTGGTGCGCTTTGCTTTGGAAAACGGACTTGCGGGCCTTTAGTGTCTGCCCGCCTTTCTGCCATTTTGGTGATCCAGCGGGAAATAAATAGTATGCCTCATCCCCCCGCCAACTTTCTTGGCAACTTCAAACTCCCCTTCCAATAGCAACACCCTTGAGCGAATACTCTTAAGGCCGAGGCCCATAATAGATAGGATTGCCGGGTCGTAGCCCACGCCATTGTCCAGCACGGTTGCAACCAATGTATCGCCTTTGGTGGTGACCTGCACCATCACCTTGGTAGCCTGTGCATGTTTATAAACGTTGTTGAGCAGTTCTTGAAGGATTTGCAAAAGGTAAAGGGATGCCTCCTCATCGAGGCTTTCTGGCACAAAACCATGGTCGTCATAGGCCAATTTCACGTTGGGGTAAGAGGTTTGGAGCATCGCAATCAAATCTTCAATGGCAGGCGCAATCCCGAAATGCAGGAGGGTGACCGAACCAAGCGAGTGCGAAAAATTCCTGACATCTTCGGCGGTTGTGCTGACAAGGCCAAGTATGGGAGCGATGTATTCCTTGAGGGGCTGGTCCTTGAGTTTCAGTTGTAGGTTCGAAAGCTGTGCTTTCACATTGGCCAGCTTCAAGCTAATACCGTCATGCAGGTCTTGCGAAAGCCGCTGCCGCTCGATGTGCTGGCCTTTTACGAACTCCTTCACGGCTTTCTGTTTTTCAATGTACAGGGATTCTTCAAGGTTGTTCATATTGTCATACAACATCTTGACCCTAAAGAACATGGCTACCGAAGCCAGCAGGGTTTCATACACTACCCAGTACAATCCAAAATCGCTCGCAAAAGAGGAAAACGACATTAGGCCCAGCTCGGTTAAGAATAATATGGTCCAACTGGTTGCCCCAAACAAAATCAAGACTAACAACAAGAACATCTCGCTTTGCCAGGTCTTTACCCAGGCCTTGAAAATAAATATGCTCAACAATAGATAATTGGCAATGCTAATGATATAACTGGTGTTGATAAAAACAGGTGAGGTATTGTTTTCTTTTTTTGCATCAAATAAAATGCCCATGATTATCAAGTAAGCCGCCATTAATAAATAGGTGTAGGGTATCCATTTCCACCTCCCAATTTTAATAATATCTTTTATGCTGGCCAAGGAGAATAGCGTGGCAACCATCCCCGCCGCTCCAATTGCCTGAAAGTGCGCAACCTGCTGCAGTCCAATCTTGGTAGGATATAAATAAAGGAAGCCAAAGCCAGTAGTAGTAATTAGCGTTAAAAGTAAAAATATAAAGTAAAGCAAATAAAGATAGAAAATGCGCTGGCGAAAGGCTAATGCAAAATTGAAGGCTATCAGAATAATAATGACTGATATTCCCATTGCTCCGGCATAGAGCATAGTATCTATCGTAGTCTCAGCCAAGAATTTTTGTTGATCACAAAGATTAATAAAAGTCCTTAGTCCCTCGTTGCTTTGGTCAATCAACAAATAGTAGGTGTTAAACTCGTTGGGGGCCAATTCGATGGGAAAACAAAAGTGACGATTGTGCCACGGCCGTTCCAGCGCTGGGAAATGGTCTCCAGTCATCTTGGAGGCTATCAGGGTGTCCGCTTTTTTCTCCAACAATTGGGTGCGGTTGATGTAGGGGTTCTGGACTTCGAGAATGAGGTTTTGCCAACTGTCGGTTTCGTTCTTCAGTTCAAAGCGGAACCAGTATGGGTTCTTAACGTACCCAAAATTGACCGCACCCCAGGTGTTTTTTTTGAAGGGAAGGCCGGGTTCAAGTTCCAACAGGTTTTCGGCTGACAGTTTCCGGTCAACATCTTCCACAAAGTACAAGCTCTCACAGATGTTCCGGCTAATGCCCCCTTCCGCTATGGAAATGGGTTGAGCAGCCGTTTTCAAGCAGGCAAAAACCAAAAAAATGGTCAAACAATTTTTAAATAGTTGTTGGTACATGATAATCACCCTTGAGGGGGATTGCTAAGGATAATGGTAGCCCTGCATATTTGCGGCATGAAAAACAAAAACTAAGTACACTACCTCTAATTGTTTTCTCCTTCTTAATTCCCATTTATTTCAACATCTGAATTCATCTCAGATACAGCAAAGAACAATTTGGTCAGCTCGACATACCGTTTTTCTTTGGCTTGTATGTGTAAATGTAATTCAATATTTTCACATATCTGCTACGCAGGTTACTCGCCTGTGTTGCATACAATCTAGTAGATTTACAATTGTTGACTTACAAGCAATGGCTGTTCAACTACCTGATTTTCAGAAAGTTGTATTGAATTCGTAGCCTTGATTGATTATGACAGGCTACTAAGTTTTGGAACCTTATTCTTTTAAATTTCGCCCCCTATGTGAGACAAATACTATGAACTTCCTTGATTTTGTCAAAATCAAACCCCAGACAATAAGTGGTTTTGGCGATGAACGCCGCCATCATGTTTCATCAAAAAACTCCAATCACCTAAAGGTTTACTCATCAACTATTAATTGTTTTTTTTCAGTGGTAGCCCTACTTTCAAGTGGGGCTTTTTGTTTTGGGGAAGGGAGAACTCCGCAATTCTATGACAATTACTTGCCCGTCAACAGCATTTCCAACACAACCTTGTTAAAGCCAAGGTCAGTTGGCGACTGCCTTGTGAACGAGTCGTTTATTTCGCCCGAAATCTGTGATAACGGCATAGACGACGACGGCGACGGCCTCATAGACCTCAACGACAGCGACTGCTGCGCAGCATTCGGCACCCTGCCCCAGACCGGGTGGTCGCTCAAGTATGCCGACAGCCAGGAGACCCAGGCCGAGAACGGCGCCGCCTACAACGCCTTCGACGGCAACCCCAACACCATCTGGAGCACCCAGTGGTACGGCTCCACCGCCCCCCTGCCCCACGAGATTCAGATTGACATGGGCACCACCAAGAACCTCACCGGCTTCAGGTACCTCCCCCGGCAGGACGGCGGTGCGAACGGCAGGATTGGCGCCTTCGAGTTCTACGTCAGCACCGACGGCACCAACTGGGGCCCCCCCGTGTCCACCGGCACCTTTAATGAATATCTGTCGCCCCTCGCCGAGAAGGTGGTCTCCTTCCCGCCAAAACTGGGCAGGTACATCCGGCTCAGGGCGCTGAGCGAGGCAAACGGGAGCCCCATCACCTCGGTCGCCGAGCTGCGGGTTGACCTCTGCGGGGCGGTCGAGAACTGTGCCAACGGCGTTGACGACGACGCCGACGGGCTGGCGGACTCCGCCGACCCCGACTGCAGCTGCGTGGCCCCCACGTTCAGCTTCCAGAACCCCACGCTCCTCTCCGGCACGGCCGGTGCGGTGGGCGCCGTGTACCGCTTCAACGGCGTGCTGCCCGGCATCAACGCCAACCTTTCCATCATCGGGAAGTCCCACAACGACATCGTCATCGCCAGCATAGACGAGCCTGCCGCCACCAACGGGGGCTACGACAACGCCTTCCAGCCCATCATCAATTTCGCCTGGGACAACAGTGCGGGGCCCTTCGACCCGACGGGCGACGAGTACGTGAGGTTCAGGATAGACTTCCTCACCGCCAGCGACGGGAGCACCGCCGTCATGAGCGACATGAAGGCCACCGCCATAGACGTTGACGGGAACGGTGACCAGGTAAGGGAGTTCTTCCAGACAAGCCAGTACACCAGCTATGAAATTGCGTCGCCGACCACCCTGACGCTGAGCGGGGCGCTGAGGGCCATGGGCAGTTTCCCTCCGTTCATGGGCGTGGCGGAGACTGCGCTGGAGTCCATGATTTCCTTCCAGTTCAAGAACAAATCGAGCATAACCTTCGACTTTGGCGCAAACTACAACGGGACGGTTCCGTTGAACACGACCTACTCCGTGGGAAGGTTGAACTGCCTGTACTTCAAGTGCTACAACTTCGGCGTGCAGGTCCCCTGCCCCACGGTGCAGGCGAGCCGGGCGCTGCCCATCGCCTGCCCATCGCCCTACGCCCTGACATCCTCCGTCACCGGCTCGTCGGGCACGTGCGGCATCCAGTGGCAGCAGTCCACCGACAACGTCACCTGGGCCAACATCCCCGGGGCGAACCTCAGCAGCTACACGCCCCCCACGGTGGCGGCAACGACCTACTACCGGGTGTACTACAACTGCTCCGGCAACGCCACCTGCGGCAACGTCTATTCCAACGTCCTCACCGTCAACGTGCACCCGCCCTGCACCGAGAACTGCACCAACGGCATTGACGACGACGGCGATGGACTCGTGGACTGTGGTGACAGCGGCTGCCCATCTTGCGTTTCCGAACCATGTGCTGACGGCGTTAAGCTTATTTCCCAAAAATCAGCAAAAGCAACGGGCGCTGGTGCTTCAGGCACCCCGTCCATCGCCAACTTCTTCGTGCCCGCAGGCAACAACAGGGCACTGCTCCTGCTCGCCAACTTCGAGCGGGAACACTGCCAGGGCGGCGACAACTGCACAAGCTCCAATTCTACTGGCGCAGGCCTGGGCGACAATTTTGCCGCCCCAAACTTTGTCTCATCCGGCGCTGCGCCACAGATTACGGCCAGTTTCAGCGGAGCTGGTGGAACCATCAGCAGGCAGAACCCATTGACACTGCCCACGGGCGACCTTCGGTTCTTGAACCAATCCGGTTTCCCGTCCCCGCCGGGGACCTACTCGGCTGCCTACCTGTCAAGAGAGTCCTATTTCATCGCACTGTACGAATCGGACATACAAACCTTACTCGGTGGCTCGGCCTCCGGCAATATCAGCATCACCTTACCGGATGTCACCGTCCCGAAGGACGATGCCGACGATGCCATCCTCTTGGCCTACAGCTTCGTCAACGTTGAGCAGTCCGCTACGGGCATAGTCCGGTCGGGGGCGAACACCTATGACCCATTTGACATCTCAAACACTTCCGGTGGCATCCCAGGCAACTACACCGTATCCATCACCGACCTTGACAATGGACAGGAGCCTAACGAGGCTACGGACGGCCTGCTTGTTTTAGGTTTCAATGGCATCGGTCAGCCCTCTGGGGATGGCGGGTTCCAGACAATGGCTGGGTTCACGGAGTTGAACGACGTATTTACCAACACGCCTTCCGGCGATTTCGGCACTTTCAACGAACCCGATGGGTTCAGTCTTTCCACCCAGTTTATTAAAGGGCCATCATCGGGAATTATCAATTCTGTTTCGATGCAATCAAACGCCATCAGTTCGTTCATTTGCAATGGTGGCATGATGGCTGCATTTACGATTGAGGGCGCTTTATGCCCAGAAGTTTGCAACAACGGCCTTGACGACGACGGCGATGGCCTCGTGGACTGCACTGATTCCAATTGCCTACCAGCAATCACGACCCAGCCCACCGGTGCCACCATCTGCAACGGCGGCACGCACACCATGAGCGTAACCGCCACAAGTGCCACCGGCTACCAATGGCAGAGCAGTTTGGACAACGTCACCTTTACCAATATCGCTGGCGCAACCAGCAGCAGTTACACCACGCCAACACTCGCCGTCACCACCTATTATCGGGTACAGGTATTGATGGGCGGGTGTACGCTGAACTCCAACACCGCCACCATCACGGTCGTTGCCGACCCGACCATCACGGCGCAGCCCGTGGGAACTGTGATATGCGGTAGCGGTTCGCACCAAATGAGTGTTACAGTTACTGGAGGAACACCATCGTTAACCTATCAGTGGCAGAGCAGCACCGACAATATCAGTTTTGCAAACATTCCCGGTGCAAATACTAATAGCTATACGACCCCTATTGTTAGCGCCAACACTTTTTACCGGGTAATTGTGAGTGCCGCTGGCAATGGTTGCGGTAGCACGACATCCACTTCCGCCAAACTCACGGTTTACCCAAGTGGCTCGCCAAACTGTGGCTCAGGATGCTACAAAGTGCTGGTGGGCAATTCGGGAAGCTCCGGTAATTTGAACCAGCTTGACATTAACGGAACTTTCTTGAGCAACTTGGTGGCCTTCGGCGGCTCGGCTCAAGTGAGCGAGGTGATTGCTGCACCGGATGGCAATATTTTGGTTGCCTACAATTCCAATAAAAGGATAGACAAGTTCAACGCACAGACCGGCGCCTTCATGGCGAACATCGTGCCCCCTGGTGCCAACGGCCTTGGCTATATCACCCAATTGGCCATCGGCCCCGATGGGCTGCTTTATGTGGCTAATGCGAAGACGATACACAGGTTCAATATGACAACCGGGGCATTCGTTGGCACTGCGGTGAACAACACAGGCTATGATGTCATCGGCGTGACTTTTGACAAAAGCGGCAATTTATATGCCTCCAGGTGGTCTCCGACTTTGTCCAACAACCCCATTGAAAAATACGATGCCAACCTGAATTTCATCACGAATGTTGTGGTGACAAATAGCTTGAACTATGCGTTGGCACTTGGCCCGGATGGCAACATCTATTTTGGCTTGAAAAACAACTCGATTTTTACCATCCAGAAATACAATGTTGTGAATGGTACAAACTCCGTTTTTTGCACGCTCGATGCAGGAAGCTCCGTCGTTGGTGGGTTTTCGTGGGGGCCAGATGGGAAACTGTGGCTACCCGACTGGCAAGAGAGCGAGATACACGTCTATTCATCGGCGGGCACACAGTTGCAGACCATCACCAATTCAAATATCAGCTACCCATGCGGCTTGGCCTTTACCTCCTGTTCCGATGCTGATTTTGGCGACCTCCCTAAAACCTACCCAACCACCATTGAACAAAACGGGCCTCAGCACCTGATATCAAGTCCACTCAGGCTGGGCACCGCCATTGACAAGGACGGCAATGGCCAACCCTCCAATCTCGCTAATTTTGACGATACCGATTCGGATGGCGACGACGAGGACGGGGTGTTCCCTGCCCCCTTGGTTGCTGGTTCAAACGCCATGTTTAATGTCGTGAGCAGTGGAACAGGCCGGCTAAACGCCTTTTTTGACTGGAACAGCGATGGGGATTTCCTCGATGCGAACGAAGCACTTCCAGAATTGGCGGTGAGTGCCGGCAGCAACACGCTCGTGGTGCCTGTTCCTGCTTCCGCAATGGTCAGTTCAAAGCTCGGTGCAAGGTTCAGGTTGAGCAGCGCAGGTGGGCTTACTGCTGTTGGGGGCGCCCCGGATGGCGAAGTCGAAGACTACCTCGTCGGGGGAAACACCGAGAGCTGCATCAATAATATTGACGACGACGGCGACGGCCTGGTTGACTGCGCCGACCCCGATTGTGCCAATAGTTTTGCGGTCACCACCAACGCCACTTCATCGAGTGTTTGCTTGGGCCAAAGCACCAATATCTCTGCTTCGGCGGCGGGCGGCGGGCCTTTCACCTACAACTGGAGCAATGGCCTGGGCAACGGCATCAGCCATAACATCACCCCGAATTCCACGACTACTTATGAGGTCACCGTTACAAACGGCAGCGGATGCACGGCCACTGCACAGTTGACCATCGTGGTAAACAACTGCGTTGAGAACTGCACCAACGGCATTGACGACGATGGCGACGGACTCGTGGATTGCGACGACCCCGCTTGTGGCTTGACCACTTCCGTCAGCACTTTAAATGCGACCTGCGGTGCCACGAATGGTACGGCCACCATATCGGCCAGCGGTGGTAGCGGCAGCTACGAGTACAGTTCAAACAATTCTACTTGGCAATTAAGCAACAGCTTTTCCGGTCTTGCACCGGGCAACTATGTTTTTTATGTGAGGAACACCAACGATGCTTGCCCCCGTAGCTTGCCCTTTAGCATCGTCGAGCTTTGTGAGAACTGCACGGACGGGATTGACAACGATGCGGACGGCCTCGTTGATTGTGCCGACTCCGATTGCCGCCCAAGCCTAAATTTACCTAGCGCTGGTTCAATTTGTGGTGGCTCATCGTTTACCATGACCGTATCGGCCAATGGAGGCACATCGCCCTATACCTTCAATTGGTCACATGGCCTTGGTGCCGGCCCCTCGAAAACGGTAAGCCCAGGTGCCTCAACCACTTATTCGGTCACAGTAAGCACAGCTACTGCTTGTACCGCATCCGGTTCCATTGGGGTAACAGTGACCAACTGCGCCGAAATCTGTTCGGACGCCATAGACAATGACGGTGATGGGCTTGTGGACTGTTCCGACCCGGATTGTCAGGCGGTGGGGATGCCCGCACTGGCGAATGATGCTTTTACAACTTGCCCAGGCGTGCCTTTTGGCAATATTGTTAGCATGAACGACGGCAATCTTCAAAATCCGGTTTTCACGATTACCACCGCCCCAGCAAAGGGCGCTGTTGTCATCAACAATTTTGGGGCATTTACCTATACGCCGAATGTGAGCAATTGCACCACTGACCAGTTCACCTACCAGGTTTGCAACCAAACCACGGGCTGTTGTGCCTCGGCAAATGTCAATATCACCATTGGTGATACGTCGCCCCCTGCACTGCTCAACGTCCCTGCGGATATTACCATCTCCTGCGATGATGAAGTGCCAATTGCACCTGTGATTTTCGCATTGGACGCCTGTCCCGGCATCTATGTTTCTTTAGAAGAAACAACCACCCAAGCCAGTGTCGGTGCTTGCTCCAGCTATTCAATTACTCGTACCTGGACTGGAACCGACCTTTGCGGGAACAGCAGCACGGACTCGCAGCAAATTACCGTAGAAGACAAATCGAAGCCCGAACTCTTCCGACTTTATACCCTGCCAAACGGTAAAAAAATGACGGCAGGCGTGGCCCAAAACACTTCGCACCTGTGGAAGTACGTGAAATTCCCTGTTCATTTCGACACCCCACCGCTGGTGTTCGTTACGGTGGCCAGCAACAATGATGCTGCAACGGTCAGCCCACAAGTGCGCTATGTTTCAAACTCAGGCTTTCAGGTAAGGCTCATGGAAGAGGAAGGGAGCGACCGGCTCCATGTGGGCGAGGCAGTCTCTTGGATGGCCATTGAAAAAGGCTCAGTGCCGGGCAACTCAAAGCTGATAGCCGATGTGCTGCCAACGGTCAACCACACTGACCAGGCATTGACTTATTCCACGCCGTTTGACGCAAGACCCTCCTTTTTTGCTGCTCCGCAAACGACGAATGAAGCTGATGCTTTTTATGTTCGCACAAAAACCGAAACAGCCTCAAGCATCAGCATTTCATTACAAGAAGAACAAGGAAAGGATGCCGAAACCATGCACATGTACGAAAAAATAGGGTACCTCGCCATGACCAATGGCGCTGACCTCTTGGATGAGGATGGTTATTTTATAGGAGAAAATGGCTCGGTAAACGTAAACCAAAACTGGGTCACCGTCAACCTGTTGAACAGGTACAGCAAGCCAGTGGTCATACTTGGTGGCTTGCCAAACGGCGACCCCCAGGCGGCCGTTATCCGGGTTCGGAACATAACACAAACCAGCTTCCAGGTAAGGGTACAGGAATGGGGATACCTCGATGGCATCCATCCCGACGAGCTATTGAACTACATCGTGGTGGAGGGCGGCCTGCCCACCGACCCCGACTTTCAGTGCTTTTCCTTCAACGACCGTTACCAGCCTGGTATCAACCTTTTTGCCATTGACAACTGCGACGACCAAGTTGCATTTGGCCTGAGCGAGAATAGCACCGAAATAACGCAGGGCATCGAGACCATCCGCACTTGGGTGGCCATGGACGACTGCGGGAACGTCAACCTCTTGTCCCGAACCGACACTTGCGAGGTGGCTGCTGTCCGTTTGAAAACCATACTGGACGGTGGGCGTATTGGCACTTCGCCCGGCAGTTTTATGCGAGACGATTTGCGAAGCCTACAGTTTATCCCTATGAATGAGCCATATAAAAACACCATCGGCTTTAGCCACAAAGGAAAGGGCGGCGAAGAGGTGCTTTCCGCTAATTTGCTAAACTTAACTGGCGGCAACGCTTTGGTGGATTGGCTCTTTGTCGAAGTGCGGAATGTGGCTACCCCGCACGAGGTGCTGGCGACACAATCCGTTGTGTTGCAGCGCGACGGCGAGGTTACCAATGTGGTTGGGAATGACGTAGTTGTGTTCCCCACGCTACCCGCAGACAACTACCTGGTTTCCATTCGCCACCGAAACCACTTGGGCATGACCACCGCCACACCTTGGCAGCTTTCTACACTCGAACCTCCTTTGCTCGATTTCACCTCCATTGAACTTGAAAAAATGGGAGGCTCGAAAGCCGGAAAAATAGGTTCAAACAACCAGGTATCACTTTGGGCAGGCGACCTGAACGGTGACCGAAAGGTCATTTACCAAGGCCCGAACAACGATGTATTTAAGTTATTCACCGAAGTTTTAGCCAACGAGGACAATATAAACCAGCTTGCCAACTTCATCGTGCATGGATATAAGCAGACTGACCTGAACTTGGATGGGAAAAGTATCTATCAAGGGCCAAACAACGACCGTGCGATGCTCTTGTTGAATTCTATTTTGCAACATCCAAATAATAGCACTTTGTTGGCAAATTATCTCATTGGCGAAGCACTGCCCTGATGGACGGTTTTAGGCGAATAGGCCTGGTTCAATATTGAACAAACATCGGTCATGCTGAATTTTCATGGAAAGAATATGGAGGAAACCGGGTGATGTTCTGTGTAAAATAACCGGGTAGCACAAAAAAATAATGGCGGTGGCATCTTTGATGCTGCCGCCATTATTTTTTTATGCTATAATGGATTGATTATCAATACACAACCATCACCCATGACTGATTTCACAACATAACATTAAGTCGAGTAAGCAACTCAAGTTGCAGCGCACTATTGCCTCCATTCAAGACGGTGTTTTTGCGGGCCTCCGACCCGCAAAAACACCGTCTTGAATCTCTTTTTCGGCGGCTCCACCGCCGAAAAACCCCACATTTTATACCAATAATAGCCGCTCAAGCCAATGACAAAAAAGCTATTCAACAGCTTTTATTTGTCGGAGAAATAGACCCCTGCACCGATTTCCACGCCAGCATTTCTCCATCCTTGGCCATCAACATAGCTTGACGTTTGCTTATTGGTGGCGGCTGGCAGCCTTGGGTCTTCTACCCGGTAATATTCTGTTTTAAACTGAAAAATAGGCAGCAAGCCAGCAATTCGGATAAAGCCTTTTTCAAAAACCCGATGAAACACGAGGTTTGGGCCAACTTGGGTGGCAGTCGTAAAAATGGTTCGGGGGTATGTGGTGGGTGTGAAAGGCTCGTAATTGGCGTAGCGCCATCCAGTGGTTGCAGCAAATTCGAGTAGAAACCGGTTCTTCCCAACCCGCCTCAATTGTATGCCACGGCCAAAGCCGATTTGCCCTCCCGCCAAATGGGTAGTAGCTCCTTGGTTAACTGAGAAAAGCCCTGTGTTTGGGTCATAGCTCGATACTTCATCCACAATTCTCTGGTATCGCCAGCCCGACAACTGCCAACGGACGTAGCCGCCCAAGTAGCCGAAGTGCATGTAAGCCAGAGAGACGGTCGGTATTTGAGCGGTATTGTAGTAATTGGTTATTATCTTACCATTGATAAAATATTCGTTGCCGAGGTGGTGGCCACTGTTTTGTAGGTGGAGGGAAGCGGAAATTGCTTTTTGTCCAAACGAAAGAATGGAGGCAAAGAGGAAAACGAGCGTTGCTATTTTTTTCATGTACCAAATTTTAGTTGCGGCCAAAATTACCCGGCTTTTCAAGTTATCAAGCCATATTTCTTCGGATTTACCCAAAAATCCATATCCTCGCACAAAATTCAAACACAACCATCATGAAACAACTCCTCCCCCTGCTTTCCGTCGCAATGTTCATCTTTGCGGCTTGTAATAAAAACGAAACGGTGCAAACAGCCACCGTCAATCCTACATCCATGTACGAAAAAATGACCGCACAGCCGCCCCTTGCAGCGCAAAAACCCAAAGACCTGACCGAGCACGGCCACACCCGCCAAGACCCCTGGTACTGGCTCAACGAGCGGGAAAACCCCGAAGTCCTCGCCTACCTGAACGCAGAAAACGCCTACAAGGACGCCGTCATGGCCGACCTGAAGGACGTACAGGAGGAGCTTTTTCAAGAAATCAAGGGCCGCATCAAGGAGAAGGACGAGAGTGTGCCGCAGTTCGACAATGGCTATTGGTACTACTACCGCTTCGTGGAGGGCGGCGAGTACCCCATCCATTGCCGCAAGGCGAAAAGCCTCGACGCCCCGGAGGAAGTCATGCTCGACGTGAACGTGCTGGCCAAGGATTTTGACTATTACAACGCCGCCGGCCTCGATGTCAGCACCGACAATAAAATCCTGGCCTACGCCGAGGACACCCTCAGCCGCCGCATTTACACCATCGTCTTCAAGGATTTGGCCACGGGCAAGATGCTCACCGACCGCATCCCGAACACCGACGGCAGTTTTGTCTGGGCCAACGACAACAAGACTGTTTTTTATGGGGTAAAAGACGAGACGCTGCGGGTCGTCGAGATACGGAAGCACCGCCTCGGTACCGACCCCGCCAAAGACCCCGTCGTTTACCATGAAAACGACGCCACTTTTGACCTCGGCATCGAAAAAACGCAGTCCAAAAAATACCTGCTCATCAGCGCCACGCAGACGGTCTCCAACGAGTACCGCTACCTCGATGCCAATACGCCCGACGGCCAATGGACGGTGTTCCAGCCACGGGAGCGCAACCTCGAATACTCGGTTGACCACGGCGATAAATGGTACGTGCGCACGAATATAGGCGCTACGAACTTCCGCTTGATGAGCGCCGCCGAAGGGAAGACTGGCAAGTCCGATTGGCAGGAGGTTATCGCCCACAGGCCGGATATTTTCCTCGAAGGTTTTACCCTTTTCAAAAGCCACCTCGTGCTGGAGGAGCGCATCAAGGGCATCGTGAACATCCGGGTGAAAAGCTGGGATGGCAAGCAGGACTACCTCGTGGACTTCGGCGAGGAAAGCTACGTGGCCTACGCCATGAACAACCCCAGCTTCGACAGCCCGAATGTGCGGCTCGGCTACACCTCGCTCACCACGCCAAGCAGCGTGATTGACGTGAATTTTGCGACGAAGGAGCAAAAGCTGATGAAGCAACAGGAAGTGCTCGGCGGTTTTGACAAAAACAACTACGTGAGCGAGCGAACCTATGCCACGGCAAAAGACGGCACGAAGGTTCCAATCTCTATTGTCTATAAAAAAGGCTTCAAAAAAGACGGCACGCAGCCGCTGCTGCTCTATGCTTATGGCAGTTATGGCTACAGCACCGACCCGACCTTCAGCGCTGCCCGATTGAGCTTGTTGGATAGGGGTTTTGCTTACGCAATTGCACATATCCGGGGCGGGCAAGAGATGGGCCGCCAATGGTACGACGATGGCAAACTGCTCAAGAAAAAGAACACGTTCACCGACTTCGTGGACTGCGGCGACTACCTCGTTGCACAGAAATACACCAGCAAGGACAACCTCTTTGCGATGGGCGGCAGTGCTGGCGGTCTGCTCATGGGCGCCGTGGTGAACATGCGCCCCGACCTGTTCAAGGGCGTGGTGGCCGCCGTGCCCTTCGTGGACGTGGTGACGACCATGCTCGACGAGAGCATCCCGCTCACCACCTTCGAGTGGGACGAATGGGGCGACCCGCACAAAAAAGAATACTACGATTATATGCTCAGCTACTCGCCCTACGACCAAGTGAAGGCGCAGGACTACCCCGCCATGCTGGTGACCACGGGCCTCCACGACTCGCAGGTGCAGTATTTCGAGCCGGCCAAATGGGTCGCCAAGCTGCGCACCATGAAAACGGACAAAAACCCGCTTCTACTGCACACGAATATGGACGCTGGCCACGGTGGACAGTCGGGCCGTTTCCGGGCCTTCCGGGAGGTGGCAATGGAATATGCGTTTATGCTGGACTTGGCGGGGAAGGTAAAGGTGAAGGGGTAAGGAATGAGGTATGAAGGTATGAGGTATGGAGGCTTGTAAGTGGGAGAGCAAAGCGGCGGTGGCATCATTTGCCACTGCCGCTTTACTGTTTTTAGAGCTTTGCTTAACTACTGCTTCACAAACCTGAAATTTTCAATAGTGCCTTGGCTGAAAAGGCTCGTTGTGTACTGCCCAGCCTGTAAGTCCACCACAGGAAGTTGCATAGAAGTGATTCCAGCCTCGATTTGGTGCGTAACCACCAAGCGACCCAACCTGTCAAAAATCAGAAGTTCGCCAGTTTCCTCCATTTCCGAGGCAAATTCAAGAGTGATGGCATCATTGGCCATGCTGGGGTACAGCCTTGTGCTTGGCCGGGTGCCCATGTCCACCATCACCACTTCGCTATATTCAAAATTACCATCAAAATCAACCTGCTTTAAGCGGTAGTAGTTCTTGCCGGAAAATGGGCTAACATCTACAAATGAATAGTCATTGAATACAAATGAAGTACCAGCACCGGATATCCTCCCAATTTCCCGGAAGTTGATGCCATCCTGGCTTCTTTCAATGGAAAAATGGGAATTGTTCAGTTCTGAGGCGGTGGTGAAATGGAGTTTTGCCAAATTCTTGGCGTTTTCTCCATAAAATGCTGTAAGCTCGACGGGAAGTGGTGTAGAAGTCCCTGAAAAGCTGACGCCGGCCATCCGCCAGTTGCCGGCAGTGGAGGTTGCTCCCCATCCAAAAAGCCTAAAATCAACAGTCGTTCCTTCAGGTATCGTTACATCCGTGATATCAATGGTAGTTTCTTCACATGCATCAGCAGTTGGCTGGGTACCAGAACCCAAATTTGTCGTGCTTCCGTTGTAAACCGCATAATTCTGGACACCTGTGCCGGACCGCCTCCTTGTAAAAGTAACGCTGGTAACAGTAAGGGAGTAGCCTGTTTGCGCTGTGATTGGGAACTCCAAATATTCATCTTCTGCCACTGCCTCTGCCTCTCCGCCAGCATCTCCCGTATCAAAGAAGTTGTTGGAAGTCAGCACGTTGTTTGTACAGGTTCCAGTTGCAGCTGCAATACCGGCACCCCTTGAGGCGGTACCTGCTGTTACACCTGTTGCCCCGCTTCCAGTAGTGCTGTTCCAAGATGCAATGACTTGAGCTTGAATGGCTATCAAGCTAAGGCAAGAAAAAAACGTTGTAAAGATTAACTTTCTCATTTTAAATGAATTTTAGTTTAAAAACGCTACGCAAGTGATGGCAATGATATCAAGGCCAACCCTTGGCGGTTCCTTCAAAAATTGAGCATCAAACTGTGCTTAGGCGGGGCTGTGGCTCGTATCTATTTTGCGCTATTGGGTAATTGGGGCGGAACGCACCCAAAATTTCTTACTCCCCGGCAGCAGCGGCTCCGTCGCTGTTGCCGGGGAGTAGTTTTTGGGTGTTTTGAAAAATTGCATGGTAATTTTTCAAAATACCCCTTGCGCTAAACAGGCACTGTGGCCCGCAAAAACACAGTTTTAAAATAGGCTTTAGTGCTACGCAACTTGAGTTTTCCTTTTTGGAGTTGCCCACTGCGTGACTACCAATTCTTGGCCTCAAAATTCACCAGAACTGAATCAACCACACCGTATAAGCACGTAAAGAAATTGTGAAGAAATTATGAAGCGAATATTGATAGGCCCATTAACTTCCAAATAGTTCAGCGATCTTTATCCAAAACACCTTTTTTCCCTACCTTGCTCCCCATTTTTCACCAAAAACGCTATTATCCCACATGCGTATCTCCTTTACCACATCCATTTGCGCAGTAGCATGGCTGTTCAGCGCATTGCCCAACCTGCTGTTTTCCCAAAGCATCACTTACCAGAACCCCACGGAGTTTTCCGCCTGCGGCGAGGCCGAGTTCAGCATCACGGTGCAGAACACTGGCAGCACCACCATGAGCGGGGCCACCGTCACCGTCAATTTCACCACGACCAATGGCATGGCCTGCGGAATAGGTTATGTGTTGGGGTCGGTGTCTGCCCCGGTCACGCAGGCGAACGTAAGCAACCCGGCTGCTCCGCAGTTCAACCTGCCCAGTTTGGCCGCAGGTGCTTCGCAAACATTTACCCTAAAGGCCAAAGCCAACTGCGAAACGGCCACCTGTATTGACAATACGGCTGTTTTTGTAAACGATATTGCGGTGCAATGGAGCGGCGGCAATGCCAGTGTCACCACCAACCCTCCCTACGTGGTGGAGCGTGCGCTGCTGCTCATCACCAATGTGGCCAACACGGTCATGTCGGGCACGAGGGATGAGGTATTGCAACGCAAACTGACCGTGAAGAACACTCGATTGGGAGCCGTCAGCAGTTTTACAATACGTGACGACCATCAGGTGGGCATAACAATTAGCTCGTTGCAGGGCACCACTTTGCAGAATACGGCCACGGTATTCGAACTCAGGCTCGGCCCTGCCGACTTTGCCACCATCGGCGACGGCGACGGGCTGTTCGAGTTCAACGAGACCCTTGTGGTGACGGAGGACATCCTGATTCAAAGCTGCGGGGTGGACGAAAGCTCTGCCGTGTCCAACATCTCGGTCTCATGGGGCTGCAATAACAGCGTTTGCCAAGAAGAGGCAGTGACCGCCGTGGTGGTGTTCGAGCCTTATGACAAAGTGCCAACCCTGACTTTTGAACCCATCGTCAACGTCCCAGACTGCCTTTGCGGCCCCGAAGGCACCCAGCAGGGTATGAAGATTACCAATAATGGGGAGGGCATCGCCAATAACATCAGTTTCGAAGTAAGGACCACTAGCGTAAATCCAATACAAGCATTTGACCCGGCTTCCGTTAGGGTGGACAGCAGTGGGGTGGACATTTCCTTTTCCTTGGCTTCAGTAGGGAACATGGGGTTTTCAGCCCCTTGCATGGCCCCCGTGGACATCGTGCGGGCACTTCAGGTATCAGGCATCCGATTGGGCCCCAATGAGTCCGTGACGATTTATTGGGACAATTACTATTGCTCGCTGGGCTGCACCAATCCGCTCACCAAATGGGAGTACAGGTACAGCTATTTCAAGGAATGCCCACCCAATATTTTCGTTCAGAACAGCAGTTACATACCGGTCGAGCGACAAGGGGATGGCCTGACCGCCCTTGCCCAACTGGAAACAACCGGCGTCATTTTGGATGGCGATACCATGCACTGGAATTATAACTTGAGTGGCGATAAGCTCATGACCAATACTGGCACCTTAATGGTGGAAATGACCTTCGACTGCGGGGCCGAATGGCTGCCCGACAACCCCATGCTGCTCAACAACCAAGCACCCTTGAGCCTGAATGTTTCCCGAACCGACTCCTTCACCCTTGTGACGGCGGTGTACCAATTGCCCCTAACCGTGGACACTGGCAGCATCGAGTTTGACATGATATTTGAATGCGATTCGGTCTGCATCAATCGGCCTGAATGCGAATATGAATTGGCAACCACTTGTACCGACAACTGCCCAGGATTGGGCGGCAATGCAATGAACGCAGATTTCAAGGCCACGCTATTCCAATGCGACACTGACGAGCCTCGTTGCAACCCACAGTCTTGCTCAAGCTGGTTGATAAATTACAAATGCTACCAAGACTCCGTGTGCTTGGACGCACCGCCGGGCTACATTCGCTATGATTTCACGGCGCTGCGCAAAAACTATGGCCTGCCCGACAACAACAACGACCAATTGCCCGATGCCCCTTCAGGGCTGCCCGATATGAGCCTCGTGAGCCGACACCGCTTCATCCCTGGCGATACCATACAAACGATCATCAGGGGCAGGGTCTTCATGGACTCCGTCGGCGTGAAACTGCCCTTCGGCAAATTGAACATCAGCTTTTTTGGAAGCCCCAATATGGCGGGGGTGACGAGGGACTCGCTCTTGCGCCCCGACAGATTTACCCAAGCGGGCATCTCAATACGCATTTTCGACAGCAGCGCAGGCGTCTGGTACGAATGCCAGAACCCACCATTTACGACCGATTCCAGGCTTCGCTATAAATACGATTTCACGAACCTGAAAGGGCTTTGCCTGCCCGCCAATTTTGCCTTCGAGCAGGACGATTCCATTGTGTTCGTCGGCAACTACCGCATCGGGTACAACCCACCCAGGGAAATGGCCATCAACGAACCTGACCGGATGAGGGGCGATATTGATGTGCGCTCCGAACTGACCATCTTCAACGAGCATTCGGAGCATTATACCCCAATCAACTGCAACTGTCATATTGAGGAGCTACAGCTCTCCTATTATGAGCTCACCTTGAATCCCCAAATATTTGCCCTGCCGCCCTGCGGCCCTTCCGCCTTTGGCACCCCGTTGAACATCAAATTAGACTTGCATCAAGGCAATTTCTTCCCATTCGAATACCGGAATCTATTGAAATTGGAAGACCTGTCGCTCACCCTGCCGCCAAGCGTGACGATTTCCTCCTCCAGACTGACGACCCTGCGTTGGCAGAATAGCGGGGCATTTCAAGCAAACGTGGATTTAAGCCCAAACTTGTCGAACAACACCTATTCATACGACCTCGAACCCTACCAAATTCCGCCAATGGATGGGGGCTTTGCGGCCACCTTCGATTTCATTTTCAATAGCGACTGCCACAACCGCTTCTCCTTGCCAGTCATCTACCATTCCAACCTTGATTGGGCACCCGGCCTGCCCTACAACGGCATACAAGAGGAGTTGAGCCTTACCAATAATTCCTTACGGCCCCTCATCGCCAACCTCAGTATAGTTGCCCCGCTCTTCGACCTGGTGAGCTATACCAACCAGATGAGTTTTGATTTTTTGCTCAAAAACACCCCAACGATCGTAAGCAGCCAAAGTAGCGGGGACGCCCCCAATGTCTGGCTCTACGTCACCTCGGCAACGGGCCTCGTCACGGATTTCCAATTGATAAACCCAACCACGGGGCAGCCTGTGCCGCAGGTCAATGGCGTGTTCCAATTGGGCAACCTTGCCGAAAACCCCAACGGCTTCCCCTACCGCCTCATAGCCACCAACAACTCCTGCGAACGGGAGCGGCTGGTCGTTCACTATGGCTGGAACTGCGACCCCATGACCAGCACCGTACAGACACCCTGCTACGAGCAAGTACAGCCCATTTTCATCACCTCGCCTCCCGGCGAAATAGACATGATAGTGACCAGCCCCACGGGTTGCAGCCAGCTCTGCGACACCATCCCCTACCACAGCATCGAGGTGTTCAATGCACAGTTCGGGAGCGTCTATAACCTGCGGGTGCAGGGCTTTGTGCCACCTGGCTTTAGCATTTTGTCCGGTTCCTGCGTCGTTGAATACCCCACGGGCAGCGGCCTGCTCTACCCTATCGGCGACCCGACCATCATCAGCACGGGCGTGGTGGAATGGAACCTTTCCATGCTCTTCGATAGCATCGCCAACGGGCTGCCCGGGGTGGGCGATGCGCCGCACAACTCCCTGACGCTCAAGTTCTTGGGCGAATCTACTTGCGACTTTGTGGCAGAAGCCTATACCCTGTTCGTTGCGGCAGCAGAGCAAAACTGCGGCCTCCCCTCCAACAGCGTGGCGAAGCCAGGCGACCCCATTTGCATTGATGGGGTAACAGCACCTTTCACCACCAATATCAGCGTGACGCCGACGCCCGGCTTTGGCTGCAATGACATCACGACCTTCGAGGTCTCCCTGGCCTCTTCTGTGGCGCTGCCGCAAGGGGCCTGCCTCATTGCCACACTGCCGCCGGGCATCACCTATGTGCCGGGCAGTTGCCAAGACCTTTGTGCCAACGGCCTAAATTGTACGCCAACCATCAACGGCAGCCAAATCACCTGGCAATTGCCTGCGGGCGTTTTGCCTTCGCAACTCGTTTGTTTCAGCTTCAACACACAAGGCTGGTTGGGCCTCGGGTGCGAGAACGGCGTGGTACTGTTCCGCACAGCCGTGGAGACGCAGGCGCTTTGCGCACAAACGGGACAGTTGTGCAGCACCAAGGTCAGCACAGGCTCCCTCATATTCCCCTTCGACCCGCAACGGCCCGCCTATGAACTGAACGCCTTCGAAGTGGTAGCCACCGCAGCTGGCGGGAACAACCTCGTGAACGCTACCGTGAAACTGACCAACGACGGTGGCGCAAGCCAGCCGCCTACCATCATTCAGTTCTTTGCCGATACCAATGGCGATGGCACGGGCGATATTTTGTTGGGAACCCAGAACTATAATTCGCCTATCGGCAATGGACAGACCGTGACCATATCGGCCAGCCTCACCGTGCCCTCGTCCATCAGCCTTTGCCAACTCTTGGCGGTGCTCGATGCTTCGCAACAGTGCGCCTGCTCCGGCGATGCCCTGCCTGTCAACCAGCCCATCACCTTTAACACGGGGCTGGAATGGACGGTATGCTCCGGCGTTGACGAAGTCATCGGAATAACCGCCATGCCCGGCTTCGACTACCAATGGTCACCCGATAGCGATTGCCTCGCCGACGACCAGTCCGCCACGACGGTTTTCAACTGTGAAAACGATGGCATCGCACCTGAAACGACCGAGTTCACCATCGCCCAAAGCAACGGCATCTGTGCCATTGACAATATCGTGAGCGTGACCGTGCAACCCGTGCCCGGCATCGCCTTCGCCGATTCGCCCATTTGCCAAGGCGAAAGTGCCAACTTAGCCGCCACAGATGGTACGAGTTTCACTTGGCAAGGCCCCGGCATTGCGCAGCCCAACCAACAAATCGTGACGGTGACACCCGCTGCCACCAGCCAGTACAGCGTGACGGTGATGGACGCCTTCGGCTGCTCCGGTACGGAGTCGGTGACGGTGGTGGTGGCCCCCTACCCCATTGTGGATGCTGGCCCGGACATCACCGCTTGCCCCGGCGACACGCCGCAACTGAACGCCAGTTTCGACCCGGACTGGGACTACCTCTGGTCGCCGCAGACCGTGGGCGGCCTGACGGCGCTCAGCAACGCAGCCATCCACAACCCACAGGTGCTGACCGACCAAGCCACCACCTTCACCTTGCAAGTGACCGATGAAAATGGCTGCTCCGCAACGGACGCCGTAGCCATCAACTTCGCCAATGCCCCGACACTGACCATGCCCGCCGATCTGACGATTTGCAACGGCGACAATACCGTGCTAACCGTGACAAGCAGCACCTCCGGCACCTTCAATTGGCTGCCCGACGACGGCGACTGTACTGCTCCAACCAATTGTGGCAGCTACCTCGTTTCACCTACCACCACTACTACCTATACGGTCGTGTTGGCTGCCGCCAATGGCTGCACGGCTTCGGGCAGCGTGACGGTGACGGTGGCCAATGGCCTCATCGTAGCCAATGGCCCGCCCATCGAAATCTGCGAAGGGGAATCGGTGGTCATCAATGGCCAGACCGTCAGCGAGGCGGGCGTTTATTGCGATACCATCAACTTGGTGGGCGGCTGCGACAGCGTGTATTGCGTGGCGGTTTTGCTGAAGGCGAAAATTGACACTGTGTTCTTGGATACGGCGATTTGCCTCGGCGCCAGCGTAGAATTTGAGGGGGAAACCTTCAACGACGAGGGCGAATACTGCGTGACCCTGCCCGGCCAGAACGGCTGCGACAGCGTGCGCTGCCTCCTGCTCCTGGTGGACGACCTCGGCATCAAAGAGACCATTGACACGACCATTTGCCCCGGCGACAGCGTGCTGTTCGAGGGGCAGTTTTACGCTGCGGAGGGCGAGTATTGCAACACCTATTCTACCCCGGATGGCTGTGATAGCTTGAGTTGCCTGAACCTCAGTTGGCACCCCTTGCCCCAAGTGCAAATCGTGGGGGCGGACACCGTCAGCAATGGTGACACGCTGGTACTGGGACTAATCCCGTTGGGGCCGTTTGGCAGTATTTTTTGGTTCCAAAACGACTCCCTTTTGGCCGACTGCACGGGCCTGACCGAATGCGAGACCTTCCCCACGGACAGCGTCACCACCTTCGTGGTACAGGTCACCGACCCCGTGACCGGCTGCCCCGGCGTGGACACCTTGCAAATCATCGTGATACCCAACTGCAACCCCGAAAAAGCAGTGGTGCCCAACGCCTTCTCCCCCAATGGCGACCGCACGAACGACACATTCGACGTGGTAGGCCCCGGTGCGGAGGCCACCCTCGAAATGCTCATCTGGAACCGCTGGGGCCAGAAGGTCTATGACGGCCCCGGCCCCTGGGACGGCAAACAGAACGGCAAGGAAGCCCCCAGCGATGTCTATATCTACCGCATCCTCGTCGGCTGCGCCGTGCCCGTGGACGCCGTGGAGCGGGAGTTCAAGGGGGATGTGACGTTGCTGCGGTGATAGGTTTGATTTCAGATTTCAGATAGACGAAGTATGATTTTAGATTGAGGATGTCCGAGTAAATCTAAAATGGCACCGACTTATATTTCATGATTAAAGGTTTTGTGCAAATGTTTGAAAGCGAGGTGCAACAAGGGGTTTCATGTCGGCCATTCTATCATGATTATGGTTTATATCTAACAAGGAGGTTTCGATGGACGCATAGAATTTCTTGACGATTAGGTTACACATCAAGGGGTAAGCGTTTTGTCTATATAGTTGGGCTGGCTTAGGCCTGCAAGAAAATCAACCAATCGAGGGTGGCATTTTAAAGTATTTTGAAAGGCTTGATGGGAAACAGATATCTTCTCAGCTTTTCCATAGCCATTAAATTTTTCATCAGTTTTGCAAATAGCCAAAAGACCTGCCAATGGTTGATTGTGCAGGGAGCGGCCAGAGAACACGCCTGTCATCATTTTCATGGGATTATCAAGGTTGCAGGAAAGCGTGAGCGAATAGCGCGGGTCGCGTAGCTTGGTATGCATGGTATATAATTGTATGCTGAAACAAGTGGCTTGATTCCGAAACGATAGCCTCCCTTCAAGTTCCTCCCTCAACAGGTTGTGATATAGTACCCGGCCATTGTCAAAAACCTCCAATAGGCATCTCCTCACCTTCCCCTCACCATCAGATACGCTGGTCGAGTAACATTCGTAGGCTCCTTCAATAAGTTTGAACCTTGCCTTTTCTTCAATAATGTGCTGGTTGCTGCTTTCGATAAACTCGAACAATTCTTCCCAGCTAAAGGCAGTGAAAACCAGCTTAATCATGGTTTCTCGCAGCATTGCCTTGAACATAAGGAAACGCTCGGATTTTTCCTGCAAGACCAAGGTGTCATTCCTCACTAAGGCCCCTACTTGGGCAACTGGTCTTCCCTCTCTTGTATGCCAGATACATTTAACCAACAATAATTCACTTGTGAGCCTCCCACTGGCTGGCAGCCTGGCCAATATTGTCATCTGTACTGGGCCGTCTGATTCTGGTGCTCCATACAACTCCATCCTCAGACCCAACTTGCCCAAGCTGCAAGTGCCTTTTAGGGGGGACAATCTATGCTGGCCCTCTTCATAAGGTATAAATGTTACGTGCTTGCTATCCTGCGACATCACTACCTCAAACCTCAGCAGCTTGTCCTCGAACTCGGTGGAGTGCACAAGGAATTGGTATTGTTGTAAAACGCCAGTTTGCTTTGTAGGCACTTCATCCAGGATAATACCACAGTTGGAGTTGGTGTACTGGCTGCAAAATGCGGCCACTCTTGAAGCGAGTGACTGTTGCTGGAACCCTAAATAAGTGAGGTAAAGCAATAAGTAATTGTCCGGGCATTTGAGCAGTTCTTTGGAAGATTTGTGTAAGCGGCAGGATTCGTCACCATTTCTAAGGTTCAAGAGCCGCTTGGGGTTGAATGCCCTCTCTGTATTCCATTCACGGCCATTTGCCTGCTTGTAGGTGTGCAGCATATCTGACCCTATGTTAGGGTGTTTTGCGGGCTTTCCATAACCGTACAATTCCCTTTGACCAACTTTGGGTTCTTCGGGATTGTCGGGTTTGGACATATTTGGATGGTTTCGCAGGAATCTTTTCAGGATTTCCTCATGAAGTTTGTTGACGGTAATTCTCGAAATGGTAGCCATGTCTTTTGTGCAGGTTTATAGATGCCCCCGCAAGGATTTATTTAACAATAGGTAATTTGGCAAATGTATATTTTTTGCGCAAGAATAGGTTCTTTAAAAGGTGGGAATTAAGCAATCCAAGTTTGAGTCATTTATTTCCCCTTCAAAACCTTGCTTCTAACCACTTATTTAGCCGCTCAGCCATTCAAAGAGAGGCTCGAGCGGATTTTTCGCAGTTCATTCTGAAGAGTAATTCTTTAAGTGAATAATAGGACAATATACGATAGACAGCCATAGCATAACTGCTTCAAAGGAGTAGACAATCCTACCCTGTTCCCGTGTTCCCCGCAGCATATGGGAATGCTCAGTAACACTATGGGCGTTGTTTGGGAACAAGTTGCAATGTCAAATTTGCATGGAAAACAACAAGTACCACGGCCAGGTCGGCGGCAGTTGTTGGTAAACAATCGAATGGCAAACTTAACTAACTCATGGAAAAAGTAAAAGTAAAACCGGGGTCAAACTTCCTATCCTACATCACTGGACTATCAACAGAAAACGTTGAGCGGAGCAGCGAGGCCGCCCGCCGCAACATCAACCTCTTGGGGTTGTGCATGCTGATAGTACCTGCCTTCAGCGGCCTGCTCCTAAGTTTTGGCATCAGCCAATCGTTCCTATTGGCGCCGTGGCAGGCCATGGCCATTTTCTTGGCGTGGGGCTTGTTCATCTACAACTTTGACCGTGCCATGGTCGCCGCTACCCGCACTGGTTGGCTGTGGGCGATGGGCCGTCTTATGTTGATTCTGGCGCTCACCATCCTCCACGCCACTTTCTTCGATACCATATTCTTCAGTGCTGACCTCGAATCCAGATTCAATGCAGAGCGTGATGCGGCTATAGCGGTGAAGCGAGAATGGTTTGACAAAAAAGAAAAAGTGGTTACTGCCTCCTTGGACTCGCTCCAGGCCCGCAACCAGTCCTTACATGATGCAATAGCGGAGAACGAACGTTCAATGGTGGCCGAGGCAAATGGCACGGGCGGTACCGGTGTAGTGGGTGAAGGGCCTATTTTCAAGCGCACGGAGGCAATATATAAGGATGCCAATGCGAAGCTGTCAGTTCAAATAGATTCGAACCACGCCAGCATCAATCGGCTGGAAGGCGAGGTTGCCCAGTTGCGCACCCAGCTGGCATCGGACGTAGATAAGTTGGATACTTGGAAAAATGCTGGCTTGCTTACGAAGGTGCGCCTACTCCACAAAATAGTTTTCGAGGAAGGTGATATTACGGCAGTCTTGTTCTCCATCGTGTGGCTGCTCATGGTTGCAGCGATAGAGCTGCTACCGTTGTTGGCAAAGGCAGCACTGCTGCGGCAGGAGTACGAGGCCATCCAAGCCCAGCAGTCTGAGAATGCCGTGCGTTCGGCCAAAGAGTCGCTGAAAGCAAAAGGGATGATTGCACTGGAGGAATGCATTCGAAAGTTGAACCACCAAGCCGACCAAGACACGAAGCGGGAGGGCACAGAGCACGTCAGGGTGCAAATTGAATTAATCTGGGAAAGGCTTCAATTGGAGCTGGATACCATTGAAGAATTGCAAAAATTGGAGGAAAAGGCAGGAGATGGCCTGAAGCCTCCATACAATAAGATGGCCAAGGACGCCGTGCAGAAGGCCCAAAAAGAAGTATTGGAATGCTTTGGCTTAGAAGACGATGGGGACAGCGAAATCCTAAAAGGTTTGAACTGATACTATCCCATGCCTTGATATCAAGGACAAATCAAGAATGGGGCGGGAATCCGGCTACCTGCCGAGTCATCACTCACACAAATTTTTGAAAAATGAAAACTGTAATCTTGAAATTGCTGCTGTTCGGCACAATCATCTTTGGTTTTGTGTTCATGCACCGGCTCCTGTCGCTGCCCAAATCATTGCCCAAGCATGATGGCTTGCTCGCCCCTGGTGAGGTTACGGCCAACCCACATCATTTTTTTGGGAAGGTCTTAGTGCTGGAAGGGAAAGTAGTTTCTTCAAACTATTTGGGCTTGTTAGGCTGCTACTGCATCCAGCCCAAGGATGCCTCCAGTTCCAACACAAGGCTTTGGGTGCTTTGCTCAGACTACCCACCTGCTGTAGGCGATAGCATAATGGTGAGCGGCGTGCTGAAGCCAGTATATAAATTCAGTGAATACAATGGCGTAGTATTCAGGGAAGCGAAGCGGATAGACATGCCCAACCTTGATGAAGCCTCCAAAGAGGGTAGTCGCCAATACTATTGACCCAGCTATGGTAGGCTGTTTCAAAAGCAGTATAATTGAGCCTATGCTCCCCGTCCAGCGGCAAATAATCCTGTCGCCAACGGGCATGGGCACAAGCCCCGAAGTCAGAACGAGGCTTCGGGGCTTTGCTATATCTACCCATGAACATGTTCCAAAGCCACCAACTGCCAACAGATTTTCGCCAAATGTCAAATCTTTGCGAAATCTCACGACCTGCACGATACCGCCATACCTTAAATATGGTATTTCCCGTTTTTTTCAAAAAAAATCGTTCATGTGCTTGCAGATTGTCAACCATTCAATACCTTCGCTCGCACAAAAGCAGACAGATAATCTCAATGGCAAACCAGACTCCCCCTCCATCGTACTTCGTTGTGCATTTGTCAGACCTCCATTTCAGGGAAGATGACGATGTCGACACCGAAGAACTACGTAACCGCATCCCCGGAGATTTGGCTGATTTCTTGAAAGTCAAAGAGAGCGAAGGCGAAGGCAAGTTGGCATGTATAATAATCAGTGGCGACTTCTACGACCAAGGCCCCAAGAGCAAGGACGGTGCATTGAAATCAAGTGTGAACGAGTCAATCAGGGTTTGGATGAGAAAGCTGTGCAAAGAGACTGGCATATCAACAAGCCAAGTCCTCGTCTGCCCAGGCAACCACGACCTGGATGCGGAAGCCCGAAAAGGTTGCCACAACAGTGGGCGGTGGCTCTATGACCCAGTTGAAGCACACCAGTTGATTGCCGACCCTTCGCATTTCAAAGAATGCAAATGCGCATATAGTGAATATTTGAACCTAATGCAGTCATGCGAAGTGGCTCAGACGGCAGACGGACAGAGTTATTTATATGGTAAATACGAATTTGACAATATAAGGCTTAGGATAATCATAGCGAACAGTTCGTGGCACTGCTGTCACAGACCGGAGGGTGACCAGCCACACGACCACGGTAATATGTTAACCGGCCATTCCATTTTAAGGAGCGATACATTTGAGAATTCAGCAAAAGAGAACGGCTTTTTCAATATCGGCGTAGTCCATCATGGCTCAGATTTCCTACATCCACTGGATAAGTATCCATTTTCTCCATATCACGGAGGGTATTATTTGCTTAAAAAAGATGCACACTTGATATTGTCAGGACATGAGCACCCCGATAACCCATATGCCAACAAAAACAATAGGAACATTGATGATGAATATTTTGAAGCGTATGAGTTCACGAGTGGTGCCCTATTTTTTAATTTGCCTTCCCCGGATGCAAAAACAAAAGAATACGAAGTTAGAAATCCTTTTTTTCAAGTGTTCAGTATCAATCGAAGTAATAACAAAATAAAACATTACTACATCAAGTACCCCTACGATGATAAAAGCAAATGGCCGATTATTGATGACCCTAAAAAGGGAGCTAAAGCCAAGACGGGTTTAATTATTCCAGAAAAGAAATCAATTGGCCGAGCAAGAACCATTACAACAGTAAATAGACTCAACACTAAGGAACTTATTTCAGATGCCAAGCATTATCATGACTATGCACTTGAAAACACCTGCAGACCATTCGAGGAAGTGGGTTTGTACGATAAAACAACGTTACGCAACAGAGAACAAGAAAAATCCATCAGGTTCGACTATTTTGATTCTGCTGTCCAGTTTTCGTATATTGGTAGCGGCGAACCCCAAAATGGCATAAGGGCTTGCCATATTGAAATAATGCCTATAAATGTGATAGAAAATTTCGACCAAATAAGCTTCAGTAAAGCATGGCGCCCGGTGGTCGAGAGGTTAAAACAATTCAATAATAAACACGTATTACCGTTTGGGGCAAAAAGAAAAGATACGACCATTGTTATTGTAACCTACGATGTCTTTTATGAGCGAATAACAGGTATCCAGGATGAAAAAATCGTCAAAGAATATACAAAATACCAAACTAACATGCTCAATAAATTCAGAGAAACACTTTTATTATATCGCATTACAATTCCTGTTGATGTCAATATACTCTATAGTCCAGGAATTGGAATGGCCCGTGGCTATCCAGATCAGGACAAACACGGGCCATTCCCATAAAAAGAAAGCTGAATAGTTGGCTACAAACCATAACGGACAACGCTCGCTTTTCAATGAACATTCCCTGTTAGGGAAAAGCCATTGAAATTTTGAAAAATGCGAGGCAGTTGCCAGTGACTTGTCGATACTGATGGTAGCCACTATCAAAATTAATTCGTTCTTTGACAATTCTTGTGGTACAAACCCGAAGGGCTTCAATGTGAATAGCCAAGGATGAAATCCAGAGTTAAATGTCAGCATGTATAAAAACCCTGAAAGGGTTGAATGTCAATTGTTTACGAAATATTCAACCCCTCCAAGGTTGTGGCCAATCCTCATTGTTTATCCCGGATTTCATCCGGGCTATTCAAGTTCAACCCCTCCGGGGTTCATTCCACAAAAATTTTCAAAGAACGAATTAATACACTGTAAACTAAATAAGTTGACCTTTTCAAAGCAGGGGTTTGGGGACGATAGTCCCCAAGCATCCCCTTCTCCCG
>WBZM01000410.1_pt2 | contig 60421 bp, 49 predicted proteins | sample 5204271 | NCBI WGS metagenome assembly WBZM01 (sample SAMN12344346, study PRJNA552823) | activated sludge metagenome | biome: Activated sludge suspended growth; feature: Nitrification reactor; material: Wastewater; isolation source: activated sludge from nitrification reactor of wastewater... | reverse complement strand
CGAGATCCATAAGCGCGCTCGCAGGCGGCCGAGATGAAGCGTTCCTCGATGTCGGTGTAGTGAGCCAACAGCACCCGCCCGGACAGGGCCGCGAGCACTTCGGGGAGGACGTCGTCGAGGCGTTGGCCCTCGGCGATCCGGTCGTCGGTGAGGCCATGGATGGTCGCGCTCTGGCCGACCTCGACGCCCGCGTTGATGACATAGCGGCGCGCTCCCGACAGGTCGATCGACAATCCGTCGATGGGGACGAAGCCGATGGAGAGCACGCTGTCATGGCGCGGGTGCAGCCCGGTGGTCTCCAGGTCCATCGCGAGCAGCCGTAGATCGGCGACGTCGGTCGTGGGGTCGGGCAGGGGGAGGCTGAGGTAGTCGTGCAGCGGCCCCGAGTCGACCGACCGCAGCGCCTTGCGGCGGCGGGAGTCTGCCGAGGCAGTGCGACCGAAGAACACGATCGGAGTGTGTCAGCTAGCGGCGAATCTGTCAGGAGATGTAGGTGGACGGGTAGCGATGAGCGAGGGAACTCTGCGCCGAGCGGACGATGGCGAAGGCCTCGCGCAAGTTGCGCTTGTCGAAGGTGCTGAGCTCGGCCGGCGCGACGAAATTGTCGGTCTTGCGCCCGGCTCGCACTTGAGCGGCTTGATGGCGGACCCGAACGTAGGAGATGAACTCGAAGGCATCTCGCAGGTCGTCACCCCGTTCGGCACTGAGCGCCCCGGCCGCGACGGCAGCGCGAATCCGGGCTTGGGTGTTGACCTCGCGGGAGCCGATGGACAGAGCGAGCACCCTGGCGATCTCGACGACCGCTCCGATGCCGCCGCGTTTGATGTCGAGAGTGTCCTTGTGGTCGCCCGCCTTCTCCAACACGAAGCCCTTGAAGAAGCCCAGTGGGGGCTCGTTCTCGCAGGCCCGCTTGGCCAGGTGGGCGAGGAACCGGTTGGCCTCCGGCGTGCTCTTGACGATCGACTTCTGCAGCTTGCGGAAGAGCTTGGGCTCGCCGTAGATCGGCCGCATGTCGAAGAAGATGCTCGCCCGCAGGATGGCATCGGGCACCGGCGCGGTGATCCAGGTGGCGAACTCTTCGCGCCATTGAGACAGGGTGACCCGCCAGCGTGGGTTGGTCGCCATGACCTCACCCGGGCAGAGCGGGTAGCCGCACTCGACCAGTCCGGCGGTCACCTCCCGTGCCAACGCCTCGAAGTAGGGGGCGTGCTCGGCGGTCGCGTCGTTGCTGAGGATGATCGCGTTGTCCTGGTCGGCCGCGAGCGCCTGCTCTTGGCGGGCCCGTGAGCCGAGCGAGACCCAGCAGTAGGGCACCGGAGGAGGACCGAGCAGTTCCTCGGCCAGCCCGACCAAACGGCGCTCCACCGCGTCACCGACGGCGGTGACGATGCGGCCGATGTCGTCGGCGGAGGCGTCCTGGGTGACCAGGTGCTCGACGATGGCCGCCAACCGGCCGGAGACCGCCGCGACCCCCGCGACATCGGTCTGCTTGACGATGTCACCGACGAGGAACACCGGGTTGGCCTGTTCCAGCCGCATCAGGTCGGTGGTCGTGATGATCCCGACCGGCGCACCTTCGGACAGGATCGGCAGGTGGTGGATATTGCGCGCCAGCATCTCCATGAGGACTTCGAAGGCCAGCGCGTGATCGGAGCCGGTGACCGGGTCGGGGGTCATGATCGACGTGACGAGATCGGACCGGCTCTTGCCGGTGGCGACGACCCGGTTGCGCAGGTCGCGGTCGGTGACGATGCCGACCAGGTTGCCGTCGTCGACGATGAGCAGCGAGGAGACCTTGCCCCGGCTCATGATCTCGGCGGCCTCGCGGATCGTTGCTGTGGTCGGGGCGGTGACGGCGGGCCGGGAAATGAGGTCGGTGACCTTGGTCTTGAGGATGGCTCCGCCGGTGGAGGTCATCTGCAGCGAGGCGACCGCACCGCGCATGCGGCTGGTGCGCTGCAGGTCGAAATAGGTGGCGAATGAGGGGTGTTGGGCGGCTAAGTCCTCGAAGACGCTCTTTGGCATGACCAGACACAGGGTGTCCTCGATGGCGACGGTCGAGAAGGTCGCCGGGTTGCCGTTCACCAGGGTGTAGGACCCGAAGGTGCTGCCGACTTCGCCACGATCCATGAATCCGCCCAAGGAGTCCTGCAGTTCGACCGCTCCGGAGCGCACGACGTAGAGCGAGTGGTTGTCCTTACCGACCTCGATGATGCGGGTGCCGCGCCGGAAGTACTCGACCCGCAGCTTGCCCGGCAGGCCGTCCAGGACGGTCCCGGGGAGGTCGTCGAAAGGATGCTCGCCAGCGAGGAAGTCTCGGATCTCGCTCAGCTCGACGTCGTCGGTCATGCCGCCATCCTTGCAGGTCAGGCGAGGGTCACGGCATACCATCCACGGCCCTGCAGCGGCGGTGTGGCGGGCCTGACATCACCCCTGGGAGCGGCGGCGCCGACGGGCCTTCCAACCGGCCATGCCATCGATCGAGAAGCCGCCCTCACCCACCGGTGCGGGGGTGCGGAAGACCTTGACGCTGCCCATGAAGACGCCGCCGCGGATGCGCACGACCGGCCCGGATTGCGGCTGCGGTGCGGCCGCGTCGTCGGACTTGACCTCGAACTCGCCCATGATGGTCGTGCCGTCGCAGTCGACCCGCCAGGTGTCCGGAACGATGATCTTGGCGTCGCACATCATGCCCTGGATGACGATCGTCGTCTCCGGCCCCGACAAGGTGGCCGCCCGCAGGTCGAGGCGCGCATTGCCGAGCACCAGATTGACGACTTCGCGCTCGGCGAGCACCCAGCCCTCACCGCGCTTGACGTCACCGAGGACGCCCCAGCGCGTCGGCGGCGGCGAGGTATGCCGTGTCGCCTCCGGCGGGGCCGACGGTGGCGGCTGGGGCGGGGTGGCTGCAGAAGGGTCGACGGGACGATCCTGCGGGGCGGGCCAGATCGGGGAATCTTGCGGGGTGGGGTCGCTCACCTCTCCAGTCTCATCCCTGCCGGCGGCCAGTGCCATGCGGGGTGACCCTGAGTTCGCCCCCGACCTGCGCCCGGGCGCTGTCTCAGCGGGCTGCCTGACGGGGGACGAGCACCTCTTCATAGAGCAGCAGCAACCCCGCGGCCGTGGGGATGGCCAGTAATGCCCCGAGCACACCAGCCAACGCCCCGCCGACCATCGCCGCGATGATCGTCACGGCGCCTGGCACGCTGACCGTGCGCTGCATGATCCGCGGGGAGATGAGGTAGTTCTCGATCTGCTGATAGACCAGAAAATAGGTCAGTGCGATCAACGCCCGCACCGGGTCGCCGAAGAGCGCCACGAGGGCGACGACCAAGGCCCCCAGGGTGGCACCGACCATGGGGATCAGCCCGAGTAGGCCGACGACAACTGCGAGCACGGCGGCATACGGAATGCCGACGATCTTCATCATGAGGTAGGAGCAGCACGCATTGATCGTCGCGACGAGCACCTGCCCGATGGCGTACGACCCCACCCGACGCATGATCTCTTCGGCGAGGATCGCGACCCGCGGACGGCGGCTCGCGGGCACCATGGCGTAGGCCGCGCGCTTGATCGTCGGAAGCGAGGAGAGGAAGTAGAGGGTCAGGACGAGCACGGTGAAGACCGAGACCACCCCCGACAGGACCGCCATCCCGGCGCCGAGGACCCCGCCGAAGACCTGCGACATGAAGGCGCCGTCGGCCAGGCGTCGGTTGATCTCCTCGGCGGCCTTGTCCAGCACGTGGTAGGTGGTGTCGAGGTTCTGGACCATCGGCTGCGAGCGCAGGTCGCGGATGATGCCGGGGAAGTCGTCGAGCAATTCGGTGCTCTGGGTTGCGACCGGCGGCATGACGATGAGCCCGATCACGCCGAAGGTCGCCACGAGCAGCGTGAAGACGACGGTCACCGCGCCGCCGCGACCCATCCCCGCCCGCATGAAGCGCTCCACGACCGGGTTGAGGGCAAGGGTGAGGAAGACCGACACGACGACGAGGGTGAGCACCGTGTCGAGGGCGCCGAGCGCCTGCCAGAGCGCGTAGGCCGCGAGCAGTCCGATCCCTGCGGACAGTCCGAGTCGGAAGGGCGAGTGGGCCTGCCAGGTCGGCCGGTCGCGTTCAGGTGCGGGGGGCGCATTCGCAGGGGCCTTCCCCGGCGTCGGGGCCGAGGGGTATGCCGCGTCGGCGTCGGTGCCGTCGGTCGCCGCAGCGAGGTCGGTCAGGTCAGCGGTCGACAGGTGATCGTGCTCGGTGACCCGGGCCCGCTGGCGCGCACGGAACCCGCGCCACCGCTCCCAGACTGACGGGGCCATGGGCACTCACCTCCGCGGGCAGCATACGGGGGGAGCCCCACCGTGTCGGTGGAACTCCCCCCGGGTGGTGCGGGATCAGTTGGGCGTGAATGACGTCGGTTCGACCCGCGGAGTCGTGTGGGAGTCGCCCTCGGGCAGGTGCGGGTGCGGCAGGTCGATCGGCTCAGCCGCGGAAGCACCCAGGCCGAAGTCGGTGGCTCCCACGAGCACGGCCATGTTGCCGTGGGGGTGCTTGTTGCGGTACATGAGGTCGTGTGCGACCGGGATCTCGTCGTAGGTGAACGCCCGCGACAGACACGGGTCGAGACGGCCGACGAGGGCCAGGTCGTTCATCTGGTTGGACTGCACACCATTGGCGAAGTGCGACCCCTGCAGGCGCTTCTGACGCATCCAGAGGTAGCGCAGGTCGGCCGTGGCGTTGAAGCCGGTCGTGCCCGCGCACACCACGACCATGCCGCCGGTGTCACAGACGAAGATCGAGGTGGGGATGGTGCTCTCGCCGGGGTGCTCGAAGACGATGTTCGGCGCCAGCCGCTCGCCGAGGACATCCCAGATCGCCGATCCGAACTTGCGAGCGCCCTTGAGCCAGGTGCCGTAGGCCTGGTCGTCCTTCCAGTGCGGGAGCATGCCCCAGTGGTCGAAGTCGTTGCGGTTGATGCAGCCCTTGGCGCCGAGCTTCATGCAGTAGTCGAACTTGTCTTCGCCCGACACCACGGCGATCGGCACGCCACCAGCGGCCTTGACGATCTGGATGGCCATCGAGCCCAGCCCGCCCGCGCCACCCCAGATGAGGACGACGTCGTCCTGCTTCACGGCGTTCTCGCCCCACCCGTGCAGCATGCGCCACGCAGTGGCCGCGACGAGGGTGTATGCCGAGGCTTCCTCCCAGGTCATGTGCTTGGGCTTGGGCATGCACTGCTGGGCCTGGACCTTGGTGAACTGCGCGAAGCTGCCCCAGTTGGTCTCGTATCCCCAGATCCGGAAGGTGGGGGAGTACATCGGGTCTTTGCCGGCCTTGACGGACGGGCAGGTGCGCGACCACTGGCCGCAGTGCATGACGACCTCGTCGCCGACCTTGACGTTGGTGACGTCCTTGCCGACCTGGTAGACGATGCCGGAGGCGTCGCTGCCGCCGATGTGGAAGGGGGAGGGGTCGCCGCCGAAGTCGCCGCGGGCGTGCCCCTTGTTGCGGGCACCGATGACATCCACCGGGATGCCAAGGCCAGCCCAGACGTTGTTGTAGTTGATCCCGGCCGCCATGACGTAGACGAGCACCTCGTCGTCGGCGATGTCGGGGACGTCGACGACCTCCTTCTGGAAGGCCTGCATCGGCGGGCCGAACCGCTCCGGGCGGATCAGCCAGGCGTGCATCTGCTCGGGGACCTCTCCGAGGGGAGGCATCTCACCGATGTCGTACAGCTGCTTGGTCATGCTGGCGTCCTTTCTGCGACATGCCCCAGTTCCCCTGGCGTGGCGGCGTCTCGGCGCGCGGGCGAGTGGTCCCGGGGGGCGGGGCTCGTTCTTGACGTTACTGGCGAGTTCGCTAGTGGGCCACGGAGCTCGTCCGTGACCTTGCCCACCGACCCGTGGGCCATCGGTCTGGTCAGTGGTGACTGCCGGCTGCGGCGGGTTCGACGAGCTCGACCAGGACGCCGCCGGCGTCCTTGGGGTGGATGAAGTTGACCCGGCTGTTGCTCGTGCCGCGCTTGGGCAGGTCGTAGATCAGCCGCACCCCGCGCTCGCGGAGCGTGGCGCAGACGGCGTCGATGTCGGCCACGCGATAGGCCATCTGCTGGATCCCGGGACCGGACTTGGCGAGGAACCGCCCGATCGTCGTGTCGGCGTGCAGTGGGGCCAGCAGTTGGATGCACGAGCCGGAGTCGCCGACGGCCATCATCGCCTCGCGGACGCCCTGCTCCTCGTTGACCTCCTCGTGCAGGCAGGTCATGCCGTAGGTGTCGCGGTAGAACGCGATCGCGGCGTCGAGGTCGGCCACCGCGATCCCGACGTGGTCGATCATCGTGAACAGTCCAGTAAGGGGTCCGGCGGCGGGGGCAGCGGCAGCGTCCATGACCCCGAGCCTAGGCCGCACGGCATACCGGTGGCAGGGCAGCTGCGTATGCCGTGCGGCGATGTGGCGCGCGCCACGTCCCCTTCGCCCGATCCGTGCCGGGTGAGGGACTCCCGACCTGCCGGGGAGGGCGGCGGGCCCATACAGTGGGAGGGACGACCGTTCCGCCCGCTCGACGCAACTGGAGGCTGTCCCACATGAGCACGACCACGTCCGTCATCGTCGCCGGCGCCCGCACCGGCATGGGCCGTTTGCTCGGCTCCCTCAAGGACTTCTCGGCCACCGACCTTGGCGGGGTGGCGATCAAGGGAGCCTTGGAGAAGGCCGGGATCACCGGCGACCAGGTCGACTACGTCGTCATGGGTCACGTGTTGCAGGCCGGCTGCGGTCAGATCACCGCGCGTCAAGCTGCGGTCAAGGGCGGCATCCCCATGGACGTGCCGTCGCTCACCATCAACAAGGTGTGCCTGTCGGGTATCAACGCCATCGCCATGGCCGACCAGCTCATTCGCGCCGGTGAGTGCGAGGTCGTCGTGGCCGGCGGCATGGAGTCGATGACCAACGCCCCGCACCTGCTGGAGAAGAGCCGCGAGGGCTACAAGTACGGCACCGTCAAGATGCGCGACCACATGGACTACGACGCCCTGTGGGACGTCTACACCGACCAGGGGATGGGCAACCTCACCGAGTCGGCCAATAGCGGTGACCGCGAGTTCACCCGCGAGGAGCAGGATGCCTTCTCGGCACGCAGCCACCAGCTGGCGGCCAAGGCCTGGGCCGATGGGCTCTTTGACGACGAGGTCGTGCCGGTCATGATCCCGCAGCGCAAGGGCGACCCGATCGCGTTCAAGGCCGACGAGGGCGTCCGCGCGTCGACGACGGCCGAGTCGCTGGCCGGCCTGCGTCCGGCCTTCCGCAAGGACGGCACGATCACCGCGGGTTCGGCCTCGCAGATCTCCGACGGCGCAGCAGCCGTGGTCGTCATGAGCAAGGCCAAGGCCGAAGAGCTGGGCCTAGCGTGGCTGGCCGAGATCGGTGCCGCCGGCTGGGTGGCCGGCCCCGACTCGACGCTGCAGTCCCAGCCCGCTGTCGCGGTGCGCAAGGCCTGCGAGAAGGAGGGCATCACGCCCGCCGACCTCGACCTGCTCGAACTCAACGAGGCGTTCGCGGCCGTCGGCCTGGCCTCCACCAAGGAACTCGGCGTCGACCCCGACAAGGTCAACGTCAACGGTGGCGCCATCGCCATGGGCCACCCGGTCGGCATGTCGGGCGCCCGGATCGTCCTGCACCTCGCGCACGAACTCAAGCGGCGCGGCGGCGGGGTCGGCGCGGCCGCGCTGTGTGGCGGCGGCGGCCAGGGCGACGCCCTCATCATCCGCGTCCCCAAGGCCTGACGGCATACGCTGGCGTCCTGCCGCTCGCGCCCACATTTGGCCGGGGGGCAGGACGCCGGTCTGCTTCGCTCGCCCCGATTCGCTCCACGGAAAGGACGGGTATGCCGCCCCGCCCGGTCGACGTCCCAGCTCTCGTCAGTGCCGCTCGCGAGGGCAAGCCGCGCGCGGTGGCGCGGCTTATCTCGCTCGTCGAGGACGCCCATCCTGCGCTCCGTGAGGTGATGGCGGCCCTCGCGCCGCACACCGGCACGGCATACGTCATCGGGATCACCGGCTCGCCCGGGGTCGGCAAGTCCACCTCGACCAATGCCCTGGTGGCGGCGTTCCGGGCCCGCGGCAAGCGGGTCGGCATTCTGGCGGTTGACCCCTCCTCGCCCTTCTCCGGTGGGGCGCTGCTCGGCGACCGGGTCCGGATGCAGGACCACGCCCTCGACCCGGAGGTCTACATCCGGTCGATGGCCTCCCGCGGGCACCTCGGCGGGCTGTCGTGGACCACCCCGCAGGCGATCCGGGTGCTCGATGCGGCCGGGTGTGAGGTCGTGCTCGTCGAGACCGTCGGCGTGGGACAGTCCGAGGTCGAGATCGCCGGGCTGGCCGACACGACGATCGTGCTGCTCGCGCCAGGGATGGGCGACGGCATCCAGGCCGCCAAGGCCGGCATCCTCGAGATCGGCGACGTCTTCGTCGTCAACAAGGCCGACCGCGACGGCGCCGACGCCACGGTGCGCGACCTGCGGCACATGATCTCCCTCGGCGACCGCACCGAGCCGGGGCTGTGGCGCCCGCCGGTCGTCAAGACCGTCGCCGCTCGCGGCGAAGGCGTCGCCGACGTCATGGAGGCCCTGGACAAACACCAGGGCTGGCTCGACTCCTCGGGCACTCTGCAGCAACGCCGGCTCAAGCGCGCGGCCGACGAGATCGAGGCCATCGCCTTGGCGGCCTTGCGGGCCCGGATGGGCGACCTGAGAGCGGGTCACGGCCTGGACGACCACGCCGCAGCCGTCGTGGCCGGACAGATCGACCCGTATGCCGCGGCCGACGACATCGTCGCCCAGTTGCGCTGAACTCCTGGCCGACGCACGCCAAAGGTTGGGCGGCAGGGCTGGTCGGCTGGCAGGATGGGGCGACCGGCGGGGAGGCCGGGAGCCGACCGGACGGCATACCCTCTCGTCCTCACTACAAACCGTGTGAAGGCAGCAATGCAGATCTGGCCAGGCAAGCCCTACCCCCTTGGTGCCACCTACGACGGCACCGGCGTCAATTTCGCGCTCTTCTCCGAGATCGCGACCCGTGTCGAGGTGTGCCTCGTCAACGACGACGGCACCGAAACCCGGGTGACGATGCCCGAGCACGATGCCTTCGTGTGGCATGTCTATCTGCCGGGGGTGCAGCCGGGACAGCGGTACGGCTTCCGGGTCTACGGCCCTTATGACCCAAGCACCGGCGCGCGCTGCAACCCGGCCAAGCTGCTGCTGGACCCCTACGCCAAGGCCATCGACGGCGAGATGAAGGGCGACCCGTCGCTGTTCGGTTACAGCTTCGGCGACCCGCTCGGTGGACTGTCGCCGACCCCCAACGACCTGGACAGCCTCGGCCACACCCTGCTGTCGGTCGTCGTCAACCCCTATTTCGACTGGGGCAAGGACCGCGCACCGGGACGCGAGTATCACGACTCGGTCATCTACGAGGCGCACGTCAAGGGCCTGACCATGCGCCACCCCGACGTGCCACCGGAGATCCGCGGCACGTATGCCGGCATCGCTCACCCCGCGACCATCGCGCACCTGCGTGACCTCGGCGTCACCGCGCTGGAACTCATGCCGGTGCACCAGTTCGTGCAAGATTTCACGTTGCTGGACAAGGGATTACGCAACTACTGGGGCTACAACACGATCGGCTTCCTCGCGCCGCACAACGGGTATGCCGCGACCGGCACCCGCGGTCAGCAGGTCACCGAGTTCAAGACCATGGTCAAGGCGCTGCACGAGGCCGACATCGAGGTCATCCTCGACGTCGTCTACAACCACACCGCCGAGGGCAACCACATGGGCCCGACGTTGGCATTCCGCGGCATCGACAACGCGGCCTACTACCGCCTGGTCAACGGCGACGCGGGCCACTATTACGACACGACGGGCACTGGCAACTCGTTGCTCATGCGCAATCCCCATGTGCTGCAACTGATTATGGATTCGCTGCGCTATTGGGTGAGCGAGATGCGGGTCGACGGGTTCCGCTTCGACCTGGCGGCGACACTCGCGCGGCAGTTCCACGAGGTCGACAAGCTGTCGGCCTTCTTCGACCTCATCCAGCAGGACCCGGTCGTCAGCCAGGTCAAGCTCATCGCCGAGCCGTGGGACCTCGGCGACGGGGGCTACCAGGTCGGCGGCTTCCCCCCGCTGTGGACCGAGTGGAACGGCAAGTACCGCGACACGGTCCGCGACTTCTGGCGGGGCGAGCCGGCGACCCTCGGGGAGTTTGCATCGCGCTTCACCGGGTCCTCGGATCTCTATGCCCACTCGGGGCGGCGCCCGGTCGCGTCGGTCAACTTCGTCGTCGCGCACGACGGGTTCACCCTGCGCGACCTGGTGTCCTACAACGACAAGCACAACGACGCCAACGGCGAGGGCAACCGCGACGGCGAGAGCCACAACCGGTCGTGGAACTGCGGTGTCGAGGGCGCGACCGGTGACCCGGAAGTCTTGGAGCTTCGCGCCCGGCAGCAGCGCAACTTCCTCACGACGTTGCTTCTCTCGCAAGGCGTTCCGATGATCGCCCACGGCGACGAGCTGGGCCGCACCCAGCAGGGCAACAACAACGTCTACTGCCAGGACAACGAGTTGTCCTGGGTGGACTGGGACCTCGACGAGGCCGGGTCGCGGCTGCTGGAGTTCACCCGGTCGGTCGTCGCGCTACGCCGCGAGCACCCGGTCTTCCGGCGTCGGCGGTTCTTCGCCGGTAGCGCCGACCATGGCGGGGAGAGCGAGATCGGCGACATCGCCTGGTTCGAGCCGGACGGCGCCCACATGGATGAAGCGGCCTGGGGCAACGGCTTCGCCAAGAGCGTCATGGTGTTCCTCAACGGCCAGGCCATTCCGGAGTTAGACCGGCGTGGCAACCGCATCGTCGACGACTCCTTCCTCGTGCTGTTCAACGCGCACTACGAGGCGATCGACTTCCAAGTGCCGGACGTCAGCTACGGCCCGGCCTGGGACACCGTCCTGGACACGGCAGCTGCCCCGCGCAGCGGGCCGGCTTCGGTCTTGGCTGGCGGGTCGATCGCCGTGGCAGCGCGCAGCATCGTCGTGCTGTGCGGCAGCGTGGTTCCAGCAGCGGCCAGCCCGGTCGTGGCCAGCGCGGCCGTTGCCACTCCTGTCGTCGCCACTCCGGCCTCGGCCGCCTCGACAGTTGCCGCCCCAGCAGCCGGCGCTCCTGGCGACGCTGCCCCGGGGGCCACGCCCACCCCCGCGGCGCCGAGCGCCTGAGTTCTGTGGTGCACCTCGGGGTGAGGGAACTGGCGCCGCGGTGATCGCCGCACCCACCCGCGCAGCGTTGCGCTATCGCCGCGGCCAGGCGGTCCTGCTGGCTCTGTTGTCAGCGCTGGTCGTCGGGTCGGTGGCCTTCGCCCCGCTCTACGCCCGCTCGCTGGAGCTCGGCCTGCTGCGCGGGGCGCTGGATCGGGCCCCGGTGGCGGCGACCGCGATCCAGCTGTCCCCGTCCCGTCCCGCCGGGGGCGCCGCGTTGACCCCCGACGTGGCCCGCCAGGCGTTCCCACCCGAGCTGGCCGGCCTGTTCGACGGCGGCAGCGAACTCTGGTCCGGCACGGTCCGGGTGGACAGCCGGCTCGGCTCGGCCACCCCGGCGATGTATGCCGCGCGAGAGGTCTGCGCGGGTCTCACCGTCGACACCGGGCGGTGCCCTGTCACGGCATACGAGATCCTTGTGTCCACCGCGGAAGCAGGCTTTCAGGGGTGGACGCTCGGGCAGGTGCTCGACGCGCGGGAGGTGCGTCCGGCGGTTCGGGCCGTCCCGGCCTTCGCGCAGCCGGTGACCATCGTTGGCACCTATACCCAGGTGCCAGACCCCGCCCACTGGCTGCGGATCCGGCTGGATGGGCGGGCCGGCAGCAGCGCCCTCGATCCGGACGGCACGCCACTGTTGGATGCCTTCGTCACCGCCCCGGCGACCTTCGGCGAGCAGACCTCCGACCCGCAGGGTCGAGGGTGGCGGCATGCGGTGCTGTCGGTCATCTTCCTGCTGGATCGATCGACCATCTCGCTGGACGACCTGGCTCAATTGCGCCCCGTTATCAGCGGCGCGGCCGATGCCGGGCTGCGCGCCCAGCCGCGGCTCACCGTGCGATCCCCGATCGGTGAGCTCGCCGACGACGTCCTGGAAGGCCAGCGCCAGGTGCGGCTCATCGTCCCGTTGCTCATGGCCCAGCTGGCCTTGCTCGCCGTCGTGGTCCTCGGCCTGGTCGCCGGGTCAGCGGTCGAGCAACGCCGCCAGGAGTTGGCGTTGGCCCGGTTGCGCGGAGGCAGCGCCTCGGGGGCAGCCCGCTTGGTCGTCGCCGAACTCGGTGCCGCGGTCATCGCCGGTGCCCCGATCGGGTTGCTCGCCGCGCTCGGCACCGACGCCCTGCTGCGCCGGATCTGGTTGCCGCAGCCACTCCCGGTCGAGATGCCCTGGCTGGCCATCGCCGCCGCCATTGTCGGCGCGGCCATCGGTCTGGGAGCTGTCATCGCCGTCGTGCGCCCCACCGTGGCGCGACCGGTCTCCGAGTTGCTGCGCCGAGTGCCGGCTCGGCGCCACGGCCATGCGGTCGCCCTGTCGGACGCCCTGGTCATCGGGGTTGCCGCGGCTGCCGTGCTGGCCCTGGCCACTGGCAGTGTGACCGGGCCTCTGGCGCTGGCGACCCCCGGTCTGCTAGCCCTCGCCGTCGGCCTGGCCCTCGCCCACGTGGTCACACCGGTCGCCGCTCGGATCGGCGCCCGATCGGCACGACGCGGAAACACGGTGGCCTCGCTCGCGGCGGTCCAGGTGGCGCGGCGCCCGGCGGTCCGGCGCATTGTCGCCATCGTCACCGTCGCGACCTCGCTGGCCGTCTTCGCCACCGATGCCGCCCTCGTCGCCGCGCGTAACCGCGATGTCCGAGCGCGCATCGAAACGGGAGCCGTGGCCGTGTTGTCGGTCGGCACCCAGGACCCGACCCTGGTTGTGCGCGCCCTCGACCTGGCCGATCCGGACCGTGCGGCGGCCACCCCCGTGGCCTGGGTCATCCAGGCGGGAGCGGGCGCGATCCAGACGATGGCCGTGGAGCCCCGCAGTTTCGCCCGGGTGGCTGACCTGGGCCGCGACCGCGAGGCCTTCGCGCTGCGGCGACTCGACTCGTCCGTTGCAGCCCCGTCTGCCGGGGCGGCTGACGCCCTCCCGGCATACGTCGTCGGTGGTCTGCCACCGGGCACCACCCCCGGTATGCCGTTCCAGGGAGCCGGGCTGGACGGCGTGGCGGTCCAGTTCGCGGCGATCGGGGAGCTGCCCTACGCCCCGGGCGAGCGATCGACGAATACCGCCGTGGTGAGTTTGCCGGCGCTGCTGGCCCGACCCCACGGGACGTTGGCGGTGGGGCGGATGCAGGTCTTCCTCGCCGACCCCGCCGCCGAGGCTCGGGTGTCAGCGGCACTGCAGTCGGTCGGAGCGCCGGTGACGGCGGTGACGCGGACGGCCGATCTGCAGGCCCGCTACGACGAGTCGGCCTCGGCCTGGGGGCTGCGTCTGGCTGTGGGGGTCGCCGGGCTCGCCGTGCTCATCGCCGGCCTGGTGCTCGTCCTCGTCGCGGCCACGGCCTGGCGGGGGAGGGCGCGGGACTACGCGGCCTTGCGGGTCGCCGGTATTCCCCAGGAGGTGATCCGCAGGGCCAGCCTGGCCGAGCAGGCGGTCGTGGTGCTGCTCGCCACCGCCGTAGGAGCCGGATGCGGAATCGCTTCTGCCGCAATGGCATTGCCGATCCTGCCGCTGTTCACCACGCCGTGGACCGCCTTGCGACCCGACCTCACCCTTGACGGTGCCGCCGTGGTCGGCACCGTGGCCATCGCTTTGGGAGTACTGCTGGTCAGCGCGGCCGGAGTCGCCGCGGTGTTGGTCCGACGGGCCACACCGGACCGATTGCAGGAGGTGCAATGACCGAGCGTGGCGGGGTCGGGGTGAGCACCCGGGGATTGGTGCATATCTATCGCTCGGAGGGCCATGACGTGGCGGCTCTCTCGGGCGTCGACCTGCAGGTGGCGCCCGGCGAGATCGTCGGGTTGTTGGGTCCCTCGGGTGCCGGCAAGTCCACGCTACTCACCCTTTTCGGCGGGCTACTGCGCCCCAGCGCCGGGTCGATCCGCGTCGACGGGCAGGACCTCGCGACGCTCGCCGATGCTGACCTTGACGACTACCGCGCGACGCAGGTCGGAATGGTCCTCCAGGGCGCGGACCGTAACCTGCTGCCCTTCCTCACGCCGCGACAGAACGTCGACTTTGCCGGTCACAACGCCCGCGCGCGGGGGCGACAGGTGCCCGAGGCCGGGCAGGTGCTGGACGTGGTCGGCATCGGCCCGGCGGCAGATCGTCCGCTCGCGGAACTCGCCCCTGGGCAGCGGCAGCTCACTGCGCTGGCGGTTGGCGTGGCGACCTTCCCCGGGCTGCTTCTGGCGGACGAGCCCACCAGCCAGCTCGACCACGCGGCTCGCGACACCGTGTTGGCTGCCATCGCGCAGGTCAACGCCCAGGTCGGCACGACCGTCATCGTCGTCACCCACGACCCCGAGGTGGCCGCCCGGCTGCCGCGTACCGTGACGATCCGCGACGGTCGGGTTGGGGGGGAAGGGCGCCTGGGCGAGGAGTATGCCGTCGTGTCGGCCGACGGTTCACTCCCCCTGCCTCCCGCGGCCCTGGAGGATCTGGCCCCGGGCACGCTGGTCCGCGTGCACCCGGTCAACGGCTGGTGGACCATCCTGCCCGCCGATGTCGACGTGGAGGAATCCGGAGAAGCGCCCTATCGAGGTCGTCATGAGTGAGGTGAGTGAGGGCGTGTCGGGTCACCCTTTGGCCGTTCGGGCGGACGAGTTGACCGTGCGGTTCGGCTCGGTCGACGCGCTCGTGGAGGTGGGGTTCGAGTTGCCGACCCACCGACTGCTGGCCGTCACCGGCCCCTCTGGAGCCGGGAAGTCCACGCTGCTCTGGGCGCTCGCGGGCCTGGTGCAGCCAGCCAGGGGGCGGGTCCTCGTCTACGGCGACCCGGTCGCGGACCGGGGGGACACGGCATACCGGGCTGCCGGAGGGGGAAGGGCCCGGGTGGGGTTGGTGCCCCAGGGCAACGGGCTCGCGGCCGTGCTCACAGCCACCGAGAACGTGCTCCTGCCGCTGTTGGCGCGGGGGGTATTCCGCGACGAGGCCTGGAGTCGGACCGAGGCGGCGCTGGACGCGGTGGGGCTGGGGGAGTCCGGCGGCCACCTTGTCGAGGAACTCTCCGGTGGACAACAGCAGCGGGTCGCGGTGGCGCGCGTGCTCGCACTGGACCCGGACCTGGTCCTGGCCGACGAACCGACCTCGGAGCTCGATCACGGCAACCGCGAGGTGGTGCTCCGATTGCTGCGCGAACGCGTCGCGGCCGGCCGCACGGTCGTCATGGCCACCCACGACCCGGAGGCGGCAGCCGTGGCCGACCACGTCCTGGCGCTCGATGCGGGGCGGGCCGCCTGGTCTGACGTCGGCCGCTAGTCTCAGGCCGTGCCCTCGGTCCCGTTGCGTTTCGACCCCATCCGGCGGGCCGCGCACCTGTGGCAGACCCGATGGGGGACCGCGTCCGAGGTGCCGGCCATGGCCGCCGCCACCTCGGTCATGCGGGTGCAACAGGCGCTGCTGGCCGACTTCGACGCCGTGGTGGGCAGGCACGGGTTGACCTTCGCGCGCTATGAGGCGTTGGTGCTGCTCGCCTTCACCTCATCGGGCCGGCTGCCGCTGTCGACGATGGGGGCGCGACTCATGGTGCATCCGACCTCGGTCACCAATATCGTTCGGCGACTGGCGGATTCGGGGTTCGTGGAGCGATTGCCCAACCCGCAAGACGGTCGCGGAGCGTTGGCAGCGATCACTCCGGCGGGAGTCGCGGCCATGGAGTCGGCCACGCGTGACCTGGTCGACGCAGGGTTTGGCCTCGGCATGCTCTCGCGAGACGAGCAGGACCAGCTCTTCGCTCTGCTGCGCAAGGTGCGGCTGGCACGGGGGGATTTCACGCCCGAAGGCTGACCGACCGGGGACGACCACCCCAATTACTAGGACGTCCTAGTAATTAGCCCGCTTCCCCGGTAGATTTCGTCCATGGAACAGACCTCTGGTGCGGCACGCTGGCAGGCCCGGTTCGACGCGTCGGTGGCGCGGGGTCAGGTGCGCGACGCCGACTTCACCACCCTGTCCGGTATGCCGGTCGAGCCGGTCTACGGGCCGGGGCTGCACGGCGTACCGGAGCCTGAGTCGCAAGCCGAGCGTGAGCGGATGGAGCGGATCGGCTGGCCGGGGGAGTTCCCCTTCACCCGCGGGCTGTATCCGACCGGTTACCGCGGGCGCACGTGGACGATCCGGCAGTTCGCCGGGTTCGGCAATGCGGTGCAGACCAACGAGCGCTACAAGATGATCCTTGCCCGCGGCGGTGGCGGGCTGTCGGTCGCCTTCGACATGCCGACGCTTATGGGTCGTGACTCGGACGACCCGCATGCCATCGGTGAGGTCGGTCACTGCGGCGTGGCCATCGACTCGGCCGCCGACATGGAGACGCTGTTTTCCGACATTCCGCTCGGCGACGTCACGACGTCGATGACGATCTCGGGTCCGGCGGTGCCGGTGTTCTGCATGTACCTCGTCGCGGCCGAGCGGCAGGGCGTCGACATCGGCGTGCTCAACGGCACCCTGCAGACCGACATCTTCAAGGAGTACATCGCCCAGAAGGAGTGGCTCTTCGACCCCGAGCCGCACTTGCGCCTGATCGGTGACCTCATGGAGTTCTGCACTGAGCGCATCCCGGCATACAAGCCGTTGTCGGTCTCGGGTTACCACATCCGGGAGGCGGGAGCGACGGCCGCGCAGGAGTTGGCCTTTACGCTCGCCGACGGGTTCGGCTATGTCGAGCTGGGGCTCTCGCGCGGGTTGGACATCGAGGCGTTCGCGCCCGGGTTGTCGTTCTTCTTCGACGCGCATGTCGACTTCTTCGAGGAGATCGCGAAATTCCGTGCAGCGCGGCGGATCTGGGCGCGGTGGATGCGAGATGTCTACGGCGCCAAGACCGACAAGGCCCAGTGGCTGCGGTTCCACACCCAGACGGCAGGCGTGTCACTGACCGCCCAGCAGCCCTACAACAACGTCGTGCGCACTGCCGTCGAGGCGCTCGCTGCGGTACTCGGCGGCACGAACTCATTGCACACCAACGCTCTTGACGAGACCCTCGCCCTGCCGACCGAGCAGGCCGCCGAGATCGCGCTGCGCACCCAGCAGGTCATCATGGAAGAGACCGGCGTCGTCAACGTCGCCGACCCGCTCGGTGGGTCGTGGTATGTCGAGGCCCTCACCGACCGGATCGAGGCTGAGGCCGAGGCAATCTTCCAGCGGATCAAGGACCTCGGCGTCGTCGGGCGCCAGCCGGGTCCCTCCGGGCAGATCGAGCACCCGATCGGGCCGATGACCTCGGGCATCTTGCGCGGCATCGAGGAGGGCTGGTTCTCCGGCGAGATCGCGGACGCGGCCTTCACCTACCAGCTCGCGCTGGAGAAGGGCGACAAGCGGGTCGTCGGCGTCAACTGCCTCACCGAGTCGATCAGCACCGACCTGGAGATCCTCCGGGTCAGCCATGAGGTCGAGACTGACCAGGTGGCGGCGCTGACCCGGCGCAAGCAGGCCCGCGACGAGGACCGCGTCTCCACAGCCCTCGACGCCATGGTCCAGATCGCGCGCACCGAGGCGAACATGATTCCCGCCATGCTCGACGCAGTGCGGGCCGAAGCCACGTTGGGTGAGATCTGCAATGCACTGAGGGCCGAGTGGGGCGTCTACCGGGAGCCGGCGCGGTTCTGAAACGGGCGGCGCCCGATCCGGCGTCGCGCGACCACTGGTGCCGTCAGGCCGTCGATTTGCGGCGCAGGGTATCGCTGTGGCTACCCTGATTCCTTGCCTGAGGTGAGGAAACCGTTGTGAAGCTGTTATTGCAGGACCGCTGGAAGCCGCTTGCAGCGGTCGTCGCGAGCTTCGTGTTGCTCGTCGGAGTGGCTCGTTGTGGCTCGGGGATGGCGGTATACGACCCCGAAAGCGCGAGCATGACCGGCGCCACCGCAACCGCGGATCCGACTGGTACGGCAGCCGCATCCCCGAGCGCGACGGCCACGGCCAGCGCCAGTGCCTCGGCTCCGACAGACTCCGCGTCCGTTACCCCAACACCAGGGTCAGCGGAAACGCCCGACCGGGCCAAGGAGATTGCCACGACGCTGCTCGGGCAGTACTCCGCGGCCGCACTGGTGGCGGGCAAGGACGGCGACACCCAACGAGCCGCTATCCTGTCCGGCCGAGCGCTCGACGCCGCCAACGCCCGCTCCGCCCTCGCCTCGACGCTCAGCGCCGATCAGAAGGCAGACCTCACCCTCAGGCCCGACTCGATCAAGGTGCTCGCGATTTCGCGCGGCCCGGAATATCCGCGCACCATCGCGGTCACCGCCACCACGGCACAGTCCGCGTCTCCGGTCCTCGTCCTACTGCAGGCGCCTGACACCGCCGCTGGCTACCGGATCGTGTCCCAAGCGACCCTGGTGCCCGGGGCTCCTACCGTGCAGTTCGAAGCTCTCTCCGCGGGCGCCGCCGTGGCCACTGACGGTTCCGGTCTGGCGATGGGCGTGGGCGATGTCGCGTCTGCGTATGCCGCGTCGGTCGCCTTCCCGCGTCCGGCCGCAGACGCCCGGTTCACCGCAGACACTTTCGCAGCGGAGTTGCTCAAGAACGCCCAGGCCCAGGCGGGGACCCTGAGCCGTTCTGGAACGCTGGCCCAGGTCCACGCCGCGCTCGCCACTCCCTCGGCGCTCCGGCTTTCCGCTGGACGAGGCGCTCTCGTTTTCGGCATCCTCGACCGCACCGACACGTTGACCGAGACGACGACCAACGCCCTCACCCCCTCGCGGGAGTTCACCATCCTCTCGGGCAAGACCCTCATCGACAAGAAGGCGGTACTCAAGTCCGCCGAGTTCCTGGTCTGGTATGTGCCTGAGTCGGGCAAGGTGGCCCTGCTCGCCGCCGCGGACCAGTTGGTCGGGGCCAGCGGTAGCTGACTGGAAGAATGTCCGCCATGAGCGAACCTCGATTCACCGCTGCCGCTCTGCGTGGCGCCGTCGACCTGTCCGCTTTGAAGCGTCCGGCTCCTCGCCCCGGTGCTGCCGGAGCCGCTGCTGCGCCTGGCGCCACAGGCTCCTCCGGCGGGCCGTCGGGGGATGCAGGAGCCTTGGTCGTCACGGCCACCGATGCGACCTTCCAGGATGTCGCGGCCGCCTCGATGCGTTGGCCGGTCGTCGTCGTGCTCTGGTCTGGGCGGGCCCCCGAGTCAGCGTCCTTCGTCGGGGTGCTCGGCGAGGTCGCACGGAGCAACGCGGGTCGCTTCCAGGTCGCCTCGATTGATGTCGACAGCAATCCGGGACTGCTGCGTGCCTTCCAGATTCAGTCCGTGCCGAGCGTCCTGGGCTTGGTCCAGGGCCAGCCGGTCCCGCTGTTCGTCGGTGTCCTCCCGCCGTCGGAGATTCAGCCCTGGATCGACGAGTTGCTCAAGCTGGCCGCGCAGTACGGCGTCACCGGGCGGGTGACAGTCGAGGATGCGCCGCCCGCATCGCAGGAGGAGCCCGAAGAGCTCCCGGCATACCACCAGACGGCATACGACGCGATTGAGCGCGGCGACCTGGCCGGGGCGGTCACGGCATACGAGCAGGCGTTGGCCGAGCACCCCGCCGACCCCGATGCCGCGCTAGGGCTGGCGCAAGTGCGCCTGCTGCAGCGCACCGAGGGCGCCGATCTGGCGGCCGCCCGGGCAGCCGCGGCCGCCGACCCGCTCGACGTGCCTGCCCAGATCCTGGTCGCCGACCTCGACGTCCTCGGTGGTCACGTCCAGGACGCTTTCGCGCGCCTCGTCGATACGGTCCGGGCCACCTCGGGTGAGCAGCGCAATCAGGCCCGGCAACACCTGCTGGGGCTCTTCGAGGTCGTCGGCACGGCCGACCCGCGGGTCGCCGCGGCCCGCCGTGCCTTGATGAGCGCGTTGTTCTGAGGCCCGATCAGTCTGACGTGGCCCAGAAGCGCCGCGGGTTGGCGCTACGGCGCTGTTGCACCCACCACCCGATCTCGACGAAGGCTGCCGCGACGACGCCGATGAGCAGCGCACGGGTCATCAGACCGGCGTCGCTCGCGTCGAGCAGGAAGAACCGAGCCGTGAGCGGCCAGCTGAAGATGAGCAGGTATGCCGCGGCCGAGAGGGCGATGAGGCCTACCTTCCACCATTCGTACGGGCGGGCGACGACGGCGAGTACCCAGGTGGCGGCGACGATGAGGGTGGCGAGGGTCGCCGTGGCGATGCGCAGGCGCAGCTCCTCTGGGACAGCAGCCTGACCGGAGGTGCCCGGCGGCAGGGCGGCTGCGCGCGCGAGCAGGTAGCTGGTGAAGGTGGCTACCGCGACGATCACGCCGGACGGGACCGCCAGGGCCAGCACCCGCTTGGCGAAACCGGGTTGGGCACGCTCGTGATTGGGTGCCAGCGAGAGCAGGAAGGCCGGCACCCCGATGGTGAACCAGCCGGTGATCGTCACGTGGATTGGCTGGAGCGGGAAGGGCAATTGCCAGAGCCCGACGACCAGGGCCAACAGGACCGAGTAGACGGTCTTGGTGAGGAAGAGATTGGCCACTCGTTCGATATTGCCGATGACCCGTCGGCCCTCGGCCACGACATAGGGCAGGGTGGCAAAACGGTTGTCCAGCAACACAATCTGGGCGACTGCTCGGGTCGCAGGCGAACCTGAACCCATCGAGACGCCGATGTCGGCCTGCTTGAGGGCCAGCACGTCGTTGACTCCGTCGCCGGTCATCGCGACGGTGTGCCCGCGTTCCTTGAGCGCATCGACCATGCTGCGCTTCTGGTCCGGGGTCACGCGCCCGAACACGGTATGCCGTGCGACGGCGTCGGTGAACCGCTCGGTGGGTGCCCCCTCGGCATCGACGTACGGGTCCTTGCTCAGAGTGCGGGCATCGAGCGCGTCTGCGCCGCCGACCAGGCCCAGCCCGCTCGTCACCGCGCCGACCGAGCGGGCGTTGTCACCGGAGATGACCTTGACCGCGACGTCTTGCTCGGCGAAGAACGCCAGGGTGTCTTGGGCATCGGGTCGCACCCGCTGCTCGAGGACCACGAGAGCGGCAGGTGTGACCTCGCCGGGTGCAGCATCGTCGGTCACCGGCAGGGTGCCACGCCCGAGCAGCAGCACCCGCAGGCCGGTGCTGCCGATCTCCTCGGCGCTGACTCTGGCCGGGGTGCCGTCGGCAGCGAGGACGTCGGGGGCACCGAGGACCCACGTGCCGTGGTCGGCGAACGTCGATCCCGACCACTTCCGGGCGGACGTGAAGGGAGCGTGGTGGGTCTCGTTCCACGGCCGGTCGACCGGCGGGATGCCTTCGACGATGGCCTGCAGGCTGGCGTTGGGATGCGGCTCGGTCGCGGCGAGGTGGCCGAGCACGGTCGACGCCGCGGGGTCGCATGCGATGAGGTCGCGAATCTCGGCTAGCCGCATGCCATTCTCGGTGAGCGTGCCGGTCTTGTCGGCGCAGACCACGTCGACCCGGGCCAGCCCCTCGATCGCGGGGAGTTCCTGGACCAGACACTGTCGGCGCCCGAGCCGGATCACGCCCACCGCGAAGGCGATCGACGTGAGCAGCACCAAGCCCTCCGGCACCATCGGCACAAGAGCGGCCACCATGCCGAGCACACCCTCGCGCCAGCCGCTGCCGATCCGGAACATCTGGGTGAAGATGGTGAGCAAGCCCACAGGCACGAGCAGCCAGCTCACCACCCCGAGGATCTTGTCGATGCCGCTGCGCAACTCGGACCCCACGAGGGTGAACTTGCTGGCCTCCGCGACGAGCCGCGCGGCATACGCCTCCCGCCCGACCTTGGTGGCGCGGTAGGCGCCCGAGCCCGCGACGACGAAACTGCCCGACATCACCGACGAACCGACGGTCTTGACGACGGCGTCGGCCTCCCCGGTGAGCAGCGACTCGTCAACCTCCAGCGAATGGGCCTCGACCATCTCACCGTCGACGATGAGTTGGTCACCGGGACCGATCTCGATGATGTCGTCGGCGACGACCTCGGTGCGGGTGAGGGTCACCGACACACCGTCGCGGCGGACCGTCGGCTTGGCCTCGCCGATGACCGCGAGGTTGTCCAGGGTGCGCTTGGCGCGCAGTTCCTGGATGATCCCGATCCCGCTGTTGAAGATGATGAGCAGGCCGAAGGCCCCGTTGATGAGCGAGCCGGTCGCCAGGACGAACAGGAAGAGCACGGCGAGGATGACGTTGATCCGCGTCATGACGTTGGCGCGAACGATCTCGCGCACCGAGCGGCCACTGCGATCGGGCAGGTCGTTGGTGCGACCGTCGCGCACCCGCTCAGCGACCTCAGCGGCGGTGAGGCCACGCTCGACGGTCAGGGTCGGGGCGGCAGCCTCGGCGGCGGTGTCCATTCCCCGATCCTAAGTGGCGATTCGGGCCCACGCTCAGGCAGGAAACGGCCTGCGAATGTGCCACTCCACGGGCCGATCGGGCTCATCCTCCGCGCCCGATGCGGGCCAGACGGCGGTCTGCAGGCCGGAGTTGGCGAGCAGCTTCTGGCAGCCCGGGCACGGGGGATGGGTGATGGCGATCCAGCCGCCGCGCCGACGCACCGGGTCGGCGAAGAGCAGCGCATTGGACTCGGCATGGATCGAGATGCAGAACCCGGCAGAGCCAGGGTCCTCGTATGGTGCGTTCTCGGGCAACTCGTCGTGGCCGAGGCGCCCGCGCGGGCACCCTCCGTCGAGGCAGCCGGTGCGCCCTGACGGTGCGCCGTTGTAGCCGGTCGACAGGATTCGGTTGGCCTCGTCGAACACCACTGCTCCCACCCGCCGTCGCGTGCAATCGGCCCGGGCCGCAACGGCATACGCGATGCCCACGCCCCATTCGTGCCAGTCGGGGCGTTCCGAGAACTCAGCGGTCACAGCGTCTGAGCCTACTTCGCTGGAGGATCAGGGCAGAGGGAGCAACCCCAAGCCGTATGCCGTGGTCACGGCAGCCGTGCGATCGGTCACTCCGAGCTTGCCGAAGATACGCACTAGGTGGGTCTTGACCGTGGCCTCCCCGATGAACAACCGGCCCCCGACCTCCGCGTTGGACAGACCCTGGGCAACCAGCTGCAGCACCTCGATCTCGCGGGATGTGAGGTCGCTGTGGGTCGGCAGGGTCCGGCGGGCGTGGAGCCGAGATGCCATCCCGGCCGCGAGCACGGTCTCGCCGCGGGCAGCTCGGCGGATCGCCTCGGCTAGCTCGTGCGGTGGCGTGTCCTTGAGCAGGTAGCCGCGCGCGCCCGCCTCGACCGCTCGGACGATATCGGCATCCGTGTCATAGGTGGTGAGGATGAGGACGTGCGGGGCGTGGGGGAGCGCGTGGATGGCCGCGGTCGCGGCGACCCCGTCGAGCACCGGCATCCGCAGGTCCATGAGGACGACGTCGACGGGGTGCTGAGACACGGCGACGAGCGCTTGGGCCCCGTCGGCCGCCTCGGCGACGATGTCGATGTCGGGCGACTCCGACAGCAGCGCGACCATGCCCGCGCGGACCACGGGGTGGTCATCGACGACGAGCACCCGCACGCGACCCTGGCCAGTTGTCGTCGAGGCGGTCATCGCGGCACCTCAACCCGCACCGACGTGCCCGCGCCGGGCGCCGAGGTCAGCACCACCGACCCACCCACGTCTCGAGCCCGCGCGCGCATGCCGTCCAGCCCGAACCCGCTGCTCGGGAGGGTCGGATCGAAGCCCTCCCCGTCGTCGGTGATCGTGAGCGTCACCCGTTCGGACCCGGAGAAGTCCACGGTGACGGTGACGGCGTCAGCCGCTGCGTGGCGTCGGGCGTTGGCCAAGCACTCCTGGGCGGCGCGCAGCACCAGCACCTCAGCCGAGGCATCCAGGGGAACCGGTTCCCCGACTACCTGCAGGGTCACCGGCATCGCACCCTCTCGGTTGAGCGTCGACACCAGGCGCTCGATCGCTTCGGTCAACGTGCGCGACTGCAGGTGTCCGGGGGTGAGTTCGGCGACGATGAGTCGGGCTTCGCGCAGGTTGTCGGCGGCAGCGCGTTCGATGAGCGCCAGCCGCTCCTCCGCCAAGGCGACATCCCCCCGCGCGAGAGCCGCTGAGGCCGCCCGCCCGAGGCTGAGCACCGAAGTGAACCCCTGCGCGAGGGTGTCGTGGATCTCGCGGGACAGTCGCTCCCGTTCGGCGCTCACGCCGCGGTCGCGCTCGGCGGCTGCGAGTTGGGCTTGGGCCTGGCGCAAAGCGTCGATCGTCGCGGCCCGCGACTGTGCCTCAGCGACCAGCCGCAGGATGAACAGCCCTAACCCCAACGACAGCCCGAGCGAGAAGGCCGCGCTGAAGAAGACCTGCCACCGGGCGCTCGAGTCGCTACCCGCCTGCAACCAGCCGATGGTGGCATAGCCGCCGACAACGACCACGCTGGCGGCGACGCCCTGCCGAGGGGTGCGCACGACCGACCAGAGTTGGGGGAAGAGCACGAAGAACATGATCGGAGCGCTCGTGTCCGGGTTGAGGGCCACGCACCCGAGCACCGCGGACCAAGCGATGGCCAGGTATGCCGTGCCCCACCCGGGACGCTCCTGGGCCACCCCGGGAGCTCCGATCACGGCATACGCGATCGCCGCGATCGCGAGGAGACCGAACTCCGGGAGCCGACCGAGAGGGCCGGGGTCCGTCATGGCGACGGCGACACCGGTCGCTGCCACCCCGGCTGCGAACCACACATGCCACCAGACGAGCTGGCGCCGCCACATCTGCGCGAACTCGCCCTGCGAGGATCCGGGGGCGCCGCTCAGGGGCATGAATTCTCTTCTCCGCCAGTCGCCTTCATCAGGTCGTGCCGCGTTTGAACCATCGGAAGGTGCGGACACACAACACCAGGCCGACCACCGCCCAGACAGCCAACACCAAGGCAGTGCGACCAGGCTCCCACGCGCCGGCCATCTCGGAGGCGGCGAAACTGTCGGGCAGGAACACCGAGCGCATGCCCTGGGCGATCCACTTGAGCGGGAAGACCGAGGCGATCTGCTGCAGCCAGGTGGGGATATCGCTGAACGCGAGGTAGACCCCGGAGATGAACTGCAACACGAGCAGCGGCCCGATGACGACCGCACCGATCGAGCGGGCCGTGCCGAGCGAGGAGTAGGCGATCCCCAGGGTGGTGCCGCCGAGCACGCCGAGCGCGAAGATCCAGGCCAGGGTCAGCCACGGTCCGGCGGAGCTCGGCAGCGCCACACCATAGGCAAACCGCGCGATCGCCAGCAGCAGCGCCAGCTGGGCCAGCGACGTGATCGCCACGAGCCCCACCTTGCCAAGGAAGTAAGCGACCGGGGGCATGGGGGTCGAGCGCAGTCGCTTGAGGGTGCCGTCGTCGCGCTCGCTGGCCACTGACAGCGCCATGGTCTGGAAGCTGGTGAGCAGCACGCCCGCGGACACCATGCCGGGCAGGAAGAACCGCCCGGCGTCGACCCCCGCCGCCGTCATCGCAGGCCCGTCGAACTGGGCGGCGAAAATCGTCGAGAAGAGCGCGAGCAGCATGATCGGGAAGAGGAAGGAGAAGAAGACCGACTCCTTCTCGCGGAAGTACATCTTGAGTTCCAGCAGGGTGCGGTCCCAGCCAAGGGACAACAGGCGGGTCATGAGTGCTGCTCCGGTGTCGAGTGGGCGGAGACGAGGGCAAGGTAGGTGTCTTCCAGCGACGGGCGGGTGACCGTGAGGGCGGAGATCTCGCCGCCTAACCGCGCGTGCAACGCAGTCACCAAAGCGGTTGGGGCAGAGGTCTTTTCGGTATGCCGTGCACCCGCCTCCTCCCACGTGACGGTCGCCTCCTGAGCCGACCGTCCCCCGAGGGCGGTCGGCGTGTCGAGGGCGACGATCCGGCCACCGAGGATGACGGCGACCCGGTCGGCGAGGTGTTCGGCCTCGTCGAGATAGTGCGTGGTCAGCACGATCGTCGTGCCCTCGTGGGCGAGCGACTCGATGAGGGTCCAGAAGTCCCGCCGGGCCTGAGGGTCGAATCCCGTCGTCGGCTCGTCGAGGAAGAGCAGATCCGGGCGCCCGACGATTCCGAGCGCGACGTCGAGCCGGCGGCGTTGTCCGCCGGACAGCCCCGCGATCCGGGCATCGGCCTTCTGCTGCAACCCGACCGATGCGATGACCTCGTCGACTGCGCGTGGCCGCTCGTAGAGCCGAGCGGTGGTGCGCAAGATCTCGCGTGGGGTGAGCAGGTCCAAGCCGCCCGAGCTCTGCAGCACGATGCCGATCCGGTCGCGCCAGGCGGCCCCCGCTGTCGCCGGGTCTGAGCCCAGGACCGATACCTGGCCGGAGTCGCGGCTGCGGAAGCCCTCGAGGATCTCGACGGTCGTCGTCTTCCCTGCGCCATTGGGCCCCAGGAGGGCGAAGACCTCGCCGGTCTCGATCTGCAGGTCCAGGCCGTCGACCGCTCGGGTGGGGCCGTAGATCTTGGTCAGCCCGTGGACGTGCACCGCTGCTGTCATGGGTCCAGTCAATCGTCTGCACGACTCCACCGACGAGAACCGGTCGGTGGACACGATGTCCACCGACCGGTTGACGCGTGGCAATCAGCCGGCGGCTCAGCCGCCGAGCGCCGCGCTCACGACCTCGCGGGCCTCGGCCTGCACCTGGGCCAGGTGGTCGGGCCCTTGGAAGGACTCGGCGTAGATCTTGTAGACATCTTCGGTGCCCGACGGCCGGGCGGCGAACCAGGCCGACTCGGTGACGACCTTGAGCCCGCCGATCTTGGCGCCATTGCCCGGCGCCTCGGTGAGCTTGGCGACGATCGGCTCGCCGGCCAGGCTGTCCGCGGTGACGTCGGCGGGGGAGAGGGCGCCGAGCTTGGCCTTCTGCTCGCGGTTGGCCGGGGCGTCGATCCGGGCATAGGCCGGCGACCCGAAGCGCTCAGTCAGCGCCGCGTAGTGCTCGCTGGGGGACTTCCCGGTCGTGGCCTGGATCTCCGAGGCCAACAGGGCCAGCAGGATGCCGTCCTTGTCGGTCGACCACACCGAGCCGTCGAACCGCGCGAACGACGCTCCCGCTGACTCCTCGCCGCCGAATGGACCAGTCCCGTCGAGCAAGCCCGGCACGAACCACTTGAAGCCCACCGGCACCTCGACCAGTCGCCGCCCCAACGACGCGGCGACCCGGTCGATCATCGAGGAGGACACCAGGGTCTTGCCGATGAAGCCATCCGCTCGCCAGTCGGGACGCCCGCCGCCGTAGAGGTAGTTGATCGCGACCGCGAGGTAGTGGTTGGGGTTGAGCAAGCCGCCGTCGGGGGTGACGATGCCGTGCCGGTCGGCGTCGGCGTCGTTGCCCGTCGAGATCTGGTATGCCGTCCGATTGGCGATGAGCGAAGCCATCGCCGAGGGGGAGGAGCAGTCCATCCGGATCTTGCCGTCCCAGTCCAGCGTCATGAACCGCCAGGTCGGGTCGATGAGCGGGTTGATGACCGTGAGGTCGATGCCGAGACGTTCGGCGATCGCCTCCCAGAACGGCACCGACGCGCCGCCCAGCGGGTCGGCCCCGATCCGCACGCCCGCGCCCTTGATCGCGGCAATGTCGACGACGTTGGGCAGGTCATCGACATACGTGCCGACGAAGTCGTACCCCTGCGCGTGCGCGCGGGCCTTGGCGAACGGCATACGGCGCACGCCCTGCAACCCGGCTGCGATGTAGGCGTTGGCCGCGGCAGCGATGGCCTTGGTGGCGTCGGTGTCGGCCGGCCCGCCGTGCGGGGGGTTGTACTTGAAGCCGCCGTCGGCGGGCGGGTTGTGCGAGGGGGTGACGACGATGCCGTCGGCCAGGCCGATGCCCGCGGGCAGGTCGTCGACGCCGCCGATCTTGCCCCGGTTGGCGCGCAGGATGGCGTGCGAGATCGCGGGCGTCGGGGTGACCCGGTCGGCCTCGTCGACGAGCACGGTGACGTCGTTGGCGGCCAGCACCTCCAGGGCCGAGGCCCAGGCCGGCTCGGACAGCCCGTGGGTGTCGCGGCCGATGAACAGCGGCCCGTCGAAGCCATGCTCGCGGCGGTAGTCGACGATCGCCTGGGTCGTGGCCAGGATGTGCGTCTCGTTGAACGCCGTGCGCAGCGAGGACCCACGGTGCCCCGAGGTGCCGAAGGCGACCTGCTGGTCGATGTTCTCCGGGTCGGGCACCAGGGTGTAGTAGGCGGTGACCAGATGGGGGATGTCGACCAGGTCGCCCGGCTGGGCCACCGTGCCGGCGCGCTCGTGGGTCATGTCAGCTCACTCTCCTTCGGGGACGAGCCACACCGTGGACAGGCGCGGCACCGTGACATTGAGGGCCCACGGCTGGCCGTCCCAGCCGTGGTTGTCGGCGTCGATGAGCACGCCCGTGGAGCTCGGCGCGTCGGGGTGGTAGCCGGCGGTGTCGAGCACGACCCGCCAACGGCCACCTCGCGGCACCCCGATCCGGTAGGGCTCGTGGGTCTGGCCGCTGAAGTTGACGACGACGGCGACCGCGGGCGCGTCTACCGCCGGGTCGCCGGCGCCGTAGCGGATGTAGGAGAAGGTGTTGTGGCCGGCGTCGTCGGCGTTGAGCCAGCGGAACCCGCGCGGGTCGTGGTCGAACGCCCACAGCGCGGGGTTGCCCCGGTAGATCGCGTTCATGTCCTTGACCTGGGCATGGATCCGGTAGTGGATCGGCTGGTCGAGCAGCCACCAGTCCAGGCTGCGGGCGTCGGACCACTCCGACTCCTGGCCGAACTCCGAGCCCATGAAGAGCAACTGCTTGCCCGGGTGGGTCCACATGTAGGCGATAAAGGCCCGCAGCGTGGCGATCCGGTCCTCACGGCTGCCGTTGGACTTGCGCATGAGCGAGCCCTTGCCGTGGACGACCTCGTCATGGCTGATCGGCAGCACGAAGTTCTCGCTGAAGGCATACATCAGCGCGAAGGTCAGCTTGTTGTGGTGGTACTGCCGGTAGATCGGGTCGGTCGCCAAATAGCGCAGGGCGTCGTTCATCCAGCCCATGTTCCACTTGAACCCGAAGCCCAGCCCGCCCTGGTCGGTCGGCTTGGAGACGCCGGCCCAGGAGGTGGATTCCTCCGCGATCATGACCACGCCAGGGGTGCGCTTGTATGCCGTGGCGTTGGCTTCCTGGAGCAGCTGCACCGCTTCGAGGTTTTCCCGCCCGCCGTGGATATTGGGGATCCACTCGCCGGGCTGACGGGAGTAGTCGAGGTAGAGCATCGAGGCGACGCCGTCGACCCGCAGCCCGTCGATGTGGAACTCCTCCAGCCAATAGGTCGCATTGGCGACGAGGAAGTTGCGCACCTCCGGCCGACCGAAGTCGAAGATGAACGAGCCCCACTCCTTGTGCCAGCCCTTGCGCGGGTCCGGGTGCTCATAGAGGGCCTGCCCGTCGAAGCGCGCGAGCGCCCAGGGGTCGGTGGCGAAGTGCCCGGGTACCCAGTCGAGGATGACCCCGATGCCATTGCGGTGCAGGTAGTCCACCAGCAGCCGGAACTCGTCGGGGGTGCCCCAGCGCGAGGAGACGGCGTAATAGCCGGTGACGTGGTAGCCCCACGAGGGCACGTAGGGGTGCTCCATAACCGGCAGGAACTCGACGTGGGTGAAGCCGAGGTCCTTGACGTAATTGACCAGGTGCTCGGCCAGGTCGCGATAGGTCTGGCCCTGGCGCCATGAGCCAAGGTGCACCTCGTAGATGCTCATCGGGCCGGTGTGCGGGTCGCGCTGGGCGCGTGCGGTCATCCAGTCCTGGTCGCCCCACTCGTAGTGCGACTGGTGGACGATCGAGGCCTGCTTGGGGGCCACCTCGGCATACCGGGCCATCGGGTCGGCCTTGAGGTGCACCGCGGTGTCCTGGCCGCGGACGGCATACTGGTAGTTCATCCCCTCGGACGCGCCGGGGATGAACAGCTCCCACACGCCGGACTCACCGAGGCGTCGCATCGGGTGGCTGATCCGGTCCCAGCCGTTGAAGTCGCCGACGACGTGCACGGCGGTGGCATTGGGGGCCCACACCGCGAACGACACTCCCCATACATCGCCCATCGGGCCCTCGTAGTGCCGCACGTGCGAGCCGAGGACGGTCCAGAGTTGCTCGTGGCGGCCCTCGTTGATGAGGAAGCGGTCGACCTCGCCGAGGGTGGGGATGAAGCGGTAGGGGTCGTCCTGCTCGTGCTCGACTCCGTCGCCATAGTCGACGAGCAGCCGGTAGTCCTGGCTCGCGTTGGCGACGTCAGTCGTGCCCGACCACACCCCGCCGCGCACGTGCGGGAGGTCCAGCACGGTGCCATCAGCCAGGCGCGCGCGGACGGTGCGGGCCATCGGCCGGTATGCCGTGACCGTCAGGCCCCCCGGGCCGACGTGGTGGCCGAGCAGGTCGTGCGGTTGCGAGTGTCGGCCTTCCAGGAACGCGGTGATCGCGCTCTCGTCAGCGACGAGTGCCTGCGTCTGGACGGGATCCATGGTGCTCCTGACGGTGGGGTCCGGGGTGTGCGTCTCGGGGGCTTCGGCGAGCAAGCGCTCGACGGCCTGGCGTGGGATGGGCAGCCAGGCTGGGCGTTGGCGAGCTTCGTAGCCGACCTCGTAGAGGGCCTTGTCGAGTTCGAGGGCTGCGAGCATGGCGGTGTCGGTCGGGCCGCCGCCGGGGATGGTCTCGCGGTAGGCGGCCAGGAAGGCATCCCGGCAGGTATCGGCCCAGTCCTGGCGCTCCAGTCCGCCCGCCTCCATGCGCACGGCACCGGCGACATAGTCGAAGGATCGCACCATGCCCGCGACGTCACGCAGCGCGAGGTCGGGCACGGTGCGCTCGGCCAGCGGCCGCAATGGCTCGCCCTCGAAATCGATGGCGAGGACGTCCTTGGCGCCGAGGTAGAGGATCTGGCCAAGGTGGTAGTCGCCGTGAACTCGTTGCAGCGCAGGCCATTCCATGGTTGCCACGGTGTCGAGGGTCGCCTCGACGGCGCCCTGGTGGGCGGCGAGCGCTGGCACGGCGGTGACGGCCACGGCATACCGGGAACGAATCGAGTCCAGCAGCGCGGTGCGCGCCGACGCGGTCGCGACCGTGGTGCCGAACGCCGTCGCGAGGGCGCCGTGGATCCGGGCGGTGACACGGCCGAGGGCCCGCGCGGTGGGGGTGAAATCGGTGCCGGCACGGCATACCTCGAGCGCCACGCGCCAGGCATCGCGGACGCCGGGGACGAATGCCTGCGCGACTGCGAGGTGACCCGAGACCGACCCGGCAGCCGAGGGCCAGGTGCCGCGCAGCGACCCGACCGGCGCGGGCACCAGGCCGGGGTCGGTGGCGGCGAGAGCCCCTTGCACGGTGACGTCGGGGTTGTCGCCGGCTGCGAGGGTGCGGAAGACCTTGACGATGACGTCGGAGGGGAGGCCGGCGCCCTCGACCTGGCAGATGATCGACGTGTTGGACTGCTCGCCGGACAACACCCTGGCGGACACCAGCCGGGGAGCGGCCTCGGACGCGGCGCCGTCGCCGCGCACGGTGACCTCGACGACCCCATCGCTGCGGTCGGCTTCGCGGCCGCCGGTGACGATGGTGCGCACCAACTCGGCGACGTATGCCGGGTCGTGCGGTGCGTCGTAGACCCACCGGGTGCCCAGGACACTGTGCTGCATGGTGCCGACCAGGGCGCTCTCGGCCCCGGCCAGCGGTGCTCCGCGATAGGTGAGCGGCACCTGGTAGAGCACGGCGTCAGTGCCGCCGTCCCCGCCGCTGGTGTCCGCGATGAGCAGGGTTTCGATGCCGACCTCGCCGGCCGGGTCGACGAAGCGATAACTGCCGACTCGGGTGAGGGCCGGCTCCGATCCGGTTGCGTTGTACCAACGCTGTTGGCCGATCCAGGCATGGACCAGGTCGAGCTTGGACGGTGTCAGGGTCGCGGCGTGGATTTCGGCAACGCCGGTCATGCGGCACCTGCGCTCATGGGGTCCGGCCCGCCTCGCCGACGGCCAGCCAGTAGTAGCCGCGCGCGCCGAGGGTGAGGGTGACCTGACCGTCGGCCCCGACGGCGGGGAAGGCGGCCCCGCCCAGCAGATCGGTCAGCTGCTTGCCGGCCGCGTCGGGCAGGTCGATGGTCGCCGACTGTGCGCTGGCCGAGAGGTTAGCCACGCACAGCAGCCGGTCCGCGCCACGGGCGACGTCGGCCTGGCGGGTGTAGGCGAGGACGGCGGGGTTGTCGGACGACCGGTCACGGAAATCGCCGAGGCCGAAGACCGGATGAGCCTTGCGGATCGCGAGGATGCCGCGCAGCCAGTGCAGGAAGGAGGCCGGTGCGGCCTTCTGGGCCTCGACGTTGACGGCCTGGTAGCCGAAGACGAGAGAGGACACGACCGGCAGGTAGAGCTTGCCCGGGTCGACGGTCGAGAACCCGGCGTTGCGGTCGGGGCTCCACTGCATGGGAGTGCGCGAGGCGTCGCGGTCGGGCAGCCAGATGTTGTCGCCCATCCCGATCTCGTCGCCGTAGTAGAGGCACGGCGAGCCCGGCAGCGACAGCACGAGGGCGTGGATGAGCTCGAGCTGGGCGCGGTCGTTGTCCAGCAGGGGAGCCAACCGGCGGCGGATGCCGACGTTGGCGCGCATCCGCGGGTCCGGGGCATACCAGGTGTACATCGCCGAGCGTTCCTCGTCGGAGACCATCTCCAAGGTGAGCTCGTCATGGTTGCGCAGGAAGGTGCCCCACTGCCCGCCGGAGGGGATCGCCGGGGTGGCGCGCAGCACGTCGGCGATCGGGGCCGCGGTCTGGGAGCGCAGCGCGTAGTAGATCCGCGGCATCACCGGGAAGTGGAAGCACATCTGGCACTCGGGCGCCTCGTCGGTGCCGAAGTAGTCGACGACCTCCTGGGGCATTTGATTGGCCTCGGCCAGCAGGATCCGGCCCGGGTACTCGCGGTCGACCATGGCCCGCAACGAGGCGAGGAACTCGTGGGTGCGCGGGTGGTTCTCGCCGCTGTGACCCTCCTCCTCGAACAGGTAGGGCACGGCATCGAGCCGGAACCCGTCGATCCCCATGTCCATCCAGAACCGGACGACCTCGAACATCTCCTCCTGGACCGCAGGATTCTCGAAGTTGAGGTCGGGCTGGTGGGAGAAGAATCGGTGCCAGAAGTACTCCTTGCGCACCGGGTCGAAGCTCCAGTTGGAGGCCTCGGTGTCGATGAAGATGATCCGGGTGCCGGCATACTTCGCGTCGGTGTCTGACCACACGTAGTAGTCGCCATACGGGCCGGACGGATCGGACCGGCTGGCCTGGAACCACGGGTGCTGGTCACTGGTGTGGTTCATGACGAAGTCGGTGATGATCCGTATGCCGCGCGCGTGCGCCTCCTGCAGCAGCACCCGGAAGTCCTCGATGGTGCCGAACTCCGGCAACACCTCGCGATAATCGGCAATGTCGTAGCCGCCGTCGCGCAGCGGCGAGGCGTAGAACGGCGGAATCCACAGGCAGTCGACGCCGAGCCACTGCAGGTAGTCGAGCTTGCCGATCAACCCGGTGAAGTCACCCGATCCCGACCCGGTCGAGTCGGCAAAGGCCCGCACCAGCACCTCGTAGAACACCGCGGTGCGGAACCAGTCGGGGTCCTCCCGCAACCCGGGCCGGCCGGCAACAGCCGCTCCCGGAGTGTGGGAGCTGGTCTCGACGGGGTGGGCGGTCATCTCGTCCTTTCGCGAACGGGTGTCAGGTGGGTTGATCGGGGTCGTCGTGCGTTGGGGGTGCTCAGTAGCGGCCGACGGACATGATGTGCACGGGCTCGGTGTCGGCGCCGAGCCGGATGTAGTTGGTCTCGTGCCAGTGCCAGTGCTGGTCGGTGATGAGCTCGTGGACCGGCATACCGGCGTTCCATTCCAACCCGAGGGCCGGCATGTCCAGGTGCACCTGTGACTCCCGGGTGGAGTGCGGGTCGAGGTTGGCCACGACGATGATCGTGTCGCGCGTGCCATCGGGGAGTACCCGCGACTTGGAGAAGCACATCAGCGCCGGGTCGTCGATCCGGTGGAAGCGCAGGTTGCGCAGCCAGCGCAGCGCGGGATGGGCGCGCCGGATCTCGTTGAGCCGGGTGAGATAGGGCGCGAGGGACTGGCCTTCCTTGGGCCCGCCGGGCTCGTAGTCCTCCCAATGCCGGTTCTTGTATTCATACTTCTCGTTGTCGATCTGCTCCTCGACACCGGGCCGCGCGACGCACTCCATCAGCTCGTAGCCGGTGTAGATGCCATAGGTCGGCACGAGCGTCGCGGCCAGCGCCGCCCTCAGCTTCCACGCCGTCGGGCCGCCGTACTGCATGAACGGCGTGAGGATGTCGTGGGTCGTCGGCCAGAACGACGGACGCATGTATGCCGCCGCGTCGCCGGCCAGCTCCTCGCAGTACTCCCGCAGCTCGGCGACCTCGTTGCGCCAGGCGTAATAGGTGTAGGACTGCTGGAACCCGGCCTTGGCCAGCGTGTGCATCATGGCCGGCTTGGTGAACGCCTCCGACAGCCAGATGACGCCGGGGTGGTCCTTGGCGACATCGGCGATGAGCCACTGCCAGAACTCCACCGGCTTGGTGTGCGGGTTGTCGACCCGGAACACCTCGACCCCGTGGTCGATCCACACTTGGATCATTCGGCGCATCTCCGCGTACGACCCGGCGGGGTCGTTGTCGAAGTTGAGCGGGTAGATGTCCTGGTACTTCTTCGGCGGGTTCTCGGCATATGCGATGGTGCCGTCGGCGCGGGTGGTGAACCACTCCGGGTGCGTGTCGACGTAGGGGTGGTCGGGGGAGCACTGCAGCGCGATGTCCATCGCCACCTCCATCCCCAGGCGCTTGGTCTCGGCGACGAAGGCGTCGAAGTCCGCGAAGGTGCCCAGGTCCGGGTGCAGCGCGTCATGCCCGCCGTCGGGCGAGCCGATGGCATACGGGCTGCCGGGGTCGCCGGGCAGTGCGACGAGCGTGTTGTTGCGGCCCTTACGGGCCGTCGTGCCGATCGGGTGGATCGGGGTGAGGTAGACGACGTCGAAGCCCATCGCGGCGATCGCGGGCAGCCGCTTCATCGCGGTGCGGAAGGTGCCCGAGGCCCACTCGCCGGTCTCCGGGTCCTGCACGGCTCCCTCCGAGCGCGGGAAGATCTCGTACCACGCACCGAAGAGCGCGAGTTCGCGCTCCACGAGCCAGAGGTGCCGCGGGCTCGGGCTGACCTTCTCCCGGAACGGGTATGCCGTGAACACGGCGTCGACCTCGGGCGCCAGGGCCGCGTGCAGTCGGGCCAGGGCCGGCCGGTCGGTGTCGCGCAAGGCAGTCACCGCATCACGCAGCGTCTGGGCGGCCTCGGCGGGCGCCACGTCCGGCAACACCGTGAGGGCCCGCTCGATGACCCGGGCGCCCTCTTCAAGCATGAGCTCGCTGTCGATGCCGGCCTCGACCTTGATGGTGCCGTCGTGCACCCAGGTGGCCCACGGGTCCGACCAGCCCTCGACGTGATAGCTCCACCAGCCCGGCCGGTCGGCGCTCACGGTGATGTCCCAGAGCGACAGGCCCGGGTTGACCGGGTTCATCGCGCTGCGGTGCTCGACCCCGTCGGGGTCGGTGAGCACGACCGACGCATTGACCGCGTCATGACCCTCCCGGAAGACCTGGGCGGTGATGACGAACTCCTCGCCGACCACGCTCTTGGCCGGGCGGTTGCCGCCGTCGATGGAGGGGGTGACGTTGACGACCGGGATCCGCCCGATCGGCATCACCCCTGGCTGCAAGGGATTGCCCGGACCCGGGGCTGGCGCGGGGATGGCCGCGGCCGGAGCCGGTGGGGGTGCGGCCGGAGCCTGAGGCGGTGCCGGCGCTGCACTCGCTGGTGCGGCCTGCGCACGCGACCCGCGGGCGGGTTTCTTTCGGCCGCGGGCAGCGGCGGGGGTGGGACGCGGACCAGAGGCGGAGGTGGCGCTCACAGTCCCGACGCTACTAGGTTCCGCGCCTCCCCGCGCCCCCCGACCGGCTATCGAAAGCGACTGATGTAAACGTTTTCGGATCTGCTGCTCCGCCAGGGCGGATCGGCGGTCCATCACCGCGCAGCCGAGAGGCAACCGGACGGCATACCGTGTGCGTCTGCACAGTGTCGGCACCCAAGCAGCCGACAGACAGGGGCTCGAGATGGGCGCGGACGTCACTGCCGTGCGTGACTTCTACGAAGCGCGCTACGGGCGCCTGGTCGTGCAGCTCACCGGGATGACCGGCAATCGCGACCTCGCCGAGGAGGCCCTCCAGGAAGCCTTCGTCCGCGCCCTTGACCGGCCGCAGGCGTTCGTTCGGCTGGACAACCCGGAAGCGTGGCTGCGGACAGTGGCGCTCAACTACTGCCGCAGCCGCTGGCGCCGGATGGCGTTGTGGCGGCGGACCCAACCGCGCTTGCTCGCGCTCCCCCAGGACCAAGTGGCCCTGAGCGAGACCCAGACCGTCGTGCTCGGGGCCCTGGCCCAACTGCCGGTGGCGCTGCGGCAGGTGGCGGCTCTGCACTACCTATCCGACCTGTCGGTCGAGCAGGTGGCCCACGCTCTCGACCTGCCCAGCGGCACGGTCAAGGCACGGCTGGTCCGGGCCCGTAACGCCCTGCGGCCGTTGCTGTCCACCCTCGTGGAATGGGAGGCTTCTCATGACTGACGACCTGGACGTCCTGCGCGCCATCGGGCGCGACCTGGAGCGCACGGTGCACCCCGTCGCATTCGACACCCTGGTGGTCGCCGCGGCCCAGCGCCGGCGCCGTCGCCGCACCACTGTCGCCGCTGCCGCGGTGGCAGCGGTCGCGGCCGGCACGGCATACGCGACACTCGGTATGCCGCGCACCGACCGGGCGCTCATCCCCGCCTCCCCAGCCGAGACCGTTGCTACGGCGAGCGCCACGGCGACCTCGGGGACTGCGGCCCCAGGACGCGCCGCGCCGACCGGACCAGTGGCAGCCACTGCGCCGGTCTCGGTGCGGGCCGATGCGGCGATCGCGTCCGCGGCCACCCTGCGCGGGATCTGGGGTGCCGGGAACGGGTTGGTCTTCCAGGCCTTTGCCTCGTGTCCGACCGACGGCTGCGACAGCGCGTGGCGGGTCATCGATGCATCCGGTCGGATGGTCGGTCGGGGGATCCTCACCACGACGGGAGTGTTCAACCGAGTCATCCCGCACGCGACCGGATTCGTCGTGATCGACGGTTCGGACGCGGGCTTCTCCGTCGGGTCCGATGGGGTGGCCCACCCGCTTCCGGCGCTGACCGCGCCGGCGCAGGGCTTCGGGCCGCAACCAGGCGATGTCCTGCTGACCGCGTCCTCGACACCCGAACTGTTCCGGCCCTCGACCGGGCAGCGCTGGGATCTGCTGGCGGCGTCCGGAGGGCACGAACCGGTGCCCGGCGGCTCGGTGTGGGCTCTGGCGGCCATCGATCCGACTGGCCGGATCTGGGTGCCGACGATGAGCGCCGGTCGCACGACCGTGCACTCCACGAGCGACGGTGGTCGCACCTATCTCGAGGCTGGGTTCACCGGCGCGCAACTGGGCAACCTCGTGACGTCCGGGACGGCGACCCTGGTGATGTACCAAGGCGACACCATGCGCAGTATTACCGGCAGTCAGGTGGTCACGACAGGCAAGCCGGTGACCGGACCACTGCCCAAGGGTGTCGAACTCATCGGTCTCACAGTGACGTCCAGCGGTCGGCTGGTCGCCCATGTCGGCGACTACGACACGCACCGGCAGTCGTTGCTCATCTCGGTCGATACCGCGTGGAGCGCGATGGCGCCGCTGGCCACCTGGCCCGCACCTCAGACCTCGGTCTCGCCATATCAGTTCGGGAGCGACCAGATCGCAGCGGCCGGCACAACACTCTGGTCGGTCAGCTCCCTGGACACCCTGCATCGTTCGACCGACAACGGCGCGACCTGGACTGCCGTTGCTGCGCGCTGAGGTGCGGCGCACGGCATACCCGAGGCGGTGAAGAGCAGCGGGACTCCTGGGCCGTCGAAATGTTCGACTATGTCGTGATTCGACACATTTCTAGGGTGAAGGGCCCTCACCGCCACTCGACAGGATCCAGCAACCCATGACGCCGCTTGCCCGACGATTGCTCCTTGCCGCTCCGACGTTCGCACTCGCCGCGATCGGACTGGTCGGCATCCCGACCTCGTCCCATGCCGCGACGACCCCGCTGACGTGCAACGACGGCGCCTATCAAAACCTCCTGGCGGTCGGAGCTGCCACGGAGAAATGGGTCGGAACGGACCCGACGGCGATGACCGTGGGTGGGGTGTCCTACAGCGCGACGACCTACACGATCACCTTGACGAGCACGTCGTCTTACGTGGTCACCGACGTTCGGCTCGTCTATCCGTTCAATGTGCTCGCATCGGGGACGACGTCCTTCCCCGGGGACCCCAGCACCTGGTCAGAGGCCGACGGCGCGTTCATCCTCAATCCCGCTGGCGCCGACGTCGTCAACGCCGCCGACCCGGTCGCGGGGTCGTCGACGATCGTGGTCAAGGGGGATGGAACCACGGTCGATCGGGCTGCGGTGAGCACCTACAACGGTGCCGTGCCGCTGACCTACACCGACGCCAACTACCGGGCGCCAGCCACCGTCAAGGCGACGGACACCGTGCCCTACCTGGTGGCGAGCAACACCACCTTGCTCCCGGCGAGCACGATGAAGATCACGTCGCAGATCCGCCAGGAGACCGCCTCGACATCCTCGCAGTTCGTCTACGACACCCAGCCCTATTACGTGGGCATCATTCACTGCGCGCCCACCGCGCCGGCTGCTCCCACTCCTCTCGCGGTCTGCGGCGCCGACAACGACAACGTGACGCTGCCGCCGTTCGACGAGACCAAGCTGGCCCGCACCGACAGCGGGTGGAGCGGCGGCAAGCGGACTCTGACCTACACTCCGGTGGCGCCCTACACCACACTGGCCGATGGCACCGCTCAGACCGTGCAGACCCTCGCCGATGCCGCCACCGCGTGCCCGACGCCCACTCCCACGCCCACTCCGACCGTGGTTCCGACAGCGCAACCCTCGGCAACGAGCACGCCCTCGGCGACCGCGGCCGCTCCGACTCTGCCGTCGACCGGATCAGACGATTCGCTCCGACTGGGTGCTTTCGGGGGTCTGCTGATGCTGCTTGGCTCGATGCTTGTCGTCACCGCACGGCGCCGTCAACCGGGCCGTCACCGCTGATTGACCTGCCCACCTGCATCGGGGCCGAGTCGCACCTGCGGCTCGGCCCCGATCCACATCCGTCTGACGCCGCCAACTCCCCACAACAGCCGAGGGCAGGGGGTTCAGGTGGGGTCGACCACGCGGTAGACCCGCATCGACGCCGGCAGCATCCGTACCGCCTGGTCGTACGGCATCGGGATGGGCGCGTCCGGGGGACGATCCCACGCGCTATCCCACAACAGCTCGTATGCCGTCGCGCCGGGTGGCCGCGGCAGGGTCACGTCGGCCTCATGCTGACCGCCGTGCAAGACGACCAGCAGCGAGGCCTGGCCCTCCCAGGCGCCGTTGAGCAGCATCTGCAGGGTGCGCAGCCGCTCGTCGCCCCACCGGTCCTGGGTCATCGGCGAGCCGCGGTCGTCGAACCAGTCGAGGTCCTTCGATCCGTCGATGTGGACCTCGCCGCCGCTCCAGAACATCCGCTGGCGCAACACCGGATGGGCCCGGCGCAACGCGGTGAGATAGCGGGTCGTGTCGAGCAGGTCCTGTTGCCAGGGACGCAGATCCCAGTCGTAGTAGCTGAGGTCACTGTCATGGCAGAAGGCGTTGTTGTTGCCGTGCTGGGTGCGGCCGAACTCGTCGCCGCCGTTGATCATCGGCACGCCGGTCGACACAAGCAAGGTGCCCAGGAGATTGCGCAGCGAACGGTGACGCACCGCAGAGATGCCGTCGTCGATCGGGCCCTCGATGCCGTGGTTCCACGAGGAGTTGTTGTCCGACCCGTCGCGGTTGTCCTCGTGATTGGCCTCGTTGTGCTTGTGGTTGTACATCGTGAGGTCAGCCATGGTGAAGCCGTCATGCGCGGCGACGAAGTTGATCGAGGCGATCGGGCCGCGGTCGCGGGCGTGGAACAGATCGGCCGATCCGGACAGCCGGGTGGCCAAGTCGCGGACGCCGTGGGCATGTTGGCCGGAGATGATCCGGGACAAGTCCGAGAGCCAGAAGGAGCGCACCCGGTCGCGGTAGCGGTCGTTCCACTCCGAGAACGGCGGCGGGAACTGGCCGGTGCGCCAGCCCTGGATGCCCAGGTCCCACGGTTCGCTGATGTTCTTGACCTGGGAGAGCACCGGGTCGGTGCGCAGCGCCACGAGCAACGGGTGGTCGGGGTCGAAGTCGTCGTTCTTGCCGCGACCCATGGCCACGGCCAGGTCGAAACGGAAGCCGTCGATGTGGCACTCCTGCACCCAATAGCGCAGCGAGTCGAGGATGGTGCGCACGACGACGACGTGGCGGGTGTCGAGGGTGTTGCCACAGCCGGTGACGTCGATGTCGTCACCGCGGCCGTCGAGGCGGTAATAGGCCCGATTGTCCAGACCCCGCCAGGACAGGGTGGCTCCCCGCGCGGACTGCTCGGCGGTGTGGTTGTAGACGACGTCGAGGAAGACCTCGATGCCGGCCGCGTGCAGCAGCTTGACCATGCCCTTGAACTCGTCCAGCGCGCCCTGCGGATCTTTCGACGCGGCATACCGGGCATGCGGGGCGAAGAAGCCCAGGGTGTTGTAGCCCCAGTGGTTGGTCAGGCCGCGGCGCCACACCTCCGGCTCGGTGACGAAGGAGTGCACCGGCAGCAGCTCGACCGCCGTGATGCCCAGCGAGCGCAGATAGTCGATGGTCACCGGGTGGGCCAGGCCGGCATACGTGCCACGGAGTTCCGGAGGAACCCCGGGCAGGCGCATGGTGAGGTTGCGCACATGGGTCTCGTAGATGACCGTGTCGCTCAGGGCGTGGCGCGGGGGGCGGTCCCGCCCCCAGTCAAAGCGATCCGAGACGACGACGCTGCGCGGCACGTATGCCGCGGAGTCGCGATCGTCGGGTTGGTAGAGGTCCTCGGGGGTGAGGTCTGAGCTGGTGCGGTGTCCGAACACCTCACCGCTCCAGGTGAGCTCGCCCTCGATCGCCCGTGCGTAGGGGTCCATGAGCAGCTTGGCGGGGTTGTAACGCAGCCCCGCATGCGGCACCCACGGCCCCTTAGCCCGGAATCCGTAGCGCTGGCCGAGGCCCATCCCAGGCACGAAACCGAACCAGTAGCCGTAGAGCCGGTCGGTGAGTGCAACCCGCCGCTCGGTGAGGCCGGTGCGGTCGCCAGCATCGAAAAGGCAGACGTCGACGGCGTCGGCATGACCGGCATACACGCACACCTCGGCGCCGCCCGGCACGAGGGTGACCCCGGGGAGAGGCGGATGGTCGCGGCGGGTCGTCGGTCGCGGCATACGGCCAGGATAGGGGGGCGATACCCTCGGGGCATGACGGATCCTGCCGCCCTGCCGAACTTCCCGCCCCCTGCCGACGAGCACCCCCTGCGGGGCCGGATGCTCGATGTCATCAAGGACCTCGGCACCCTTCCCTCGATCGACGACGACGGCGACATCGCCTTCGTCGTGGGCGAGCCGGCGCAGCAGCTCTTCGTGCGCTGCGTCGACGGGGAGTTCCCCATCATGCGGGTCTTCGGACAGTGGGTCATTGGCGACGGGGTGCCCGCGGACGACGTTGCCCGCCTGGAGCGCTGCAACGACTTCACCCTGCAGCTCAATATCGCCAAGGTCGGCATTGCCAACGGCAACCTCATCGTCACGGCCGACCACGTCGTGACCGAGGCCACCGACCTCAGCACCCTGTTCCAGCTGACCGTCAACCTGCTCATGCAGGTCGTGTCGGCGTGGTTCGGGTCGTGGGATCAAGGGCGCCATGAGGCGCCGGGAAGTGAGGACACCGATGGGTGAGTTCGTGCGACTCGAGGTCGCCGACGGGATCGGCACGATCCGGCTGGACCGGCCGAAGATGAATGCCATCAACCTCCAGGTGCAGACCGAGATCAAGGCGGCTGCCGAAGAGGCCGGTGAGCGCAGCGACATTGCCGCGGTGATCGTCTACGGCGGCGAGCGGGTCTTCGCAGCCGGCGCAGATATCAAGGAAATGCGCGAGATGTCCTACACCGACATGGCCGGCGCGGTCGACACCCTGCACGCCTATGTCTCGACGCTGGCGCGGCTGCCCAAGCCCACCGTCGCCGCGGTGACCGGCTATGCCCTCGGTGGCGGCTGCGAGCTCGCGATGGCCTGCGACTTCCGCTTCGTCGGCGCGTCGGCCCAGATGGGCCAGCCCGAGATCCTGCTCGGGGTGATCCCCGGCATGGGCGGCACCCAGCGGCTGGCCCGCCTGGTCGGCCCCACCAAGGCCAAGGAGTTGTGCTTCACCGGCCGGTTCGTCAAGGCCGACGAGGCGCTCGCGATCGGCCTCGCCGACCGGGTGGTTCCGGACGACCAGGTGTATGCCGCGGCCGTCGAGTTCTGCCGGCAGTTCGTGGGCGGCCCCGCGGTCGCGCTGCGCGCCACCAAGGAAGCCATCGACCGGGGCATCGAAACCGACCTGGAGAGCGGGCTGGCCCTGGAGCGCACCCTCTTCGCCGCGATGTTCGCGACCAAGGACCGGGCGATCGGGATGGAGTCCTTCGTGGCCAACGGCCCCGGCAAGGCGGTCTTCGAAGGTCGGTGAGGGTCGTGTCCGAGCAGGACATCGACATCCTCGTCACCTATGTCCCGATCGAGCACACCGATGCGGTCCTCGCTGCGATCTTCGCCGCTGGTGGTGGGCGCATCGGCGATTACACCGAGTGCGCGTTCGTCCAGGCCGGGACGGGGCAGTTCCGTCCCGGCGCGGGCAGCGACCCCACCACCGGCGCCGTCGGGCGGCTGGAGCGGGTGGCCGAGCACCGGGTCGAAGTCGTCGTGCCGCGGGCTCTGCGTGGGCAGGTGGTCGCGGCGCTGCGGCAGGCTCACCCGTACGAAGAGCCTGCGTTCCACATCGTCGAGACGGCATCGGGGTAGGTCCCGGTCGAGGCTCGGCGTGGAGTGACGAGGCTCACGTGCTCGGATGGATTGCGGTGGCATGGTTACCGACAAGTAACATTCAGCAACCCGGTGCGATCCGCACGCTGTCGACCACGTCGTCAGGTGGCAGGCATCACGCCAGAACCGGCTCGGCCCACGGCAGCCGGACTGTCAGGATGAAAGCAGTGGGACGGCATACCGTGCCGTCTTCCCCGTACCCCCAACGGAAGAGGACGTTCGACCGATGAACATCGTCGTCTGTGTCAAGTACGTGCCGGACGCCCAAGCCGACCGCACGTTCAACGCCTCCGACAACACCACCGACCGGGCCAACGTCGACGGGTTGCTGTCTGAGCTCGACGAGTATGCCGTGGAGGAGGCCCTCAAGATCGTCGAAGCCGGCGAGGGTGAGGTCACCGTCCTCACCGTCGGGCCCGACCAGGCCTCCGACGCCATCAAGAAGGCCCTGCAGATGGGCGCCGACAAGGGCGTGCACGTCAACGACGACGCGATCCACGGCTCGGATGCCCTGGCCACGTCGCTGGTGTTGGCCGAGGCCATCAAGAAGATCGGGATGCCCGACCTCGTGGTCACCGGCATGGCCTCCACCGACGGCACCATGGGCGTCGTCCCGATCATGCTCGCCGAGCGCCTGGGCGTGCCCGCGGTCACCTTCGCCTCCGAGCTCACCGTCTCGGGCTCCGGCGTGTCCGCACGCCGCGACGGCGACGCCGCGAGCCTCACCATCGAGGCCGGCCTGCCTGCGCTCGTGTCGGTGACCGACCAGATCAACGAGCCGCGCTACCCGTCCTTCAAGGGGATCATGGCGGCCAAGAAGAAGCCGGTCGAGAACTGGACGCTCGCCGACCTGGGCATCGACGCCTCCGCCGTCGGTCTGGGCAACGCCTGGACCAAGGTCGAGGCCGTCGCGGCCCGCCCGCCGCGCGCGGTCGGCACCATCGTCAAGGACGAAGGAGACGGCGGCGCCAAGCTCGCCGGGTTCCTCGCCGAGCGCAAGTTCATCTGAGCCGACCACCGACAAGGAGATCACTGACATGGCTGAAGTTCTCGTCCTGGTCGACCACGTCGACGGCGCCTGCCGCAAGACGACCAGTGAACTGTTGACGATCGCTCGCCGCCTCGGCGAGCCCTCTGCGGTCTTCGTCGGCTCCGGCTTCGACGCCGCCAAGGAGACTCTGGCGGCCTTCGGCGCCGAGAAGGTCTACCGCGCCGACGCTGCCGCCCTCACCGACTACCTCGTCGTTCCGCAGGCCGAGCTGCTCGCCCACCTGGTCGAGAAGGTGTCTCCGGCCGCGGTGCTGGTGGCCTCCTCGGCCGAGGGCAAGGAGATCGCCGCTCGACTGGCCGTCAAGATCGGCTCCGGGCTCATCACCGACGCCGTCGACGTGCAGTCCGACGGTGCCGGCGGGGTCACGACGACGCAGACCGCCTTCGCGGGTGGCTACACCGTCAAGGCGACGGTCACCAAGGGTGTGCCGGTCATCGCCGTCAAGCCCAACTCCGCTGCGCCGGAAGCTGTTTCGGGCGCGGCTGCCGACGAGGCTGTCGACTTCACCCCCTCGGCGCTCGCCTCCGGTGCGCGGATCAGCGCAGTCAAGCCGCGCGAGCGCACCGGCCGTCCGGAGCTCACCGAGGCCGCGATCGTCGTCTCCGGTGGCCGGGGCACGGGTGGCGACTTCTCCAAGGTCGAGGCCTTCGCCGACTCGCTCGGTGCCGCCGTCGGTGCCAGCCGCGCAGCAGTCGACGCCGGGTGGTACCCGCACACCTCGCAGGTCGGCCAGACCGGCAAGCAGGTCAGCCCGCAGCTCTATGTCGCCTGCGGCATCTCCGGTGCGATCCAGCACCGGGCCGGCATGCAGACCTCCAAGACGATCATCGCGATCAACAAGGACGAGGAGGCGCCGATCTTCGAGTTGGTCGACTTCGGCGTGGTCGGCGACCTGTTCAACGTTCTGCCCCAGGCCACGAGCGAGGTCACGGCCCGCAAGGGCTGAGGCCGCTCCGCTGGGCCGGAGTCCGAGACGGGCCGTCGCTGCGTTCGCCAGCGGCGGCCCGTCCGCGTCCCGGCGATCATGAGAGCGTGAGGCGTCGCACCGCGCGTGCTGTTGCCACGGCATACCGGCGCTGCTTTGATCAGCCCGTGGATCTCTCGCTCCTGGAACGCCAGCCCACGCTCGTGGGCGCAACGGTACGCCTGGAGCCGATCGGAGTAGAGCACCTCGACGCGCTGTGGCCCCTTTTCGCAGACCCCGAGAGCCGCACGGCGACCGGGCCGCTGGCCGAGTTCACCCGCGAGCAGGTGCGGGCCGGGCTGCGGCGGGCGGGCGAGCGACTGGATCGGGCCGACTGGGCGATCGTGCGGGTCGCCGACGGGCGGGCGATCGGTGAAGCCGTGCTCTTCGAACTCGACGAGGACCACGACGCGATGACCTTCCGGATCGCTCTGGTCGGCCCTGAGGTCTTCGACCAGGGGTATGGCACCGAGGCCACCCGATTGGTGCGGGATTTCGGCTTCGGGCCGCTCGGACTGCATCGGCTCGGTCTGGAGGTCGTCGATGACAACCGCCGCGCCATCCGCGTCTACGAGAAGGTCGGGTTCGTCCTGGAAGGGCGGCGGCGCGAGGTGCAGCGGGTTGCCGGACGCTGGCTGGACACCCTCGACATGGGGATGCTCGCGAGCGATCCGCGGCCCTGACTCAGGCGTCGCCGGTCGGCTGGGCGCGCCGCCGCGAGGCCACCCGACGCCCCCGCGACCAGGCCGCGCCGGGGCTGGCCGCGGTGGCCCGGATGGCCCGTCGCAGCGATTCCACGCCAGTGCGCAGCCGACCGACCTCGACGATCCGCCAACCTCCGGCTACAGCCGCATGGCGCAACTCGTGGTCAGGGTTGACCGCGACCGGATGCCCGACCGTGCGGAACATCGGTGCGTCGCTGATCGAGTCGGAGTAGGCGAAACACTCGGCGAGGTCGTAGCCGTGCTCGGCGGCCAGATCGGCGATGACCTCGGCCTTGCCCTCCTTATAGCAGAACGGCCCCGACAGGGTGCCGTCAAAGCGGCCCTCGGGGTCACGTCCGGCCGTCGTTCCCCGGCCGTAATCCATGCCCGCCGCCACCGCGAACCGCTGGACGATCTCGGTGGGAGAAGCCGACACGAGGACCAGGTCATGGCCGGCCGCCCGGTGCTCGTCGAGGATCGCACGCATCGTGGGGGTGATCGTCGCGACGAGATCGTCGAGGAAACCGTCGGCCAATGACTCGACCTCACTGGCCGGGTGACCCTTGACCCCGCGCAGGATCCGGTCGCGGACCTTGGCCGAGCTGTCGTCGCTCGCCCCGCGCAGCATGAAGGACACATTGCGGGCCAGGTCCAGAGCCAGCTCGCGCTTGCTGACGAACCCGGCGCGGAAGGCAGCCTTAGCCAACGGGATATTGGCCGACCCCGGGATGAGGGTGCCGTCAAGGTCGAAGAACGCGGCGATGCGCGGCTGCGCTGCAGTCGACTCGGCCATGGCGTGGGTCTCCCGGGATGGGGGCGGTGATCAGGTCCTCATCGTAGGGGCGAGGTCAGCCGAGTGCAGCCTTGTGCCAGGGCGTCTTTCACGCGGAGGCAGCCGGCTTCTGGGAGTCTTCGGAGTCCTCGGCGTCCTCCGGTTCAGCCACCCAGGCGGAAAACACGGGTATGCCGTTCCACGGATTCGCCTGGGTCGGGCCGGCGACCTCCCGAGCATCCCCTGCGCTAGCGACGGCGACCACGGCATACGGATGCCCGAACTGCAGCCGCACCGTGCGAAGGATGCCCGGGCGCTGATGGGGCGGAATTCCCACCCGGGCGGCGGCGTATGCCGTGACAGCTGCGGCTTCGAAGCCCTCCCGGTGGAATCGCGCGACCGCGCTCTGGACGGCGACATCGGCCGCGTCCCTCCGGAGCAGCGTCCGCACGATGTCGCCAACGGCCCCGAAACCCAACTCGGGGCCGAGCTCGGCCAGGTCGTGGTTGCTCGTGGCGCTCCACGCAGGGATGGTCACCCCGACCACGCTCATGTCGATCCCGTCGGGGGAGGTCACCCAGCCGTTGCGGTCCTCGACGACGAAAGAGTGTCCCTGGCCGGGCTCGAGGTCTCGGGGCGCCACGGAAGGCCCCGGCCGCAGCGCCAGACGGTATGCCGTGTCCAGCACCGCCGCGGGGGAGTGCTCCGGGTCGGCCGACACCGACACCACCGTGAGCCCCTCGGCGGACGCCCGGTGGACCGCGACCGGTCCGAGCGCAGACTGCTCGACCTGCAGCCGGTGGCCGTAGCCCGGAAGGGCGTGCAGTGCGGTCCGCACGGACGTCGCGAACGGGCCAGGTCCCAGACCGTGCGCGTCGACGCTCCTCATCGGCTCAACCCAGGTCACCCGGGACACCAGCGCGTTGGCCAGGACGAAGAAGGGATCGACAGCCGCCAGGTCGATCGGGAAGGTGGTGATGAGGCCGTCGGTGTGCTCCTGCGCCCAGGTGTCGGCGGCTTCCTGGGCCGGGATCGGCCCGGTCTCGGTGGGCAGAGCAGCCAGGAAGGCGGCCATGGCAGGGGTCGTGACCCGCGGGTCCAGCCACGTCGCGACGGCAGCTCGGACCGCAGGATGCCGGGTGCTCAGCAGGGTCTCGGCGGCCGAGCTGGCGCTCGGAAGATCCAGACCGAGCGCGTCGGCGAGAGCGGCGAGCTGGCCATCGGTGAGGCCAGCCTCGTCGACGTCCGCGGCCCCGGCCATGAGGGCGAGGATGAGCCAGGCCCCCAGCGGGGAGGCCACGTGATGGGCGGCGCCGATGCGCTCGTGCAGGCGCACGGCATACCGAGTGAGGGCCGGGGCCAGATCACGGGCGGTGAGCATGGCCCCACCGTAGCCGTGGGTCGGGGGCCAGGAGGGCAACCGACGTAGGATCACCGGGTGCCCGTCTACCTCGACCACGCCGCGACGACGCCGGTCTTCCCGCACGTCGCGGCGGCGATGGCCGAGCAGGCCACCCGAGTGGGCAATGCCTCCTCGCTGCACACCGCCGGGCGGGCGGCCCGCAGGATCGTCGAGGAGTCCCGTGAGCGACTGGCCGCCGCAATCGGCGCCCGCCCCTCGGAGGTCGTTTTCACCTCTGGCGGAACGGAATCCGACAACCTGGCGATCAGCGGCGTGCTGCGCGCTCGCCGCGACGCCGACCCGCGCCGGACCCGGCTCCTCGTGTCGGCGATCGAGCACCACGCCGTGCTCGACTGCGTCGAGGCACTGGAAGCGCGCGAGGGAGTGCAGGTCACCTGGCTGCCGTGCGACGCCGAGGGTGTCGTGCATCCCGAGGCAGTGGCGCGTGAACTCGCGGCCGACCCCGAGTCGGTCGCTCTCGTCAGCGTCATGTGGGCGAACAACGAGGTCGGCACGGTGCAGGACGTCGCCGCTCTCGCCGCGATGGCGCACCAGCACGGCATACCAATGCACACCGATGCGGTCCAGGCGGTGGGGCACCTGCCCGTCGACGTCGCCGCGTCCGGGGTCGACCTGCTCACCCTCGGCGGGCACAAGGTCGGCGGCCCGGTCGGCACCGGCGCGCTGGTCGTCAAGCGCGACGTAGCGGTCGTCCCGTTGGTCTACGGCGGGGGACAGGAGCGCCAGATCCGCAGCGGCACGCTCGACACGGTCGGCATCCTCGGGCTCTCGCTGGCAGTCGAGTATGCCGTCGCGCAGCGCGAGCGCGAGACCGCCCGGCTGGTGGGGCTGCGTGATGCCCTCCTGAAGGGCGCGCTCGACCTCGATCTCGGGATCCGCGTCGGTGGACGCTGGACCACGGGCGATGCCCTCGGGAGGCTGGCCGGCAATGCCCACCTCATCGTGCCTGGCTGTGAGGGCGACTCGCTGCTCTACCTGCTGGATGCCGCAGGGATCGAATGTTCGACCGGCTCGGCCTGCCAGGCGGGCGTGCCGCAACCTAGTCACGTGTTGCTGGCCATGGGCCTGACCGAGCGAGAGGCGCGCGGGGCGTTGCGAGCGACCCTCGGTCACACCTCCACGGCGGCCGACGTCGAGGCGTTCCTCGCCGCCCTGCCGGCGGCGGTCGACCGGGCTCGGCGCGCCGCCGGGGCCACCCTGGGGTCCGGCTGATGCGCGTCGTCGCCGCGATGAGTGGGGGGGTCGACTCCGCCGTGTCCGCGGCCCGGATGGTCGAGGCGGGCCACGAGGTGGTCGGGGTCCACCTGGCGTTGTCTCAGCAGGCCAGCGTGCTGCGGGAGAGCGCCCGAGGCTGCTGCACCCTCGAGGACTCCGCCGACGCCCGACGGGTCGCCGACCGGCTCGGTATCCCGTTCTACGTGTGGGATCTCGCGGAACGCTTCCGCGTGGAGGTGGTCGAGGACTTCGTCGCGGAATATGCCCAGGGCCGGACTCCCAATCCGTGCCTGCGGTGCAACGAGCGGATCAAGTTCCATGCCCTGCTCGACAAGGCGCTCGCCCTCGGCTTCGACGCGGTGGCTACCGGACACTACGCGCGCATCGTCACCCGAGGGGACACTGGCGCGCGCGAGTTGCACCGCGCCGTCGACGCCGCCAAGGACCAGTCCTATGTGCTCGGCGTGCTCGACCAGGATCAGTTGGCCCGGGCCTTCTTCCCGCTGGGGGATTCGACCAAGACCCAGGTGCGCGCAGAGGCCGCTGAGCGCGGGTTCGCCGTCGCCAAGAAGCCCGACTCCCACGACATCTGCTTCATCGCCGATGGCGACACCCGCGGCTGGCTTACCCGACGCCTGGGAGCCCAGCCCGGGGTGATCCTCGACGAGGAGGGCGACGTCGTCGGCGAGCACGGTGGGGCCTACGCCTTCACCGTCGGCCAACGCAAGGGACTGCACCTTCCGCGCCCCGCAGCCGACGGCCGGCCTCGTTACGTCCGTGAGGTCGACGTCGAGCGCAATGTCGTCGTCGTCGCTCCGGCCGATCTGCTCGGCGTCCGGCGCATCGACGGAGAGCACGTGCGCTGGTGTGGCGAGGCGCCGAGTGGCCCGACCCGGCTGGGCGCCCAAGTGCGCGCCCACGGAGCGGAGCTGCCGGGCACGGCATACCCGCGTCTTTCGGCCGACGGGAGGTGCGCGCTGGAGGTGGTCCTCGACGAGCCGCTGCGCGGGGTGGCGCCGGGGCAAAGCGTCGTGCTCTACGACGGCACCCGGGTGGTCGGGTCGGCCACCATCCGCGCGACGCATCCCGATTAGGCTGCCCGCGTGGTCGACGTCAGCGGGATCGGGTCCTGGCCGGGCACCGAGGTGCGCGAAGCTCTCACGGTTGTGCGCGACCTGCTCGTGCCGCTGGATGCTGCCGATGGCGTGAGGGGGCTGCCCTACCTTCCCGAGCTGCCCGCTCGCGGGCCAGGCGCCGACCTTATCGGGCGCACCGCGGGCCTGCTTGTCGACCTCGCGGTCGACCTGCAACCGGCCGGCTGGCGGTTGGTCGACCGTCCTGGACGCGACGCGGCTCGGACGGCGGCGCTCTGGCGCGAGGACCTCGACACCTTGGCCGAGGTCTTCGACGGGTATGCCGGTCCGCTCAAGGTCACCGTCGCGGGGCCGTACACCCTGGCGGCATCGCTGTGGCTCCCTCGTGGCGACCGCTGCGTCATCGATCCCGGAGCGGTCCGCGATGTCGCCGAGTCACTCGGCGAGGGGATCCGCGGGCTGCTGCAGACGGTGGCTCGGGCGGTGCCAGGAGCAGCGTTGACCCTTCAGGTCGATGAGCCCTCGCTGCCGGCCGTGCTCTCGGGAGCCCTACCCACGGCATCGGGCTATGGCCGCCTGCCGGCCGTCGATCCCGTCGACGCACTCCCCGTGCTCACTGGCGTGCTCGCTGCGGCAGGCGGACGGCCGACCGTCATCCACTGCTGCGCGGCATACCCGCCGTTGCCCTTGCTGCGGCGATCCGGGGCGAGCGCGCTGTCGGTGGACACCTCTCTGCTCACCCCGCGCGGGTGGGAGGGTATCGCGGTCGCGGTCGAGGACGGGTTGCGCCTCGCGGCCGGTTGCGTCCCGACCTCGGGCGAGGCGGGGGATGGCCCGTCGCTTGCCGCCTCGTTGGCGCGGTCGTGGTCAGACCTCGGTATGCCGTCCGCTCGCCTTGCCGAGCTCACCGTCACCCCGAGTTGTGGGCTGGCCGGGCTATCACCCGCACTCGCCGTCGCTCGGCAGCGGCTGGCCATCGACGTGGCCCGTCGTCTCGCCGATCGCGCGCAGGCCTGACCTTGCGGTCCTGCCTTGCGGTCCTGCCTTGCGGTCCTGCCCTGCGGTCCTGCCCTGCGGTCCTGCCCTGTGGTCGTGATCCCGATTGACCTGATCCGAACATGGGGTGACCCGGCTCAGGAGGTGGCGGTCGCCTTGGCCGTCGAGGTCGCCGCAGCGGTCGGCTTGGCCGTGGATGTGGCCGACGCCTTGCCCGGAGCGAGCGCCGAGAAGCTCTTGAACTCCTCGAAGGAGATGTTCCAGTCAGTCCAGCCGTTGCCCCGCTCCAGGCCCCGGTTGGTGCCCGACACGACGACCGGGTCGCCCACCTTGACCTGGTTGAACAGCCACTGGGCGTTGCCCGTGCTCATCCCGATGCAGCCGTGGCTGACGTTGGCCCGGCCCTGGCTGCCGACCGACCACGGTGCTGCGTGGAGGAATTCACCCGACCAGGTCTCGCGCAGTGCGTACTTCACGTCCGGGATGGAGTAGTACTCGGGGTCGCTCTTGTCCAGGCCCACCGTCGTGGCGTCCATCTTGACCTCGGCGAACTTCTCCATGATGACCTTGGTGCCGCTGCGCGTCACCCAGCCCGGCTTGCCGCCGGTGATGGGGATGGTGCGGGCCGCCTGACCGTCGACGAGCACGGTCATCTGGTGGCTGGCCAGGTCGGCCTTGAGGATGGTCGAGGAGCCGACCGTGAAACCACCGGTGATCGACTTCTGACCGTAGGTGCCATTGCCTGCGGCGACGCCGTTGATGTCGACGTTGACCGAGACCTTGGTGCCGGGCTGCCAGTACTTCTCCGGCCGCCAGTGCACCTCACTACTGCCGTACCACGCCCACGAGCCGTTCTGGGCCGGCACCGAGGTGACCGTCAGCTTCTTCTCGAAGGCCGCCTTGTCGGTCACCGGGACGTCGAAGCGGACGATGACTGGCATCGCGACGCCCACGGTGGCGCCGTCGGCCGTGAGCGTCGGGAAGATCTCCTGCTTCTTGGACAGCTTCTGGGTCGTGAACGTGCTGTCCTTGGTCGTCTGCTTGCCGTCGGCGTTGACGCCGGTCATCTGTAGCGCGTAGACGGTGCCGGGCTCCAGCAGGGAGCGCGCGGTCCAACTGGAGCCGTCGGGAGCAAGCGAGCCCTCGACCTGCACCGTGGCGGCCTTGGCGTCCTTGTACGACATGGCCACGCTCGTCACGGTGCCGCCCTTGGCCGCGACGCTCACCACGGTGTCGACGGTGACCGGCGTCCCTTCGGTGACATTGGGGACGAGCTCAACATCGGGAGTGGCGGCCGGCGTGGCGGCTGCGCCGTCGGTGGCACCCGCGCCGCTGGAGCCTGTGGTCGGCGCGGCGGACTGGCCGGGAGTGCTGGTGCAGCCGGACAACGCGAGAGCCGCCACCACGGTGAGGGCAGCGGCATACCGCAGCGTTCGGGTGGAAGTCGCGAGGTGAGAGCGCACGGAGGATCCCCTGAGTAGGCATACCCGACCGAGCGGGGCGCAGGTCGGAAGTCCTAGTTTCCGATGGCAAGGGGCGCCTAAGCAAGTCAGCTCCACTGTGAGTCCCCTGGGAGTGTCCGCGGCGTGCGGCAGGATGGGCCCGTGGCCAGCCTTCCCTCTGCCCTTCCCGACCCTGCTGACGGGGTGCCGCCCTCGCCCGAGGCGTCGTCGTCATCGACCGGGGGGCAACCCGCCCAGGACCCCGCACCGGAGGTCCGCCACGAGTGGAGCCGTCTGGCCGAGGAGGTGACCGCGCACCAGTTCGCCTACTACGTGCAAGACGCTCCGACCGTGAGCGATGGCGAGTACGACTCGCTGCTGCGGCGGCTGCAGGAGCTCGAGACGGCATACCCGAGTCTGCGCACGCCGGACAGCCCGACTCAGGTCGTGGGGGGAGCGGGGTTCGCCACCGAGTTCCAGGCGGTCGACCATCTCGAGCGGATGATGAGCCTGGACAACGCCTTCTCCGCCGAGGAACTTGCCGCCTGGGTGGGGCGGGTCGAGCGCGAGGCCGGGGCGGTGCCCTTCCATTACCTGCTGGAGCTCAAGATCGACGGCCTCGCGGTCAACCTGCTCTACGAGCAGGGGCGGCTGGTGCGGGCGCTGACCCGGGGTGACGGGCGCACCGGGGAGGACGTCACCCTCAATGTCCGATCCATCGCGGGGGTGCCGAGCCGGCTGATCGGCGACGATGTGCCCGACCTGGTCGAAGTGCGTGGCGAGGTCTTCTTCCCGGTCGCGGCGTTCGAGTCGCTCAATGCCGGACTCGTCGCGGCCGGGCGGGCGCCGTTCGCCAACCCCCGCAATGCCGCGGCGGGCTCGCTGCGTCAGAAAGACCCTCGGGTCACGGCGAGCCGACCGCTGCGGCTGCTCGTGCACGGCATCGGGGCGCGCCGCGGCTTCGAGGTGACGCGCCAGAGCGAGGCGTATGCCGTGCTCGCAGCGTGGGGGCTGCCCACCTCAGCAGCGGTGCGGGTTGTGTCGACGCCCGCCGAGGTTTCGGCCTACATCGACCGGTATGCCGGCCACCGCCACGATATGGAACACGAGATCGACGGGGTCGTCGTCAAGGTCGACGAGGTGGCGCTGCAACGACAGCTCGGCTCCACATCCCGGGCGCCTCGGTGGGCCATCGCTTACAAGTACCCCCCGGAAGAGGTCAACACGAAGCTGGTCGACATCCGGGTCAACGTCGGGCGCACTGGGCGGGTGACCCCCTATGGGGTGATGACGCCGGTGCTCGTCAGCGGATCGACCGTCGAGAACGCCACCCTGCACAACGCCTGGGAGGTGGCCCGGAAGGGGCTACTCATCGGCGACACCGTGGTGCTGCGCAAAGCCGGCGATGTCATCCCCGAGATCGTCGGGCCGGTGGTGGCGCTTCGCGATGGCACCGAGCGGGAGTTCGTCATGCCCACGCACTGCCCCTCCTGTGGGGCGTTGCTGGCCCCCTCCAAGGAGGGTGACAAGGACATCCGTTGTCCCAACACTCGGTCCTGCCCGTCGCAACTGCGTGAGCGCCTGTTCGGGTTGGCTTCTCGGGGGGCGCTGGACATCGAGGCGTTGGGCTGGGAGGGCGCGGGGGCCTTGCTCGACTCGGGGGTGGTGACCGACGAGGGCGACCTGTTCGCGCTGACGCGTGACGACCTCATTCAGGTGCCGCTCTTCACTCGGGCGGCCAAGTCAGGTGACGATCTGGCCCAGGTGCGCAATGGACGGGTGCTCTCGGCCAATGGTGAGCGGTTGCTCGCCGAGTTGGACAAGGCCAAGAGCCAGCCGCTCTGGCGGGTGCTCGTCGCCCTGTCGATCCGCCATGTCGGGCCGACGGCGGCTCGCGCCCTGGCCACCCACTTCGGGTCGATGGAGCGGATCCGCTCTGCCGGAGCTGGTGAGTTGTCCACCGTCGACGGCGTCGGCGGCGTCATCGCGGCATCGGTGCGCGAATGGTTCGACGACCCGGACTCGCAGTGGCATGTCGACATCGTGGCCCGTTGGGCCGACGCTGGGGTCCGGATGGTCGATGAGGTCGACGCCACCGTGGCGCGCACCCTCGAGGGCCGCACCGTCGTGGTCACCGGGTCGCTGGAGGGGTTCACCCGCGACGGCGCCAAGGAGGCGATCATCGCCAGGGGCGGCAAGGCGGCTGGCTCGGTGTCCAAGAACACCGACTGGGTGGTCGTCGGTCCCGGCGCCGGGTCAAAGGAGACCAAGGCTCGCGATCTGGGACTGCCGATCCTCGACGAAGCGGCCTTCGTGCGGCTGCTGGAAACCGGGTCGCCCGACCCTGCCTGACCAAGGGTGCTCGCGCGACTCGTCAGCTCGCGACGTAGCCGTGCTCCGGCCACGCGCCGAGGTCACGAAACCTCCGGACAATGGCCCGTGCCGTTGCGCGGAACCCGAAGGTCCGCGCTCCGGACGTCGGGTATGCCGTGAGCGCCACCTTGTCGATGACGAGCGAGTCCTCGGGGTGGTCGCGGTCCTGCCCGAAGGCATAGGTCACCTCGCGCTCGGTCTCGGCGACCTTGGCGAAGAAGCTGGAAATGGCCACTCGGCCTCCATTCCGGTCAACCGGCGGTTCGCGCGAGGGCAGAGATGTCGGCGAGCTCGGCGCGCTCGGCGATGACCTGCCACACTCCGGGGCTGACCTCAGTGGCGCCCACCGCTCGCGCACGGTCGGGCTCAGGGTCCGGCAGGAGCAATCGCACGCTGCCACCATCGCTGTCCAGCACACGCACGGGCTCGTCGCGCCATCGCCCGATGAGGTCCAGCTCGAAGATCTCATCCACCTCGGCCCGCGGGACGACGGCCTGCCAGACGCCCGGCGCAACCTGAGCCATACCGGGGTGCTCGGCGGGTGAGAGGAGTTCGACGCCATCGGCGGTCAGTGCGGCGAGGAACTCGCCGCCGCGCCATCGGGCTCGCGGACCGAACAGACCACGCGGCGGTCGGTAGCCCTTGGCACCCTCCCACCCGCGCGCCAGACCTCGATAAGCCGCTTCGCCGAAGGGCGCAGCCCCGTCGGAGTGCAGGCGCCAGACGACTGCCCCGATCGGGACTCGGGTCAGCTCGAGCCACCACACGGGGGCGACGTCGTGGGCCAGCCGCAGGAAGCCCGAGGGAAAGCTCGGCCGGTCGGGTCCGCGGCGCTCGGTCGGGTTGACCAAGCGCATGAGCGGCACCTGGGGAAAGACCATGAGGTATGCCGTGCCGCCCGGCCCGGTGAAATCGGCCAGGTCCTCGGCGTCGAAGGCGCGGCGGATCTCGTCGGCATTCGTGACGGCTTGCAGGGCAGCGAACGGCGCGACGTGACCGACGAGGGTCGTCGAACTCTCGGCGCCGATGGCGTTCACTTGGGGCATCGTCAGCAAGGTCGCGAAGAGGGCCGCGGGCTGCTCAGTCATGCCAACCTTCCGTTCGCAGCGGTCGGCGCGTGCGCGCGACCGATGGTCTTTGCCGCCTCAGTGCCGGGCATGGGGATACTCCCGCACGTCTTCGTGGATGTCGGTCAGGGCCGTCCGCGGAATGCGGACCAGGGCCGTCCCGTCTGCCCGGTCGTAGCTGCCGAGGTACTCCTCGATCCACGGCTGGTACTCGAACAACTGGACCTCGACCTCGTCCCCGTGCCACTCCAGCACTTGGACGGGGCTGCCGAAGGCCATCCCTAGCGTCCGGATCCGCTGGATGGGCTGTAGGCGCTCGGCCGGGACCCACCGGTCGCTCGTCCCCGCGATGAGGTAGTCGCTGCCGCGGGAGCGGTGGAGGCGGACCGGCATACCGTCGAGCACCCCGTACATTCCGTTTCGCGGCGGGGCAGGGCGGGCGGCCGACGGCGGCGAGGCTGGGGTGGGAGCGGTCATCGCACCTTCACCCAACCGCCGTCGCGCAGCACGCCGACGAGGCGCTCGGTGCCACTCTTGGTGAACTCCCACATCTCGGCCCCGGCGCGCATGGTCGTCGACTCGCCGGCGTAGTGCACCTTGTATTCGGGCACGACATTGTCGGCCGACCCAGTGAATCCGTTGCCCGTAAACGGCAGCTTGTCGGTGGCGGTGCCCCCCATGACCGGTGATTTCGGGATGTCGTAGACCGCGTTGTCGGACTGGTAGCGAATGACCCGGACGGTCTCGTCACGTGCCCGGAATTCGGTGTCCTTGTAGTCCAGGCGGAGGTTGTCGAAGACCTCCCGCGGGGTGCCGATGTGCACCGTGTCGGGGGCGTGGGTGACGAACCCTCGCACCTCGTCCGGTGCTGGGCCCTTGGGTAGCGTGACGTTGTCGAGGTAGGCCTGCGCCTGGTCGTGTGGCAGGGCCTTCTGGAAGACAGCATCGGGATCACCGGTGACCATGCGACGACGGATCTCGGTCAGCAGGTCTGCCTCGGTCGGCGTCAGCGTCCCGACCGGCTTGTTGATGACGTCAACCAACTGATCGCGGGTCCACGGGGGATCGACCCCGTGGCTGCGGAAGAGATCGGTGTCGTGCAGCGAGTCGTTGACCGAATGCCATGACGCATCGCGGGTGTCGATCTGCTCACTGGCGTGCCGAGTCGTATGAGGAGTGCCGTCATCCATCGAGTAGGTCCGCCCGGGCGGCGGGTCCACGTCGCGCGGGTGGCCACCGCCGCCGAGGTTCTTGAACGCCGAGCGCACCTCGCGCATGAGGTCGTCGAGCTTGGTCAGCAGGGTGTCGAGCTTGCCAATCGACCGGATGAGTCCGGTGACCTTGGCGCTGATCTTGGCTGAGAGGGCAGCCGCCCGCTCGGACACGACGGTGATCGCATAGGGGATGCCGACGCCGGTGGCCGCCCAGGCCAGGGCCGAGGTGCAGGACCCGATGACCTGCGAGATGGTGTCGCGCACGAGGTCGTGGACGACCTGCACGAGCGTCGACACGAGCTGCAGCCCCCCGGCGATCGCCGAACCCAGGGTGCCGAGGGACCCGACGGCCCGGGCGAGGCGGTCGGCCTGTTGCTGGTATGCCGTGACCGCCTCGCCATACATCCCGGCCAGGTCAGCCGACACCCGATAGGCGAGGAACTGGGCCTGCTCCTGCAGCGCTCCGGCTGCATTGGCCCACGTCTGGGCGAACCCGATCACTCGGCCGGCGTCTCCGGTGAGGTCGTTGAGCCAGGACTTGAGCGGGTCGATGTGGTCCAGGACCCAACCGACGCCCCACGCGATGAGGGTGCCGAGCGGGTCGATCGCGGTGGCGACGGCATCCATGGCCGTGCCGACTCCGGCCAGCGCGGCGTCGACCCAGTTGCCCTCGTGGACGGCGCTCGAGAGGGTGACGATGTCGTCGATGAGGCCGGTGCCCGACGTGGCAGTGGCCGTGTCGACTCGGCCGGCGACCAGGGCATTGGTGCTCATTGCGGGCCGAGTTTCGTCGAGTAGTCGCGCCGAGTGGCACGGTAGGTCCGGACGGCCTGCTGCTCGGACGCCTCGTAGTTGCCGGCCATGCTGCGCACATTGCGCGACAGCGCGTCGAGTTCGTCGGCCAGATGCCCGATCGCGAGCATCGCTCCACCACAGACCAACCCGACAGGCAGGGCGATGGGGGCGCACAGCACCCCGAAGGCACTCCCGTCGATGGTCGTCTCGGCGGCGGACGACGCCTGGTGGACGCCAGCGGCACACTGGGCAACCCGGCCGCTGTGCTCACGGAGGGCGCCCGCGTCGATCCCGAACTCGGTGCTCATCCGAGCACCTGTCCAGGACGACCTGAGAAGGGGTTCTTCGGGTCGATGTCGGGCGTGACCCCGAATCGTTTGCTCAAGTCGGCGACCATGAGGTGGGTCACCTCGCCGTCGCGGCCGAACTCCGCCACGGCTGAGCGGCCGGTCTCGTCGGCTACCGCCTGCTTAGCCGCGGTGATGGCCGCGAGGATGGCACCCGAGAGTGCGGCGGGACCGCCTTCCAGGGCCGCGTCAGTGAGGTGCAGTGACGTGACGACGCCAGCGTTGTTGACCGACACGCGCACCGCTCCACGCAGGGCCGTGCCCTCACCGGTGACCTGCTCGATGCGTCCGGCCCACGCTTTCATCCGGTCGGCGTGGGCCTGCGCAGCCCTGACCTGATCCTCGATCCGGCGGGTCATTCCTTCGACATCCATGACGTGCCCCTACCACGGTGGACAGCAGAAACGTTGAGCTCTCGTCGTCGGCCTCAGGCAGGGCCCGCGAACACTGACGCGACCCGGTCATCCTGACACACCGGCATACCGGTATGCCGTGCGCTGGACCGGTATGCCGGTATGCCGCCCACCGCGACCGGTGCCGGGCCCACCTCGCCGAGTCGCGCAGTCCCCTCGCGGGCGCGCCAATAGGATGAAGCCATGTCCTCACTCTCTCGGGCGGATGTGGCGCATTTGGCGTCACTGGCTCGTATCGACCTGTCCGAGGCCGAGCTCGACCGGATGCTGGGTGAGCTGACGGTCATCCTCGAAGCCGTCGCCACCGTCCAGCAGGCCCCCACCGACGGGGTCGAGCCAATGAGTCACCCGATGCCGTTGACCAATGTCACCCGTCCCGACGAGGTCGTTCCCGGCTTGACTGCCGAGCAAGCCCTCTCTGGAGCGCCCGAGGCCGAGTCCCAACGCTTCTCCGTTCCCCGGATCCTCGACGAGGACTGACCGACCCGTGCCGGTGGCCGCCCACCCTCCCCGGCCGCACGGCATACCCCCGCTCCGCTCCCTGGAACCAACCGAAGGTCGCATCTGTGAACCACCTCACCCGGGCCAGCGCCGCTGAACTCGCCGACGCCCTCGGCCGCAAGGAAGTCAGCTCCGTCGAGGTGGTCCAGGCCCATCTCGACCAGATTGCCGCCGTTGACCATGCGGTCCACTCCTACCTGCACGTCGACGCCGAGGGGGCGCTCGCGACCGCACGGGCCGTCGACGACGCGCGCGCCGATGGCGACTCCGACCTGCACGTCATGGCCGGCGTGCCGATCGCGGTCAAGGACGTCATGACGACCAAGGGGCTGCCGACGACGTGCGGCTCCAAGATTCTGCAGGGGTGGGTGCCGCCTTACGACTCGACGGTGGTTGCCAAGATCCGCGCGGCGGGCATGCCGATCCTCGGTAAGACCAACCTCGACGAGTTCGCCATGGGCTCCTCGACCGAGCACTCCGGCTATGGCCCGAGCCACAACCCGTGGGACCTCGATCGGATCCCGGGCGGTTCCGGCGGCGGGTCCTCGTCGGTGCTCGCGTCCTTCCAGGCGCCGCTGGCCACGGGCACCGACACCGGCGGTTCGATCCGCCAGCCGGCCGCAGTCACCGGCACGGTCGGCACCAAGCCCACCTATGGCGGGGTGTCTCGGTATGGCTTGGTGGCCCTGGCCAGCAGCCTCGACCAGGCCGGCCCGTGCGCCCGCACGGTGCTCGACACGGCCCTGTTGCACGCGGTGATGGGCGGCTACGACCCCAAGGACTCGACCTC
>WBZM01000131.1_pt2 | contig 60483 bp, 50 predicted proteins | sample 5204271 | NCBI WGS metagenome assembly WBZM01 (sample SAMN12344346, study PRJNA552823) | activated sludge metagenome | biome: Activated sludge suspended growth; feature: Nitrification reactor; material: Wastewater; isolation source: activated sludge from nitrification reactor of wastewater... | reverse complement strand
GCCCGTCTCACCCTGCCTCGGCCAGTGTCGGGGCATGCCTTTGTCCTGTTGGTCAGCCAGCGCCACCCGGGAAATCGCGGCCTGCGGGAGAGGCGTATGTCTAAACTTCAGTTCCCGAGACCATCCCGCTCGAAATGTGCCATCTCGGCTGGCAGGAATCCCTGGCTCAGCTCGCAACGCTTGTCGAGCCCGACATTCCGGGCTAACCCGCCGCGATTCCTGACAGGCCGGTATGTCGGTCGCTGACGCCCTGGCCTCCGGCAGAAAGCATAACTTGGCGTGGCACTCGCACTGGCGTCGCTCCCGCGGCTGAGGCGGCGGCTCGGCGGCCGGTCATTGCTGTCGTGCGGCGCCTTGGGTCGGCGCACGGGCGCCGTGGCGCGGTCGGCCGGGTTCTTTCCCCGTGGCCACTTGGCCTTTCCGCTGGGCAGCGGCTACGCTCTCGCCCATTCGTCCAACCCCCGTCATTCCACCGGACGCCGAGGCAGCCTGCCTGCTTGTCCCGTAGGCCCTCGGCCGGTGCCGGTGAATTCACACATTAGGCCGCACAGTCAATGCCATCCAAACGCCACCCGCTGCCAGCATTCCTCGTCGGTATGGTTGAACCCGTTGCGTACGAGCACTGGCTCGGGAGGAAGGCAGCCGCGCATCTGAAACGCGACCGCCAACGAGGCTACGAAGGAATCCCAGGCACGCTGTACCGCGACGCCATTCATGAAGCCGTCGTCGCCAGCGGTGGCCACGACCACTACACCGGAGAAGCCCTTGATTGGAGCCTGCTCAGCAGGTACAACAACGACGAGTCACATGCGGAGCGCCACGGCTACAAGGCAGGCTTCGCGCTCCTGCCTACCGTGGACCACGTCGAGTCGGCTCGCACCAATTCAGGTTTTCGAATCTGTGGCTGGAGAACCAATGATGCCAAGCACGACCTGTCGCACGCCGAGTTCGTCGAACTCTGCCTGCTTGTTGTCAAGAAGGCTGGCTTCACTGTCGCGCGCGCGGCCTGACCAGTCGCTCGAGCCGACCCGCTAAGCAAAGCGGCGTAAGCCCGGGCTGAGGGAGTCCGTCCATTTTCTCAGCCCGGGCGTGCCGCTTTTGCCTCCGCGGTCGGCTCAGCTCGACCGTCAGGCGTCGGGTACAAGTTCGAAGCTTTGGCAGCGTTCACGAGTGTTGTCGAAATTCTTTACAGCCGTTCCTTCGGGACTCCAGCACCAGTCACATCAATGCCGAACAGAGGAAGCCTACTACCTTGTATATTCTAGTAATGTCAACCCAGATCCGGCGGCGGGCATGTAATTTGCTTGGCGTCTTGCCGCGACAGCCGATACGCCAGTTTCGACAGGGCGACTGCTGCGAAGAGATACGAAAACGAGAGATCAGCGAAGGGCGGCGGCCAACCGCCCTAGTTGACAAAGGATATCTGATGACGAAGAGTGGGTTCCACAAGTTTGCCGCCGCCAGTTTGGTCCTCGGACTATTCTGCGGCACCGCCGCCGCCGTGACGGTGACGCCGTTGTCCTACAGCTTTGACCGGTCTACCGCGTGCGGCACTTGGTGCTATCACGATCCGGGCCGGAGCAAGCTCACCGACGGGATCTTCGGTACGGCGGGATGGGCGGCGAACAGCGGACAGGAATGGGTGGGCTGGGTCTACCAGGACGTGGTGAATGTCGACTTCGACTTCGGCACCCGGCGCCGGATCGATCAGATCCGCGTCGGAACGACACAGGATAATCTGGCCGATGTGGTCATTCCGTCGATCAGCGTCTATAGCAGCGACGACGGTACGCGGTGGACTTTCCTGCAGTCCCTGGTCGTGCCGCCGTCGTCGAGCAATGATGTGGACGCTTACAGCACGCTGCCACACGGCTTCCTGAGCCTGGACGGCCTGGCGGCCGACGCCCGCTACGTGCGGGTGGCGGCAATGCGCAATGGCCCATGGACTTTCATGGACGAAGTGCAATTCACAGCCCTGAGCCCCACGCCGGCACCCGAGCCATTCAGTCTCAGCCTGCTGGGCATCGGCCTGGCGGCGCTCGGCGCGGCGCTTCGCAAACGCTCCTGAAGCATTCGCCAGTCAGGTACGGTCGATAGGCCGGGCCGCCCACCTCTGGGGTCTGCCCTCCGCGCCGGGATTCAGCAGGCCTGATCCGGCCTTCCACCGCCGGATCGCAGTCTTGCTTCGCTCACGCCGCGCGCGAGACCAGGCAGTCGACCAGCGCCGCGGCGAAACCTGACAACTCCACGCGGCGACGCACGCAGACCTGCAGGTCACGTTGTGCCCAGGTCTCGTCGAGCTCGACGACAGTCGGCGGTTCGCGCAGGCCGCCGCGAGGAACAGCGGTGCGCGGCACCAGGCCGATGCCGACGCCGACGCCGACCATCCGGCAGACGGCCTCGAAACTGCGGACTTGAATGCGCACGTCGACGTGCCGGCCGAGCGCGGTAGCGGCGTTCATCGTGAACGTATGAATCGCCGAACCGGCATGCAGCATGACGAAGGGGTAGTCGAGGACGTCGACCAGACGGGCAGTTGTCCGCGTCGCCAAGGGGTGCGCGGCGGGAGTGATGAGCACCAGGCGATCGGCCCGATAGGGCAGCAATTCGACTTGCGCGCCTTCGACACGTTCGGCGACCACGCCGATCTCCACTTCGCCACGAGCCACGGCGACAACGATTTCCGGGCTGGTGTGCTCGGCCAGGGTGACGCTGACCTGCGGATGGCGGCGCAGAAAGTCGGCCAGGTCGTCGGGAATGAAGCTGTGTGTGGCGTGCGTGTTGGCCCATAGGCTGACGTGACCGCGAACGCCTTCAGCATACGGCGCCAGATCGGCGTGCATCTGTTCAAGTTGGGCGAAGACCTGACGAGCGTGGCGCAACAGCGCCTCGCCGGCGCGCGTCAAGGCGACACCGCGCGCCTGACGCAGCAACAGCGGCGCGCCAATGTTCTCTTCGAGCAAGCGTATACGGTGACTGGCGGACGAGGGCGCCAGGTGCGTCCGCTCGGCGCCGCGGGTCAGATTCTGCGCTTCGGCGATGGCCAAGAAGAGCCGGAGATCGGTGAGGTCGTAATGGATTGGCTTTGTCTGGAACGAACGGTGGCTTGTCAATATACCAATTGTTGAGGCACTTTTGGCCGGGCATCATTCGCCTACGACAAATTCGGAGCCCCTCTCATGCCCTGGAAAGACTGGAGCAACCAACACCTGGGCGTTGCGCTGGCCGTGCTCGCCGCCCTCGGCTTTTCCTTCAAGGCTATCTTCGTCAAGCTGGCTTACGCCGCGGCGCCGGTCGACGCGGTGACGCTCTTGTCCTTGCGCATGGTCTTTTCCTTGCCAGCGTTTCTGTGGATCGGCTTTACCGCCAGCCGCCAGGCCCCTCCGCTGAGCGGGCGCGATTGGTCAATGCTGACCGTGCTTGGTCTGCTCGGTTACTATGGGGCGAGCATCCTCGACTTTCTCGGTCTGCAGTACATTTCGGCCGGTCTCGAACGGCTGATCCTGTTTACCTATCCGACGCTGACCGTGCTGATCGGAGTGTTCTGGCAAGGCAAACCGCTATCCCGACGGGAGGTTGGCGCGCTGCTGCTTTCCTACGCCGGGATCGCTTTGGCTTTCGCGCATGATCTGGACCTGGCCGGCGATCACGCCAGAGTGCTTGTCGGCGTGGCGTTCGTCTTTGCTTCGTCGCTCTCTTACGCTTTCTATCTCACCGGCAGTGCGGCGGCGATTCAGCGTTTTGGCGCAGCGCGCTTTACCGCTTTGGCCTTGCTGGTGTCGACGGCGGCGACACAGCTTCACTTTTTCGCTACGCAACCCTTGTCGGCCCTGCGTCAGCCTCTGCCGATCTACGCTTACGGTGCGGCGATGGCGATATTCTCGACCGTCCTGCCGGTCTTCATGCAGTCGGCGGCAATTCGTCGTATTGGTTCGGCGAAAGCGGTACTGATCGGCACGCTGGGGCCGGTATTGACCATCCTCTTCGCCTGGTGCCTGCTCGACGAGGCACTATCGGCCGCACAACTGGCCGGCGCGACGCTGGTTGTCGCCGGCGTCGTGCTCGTCAGTCGGCACTAGTCGTTGCCGGAAAACGCCGACTCGCCTCCGACGCCGCACAACGACAAGCCATGGCCTTCACGTCCGGTCACGCCTTCGCGAAATTTGTGCCCGGCCGTCACAGGCCGCGCCGCAACGCCTCTTCGATCAGTTCGTACTGGAAGTCGACGGTGCGGTCGCGAAGAAACTGTCCCGCTACCGGGTCCGCTTCCGCCGCTCGCGCGACCAGCGCGTCAATGCGTGCGGTGTCCAATACCAGCAAGGCATCGATCAACTCGCGCCGCAGATCTTCCGGCAAGTCAGCAAGCGAAGCCTTGTTCGACGCGACGGCCGCCGCTGTTCCTGATGAGGCCGTGCTCTCCTTATAGCTGTAGGATACGCCCAGCATGCGCGCCAGACAGTCGAAAATTGCTGAGGATTGAACCGGCTTGTGCAGCACGTCGTCGATCCCCGCCGCCAACATGGCGGCGTCTTCGTCGGCGAAGACCGAGGCGGTGACGGCGACGATCTTGACCGCGCGTCCGCCGTCCAGGGCCCGGATCTGCCGGGTCGCCTCCAATCCGTCCATCTCCGGCATGCGCCGGTCCATCCAGATCAAGTGCGGCTGCCACTCTTGGAACAGCGCTACGCCCTGCTCCCCGTTTTCGGCGATTTGCGTCTGGAATCCGGCGCCTTCTAGCCAGGTGCGAAGCAGCAGGGCGTTCTCGGGCTGGTCTTCGACAATCAGGATGCGATAAAGCGGTTGGCCGGCGACCAGCCCGACAACTTCTCTGTCGTCGTCGACCTCGACCGACACTTCGGATGGTGCGGCGGCCTCGACCGGCAGTTCGACTCGAAAACAGCTTCCCTGTCCGAGTTGGCTGGTCAACGTCAGTTGGCCGCCCATCAGGTGGACAAATTGCCGAGAGATCGTCAGCCCGAGTCCGGTGCCGTTTTGCGGAGCTGCCTGATCGAGTTGTACGAAGGGTTCGAAGATCCGTGCCTGGTCCTGCAGCGAGATGCCGGGACCGCTGTCTTCCACATCGATCAGCAGGCGGAGCCCGTGCGGATCGGGCTCCGCCCCCAGGCGCAGACTCACGCGACCCTCACGGGTGAACTTGATCGCGTTGCCCAGCAGATTGACCAGCACTTGCCGCAACTTGGTCTCGTCACCCCGGATGAGGCGCGGCAGCTCGGAAGACTGTTCGAGCTGCAACTCCAGATTCTTCTCGACGGCCCGCACCCGCATCAGGTCCATCAGATCGCCGGTCAACTCGCCCAGGTCGAACGGCGCGATCTCGAGCTGGACGCGCCCGGCCTCGATCTTGGCCATGTCGAGGACGTCGTTGATCAGCGCCAGCAGGTGTTTGCCGCTGCGATTGATGATGTCCAGGCGTTGCCTTTGTGGATCGGTCGTCGCTTCGTCCCGCCACATCAGTTCCGAGAAGCCGAGAATCGCGTTCAGCGGCGTACGCAATTCGTGGCTCATGTTGGCCAGAAAGACGCTCTTCGCCCGATTCGCCGCCTCCGCAGCTTCCTTGGCCGTTTTCAGTTGCGCCTGGACGCGCTTCTCTTCGGTGACATCGTGCATCGAAGCCACGGCGCCGAGCTGTTTGCCGCTTTCGTCGATCATCGCCTGCCCCGAGGCCAGGACGACGCGCAGTTCGCCCTGTCTGGACGCGATGACCATTTCGACGTTGCGCGGTCGTTCGCCGCGAAATGCGCGGTAGAGCGGAATGTCGGTCATGCCCATCCGCGTCTTGCCGTCGGCTTTGTAGAGTTCGTAGTGCTCGGCCCACTTTTCCGGCGGCAGGTCGGCTTGTTCGACGCCGTGCATCTCGCGCGTGGCGCGGTTGAACAGGGTCAGCGTTCCGTTCTCGTCACAGGCGACGATCCCGTCGGCGATATTCTCCAGAATCGCCTGTATGAAGGTGGCCTGCCGACGGAGTTCGGCCGCGCGAGCTTCGGCCAGTTCGGTGGCGTTTCGCGCTTCCTGACTGGCGCGCAACAACTCCGCGGTGCGGCTGGCGACGCGCTGCTCCATTTCGTCATAAAGGCGCGAGTTCTCGAGCGCTGTGGCGGCTTGCGCGCACAAGACTTCGAGCAATTGCGCGCGGTCGGCTGAAAACACGCCCGCGACCAGGTTGTTCTCGAGGTAGAGAGCGCCGCTCACCCGACCCTGGCTGATGAACGGAATGCAGAGCAGCGACTTGGCCTGCAGTTGGCGGACGACGGAATCGTCGCGGAACGCTCCTTCCCGAGCAGCGTCGTTGAGTACGACTGCAGTATGCGTGCGCACGACATAGCGGACGATGCTCGCCGGCACGCTGCCGGCGGTCTCCAGATTCTCCGCCGGGCGGGTTACCACGTTGCCCTGCGCAGCATCCAATTCCGCTTCGATGAACCATTCGCCCGCCTTCTCGACCAGCAGGCAGCCTCGTTGCGCGCCGCTGTTTTCGACGATCAGTCGCATCATCTTCTGCACCAGCGCGTTCAAATCCATTACGCTGTAGAGGGACTGCGAGACCTTGAGCACGGTCGACAGGTCGAGGTCGACCCGCTCGGCGGGCGAGGTCCGCCCCGATTCGCGACCCGGAGAGGCAGGCAGAAACGGATGGTGGGTGACGAGTTCGCGCACTTTGGCCCACGCCTGCCATTTCTGGTAGGCGGCGTGTGCATTGGAGATGTAAAAGTCGGCCAGGCGTTGCTGCCCACGACGCAAGTAGAACTCGGCAGCCAGTTCGCAGGCGAGTGCCGCTTCGCGCAAAAAGCCCCCCTGATTTGCGCCGTCGATCGCCTTTTCGTAGCCGGCCTGCGCCTCGGCGTCGCGCCCCTCAAGCGCAGCGGACTCCGCCGTCACCAAGTCGAAGAGGTGACGATAGTTCATCGGTGCTTGCTGCGCCGCAGCGCTCAGGCGTGCGCTGAAACCGGCGATCAGGCGCTTGACGCGCTGATCGGCAAAGGCAGGGTCGACGCGGCTGGCGCCGATCAGCGCCAGCAGTTCATAGGCCTGGAAGAAGGGCAGGACGAAACAGCCGGGAGCCCCGTCGGCGTATTGCGCGCCAGCGATCGCGAACTCTCCCGCGCGTTTCGGCTGACGGAAGACCAGAGCGAGGAGGATCTTCTGCAGGTAAACGATGAGCAGACACAGGCGGTCGTTGTAAGCCACCAGCGTCGCCAACTCGCTGCTTTCGTCAAAAGCCGAGCCGCGCAGGGTAGCGCTGTCCGCCGCTTCACCGAGCAGGTTATGCACGGCCTGCTGCACCGGGCGGTGGTGATTCAGCGCCACCGTCTGCCCGGTCTTCTCGATTGCCCACGCATAGGCGTCCATCTTGGAACGTAGGCTGAGCAGCGGCTCGCCGAGCAGGTATCGGTGGATCGCCTCGAACTCCGCGCAGTAGCTGGCGTACTCCAAGTCGCCGGTTTCCAGCCCGCAGTGATAGGCCATTTCCAGCGGTGCGATGGTGGCCGCCGCGTGCTCTTTCCAGTGCCGGATCGTCGCCTCGATGATCTGGTACGCGCGCGGAATGACGTTTCTTGCCCCGTATCGGTCGATGATCGCCCGACTCAGATGCGCGTACTCCCAAGCCGTTTCGTAGTCGGCGAAAAATCCGACCAGAATCATCCCGTGACAACTGTAGCCAAACGCCGACAAGCCGGTGTTTCCGTATTCGATGCTGGCCATCGCCATTTCTGCCGTGATCAGCGGCAGATGGTCGGGACTGAACTTGTAGACCGCGGGCAGCAGGCGCGACAGGATGCGCAGCTTCATCAGGGCATTCTGATCGGTCATTTCCGGCGCATCGATCAAGGCCGACACCGGTCGGTCGGCCAAGGAAGCGCCGACCCGATCCCGCCAGGTCTGCCAGTGCGTTTCCTCGATCTGCGCGGGAAAATCAACGCCCAGCAGACGCAAGGCCTCGATACCGATGTCCATCGCTTCCTGCAAGCGCGTCTGTGCCAGCTTTCCGCTGACCAGGATTTCGCAGACCTTGATCCGATCCAGCACTGCGCTGGAAGCAGCCGTCACCGCCTGGCAGAAACGTTCCATTTCGCTGAAGCGCCCGACCAGGAAAGCGGCTTCGGCGGCGCCGAGAAACAGCTCGACGCTAGCGGCGTGGCGCTCCTGCCAGTGCCCTGCGGGGAGCAACTCGATCGCCTGGAGGTAATACCTGAACGAGGTTTCGTAAGCGGCCGTACGGTTCGCCTTTTCGCCGGCGATCCGCGACAGGTCAGCAAAACGGTAGCGCTCGTCGCGCTCGGAGACCAGCGCGAGGCAATGGCCGAGGTGATTGGCAGCATCGAAGATCCATTCCTCGGGCACCTCGTCGCCAGCAGACAGCGTGCGGGCAATCTGCAGGTGGTTTTTCTGTCTCTCCTCTTGCGGAATCAGCTGATAGAAGGCCTGCTGCACGCGGTCGTGCGAAAACACGAAGTCGCCGGCGTCCGTCGTAATCCAAGCATCCCGAATCGCCAGACGCAGCACCTGGCGAACGTCGGCGAGCGTATGTGAGCTGAGTCGATCGAGCATCGACAGGTCGAAACGATTACCGATGCACGCGGCGAAGGCGAGAAGCTGCGCCAGATCGGCCGAGAGTTGGCCACGAATCTTTTCGACCAGCAGATCGACGACGTTGTCGGTGAGCTGCAGGGCATTCGCCTTGTCCTTGTCCAAATGCCAGACTCCGCGCAAGGGGTCGAAATCCCAGTAGTCGCCTTCCTGCAGAAGATGCAGAACCTGATGAACAAAAAAGGCGTTGCCGCCGGTCCTCGCGTAGACGAGACGCGCCAGCGACGCGCTGTCGGACAGCGCATCGGGCAAGGCGTCGCCGATCAGACTGTCGACTTCTCCCGGCTCGAGGTTGCGCACGGACAAGCGATGTACGTTGACTTTTCGGCTTTCCAGATCGGCGATGGCGGCGGTGAGCGCGTCGCCCGGCGCGACTTCACTGTCGCGATAGGCGCCGACGAACAGCGCATGGGTGAGCGCGGTATCGCTCAGCAGACTCTGCAGCAGGCCAAGCGAAGCGGCATCGATCCATTGCAGATCGTCGAGAAAGATGACCAGCGGATGCTGCGCATGGGCCAGCGCACTGACGAACTGTTGCGCGACATAAGCGAAGCGGTTCAAAGCCTCCTGGCCCTTGAGTTCGGTCACCGGCGGTTGCGGGCCGATGATCAGTTCGAGGTTGGGCAACAGCTCGGTCATCACGCGGCCATTGCCCGCCAAGGCCTGTTGCAGCGCGTGTCGCCAAACCGCCAGCTCGTTCTCCGGGCAGCGGAGCAGGAAGCGCACGAAACCGTCGAGCGCCTGACGCCAGGCCAAGAACGGGATGTCGCGCCGGTATTGCTCGAACTTTCCTTCGAGAAAGAAGCCTCTCCGTTCGCTGATCGGCAAGAACATCTCGTGCACCAGCGAGGACTTGCCCACTCCGGAATGGCCGGCGATCAGGAGCAGCGCGCTCGCCCCCTCGGCCACCTCGTTGAAGACCGAGAGCATTGCGGCAACATCCTTCTCGCGACCATAAAGTTTGCGCGGAATCCGCAGCTTGAGCGAGGGATCGTAGGTTCCCAGCGGGAAGTTGCCAATCTCGTGCTTCGCGCGCCACTCCGACGCGCAGCGCTCCAGATCGCGACATAGCCCGGCGGCTGACTGGTAGCGCTCCTCAGGCGTCTTGCTCATCAGCTTCAGGATGATCCGCGAGATCGTCGCCGGAACAGCATCGTCTAGCCTGGTCGGATCGGGCGGAACGACCGCCAGGTGGGCGTGAACGATCTCCAGCGGATCGTCGGAGACAAAGGGGAGCTGGCCTGTGATCAGCGCGTAGAACATCACGCCGAGCGAGTAGAAATCGCTTCGCTGATCGACGCCGCGATTCATTCGCCCGGTCTGTTCCGGCGACACATAGGGTAGCAATGCGGCAAGGCGCGTCGGCGAATCGAACGGCTGCCTGGCCCGAGGACCGTGAATCGCGGCGGCAAGTCCGAGCAGCTTGAGTTGGCGACGCTCCGGCTGATAGAGAAAATTCTCCGGGTTGATGTCCCCTACGACGATCCCGGCGGAATGAACCTTGCCCAGCACCTGAGCGGCTTGCAAAGCGATGCACAAGAAGGTGTCGACGTCCGGCTTGCCGGCCGCGAAACACTCACTGAGCGGAATGCCACCCGGATCGTCGAGAATCAGTCGCGGAATGGCTGCGCTCTCGTCGATGCCGAGCAAGCCGATGACACCTTCGCCCGCGACGCTCTCCAGAAGCTCAGCCTCGTTGCGCACCGCGGCAGCGGTGTCGTCGTCCGCACGTCGACCGCTCTTCAGCAGCACCGACCGAGAATCGGAGGCGCGCAGTGCTCGCCAGAGAGTGAGCGAAGCGCCTTCGTGAATCCTCGCAATCAGCTTGTATGAAGCTTCCATCTGCCTGCGCCCTGCAATCGCTAGAACGAGTCCTGCCGCTAAGCTTGCCAAAACAAGCGGCGCCAACCCTTTAGGAAGGAGATCTGCCTCGCGACATGCAGCCCGCCGGTCGTGGCCAAGCGGCCCGCACGGCGCTTGCGGTCGACCTGGTGCGATGCTATACGAAACGGCCAAGAGTCGTTGAACTTGAGGGTGCAGCGAAGTGCGGCCGAAAAATCGTTGGACTTTGCCACGGCCAACGACCCGGTGTGCAGTTGCCCATGGTCCACAAATCCGCGGAACGCATTCCCCCTTTCCTCGTGTCTTACGGCGCGATTCGGATAGCCGACGCGAGGGCCCTGCCGCAGGCCACGTCTGGCGTCTCGCCGTCCAGGGCGCGATGTGGCGGTCAGCACCGCGCAGCGATCGAAGGTTGATACAGCGAACCCCACAACTCGGCGACTTCTGACGGTCAAGTGCGAAGAATGCCGAATCGACGCTTGGATCAGATTCGGCTGACTTCGACCAGGCAATCGTAGAAGGTGGCCCCGCCGCCCATGTCGGTGAGCGCCTGGCTGGTCACTTCATTACAGTTGCGGCCGTCGGGCGACAGCTTGCGCCACCAGATCGACGTTGCCTGCGCGACGCCGACGCGCATGCGCTCGCTGACGACAGCACGCGCGTGAAACTCGCCGCGCCGGTTGAACACGCGTACTGGCTCGCCTTCGCCGATGCCGCGCGCGGCCGCATCGACCGGATGGAGCCAGATGGCGGGCGACTTTTCCTGGGCGAGAAAACGCGCCGAGTTGGCGAAAGTGCTATTGAGGAAATTACGCGCCGGTGGCGTGATCAGTGCCAGCGGAAATTCGCTGGCGAGATCGCTTTCCCGCCATTCGCGCGGTGCGATGAAGGTGGGCAGCGGATCCAGGCCGGCGCGCGCCAGCGTTTCACTGAAGAACTCGCACTTGCCGGACGGTGTCGGAAAGGCCCCGTCGGCGAAAGGCGCAGCGCCACGCGGCAGGTGCAGCCGGGCGTGTCCGTCGGCTTTGAGTTTCTCCCATGAGAGTCCGGCCAGGCGCTCGTCCTGCCAGTCGAAAGCCTGCCGGCAAAGGTCTTCGTCGCTGTCGGCAAAGCAGGCTTCGCGAAACCCCATCGCCTGCGCCAGACGCCGGAAGAGTTCGGTATTCGGCAGCGCTTCGGCGAGCGGCGCGAGCGCCGGCCGATTGACCTGCACGTACAGATGTCCGTACGACTTGTGGATGTCGAGTTGCTCGGCGTGACTGGTGGCCGGCAGCACGAGGTCGGCGTAGTCCGCCGTATCCGTCTGAAAAAGGTCGTGCACGACGGTAAACAGGTCTTCGCGCGCAAAGCCGCGCACGACCTCAGCCGACTGCGGCGCAACCGCCAGCGGGTTGCTGTTGTAGACGAAGAGCGCCTTGATCGGCGGTGTGGCGTGCAGCAGATCGTGGCCGATGGTGCTCATGTTGATCGTTCGCGGCCGCGGCAGCGGCATCAGGTCGGGCCGTTCGAGCGCTGCGCTGGCCACCGGGTAGTTGCCCGAAGTCGACAGCAGAACCCCCCCGGCGGGATGCCGCCAGGCGCCGACGAGTGCCGGCAGACAGGCGATCGCGCGCAGCGCCATGCCGCCGCCGGCGGTCCGGTTGATTCCGTAATTGGTGCGGATGGCGGCCGGCCGCGTCGTCGCGTACGCGTGCGCAAGCGCTTCGATCTCGCCTGCGTCGATCCCGCAGAGGGCTGCCACACGGTCCACCGGATACTCCGCTGCGCGCTCGGCAAGTGCCGCAAAGCCGACGCAGTAACGGTCGATGTAGTCGCGATCGAGCAACCCGTCGCGGATCAGGACGTGCATCAGGCCAAGCGCCAGCGCACTGTCGGTCCCCGGCACGAGCGCCAAGTGCTGGTCGCACTTCTCGGCGGTCGCCGTGCGCAAGGGATCGATCGCGATAAGACGCGCGCCGCGCCGTTTCGCTTGCTGCACGAGTCGCCAGAAATGCAGATTGGAGACGACGCTGTTCGTCCCCCAGAGGATGATCAGGCGGGCGTCGACGATGTTCTCCGGATCGAAGCCGCGCATCGCGCCGATCGTCGCCGCATACCCCATGGCGCCGGCGCTGGCGCAGATCGTGCGGTCGAGTTGGGCAGCCCCGAGGCGGTGGAAAAAGCGGCGGTCCATCGAAGCGTAACCAAGCAGACCGGAATTGCCCGCATAACTGTAGGGAACGATCGACTCGGCACCATCCTCGGCGATGATCCGCTGGAAACGCTCGACGATCGTCGCCAGCGCCTCGTCCCAGGAAATGCGCTCGAACTTCGCGCCTGCCCCCTTGGCGCCCACCCGACGCAGCGGGAAGAGCAGCCGATCGGGGTGGTGCAGCCGTTCCGGGTAGAAAGCGACCTTGGTACACAATACGCCGTCGGTCGGCGGATGGTCCGCGGCGCCGACCACTTTGATCACCCGACCATCACGCACCGTCAGGTCGAGCGCACAGGTATCGGGACAGTCGTGCGGGCAGACACCGCGCACGATGGTCGGGCTTTCACCCGCGGCTGAAGTTGTCACGTGATCTCCTTTCGGCGTAGGGCGAGCCGCTCAACGCAGGATGCCCAGCAGGTTCGAGAAACTGTCGGTCCACAGGCTGAAGCCCGGACGAGCGACCAGCACCTCAGCGCCCGGAATCTGCCCCGACAGGCTGGCCGCCCGCTCGGCCGACGCGATCAGCACCCACACCGTCCGCCGGCAGAAGGCGTCGCCTTCTTCCCGTTGCAGTTGGTGAATCAGCGCGACGCGGCCGAGTTTCTCGGTCGCCGCAGCGACCACCGGGCGCAGGTCGAGATAGCGGTTGGTAATGTGCACGGCGAGCACGCCGTCGTTCTTCACGTGGCGCAGATACGCCTGCATCGCCTCGATGGTGAGCAGGTGCGTCGGAATCGAATCGCCCGAAAAGGCGTCGATGGCCAGCAGGTCGAAGCCCTGCGCCGGTTCGCGTTCGAGCATCAGCCGCCCGTCGCCGAGCACGTGCGCAATCTCCGCCGGTGAATCGGCCAGGTAGGTGAACTCGCTGCGCGCCAGTTCCAGCGCCTGCTCGTTGATTTCGTACATGCGCATCTGGTCGCCTGCCCGGCCATAGGTAGCCAGCGTCCCGGCGCCCAGGCCGAGCACGCCGATCTTCAGCGGCGCGTCACCGGCCAGGCTGCGCAGGGCGAGGCCAATGCCCGATTTCTCGCAGTAGTAGGCGGTCGCTTGGCGCCGATACTGCTCGGCCATGAACTGCTCGCCGTGGTATACCTCGCCATGCTGCATCCGGCGTTTCACCCCCAGATCGTCGTAGCTGACGTCGTCGACGCGCAACTGACCGTAGAAGTTGCGCAGGACGCGCCGATAGTCGGCCACATAATCATAGGAGATCTGCCCGAGGCGGACGCCATAGGCAAGCAGGGCGGCCACGAGCAGCCAGCGCCAGCCCGGCCGAACCTCCCGCCAGAGAATGACGATCACCAGTCCGGCGCACAGGAATAGACCGATGAGCAATTCGTAGTAGGCGTTGAAAATCGCCGGCGCCAGCAGGCCGACGAACATTCCGCCCAGAGCTCCACCGATCGACAGCATCAGATAGAACAGCGTCAGGTGACGTACCGGTGGCCGCTGCCGAACGAGTTCGCCGTGGCAGACCATGCAGAAGACGAAGAGCGAACCGGCGAGCAAGGCGACCAGCACCGGCACGCCCAATCCGGCGCCATCGAGAACAAGGTCGAGAGCCAGGAAGGCGATCGGCAGCGCGCAGAGAAAGCCACGCCGGTGGTAGTAGCGCGGTGCATCGAAACAAAGGATGAAGCTGAGCAGATAGATGCTCAGCGGCAACACCCAGAGGAAGGGAACCGGCGCCACATCCTGCGTCAGATGGCGGGTGACGGCCAGCAGCAGGAGCGACGCGCTCATCGCCAGGGCGACCCACAACAGGCATTCGCGCCAGGTTGGCGGCGCCGTCTCTGGCGTGCTCGCCGCGTTCTCGCGCTCGCTCGCGACGCCGTGCCACGACTGCCAGGCGCTGGCGAAACACGCGACGACGAACGCGACATAAGCAAATGACCAGCCCTGCGCCTGCGCCAGAACGGGAAAGTTCGGTTCGACCAAGACCGGATAGCTCAGCAAGGCGAGCATCGAGGCCAGGTTCGACAGGGCGTACAGCCGGTACGGCATCAAGCTGGCGAAGGCCCGGGCGTACCACGCCTGCATCAATGGACCGGTCGTCGAAAGCAAGAGATAGGGCAAGCCGACGGCCGAGGCGAGGACGAGCAGAACGTTCCAGGTCGGGTTGTCGAGCGTCATCCCTTTCCACGCCGGATCGGCGACGACCGGCAGCGTCGCCAGGCTGACCAGCAACAGGACACAATGGACCAGATTCTGCCGGCGTGGCGCCAGCCACTCGTGCAAGACGTGAACGTAAAGATAGCCGAGCAGCAGTTCGACCTGAAAGAAGACCAGGCAAGTGCTCCACACCGACGACGAACCGCCGAACCACGGCAGGATCATCTTGGCGATGATCGGCTGAATCTGGAAAAGCAGAAACGCCGACAGAAAGACGGTCAGGGCAAAGCTGGTCATCGCTGGACCCATCCGGCGTGCGGTATGCGTGGCGTTGCCGCCTCTTGCGCCGAAGTCATAACGGCGCTTCTCTGCGGCTGGACGACACACTGCGGCGACATGATATGCACTCCAACAATGTTGAACCGACCGCGCCGGCTGGAGCACCGGCTGGAGCACCGGGTGGGCAGACGCACGGCAGCACCGCCGCGCGGCACGCTGTGCCGCGGCCGATCAGTTTCGCCGAAAGGAGGGATGGCCGCCTGCGGGATTGGCCACCAGGCACGAAAGCCGCGCATTATAGCCGGGCAAAGCGCATGCAAGGCTGACGCGGGCACCGCCCGACCCCGCAACAGGCAGCCGCTGCCGACTATCTGGCGAGCTTCTCGTACATGGCAACGACGTTTTCCATCGTTTCAAGAATGCGCTCGCTGGTCGTCGCCACCGTGGTCGGCGGCCGCTTGTCGGCACCGGCAGGCTGACTCAAGGCGTTCGCAAAGAACATCCACTGCTGCTTGACCAGATCGAGTTCTTCGCGCAGCGCCGCATTGTTCGTCGGCGCCGCGTTCAGTTCGTCCAGCGCGCTGACAAACTCGCTGCGCGCCTTGTCGATTTCGGCGCCCGTCTGCTCGCCGCCAACCCCCCAAGCCGCCGCCTGGTAGAACTTGGCCATGCGCTGCGAGAGCATGCGCTGGCGGCCGGCGATATTCACCAGGCGGCCCGAAGTCGTTCCCGAACGGCTTTCGAGTTGCTGCGTACCCTGATGCGCGAGACGCAGAACCTCGTCCGACAGTTGCAGGATGCGCGCTCCTTCGCCCTGCTTCGGTACGGCCGCGATCAGCGCCTGGCGATACGCCACCCAAGCCTTGTCCAGCTTCTGATAGGTGTCGCGGATCTCGGGTGACGGGGCAAAGCTCTTCAGCTCGCCAAGCTGCCGTTCGAAAAGCGTCACCGAGCTGTCGAGCACGCGACGCGAGCGATCGCTGTCCACCCCCAGGCCGATCTGGAAGAAGCACTTGGCCATGCGTTGCGAGAGCATGCGCTGGCGGCCGGCCTTGTTGATCGCGGAGTTGATGTCGGCGATCTCAGCCCCGGCCGACGCGTGCAGAAACAGCACCAAGATGACAAAACACCAACGGCAGGCTACTCTCCCAAGCATCGCAACGCCTCCAGCCCTCTCCAACCCTGTGCACGGGCTGCGATTGTACACCGCCTGGCGCCCGCCATCGCAGGCGCGCGCCAGGCAATATCGGTCCTCAGGCCGTTCCGCCTACCGTCAGGCCGTCGATGCGCAGCGTCGGCTGGCCGACGCCGACCGGTACGCTCTGTCCATCCTTGCCGCAAGTACCGACGCCGGGGTCGAGACACAAGTCATTGCCGATCATCGAAACCCGCGTCATTGCTTCCGGTCCGCTGCCAATCAGCGTCGCGCCCTTGACCGGTGCGCCGACCTTGCCGTTCTCGATCAGATAGGCTTCGGACATCGAAAAAACGAATTTGCCGTTCGTGATGTCGACCTGACCGCCACCGAAATTGACCGCGTAGATTCCCTTCTTGACCGATGCGATGATCTCGTCGGGGTGCCGGTCGCCAGCCTGCATCGTGGTATTGGTCATACGCGGCAGCGGCAGGTGGGCAAACGATTCGCGCCGCCCGTTGCCGGTCGAAGCGACGCCCATCAGGCGGGCGTTCAGGCTATCTTGCAGGTAGCCGAGCAGAATACCGTCTTCGATCAGCACGGTGCGCTGCGTCGGATTACCTTCGTCGTCGATGTTGAGCGAACCGCGGCGGCCTGGCAGCGTACCATCATCGATGACGGTGACGCCCGCGGCGGCGACCCGGGTGCCAACGCGCCCGGCAAACGTCGAGCTTCCCTTGCGATTGAAGTCACCTTCCAAACCGTGACCGACCGCTTCGTGAAGCAGAATTCCCGGCCAGCCTGGACCGAGAACGACAGTCATCGTCCCGGCGGGCGCCGGTTGCGCGCCCAGATTGGTCAGCGCTTGGTGCACAGCTTCGCGCGCATAGGTCTGCAGCAACGTATCGGTGAAGAAGGCATAGTCGGTTCGACCACCGCCGCCGGACGAGCCTTGCTCGCGCTCACCCTGATCTTCGACGATGACCGTCACGGAGACGCGCACCAGCGGTCGAATGTCCGCCGCCAGCCGTCCGTCGCTGCCCGCGACGAGTATCACTTCGTACTCGCCAGCCAGATGCGCCATCACCTGTTTGACCCGCGGATCCTCGGCCCGCGCCATCGCTTCCAGCCGTTCAAGCAGGCGGACCTTGCTCGCCGCGTCCAGCGAGGCGAGCGGATCATTCGGCGCATAGAGCGCATGCCCGCTTTTGCGCCTGACCAGCGGCACGCGGCGTTCCTCGCCAGCCGAGGCGATCGCCCGCACGGCGCCAGCCGCATCGTCCAGTGCCTGCGCGCTGATGTCGTCAGAATAGGCGAAGGCGGTTTTCTCGCCGGCCAGCGCGCGCACGCCGACGCCTTCGTCGATGTTGAAACTGCCTGCCTTGACGATTCCTTCCTCGAGACTCCACGCCTCACAGCGCGTGTATTGGAAATACAGGTCGGCATAGTCGACCCGATGCGCCATGATCCGGCTGAACACGCGTTGCAGATCAGCCTGGTCGAGGCCATAGGGAGTGAGCAGGGTGTTCCTGGCCTGCGTGAGCAGGGTCTGGTTTCTGGTGGTCATACAGTGGTTCCCATGACAACTGCGGGTTGGTCGAGCTTGCCTTGCCTTCTCGTCACATTACGCGGTGGCGAAGCGCCGGCAGACTGCCACGAACCTCTGCCAGGCGTGCGTCGTCCACCTCGCCGACGACGACTCCCGGCCCTTTCTCCTGGCGCGCGAGAATGGTGCCCCAGGGGTCTACGAGCATGCTGTTGCCGTGTGTCTCACGCCCGTTTTCGTGCCGACCGCCCTGCGCCACCGCCAGGACGTAGCACTGGTTCTCGATTGCCCGGGCGCGCAGAAGGATCTCCCAGTGCGCGCGTCCGGTCGTCTCGGTGAAAGCAGCCGGAATGACGAGCAGGTCGGTGACACCCAACGCGCGATAAAGCTCCGGAAACCTGAGGTCGTAACAGATCGACAGGCCGACACGGCCAAACGTTGTGTCGACTGCGACTGCCCGATCACCCGGTTTGATCGTTGCACTTTCGTCGTAGTTCTCGTTTCCCTGGCGAAAGCCGAAAAGATGTATCTTGTCGTAGCGCGCCACGCGCTGCCCGTCTGGGCGATAGACCAGACAGGAATTGAACACCTTGCCCGGATCGTCGGTGCGCAGCGGCAGCGACCCGCCGATCAGCCAGATGCCATGGCGAGCCGCCGCAGCCGCGAGAAAATCCTGGATCGGCCCGCCACCCTCGTCCTCCCGCTGGCTCACCTTGTCGGCGTCGGTCATCCCCATGATGGCGAAGTACTCGGGCAGCGCCAGCAGTTGCGCCCCCCGCGCCACCGCTTCGTCGATCAGCCGCGCAGCGCTGTGCAGGTTATCAGCGACGCGCGGCGTCGAAACCATTTGCAGCGCGGCAACGCGCCAGCGCCGGTGCGCCTGCCTGGTAGTCGATTCGTTCATACACTCTCCATTGGGTCAACCATGCGTGCGCTGCCGGCGGTCAGGGCGTACTCGCCGGCGCCGCTTTGGCGCCGGTCAGCTTCTCAACCTTGGGGTCGGCCCAGGTACCGGTAATCAGGTACTCGGAAGCGAAAACCCGGTTGAGTGGATTCTGCAGCATCCGGTGTGCCAACAAGGTAGCCACACCGGCGAGCGGATTGACCACGGCGACACCGAGCGCCGCGCTGCCGCCAAGTTCGGGTTGCACACTCACTGCCAGGCGCTGCGTTTCCCGCTTCAGATCGGTCTCGCCACGCAGCACGACACGCGCCGCCGGCCCGTCGATCTGCAGGCGATCCGAGCGCATCAGGCCACTGCTCACGGTCATTTTCCCGCTGATCCGGTCGAACGCGAAGCCTTCGCTGAAAACATCGCCGAAATCGAGCAGAAAACGGCGCGGCAGCCCCTGCAGGCTGATCAGACCGAGCAGCTTGCCCGCCGCCCCAGGGTCGAGCTTGAGGAACTGGCCCTTGTTCGCTTCGAGCGCCATGTCGCCGCTCAGCGTCGCATAATCGAGCGCCGCCGGCGACCCTTGCCAGCCTATCCGGCCGTTCATCGTCGCATTGCCTCCGCGCATCGTTCCGCCGTAACCCAGGCGATCGAGCAACCTGCCGACATCGTTGCTCTCCAGGGCAAAATCCAGTTGCGTGCGGTTGCCGTTGGCCACCTGCCACTGGCCGCGCCCGGTCAGGCTGCCGGATGGATTGCTCAGCACGATCCGGTCGAGCAGCCAGATACCGCCGTCGTTATGTGCCTGCACGTCAAGATGGCCAAAGTGGTGGTCGCCGACGATGAAGTCGTCGACCACGATGTCCAGCGCTGGCAACTCGTCGAGCAGTTCCGTCGGACTGCCTTGCTCACTTGCCTTTTCCGGGCGCCGCCATCGCTTGAAATGCGCGCTCAGCTTGCCGGCGCCGGCGCCGTCCCATTGAAAACTCCCGTTTGCTTCACGCGCGTTCAGATAGCCCCGCCATTGGGCGGCCGCGCCGCTGATGCCGGCACTGACCTCGTTGTAGTGCTTGCCGTGGATGACGAGCTCGTCTGCCTTGACTTCGACGGTGAGCGGCGGCAGGCTGCTGCCACCGGATGAGCCGCCATTCTTGCTGCGCCGCCAGACGTTCCGCCAGGAGTCGACATCGACCAGCCGCGCACTGATCCCGAGCGCAATGCCACGTTCCGGAACCTGCCCCAGCGGGCGACCAATGGCGATCGCGCCGCGCTCAGGCACACGTTCATCGCCCTGCTTGCGGCGAATCAGGTGCATACCGAGAGTGTTGCCGAGCGTTGCACGCAATTGCTCGCGGACGATCGGAGCGCCACTGCGCTGCGCCGCCGTCGGAAGTGTTGCGTTCTCGATGCGCAGTGGCAGCACGTCGCTAGCCGCCTTGGCAAACGGCGCGGGCAGAGTCGAGGTGATCCCGACGAGATTCGACTCGACGACCAGTTCGACCTCGCGCTTGCGGATGCGAACCTCAGCCCGATATGCGGCGGTGCCCGAGAGCGCGTCGAGCAAGGCCAGGTCGAGACGCCGACGGACCTCCTCGACAGCGATCGTCCCGCTGGTGGCCACGAGAACGCGCCCGGCCTGGACACTGCCCCTGATCTTCACCGGCCCCCCCAGGAAGCTGGCGGCGATTTCATTGATGCGCAAGTCCTTCTCGCTGAAGTTCAGCGTGCCATTGACCTGGCGCAAAGGCGGCAACGCCGGATCGAGCGTCACTTCGTTGGCGAGGAAGGTGTAGCTGCCGTCGACCTTCGACTCCGGCAGGTGCGCCTCGGCGAGCGGTATCGCCAGGCCGATGTCCAGACGGCCCTTGCCGATGGCACCCATCGCCGCTGTAAACTGGTCAATCTGCGCCGCTACCGGGCTCTGCGCGATGAACTTGAGAAACTCTGCCGTTTCCCCTTCGGCTACTCCTTTGACCTTGAGCGTCGCCACCGGCGCATCGAAATCGGCAATCTGGGCTCGCGTCGGCCCAAGGCGAGCGCCGAGAATCGCACCGCGTTTTGCCTCGACGACCATGCCGGCGCCCTCGAAGCGCAAGTCCGCCTCGATTCCACTGATCACCGGCCATCCCTGTGCATAGTCGAGGACGACATCGCGCGCTTTCACCGTCACCAGAAACTGGCCCTGCGAACGGTCGAGAAAAGGAAAGTGCGCCAAATCGCCTTTCAAAACGAGCTTCGCCTCGCTTGCCGTACCCGCCTTGAGCGCATCGCGCACCCAGTGCCGGGCATCCGTGTTGACCACGCGTGGCAGGTAGCGCCACACGGCACGCGCCTCCGCGCGGCTCAGCGAGGCGGTCAAGTCGACCGTGCCCGGACCCTCGCCGTTGAAGCGATACGTGCCGCGCGCCGCACCGGCGGCATCTGCCCCGGCAAATTCGGCCCGCAGCAGCTCCGCGTCAAGTTGCCCCTGGCTGATCTTCCAGCGGGCTTGTGCGTTCAACGTGTCGAGCGCAATCGCCGGTTCTGGAAAAACCATCGGCAGCTCGAGCGTCACCCCCTTGGCGCGCAGTTCGGCGCTTCCCCCCTTTTCGTTCGCGTCCACAACACCGGAGACGCCCGATACTCCCGGAAAGTAGGCGCGCGCTTTCAGTGCCAGGTCGTCAAAGCGTGCTTTCAGCGTGTAGCTGCTCAATTCATCCACGTTCCCCTGCCACGCCGCTCGCAGTTCGCTGATCTTGCCGCGCGGCGCGAAGTCGTCGAGCAGTCGGCGCGAACCGGCATCGAGCGGCAGATAGGCCGCCAGCGCCGCAATCGTGGCGAGTTCAAAGCTGTTCGCGTTCACCTTTCCCTGCACCGTACGCCCGTCGCTCTGCCGTCGCCAATCGACCGCGAAGTCGCTGGGCTCGATGCGCAGTCCCACCTCGGCACTACTACGAGCCGCCTCCGACGGTCGTGTCGTGAGCTGCACGCCACGCGCCTGCACGCTCGCCCCGTCCACCAGGAAGCGAACGCCGACACGGCCCGACATGTGCAGCAGATCGAGCGCCGGCAGATCCCGTGCCAGACGCAGGTTCACCTCGTCCAGAGCAAAGTCGCCGGTCAGTTCGCGCAGCCCACCATCGGCAAAATCGGCCCACACACGAACCGCGCCGCGTCCGCGCGGCAAGGCGACCGGATAGTCCAGCCAGGCGCGCCAGACGGCCAGGTCCACCTTGTCGATCTGCGCGAAGGCTTGCCCGGTCCACGTGTTAGCCTGCTCGATGTCCTTGCCGCGCAAGTCGCCGCGCAGATCGATCGGCGAGGCAAGTTCGGGCGGGGGGACAGCCATCAGGCCAAAACGATGGCGGCGACCGTCGTTGTCAAGTGCGAAATTCACCTCTTGCAGGGTCAGCGGTGGAGCGCCGCGCTTTGCATCCTCCCAGATGACGGTCGCGCCACTCACGCGAATGCTCTTTTGCGCCAGGACCCAATCGGCGATGTCGTTGTTGCTGCCCGCCTCGCTGACCGCGATGCCGGCAATGAAGAAACGACCGTCGACATCGCGCCGCAGATGCAGCGTCGGCTGGTCGATCTGCAGCAGACGCAAGCGAAGTTGCAGACTGGGCAACGACCACCACGAGAGAACGCTCTCGACACGCCGGAAAGCGAGCGCTGGCTGGCCCTTGCGGTCGGCAATCCGTACGTCGGAAAGAATCAGGTCGGGATTGAGGCCGGCCCACCTGGCCTCGATTCGCCCAATGCTCACCGCCAGGCCAAGTGCCCGACTGGCCTCGCGCTCGATGTCCGGACGATATCCTTCGATGCCGGGAAGAACCAGATAGCGCAGCCCGAGAACCAGGACGACGAAGGTGAAATAGACCAGCCAGAACGCGCGTACCGAGAAAGTCCACACCGCCCGCAGCGCTGGGACTACGGCGACCGGTATCCACTGGCGCGTGCCGCCGGGCAAACCCGGAGCAACGTCATCCTCCACCATCAGGCCGCCTCGGCAACGGCCAGCGCAGGCGATGGCCCGGCGCGCGGCAAAGCTGGCGCCAGCCGGCGCGCCGACCGCGGCGCTCGGTCCGCCGGCCTACCGACCCGTAAAGGCGCCATAGGCCTGGTAAGCCGCAACGATCGCCAGGACGAGAAAGAAGGCTCCGCTCAGCTTGTGCAGCAGCGCCAGGGGAATCCTCTGCAGGATGGTTCGGCCAGCCAGGATGCCGATCGCGGAAGTCATTGCCAGCGCAACTGTGGCGCCGACCCAGACGGCCGCCGGCGCCTGCGTGCTACTCAGGGCAACGACGGCCAATTGCGTCTTGTCGCCAAATTCAGCCACCGTCAGGAGCAGAAACGTGGTCAGAAAGATCCCGTGACCGCTCCTCTCCTCGACCTCATCGTCGTCGTCGTCGTCCTTGGCACGCAAGGCGTGTATGCCGAAGACGGCAAACAGCACGGCGACCGTCGCGCCGACCACATACTCGGGCAGCCAACTGGCGATCGCCGCACCAAAGACGACCGCCAGGGTGTTGAGCACGGCAAAAGCAGCCAGCGCGCCCAGCATGACCGGCGCCGGACGATGGCGGGAAGCCAGCGTCATGCACACGAGTTGGCTCTTGTCACCGATTTCCGCCGCGGCAATCAAGGCAAAACTCGCCACTGCCGCCGCCGACCAGTCGACGAGGCTACCCGTAGCAAGCAGCGAGGAAAACCGCGAAACCTCGGTGAGCAGGCTGTCCATTGCGTTCCTCAGAATGTTCTGTTGCTGTCACGACGAAGCGGGACAGGTGGCCCGGCTGGGCCGGAATCAAGCCTGTGAGTATACCGCGAGTAGGCCGCGAACGTGGCAGACGAGCTCGCTCATGCGCTCACGGGCGGCGAGTTGACGCCGCCACCACGCCAGATGAGCTCGCGCAGACATCCGCGTGCAGCGCTCCAGCCGAGACGGCGAGGAAATCGTTCGACGACGAGGACAAACGTGATTTTCGACACCGGCTGGCGCGGGCGGACGTGCAAAGATGGCGTCCATGCACTTAGGTACAACCTTGGGAGTCATCCATGAGATCGCTGAGCATCCTGGTGGTAGCGCTCGGATTACAAGCCAGCCAAGCCGCGTTGGGCGCTTCGCTGTTCAAATGCGAGTACAACGGCCGCGTCGAGTTTTCGGATCGGCCCTGTCAACCCGTCAAAGCACAAAACGTCTGGGCCGAAAGGGAGAACCGGCGCCCGCAACCGGCACCGAGCAGCGTGCCGGGGCCGGACGCCGGCCGGCCTGCGAACCTCGCGCCCGCCGCCGATCCGCGTCCGGATGGAGCCACTTCACGAAAGATCCTGGCCAGCTCGGACGCTCGCTGAAGAGCTGAGTTCGGCGCCACGGCATCGACGGTTGCCGCGGCGTTCTCGCAGCAAGGTCCACGGGCGACGGGGCGCGCTGCGAGTTGCTCGCCCAGCTCGCCTGCCGTGCTGACGATCACGGGCTTTGCCGGCCCACGGCACAACGAGTACATGCTGGGTTCGACCCGGCAACCGATCTTGTTTTCCAATAATCCCGACCGCATTGCCGTGTGCGGGCTGCAGTGATCGCCGCCGCGGTGCTTCGCAGCTCGCCCCCAGCGTACGCCCGAACGCTCGAGCCCAGGCGCGAACCCAGCTCTCGCTGCAGTTCGCGCAGCCTGCTTTGCATGTGGTGGGCAGCGTCGGCACGCATGGCGTGATTGTCTGAGACGGCGATGGCGCCGGCTGCGCCGACGAGAACGAGATTTTCCGGCTGGGAACCGCGCCCTGCGACCCGTTGTCGGAGTCTGGCCGCTTCATCCGGATGAACCATCGCTCTCGAAAGGACGAGAAATGCCCGCATCGACAGTCCGCTTGCTTGCCTTTGCCGGCAGCGGCCGCAAGGATTCACTCAACCGGCGACTGCTCGCCGCGGCCGTAGCCATCGCACAAGCGCAGGGGGCCGAAGTGACGGTGCTCGACCTGCAGGCCGATACCCTGCCCCTGTATGACGGAGACCTCGAAGATGCGGGACTGCCTGCGCGCGTCATCGAGTTGAAACATTTGTTTGCGGCGCATGACGGCTTCCTCGTCGCCTCGCCCGAATACAACAGCTTTTTCACTCCCTTGCTGAAGAATACGATCGACTGGCTGTCACGCCCGGCCCCCGCCGGCGTACCAGAAGCCCTGTCCGGCCGTACCGCAACCATCTTTGGCGCCTCGCCCGGCGCCCTCGGCGGCATCCGTGGCTTACCCTATCTGCGCCTCCTCCTGTCCCGGCTCGGCGTGCTCGTGTCGCCGAATGAACTCGCCGTTGGCAACGCCAGCCAGGTGATTGGCAACGGCAAGCTGGATGATCCGAAACTGCAGAAAGCCCTTGCCGGCGTCGTCGGCGACCTGATCCGGCTGACCGCGGCGCATCGCGCGACACGCTAGGCGGGTCTGCCGCTAGCCCTCTCTCTAACCCCTCACCAGGAGAACCACATGGTCAAAATCGCCATCGTCTTTCACAGCGGTTACGGACATACGGCCCGCCAGGCCGCCGCCGTCCATCAGGGTGCCGACTCGGTCGTTGGCGCCAGCGCGACGCTTTACCCGGTCAACGAACTGACCGAAGCCCATTGGGCCGAGCTCAACGCCGCCGATGCGATCATCTTCGGCGCGCCAACCTACATGGGCAACGCATCTGCCGACTTCAAGAAGTTTGCCGACGCTTCGAGCAAACCCTGGTTCGCCCAGGCCTGGCGGAACAAGATCGCCGGCGGTTTCACCAACTCGGCCTCGCTGAACGGCGACAAATACGCGACGCTGATGTCCTTCGTCACGCTGGCCATGCAGCACTCGATGATCTGGGTCGGTACCGGCATGTTGCCGGCAAACAGTTCGCAGGCCCACCGCAACGACATCAACCGACTCGGCTCCTTCATCGGGGCAATGGCGCAGAGCGATTCCGATGTCGGTGCCGACCTGGCTCCCCCCGAAGGTGACCTGGCGACCGCCCGCCAGTACGGCAAGCGAATCGCCGAGATCACACTGCAGTACGTGAAGGGCGGCTGATCGACCAGCGCGAGCGCGCTGTGGTGCTCGCCCTCCGACGCGGTTGACCAGAGGCAAGCGAACACAACAAGCGCCTCCGTCTTGCTTCCGTACACCTTGTCACCTGGTCCCGGCATCCCGCGGCTGGCGCAACCGTGCTGTTGGCAGGATTGCGCCCACCAGCGCCGTTCTGCTAGAACTGAGTGTAGGCCGTCAGTTCGAGACGTTCATTGTTCAGCACGCTGCCGCTGAAGTGGCTCCGCTTCGTGTCGGACGCCACTACGCGCTTGATTTCCGGCGCAACCCAATAGACGACACGCAGTTTGACCACTCCCCGGGGTGCGCGGCCCCAGCCGTCGCCCTCGACCCGGTAGGCAGTGAAAGTCCCCGCGGGTACCGTGATCTCCTCGCGCTCGACCACCCGGAAGTCGATCTCCGTTTCGCTGTCGAAACCATTCGGCGTCAGGACGCGAAAGCGTGTCGACCAGCGCTTGCCCAGCGCATACTCCTGAATGTAGAACTGCGCGCCGGTATACTGCCAACCCGGTGGCCGCTTGATGAAGTTGCCCAACAGGTCGGTCACCAGGCTGCCATCGTTGAAGAGCACTTCGCTTTCGGTGATTGCGCTCACGCGGTTGGTAAACCGGCGCAGTTCAAGCTTCGTGAAAAGATCAATCTCGCGGTAGCTCCAGCGCTCGCCCACCTTGAACTGCGTGTCCACCCGGGCACTGCCCTTGCTGAACGGGTTGTCCTTCGCCGCCTGGATGACGATCGCCTTCTCACCCCTCGCCTTCAACAGGCGGTCGAGTCGGAACTGCGCCAGTTCGGAAAATTTTCCGCTCGGATAGCGGCGCAGGTAACTCTCCAAGGGCGCCGGCTCCTGCGCCAGCCGAATCGCCTGCCAGAGGGCGAGCTCCTCGTTGAACAGCCTTTCCAGTTCGATTTCGGATTGCCGCCTGAGCTGCTGCGGCGGCAAGAAATAGAAGTCGTCGTCGAGCGAGGTGCTCTCCCACGGGATCTGCTGGCCGTCAGACCTGCGCCGGACTGCCAGGCGCACGCGCTTGAAGACATCTTCGATCCGGGTTTCTGGCACCTTCATCTCGCGCAGGAGGCTCTCGGTGTACAAACCGTTGGCGCCATCGCCGTCGCTCGCCGTGTTACCCGGCGCAGTGGCATAGGCGAGCAGCGAGCCGGGCGGCGCATCAAACTGGCTCAAACCCGGCTGTTCGATCGGCAAGCGTGTGCCAAACGGGTTGTCGCGGCAGGCGTCGAGGATGATGATGTTCATCGGGTTCTTCGCGTGCTTCAGGCCGGCGAGCAGTGAATTGAGCTCGATCGTCTTCGTCTGCAGATCAGCAAGCTTGTCGAGCAGCGCATCGACCGGGATCAGATAGTTGCGCCAAGCAAGTTGCGCACCGTGCCCGGCGTAGTAGAAGATCCCGACGCCTCGGCTCCGCGCCAGTTCGGTACAGAACGCGTCAATCGCCTCGCTCATCTGCTGCCGACTTGCGTCGAGCCGCAGGCTCAGCTTGAAGCCAATCCGCTGCAGCTCATTGGCGATTGCCCGTGCATCGTTGGCCGGGTTGTTCAGCGGCGCTTGCCCATACCTCGTGTTACCGATGACCAACGCCAGGCGCGGCAACGCGTGCAAAGTCGAGACTTCGTCCGCGGGTGTCGCCGGGAGCGGCAACAGCGAAGCGCCAGCCAGAGCACTGGCCTGCTGCAACCACAAGCGACGTGCTTCGCCGCGCGCACGCGCACCGCTCACCGCCTTCTACCTCGTCTAGATACGGAAGCCACCGGCGCAGACGAGCAGCTCGCCCGACACGTAGTTGGCTTCCGGATAACACAGCATGGCGATCGCGCCCGCCGCCTCCTCGGGCGTTCCGCCGCGGCCGAGCGGGATCATTGCCGCCATCTGCCGCAGCAGATCGGGGTTGACGCCCGCCTTGATCTGCCGACCTTCGATGTCGAGCACCGCTTCGCCGGCTGCCGCGCTGGTCAGGCGCGTGTTGATCAAACCGAAGGCAACACAATTCACATTCACCCGGTAGCGGCCCCACTCCTTGGCCAGCGTCCGGGTCAGACCGACGATTCCGGCCTTCGCAGCGGCATACCCGGCCTGCCCGGGGTTGCCACCGACGCCGGCAATCGACGACACATTGACCACCTTGCGGTAGGTTTCCCGACCGCTCTCGCTCTCGCTGCGGGCAGCGGCGCGCAAGAAATCGGCGGCCGCGCGGAGAATGCGGAAGGGCGCCGTGAGGTGTACCTCAAGCATCGCCTGCCACTGCTCGTCGCTCATCTTCTGCACGACGTTGTCCCAGGTGTATCCGGCGTTGTTGATGATGATGTCAAGCCCACCGAAGTGGTCGAGTGCGCTATGCACGAAGCGCTCGGCGAAATCGGCCGCCGTCACGCTACCGATGCAGGCGATTGCCTCAGCGCCGCGAGCAGCGATCGCGCCGACCGTCTCCAGCGCCGGCGCATGGTCGACATCGTTGACCACGACGCGAGCGCCCTCCTCAGCCAGCTTGAGCGCCACCGCCCGCCCGATGCCGCGGCCGGAACCGCTGACGATCGCCACTTTCCCTGCCAATTTTCCCATGCCCTGCTCCTCTTGCGCTCAGTATGCCTCACGCTGCCGGCTCGCTCGCCCCGTTCGATCCGTCGCCGGCAAACCCCGGGCGCTGGACGGCGATGGAAACCGCGCCGCCAAACGATCAACGGATGAAGTCGCGGCTGACCTGACGGAAAATGTCGGTTCCCGCTTGCTGCAGCCACTCGAAAGCGACCATCTCGCGCGACACGATATCGGCGCCATGACGACGCATGCGCGCCAAGGCCAAAGCTTTGTCCGAACTGCGCCGCGAGCCGACCGCCTCCTCCACGACATAGACCTGACGACCGGCCGCGAGCAGGTCGAGCACCGTCTGCAGGACGCAGACATGGGCTTCGGTTCCGGCGACGACGAATTGCTGACGATCACCACCGGCTGCTCTGCATACCCCGCCATCAGCCATTGCCGAAAAATGAATTTTCTCGACCGTGCTTGCGGTCGCCGGCAGGCAGGCGCGCAGCGCCGACACCGTAGGGCCTAGGCCGCGCGGATACTGCTCAGTACAAATCACTGGAACATGCAGCTGGCCGGCGAGTCTCGTCAGCCAGACGCTCGCCTCGACCACACTGCTGGCATCGTCGATCGCCGGCAGCAAGCGCTCCTGCAGGTCGACGAGCAGCAGGAGCGACTGGTCCATTCTCAACAGCATAGGGTTTCCTCCGTAGAATCAGGGCGGTCGGCCACAGGCCTGGGGTCGTCCACCGGGCCTGCGGCCACCGCGCCCGACAACACCCCGGCTGCCTGCTCTGCCCGAGACGACTTCTCGAACGAACTTGCTCGCCGGGACCAATGGTAATATCCGGTCACCGAAGAATCACCGATTCGCCCCGCAGGAGACTTTCCCGCATGAAACGACTTGCATGCTGCATCACCTCGGCCGTCATTGCCGTCGCCGTCCTTGCCGCCTGCAGCAAGGAAGCCGACAGTCTTCCTGCGGCGACCGACAAGCCGCCTGCTGCGACCGTTCCAGCGAACGCATCAGCCAGCGCAACACCCCCGCTCGCCCTTGCCGTAACTCGTGGGGACATCAATGAAATCAAGATCCTGCTGGAAGGCGGCGCGGATGTCGACGCGACCGATGCGCTCGGTAGAACGCCGCTGCACCTGGCCGCCTTCCACCGCCGCAACAAGGCATCGGAGCTGTTGCTGGCACGCGGAGCAAACATCAACGCGCGCGACCGGATCGGAATGACGCCGCTGCACGCTGCCGTGCTCGCCGGCGGCCGACCCGAGGTCGAACTTCTGCTCGACAAACGCGCCGACGTCAACGCGAAGAGCGACGCGGGCCAGACGGCACTACACCTGGCTGCCGCCACTGGCCAGCCGAAGGTGGCGCGCGCCCTGATCGAACGTGGAGCGGACCCGAAAAGCGTCGACAAGAACGGCAAAACCCCCCTTTTCTACGCCTCGCGCAACAAACACCCGGTAACCACCGAGTTTCTCCAGCAGTACGCGCAGAACTGACCAGCGGCCGCTCAAGCTTTCTTGAGCGCCTCGTCACGCAGTTCACGCCGTAGAATCTTGCCCACGTTCGTTTTCGGCAACTCGCTGCGAAATTCGACCTGGCTGGGGACCTTGTAGCCGGTCAGATGCTCGCGGCAGTGAGCGATCAGCGCCTCAGCCGTAAGCGCAGCTTCCTTCTTGACGACGAAGATCTTGACCGCTTCACCCGACTTCTCATGCGGCACACCAACTGCGGCGACTTCGAGAACGCCCGGATGCTGCGCGACCACATCCTCGACCTCATTCGGATAGACATTGAAACCGGAAACAAGGATCATGTCCTTCTTGCGATCGACGATGCGGACAAAGCCCTTCTCGTCCATCACCGCGATGTCGCCGGTCATCAGGAAGCCGTCGGCGGTGATCACCTTGGCCGTCTCTTCCGGCCGATTGTAATAGCCCTTCATGACCTGTGGGCCGCGGATGCACAACTCGCCGCGTTCGCCTAACGGAACGTCCTCGCCAGCGTCGTTGCGCAAGGTCACCTCGGTCGACGAAATCGGCAAGCCGATTGCGCCGGTATAGTCGGCACTATCGAGCGGGTTGATGGTTGCTGCCGGCGACGTTTCGGTCAGCCCGTAGGCTTCGATGAGCGGCTTGCCAGTCACCAGTTTCCACTTCACGGCGACCGCTTTCTGCACGGCCATTCCCCCGCCCAAGGTCACCTTCAGGTGCTTGAAGTCGAGCGCGCAGAACGCCTCGTTATTGAGCAAGGCGTTGAACAGCGTGTTGACGCCGGTGATCACCGTAAACGGATACTTGCCGAGCTCAGCAACGAAGGCAGGTATGTCGCGCGGATTGGTGATCAGCAGATTGCTCGCCCCGATCTTGAAGAAAGTGAAGCAGTTCGCGGTCAGCGCAAAGATGTGGTAAAGCGGCAGAGCGGTGACCACCATGTGCTGTTCGTCACCCAGTTCCGGTTTGATCCACGCATGCGCCTGAGCCAGATTGGCCAGGATGTTGCGGTGAACCAACATGGCTCCTTTCGAGACACCCGTCGTACCACCGGTGTACTGCAGGAAGGCCAGATCCTCGTGCGTCACGGCAACCTTCTTCAGTTCGCCAGCCGCACCTTTGCCGAGCGCCGTCCGGAAGTCGACCGCGCGCGGCAGACTGTACGCCGGCACCATCTTCTTGACGTACTTGACGACAAAGTTGACCACCGTGCCTTTCGGAAAACCCAACATGTCACCCAGGCGCGCCAGAACAACATGTTTGACCGGCGTCCGGGCAAGCACCTCCTCGAGCGTGACAGCGAAGTTCTCCAGAATGACGATGACATCGGCACCGGAATCCTTCAACTGATGCTCGAGCTCACGCGGCGTGTAGAGCGGGTTGACATTGACCACCACATAGCCCGCGCGCAGCGCCCCGAAAATGCAGATCGGATACTGCAGGACGTTCGGCAGCATGACCGCAACGCGCGCACCCGGCGGCAGCATCAGCACCGATTGCAAGTATGCGGCAAAGTCGCGCGACAGCTTGTCGAGTTGCCCGTAGGTAATTTCGACGCCCATGTTGATATACGCGACGCGCTCGCGGTACTGCGCAACACTTCTTTCGAAAAGCTCCCCCAGCGACTGGAATTCGCTCAGATCAACCTCGGCGGGCACCCCTTTCTGGTAGCTTTCGAGCCAGATTCTTTCCACTGCTCTCCTCCTGAATCAATCAATAATTTCCCCTGTCACCGGGGTGAAAGTACGGTTTAACGCTGCAGGTACTGCAACTTTCCGGTCTTGCCGTTCCATTCATCGGCGTCGTCGGGCGGCGCCTTGCGTTCGAGGATCGTCGGCCACTGCCCGGCCAACTCCGCGTTAAGCGCAATGAAGTGGCGCTGCGCCTGCGGAACGTCGTCCTCGGCAAGAATTGCTTCGGCGGGACACTCGGGGACACACAGCGTGCAATCGATGCACTCTTCCGGATCGATGACCAGGAAATTGGGACCCTCGTGAAAGCAATCCACCGGACACACATCGACGCAGTCCGTAAACTTGCACTTGATACAGTTCTCAGTAACTACGTAGGCCATTGTCTAGTCTCGTGAATCTACGACGGAACCACTATAGCGCATTTGCCGCGGACGAGACAGGGCAACGGCTTCCCATGGCGATGATTTTTGTTTAGCATTGCAGGGCTGGCTGAGCTTGCTGCGGGTCAGCCGGCTGCGACCCGCTTCCGCCACCCGCTTCGGCCACCGCTTCGGCCACGCACTTCATCCCGATCCCGCTAGAGGCTAGCCCATGAACGAACATATTCACCATGTCACCGACGACAGTTTTGCTGTCGACGTACTGCAGTCGGACCGCCCCGTGCTGGTCGATTACTGGGCCGAATGGTGCGGCCCGTGCAAGATGATCGCGCCGCTGCTGGACGACGTTGCCAACGACTATGCAGGTCGCCTGAAGGTGGTCAAGCTCAACATCGACGACAACCAGCGGACGCCAGCCAGCTACGGCATACGCGGCATTCCAACGTTGATGCTGTTCAAGAACGGCAACGTCGAGGCGACCAAGGTCGGCGCGCTCTCCAAGTCGCAATTGCTAACCTTCATTGACAGCAATATCTAAAGTCGCTACCCTGCGCCTCCAGGTGGCGTGGGTGCGGTGGGTGCAGCATGCAACCCACGGTTTCGGCTAGCCAGCGGCTGGCCACCAAGCTTCGGTCACGCTTCGGGCACTCTTCGGGCAATCTCTTCACGCCGCAATAGCGGCGCCTCGCCGACCATGCGGCCATCCCGCCAGCCGTCGTCTGACCCACGCCGGCGCGCGGACGTCTGCTCCCCCCCTTCTCCATCGTCAGCACATGCACTTATCCGAACTCAAAGCACTTCACGTCAGCCAGCTTCTCGACATGGCGGTCAGCAACAACGTCGAAGGCGCCAACCGTCTGCGCAAACACGAACTGATTTTCGCGCTGCTCAAGAACCAGGCCAGGAAAGGCGAGAGTATTTTCGGCGACGGGACGCTGGAGACACTGTCGGACGGGTTCGGCTTCCTGCGTTCGCCCGACACGTCCTATCTCGCCAGCACTGACGACATCTATGTCAGTCCAAGCCAGATCAGGCGCTTCAACCTGCACACCGGCGACACGATCGAGGGAGAAATACGTACGCCGAAGGATGGTGAACGCTACTTTGCGCTGGTCAAGGTTGACCGGATAAACAGCGAAATCCCCGAGGCGTCGAAGAACAAGATACTGTTCGAAAATCTGACGCCACTGCATCCGGCCGAGCATATCGAGCTTGAGCGTGACATCCGCGGCGAGGAAAACATCACCAGCCGGATCATCGACATCATCGCGCCGATCGGCAAGGGACAACGCGGCCTGCTGGTCGCCAGCCCCAAGAGCGGCAAGACCGTCATGATGCAGCACATCGCACACGCCATCACGAGCAACCATCCCGACATCTCGCTGATCGTCCTGCTCATCGACGAGCGCCCCGAAGAGGTGACCGAGATGACGCGCTCGGTACGCGGCGAGGTCGTCGCCTCGACCTTTGACGAGCCAGCGACCCGGCATGTACAGGTCGCAGAGATGGTCATCGAAAAGGCCAAGCGGTTGGTCGAACACAAGAAGGATGTAGTCATCCTGCTCGACTCGATCACTCGCCTGGCGCGCGCCTACAATACGGTTCAGCCGGCTTCGGGCAAGGTTCTCACCGGCGGTGTCGACGCCAATGCGCTGCAAAAACCGAAGCGTTTCTTCGGTGCCGCACGCAACATTGAAGAAGGCGGCTCGCTGACGATCATCGCGACCGCGCTGATCGACACCGGCAGCCGGATGGACGACGTCATCTACGAAGAGTTCAAGGGGACCGGCAACATGGAGATCCACCTTGACCGGCGCATGGCCGAGAAGCGGGTGTACCCGGCGATCAACGTCAATCGCTCGGGCACTCGCCGCGAGGAACTGCTCCTCAAACCCGACGTCCTGCAGAAGATGTGGATCCTGCGCAAGCTGCTCTACAACATGGACGACCTGGAGGCCATGGAGTTCCTTCTCGACAAGATCAAGGCGACCAAGAACAACGCGGAATTCTTCGATTCGATGCGCCGTTGACCCGCTGAACGGTCGAACAGCCGAGGCATTCCCGGTTCGCTCGAATCGCCGCCGCCGCAGCCGGTACAGCGGAAGTGAGCAGCCGCGAGCAGTCCGGAGGATTGCGGATGGCGTGCAGATGCACCATAATTCGCGTTTTTCATTGCTCAGGTGGGCTGATCGCTGTCGATGCGCAATCAGCCGGCCCGTTCAACCTACAGGAAAAGCACCAGATGAAAGCCACCATCCACCCTGCGTACAACGAAATCACGGTGACCTGCTCCTGCGGAAACACCTTCACGACCCGGTCGACGATGAAGAAGGCCTTGCATGTCGAAGTGTGTGCGGCCTGCCATCCCTTCTATACCGGCAAGCAGAAAATCATCGATACGGCGGGCCGCGTCGAAAAATTCAACCAGAAATACGGCGCCATTCGCAGGTCGGCTTAAGCCGGCGCACCCAGCCGTCTTGGTTTCGGCGACGAAGGCAGCCCGTCGGCTGCCTTTTTTTTGCTCACCCGTAATCGCCCCATGTCAGTTGAGCCGGAAATCCATCCCCTCAACGGGATCCGCCTGCCCCCACGGGGCGCGGTCCTCGCCCTGCTGCTGGCGATCTACATCTTCAGCGGCCTGGTCGGGCACGACCCATGGAAAACTGACGACGCGGTAACCATTGGCGTCGTTCATGACATCGTCAGCCATGCCAACTGGTTGACACCCGGCCTCGCCGGCCGCCCCTACCCTGACGCGCCGCTCTATTACTGGTTGGCCGCAGCCACTGCGCACCTGTTTTCCTGGCTGCTGCCAGTGCACGAAGGCGCACGGCTGGCAAGCGGCCTTTGCACCCTGCTGGCGCTCACCTTCATTCTCCTCGCCGCGCGCGAGCTGCATGACCGTGCGGCCGCGCCGGCGGCTCCACTGCTGCTCGCCGGCAGTATCGGCTTTCTATTTCACGCGCACGAAGCGCAACCGATGCTGGCCGCGCTCACCGCGCATACCGCGGCTTACTGGGGACTGACGCTGATCAAGCGGAAGCCGCTGACTGGAGCGAGTTGTTTCGGCCTGGCGCTTGGCCTGGGCTTCCTCGCCAACGGTCTGGTCCCCATGCTTTCGCTCTTGCCAATCGCCGGCTTCGTTGCCTGGCGCTCGGAAAGGCTCTGGCAGACCGGGCTCGTGCTGCTCGCTGCACTGCTCCTTGCGGGCGCGATTGCCGCTTGCTGGGCCTTCGCCCTGCTCGCCACGCGGCCCGATTTCCTGCAGGCGTTCTGGCGCGAGGAGTTGCTTCAATTGACTGGCAGCAGCCAGCCGCTGCTCAGTTTCCCGCGGGTCCTGCTGCTCCTCACCTGGTACGCCTGGCCGGCGCTCCCGCTTGCCGGGTGGACCGTATGGGCGCGCCGTCGTCAGTTGCTGAGCCCGCAATTGAGCTTTCCGATCTTTGCCTTCCTCACCTCGCTGGTCGTCATCAGCGTGTGTTTCGGCACGCGCAGCGCGCCCACCCTGCTCCTGCTGCCCTCGCTGGTATTGCTTGCCACCCCCGGCGTGTCCTCCTTGCGACGCGGTGCAGCGAATGCTTTCGACTGGTTCGCGATGGTCACTTTCAGCCTTTTCGCACTGGTCGCCTGGACCGGTTGGGTTGCCACGACTTTCGGCTGGCCTGAGCGCCTGGCGAGCGAAGCCAGCCGGCTGGAACCTGGTTTCACACCGCAGTTCAGCGTCCTGTCGACCGCCCTGGCCTTGGCCGCCACGCTAATCTGGTCATGGTTGATTGTCACCAGTCCACGCTCGCCAATGCGCGGCATCGTGCATTGGATGGCCGGACTCACCCTGTTCTGGTTCTTGATCGCGACGCTCTGGATGCCGTGGATAGATTACGGCAAGAGTTATCGTCCGCTCTCGGCAGGGCTCGCCCGCGCCCTGCCCGAGAAACGCGGATGTATTGCCAATGGCAACCTGGGCGACTCGCTGCTGGCCTCCCTCGACTATTTCCATGGCATACGAACCATCGGACTGTATTCGGACGCCGGCGCGCGCTGCAACCTGCTCCTCGTGCAGGGCTCACTGAAAGACGACAGCCCGCTCGCCGGCACCAACTGGCGAAAGATCTGGGAGGGCGCACGACCTGCCGATCGTCGCGAGAGCGAGAAGCTTAAGCTCTACCGGCGTGACGACAAGATGAACCGCCGGGCATCCGGTGCGGCCGAGCCGTCCTTGCTGGGGAATTGACCAAGGCATCCGGCATAATATATACTGCCTGAATGGATATCGTTCGTTCCGTCCATCGGCCGACCCTCAGCGTCGCAGCCAATTGCTTTCCCGACGCCCCGACGACGCAAGCTAGATTCTTACACGCTAACCCCTTAACCGCCCGCAGGGAAGGCCTCGGCCTGGTGCCCTGCTCCTGGAGAAATCAATGAAAGAGCCGGTCGCCATTCGCAATGCCTTACAAGTTCATCGCCCGGCAGTTGGCGGCATGGCCGGCGTCGGCCTCTACCGCCTTCTTCGACTCGTTGCTCTGGAGGATGTTCTCGGCACTGGCGCATCGGCCATCACCTACTACGCTGGCAAGCAACTGGGCATGGACCTGGGGATCAAGAAGATGGACGATTTTCTCGCGCTCTGCGAGCAACTTCGCATCGGCCAGGTGAGCGTTCCCGTGATGACCCCAGAGCACATCCACGTGGACGTCCACGAGTGCGTCACCTGCGCCGGACTGACGCCGGTTGGTCGGTCCTTGTGCCATTTCGAGGGCGGCCTGATCGCCGGCGTCGTCGAAGGCATCGTCGGGCAACACGTACAGGCCAAGGAAGTCACCTGCATGGGGGGCTTCGGTGACGAGGCCTGCGGCTTCGAGCTACTCATCGGCCACTGATCGCCGTCGCTCGCTCAGACGATGACGCCGCCACCCAGGCAGACACGGCTTTCGTAGACGACGACGGACTGGCCTGGCGTCACTGCCCACTGCGGCGCAGCGAATCTGATCAGGCACGACTGACCGTCGACGTGCTCGATCTCGCACGGCGCATCCGCTTGCCGGTAGCGCGTCTTGGCTGTATAGACCCAATGCGTATGCGGAGCATCGCCGACGATCCAGGCCAGTTCTTCGGCGCGTAGCTCGTCGGCCAGCAACGCCGGGTGGTCGTGCCCCTGCACGACGTAGAGAATGTTTCGTGCCAGATCCTTGCCGGCGACGAACCAGGCTTCGTGGTCGCCGTTCTCGCTGCTCTTGCCGCCTTTGACACCGCCGATGTGCAGCCCCTTGCGCTGACCCAGCGTGTGATAGGCGACACCATCGTGCTCGCCGAGCAGGCGCTCGTCGTCGAGGCAGCGGATTTCGCCTTTTTGCGGCGGCAGGTAGCGCATCAGGAATTCCTTGAACGGCCGCTCGCCGATGAAACAGATGCCGGTCGAGTCTTTCTTCAGGGCGACGTGCAGTCCAGCTTCTGCGGCCATCGTGCGCACATCGCGCTTGTACAGGCCGGCGAGCGGGAAGATCGTCTTCGCCAACTGCTGTTGATCGAGGCGATAGAGGAAGTAGCTCTGATCCTTGGTGCCGTCTTCCGCTTTGAGCAACTGGAATCCCCCGGCGAACTCGCGCACACCGGCGTAGTGACCCGTCGCGATATAGTCCGCGCCGATCTTCAGGGCATGCTCGAGAAACACGCTGAACTTGATTTCGGAATTGCACAGAACGTCCGGGTTTGGCGTCCTTCCAGCCTGGTATTCCTGCAGAAAGCGGTCAAAGACGCGCTGCCGATACTCGCTCGCAAAATTGACCACTTCTACGTCGATACCGATTGCGTCGGCAACGCTCAACACGTCGATCAAATCCTGGCGCGACGAGCAATACTCTTCCGTATCGTCATCTTCCCAGTTCTTCATGAACAGGCCGACGACCTGCCAACCCTGCTGTTTGAGGAGCAAGGCGGCGACCGACGAATCGACACCACCCGACAAGCCGACGACCACCGTCCTTCCCCGCGTGACTGCATTCATATCCGCCTCTCTGCGCGCATCTGAGTAGCACCACCTGCCTAGTCTGGCGACCGCCCGGCGATCGCCACTGCTTCCAACTGGTCTTCATTCCCGGCCAGCCACTCCTCCAGACGCATGACCACTGCTGGCTGGCCATTGTCGCGAAACCAGCTATCGACGACATGCCGTTCCGGCGCGGCCAGTGTGCCGCCACCCTCGGGCGGAACCGCCCTTTCCTCGATCTGCGCCGAAAAATGCACCTGGACCAGGTAAAGCACGCGTTGTGCCGGCTCGGCAACGCGGTGGAAACGCAACCACCCGCGCGCTTCGAGCAAGCGCAACAGACGCGTCGTCGTCGTCGAATGATCAATGCAGTCCATGCGCCCGAAAGCTGCCTGATCGGCAAAGTTTCCACCCCGGTCGGCCGCGATCGGTGTCTGCTCGCCGGCCCAGCCAAGCATCCAGCCGACCGCCAACGACAGCCGTGCCCGCTCGTCAGCCGCGTCCTGCGCTGCGCCGAGCCAAGCGGCAAGCAGCGTCATGCGTGCTTCGTCGAAGTGCGCTTCGGCCTCGGCCAGACACCCGTAGTTGTAACAGACACGGACGGTTTCCGCACTGACTGCGCTTACCACGCCAGCCAGCGCGAGGCAGGCCAGCCACTTCATCGATGGTAGTCGACGAGAAGGTCGAGCGGGTAGCGCCGCCCGGCCAGCCAGTCCTCGACGCAGCGCAGGACGAGTGGACTGCGGTGCTGCGCCTGCGTCGCACGAATCTCATCCACGGTCAACCAGTGCGCTGCGAGAATTCCCTCGTCCAGCGCCCGCGCCGGCTCGTGCCCCAGGATCCGGCCACCAAAGGCAAAGCGCAAGTAGGTCAGGTCGCGCTCTTCGATGCGAAAGTTGTAGATGCCAAGCAGAAACTCCGGCTGCAGACGATAAGCCGTTTCTTCAAGCGTTTCACGAACGACTGCCGCGAGTAGTGACTCGCCACACTCGAGGTGACCCGCCGGCTGGTTGAAGCAGACGCCGAACTCGGTCTCTTCCTCGACGAGCAGGAAGCGGCCATCGCGTTCGAGCACTGCAGCTACCGTTACGTTGGGTTTCCAGACCATCAGCCAAACCTTGCCGGAGGGAAGCAGAGCGCCATTTTACCGCCAACCGGGCCACGAAATCGGCTAGAATTCGGCCTTCAAGGCATCTGGCGAGAGGGGTAGAGACCATGTCCATGGCAGATCGTGACGGGTTCATCTGGTACGATGGCAGACTGGTGCCGTGGCGCGAAGCAACAACGCATGTCCTGACCCACACGCTGCATTACGGTATGGGCGTTTTCGAGGGCGTGCGCGCCTACAAGGCGGTCAAGGGGACAGCGATCTTCCGCCTACGCGAGCATACCGAGCGCCTGCTCAATTCGGCGCGTATCTTTCAGATGAAGATGCCCTACGATCAGGCAACGCTGATGGACGCGCAAAAGGAGGTCGTCCGCGCCAATCAGCTCGACTCCTGCTATATCCGGCCGATTGCCTTCTACGGCTCGGAAGCGATGGGCATCGCCGCCACCGCGGTCAGTACGCACATCGCCATCGCCGCTTGGCCGTGGGGCGCCTACCTGGGTGCCGAGGGAATGGAAAAGGGCATCCGCGTCAAAACCTCGTCCTTCACCCGGCATCACGTGAACATCAACATGTGCCGCTCGAAGTCGGTTGGCACCTACACCAACTCGATCCTCGCGCACCAGGAAGTGGCGCACGACGGTTACGACGAGGCCTTGCTGCTTGACGTCGACGGCTATGTTGCCGAGGGTGCTGGCGAAAATATTTTCATGGTCAAGCACGGCAAACTGTACACGCCCGACCTCACCTCCTGCCTGGAGGGAATTACCCGTGCGTCGGTTCTCGATCTGGCCGAAGAACTGGGCCTGCCGGTGATCGAAAAACGCATCACGCGCGACGAAATTTATTGCGCCGACGAGGCGTTCTTTACGGGCACGGCAGCCGAAGTGACGCCGATTCGCGAGCTCGACAACCGGCAAATCGGCGAAGGGCGTCGCGGGCCGATCACAACCCGAATTCAGAGCCTGTTTTTCGACTGCGTCAACGGCCGTGTGCCGACGCGCGAGGATTGGCTCGCCTACGTCTAACTCCGGTTCCCTGTTTGCAAGGTTGTGTCCATGTCTCAAGACCCCAAGAGCAAGTCCGTCGAGGTTACCGCCAGCGACTTGCCGCTGCATTGTCCGACCAAGGATTCTCCGCTGTGGGCCAGGCACCCGCGCGTTTTCCTCGATGTCACGCAGCACGGCGAGGCGGTGTGCCCGTATTGCAGCACGCGCTACGTGTTCACCGGCGAGCTGCCCAAGGGACACCACTGATCAGCCGGCGGCTATCCGCGCGTGCGGGTAGCAGAGCTGGCCGCTGCTCATGAAAGCACTTATCGTCGCTCCGTCCTGGATTGGCGACACGGTGTTGGCGCAGCCGCTGTGCATGCGACTGCACGAGAGAATGCCTGGGCTACAGCTCGATGCCCTCGCTCCTCGCTGGGTCGCGCCCGTCCTCGAACGTATGCCTGAAATTGCGCAGATCGTCGACAGCCCTTTTGCCCACGGCGATCTCTCGCTGCGCGCGCGTCACCGCCTGGCACGAAAGCTTGCCACAAGCGGTTATCAACGCGCCTACGTCCTGCCGAACTCGTTGAAGTCGGCGCTGATCCCCTTCCTGGCCGACATTCCGCAACGCATCGGCTTCGTCGGGGAAAAACGCTACGGACTGATCAACCACCGGCATACGCTGGACAAGACCTTGCTGCCGCAGATGGCTGAGCGCTTTGCGCAGCTCGCCGAAGCGCCCGGGGCGGCGCTGCCTAGACCGCTTCCCAGGCCACGCCTGCGCTCGAGCGCAGACGGACGCGCGTCCACCTGCGCGGCGCTCGCCCTCGACCTGCCGGAGAAACTGGCCGTCTTCTGTCCGGGCGCCGAGTACGGCCCGGCCAAGCGCTGGCCTGCCCGGCATTTCGCTTTGCTTGCCGACCTGCTCGGCGAGACCGGCCATACCGTCTGGCTGCTCGGTTCGGAAAAGGATCGCCCGATCGCCGAGGAGATTGTCGCCCTGGCCGGGCCGGCGCGCCTGCCGCTCAACCTGTGTGGCAGGACATCGCTAGGCCAGGCGATCGATCTGATCGCCGCGGCTTCGCTCGTCGTCTGCAACGACTCCGGACTGATGCATGTCGCCGCCGCCCTCGATCGCCGGCTGATCGCGCTGTACGGCTCGTCATCGCCAACGTTCACCCCGCCGCTGTCCGAGCGTGCGACGATTCTCAGTCTACGTCTCGCCTGCAGCCCGTGCTTTCAGCGCCGCTGCCCGCTCGGTCATCTCGATTGTCTGAACAAGCTCGCGCCGCAGCAGGTTCTCGCTGCCTGCCTGGCCGAGGCTGCGCCATGATCCTCGTTTTCGCCAGCCCGGATGACGTTGAAGCCGCATTCTACGAGGCCATCGCACGCGCCGATTTGAGCGCACTGATGAATGTCTGGGCGGACGACGAAGAAATCATCTGCATTCACCCCACTGGCCAGCGCCTGGCTGGCACCACGGCGATACGCGAGAGCTGGCGCGCGATCTTTGCCAACAACCCGCGGCTGACTGTTCGCCTGTCACGCGTCGTCCGCTGGACCGGCATGCTGCTTGCCGTACACAATGTCGTCGAAACGCTGTTCATCGGCGATCAACGCCGCGCACACAGCTCGATGCTGGCCACCAACGTTTTCCAACGTGGCGCCAGTGGCTGGCGCTTGCTCTGTCATCATTCGTCTACCGCAGCCGAGCGCGGCGTTGCCGATAGCGCCACCGGCGGCGACCTTGACAGCAAGGTCGCGCGCATCCTCCACTAGCCCGATTCCTTTCCAGCAAGAGGTCAGCCATGAGCCTTCCCCTGCCGGCCGAGATCTTCAAGGCCTATGACATTCGCGGTATCGTCGGTCGCACGCTGACCAGCGACATCGCCCGCCGTATCGGCCAGGGCCTCGGTTCGCTGGCGGTCGAGCGCGGCCAGCCGGCGATTGCCGTCGGACGCGACGGCCGCCTGTCTGGTCCCGATCTTGCCGCCGCGCTGAGCGAGGGTATCCGGCAGGCCGGAATGGATACCATCGATGTCGGCTGCGTCCCGACACCGGTGGTCTATTTCGCCGCGCATGAGCTGGGCTGCCAGAGCTGCGTGGCGGTTACCGGCAGCCACAACCCGCCCGACTACAATGGACTGAAGATGGTCATTGGCGGCGAGACACTAGCCGGTGAAGCCATTCAGCAGATTCGCCGACGCGTCGACGACGGCCAACTGCACTCCGGCAACGGTCAAGCCCGCAGCGCTGACGTCGGTCCGGCTTATCTGGCCCGCATCGTCGACGATGTCCGCCTGGCGCGCCCGATGCGGATCGCCATCGATTGCGGCAACGGGGTTGCCGGCGGTCTCGCGCCGCAACTGTTCCGTGCCCTGGGTTGTCAGCTCGTCGAACTATTTTGCCAGATCGATGGCCGCTTCCCCAACCACCACCCGGACCCCTCAAAACCGGAAAACCTGCGCGACCTCGTCGATGCCCTGGCGACCAGCGACGCCGAAGTTGGCCTGGCCTTCGACGGCGACGGCGACCGGCTGGGCGTCGTGACGAAAAGTGGTGAGATCATCTTTCCAGACCGTCAACTCATGCTTTTCGCCGCCGATGTGCTGCAGCGCTGTCCCGGGCAAGCCATCATCTACGATGTCAAGTGTACGCGCCGCCTGGCGCCATGGATTCGCCAGCACGGTGGTGAGCCGCTGATGTGGAAAACCGGACACGCGCTGGTCAAAGCCAAACTGAGGGAAACCGGCGCACCGCTGGCCGGCGAAATGAGCGGCCATGTGTTTTTCAAGGAGCGTTGGTATGGCTTTGACGATGGTCTCTACGCCGCTGCTCGTCTGCTCGAAATCCTCTCGCGTAGCAGCGACCCGAGCGCGCTCCTTGCGGCGTTGCCGGACAGCACTTCAACCCCGGAATTGAACGTTGCCATGCAGGAAGGAGAGCCTTTCGCGCTGGTTGAAGAACTGCGCCAACACGCAGACTTCTCCGGCGCACGCGAAGTCATCACGATCGACGGCCTGCGCGTCGAGTACGCCGATGGCTTTGGGCTGGCACGTCCGTCAAACACTACGCCGGTCGTCGTGCTCCGTTTCGAGGCCGACAACGCCGCCGCGCTCGAGCGCATCCAGGCGGATTTTCGCCGCGTGCTGCTGGCAGCGAGACCCAGCTTGCGGCTGCCGTTCTGACCGAGTCGCTCCGCCTGCCCACAACTGCCGCCGAGGATGAACCTCCCCCGATGACCGACCGCGCTCGCGATAACGCCTTCCTCTTCCGCCAACCGATTCTCAACCAGAAAAACGAACTCGCCGGCTACGAACTTTTCCTTCGGCGAAGCGGCGGGGGCACCGACGAGCGCAGCAGCGGGGCCGCCCTGTGCGCCGTCTATGCTGATCTCGGCATGCGCAGCGCGCTTGGCCATCGTTCCGCCTTCATCGGCATCGATGCGGCTTTTCTCCATCAGGAAGCGATTGAGTTGCTGCCGCACGAAGGCGTCGTCCTCGAGTTACTGCTCGACGGCATCCCCGACAAGGACCTGCTCGGCCGCTGTCGAACACTGTGCGAGCGCGGCTATTCACTCGCCCTGACCGACTACCGTGGAATCGATGACCGCAGTCGGCCGCTCCTGCCGATCGTCGACGTCATCAAGATCGACGTACAGACGGCCGGCGAGAGCCAGTTGCGCGATCTCGCCGGATCGCTGCGCCGCCTGCCGATCAAGCTGCTGGCGCAAGGGGTGGACAGCCAGGAACATCTCGAACGCTGCCGCAAGGTCGGCTTCCAGCTCTTCCAGGGGCGCTACTTTGCCCAAGCTGAGATCGTCAGCGGGCGACGCCTTTCCGCCTCGCAGACGGCGCTGATCCGCCTGATCAACCTGGTCGGTCTGGACGTCGACACGCCGGTGATCGAGGATGCTTTCAAACACGAGCCGGCACTGACGCTGAACCTGCTGCGTGTGGTCAACTCGGTCGGCCACCGGGGCAGCCGCTACGCCCAGCCTGTCACTTCATTGCGTCAGGCGATCACCCTGCTCGGGCGCCGCCAAATCCAGCGCTGGTTGTCACTCCTCCTGCTCGCACCGGCCAACGGCAGCGCCGATCCAAGCGGCTCGGCGCTACTGCAAGTGGCTGCATTGCGCGGACGGATGATGGAGCTGCTAGTCGAGGCGACCCGCGTGCACGACCGCAAACTCAGCGACCTTGCCTTCCTTGCCGGCGTCCTGTCGATGATGCCGCTTGCGCTCGGGCTGCCGATCGAGGAAATCCTGCAGCAAATCACCGTCGATCGCGACTTGTGGACCGCGCTCTGCATGCACGAAGGCCTGCTCGGAACGCTTCTAGCTCTACTCGAGTGCTTTGATGGCGATGACCCAGCCGGCTGCGATCAGCTCCTGACGCAGGTAACCGGAGGATTGAACCACCACACGCTGAATACCTGTCTCAGCGCTGCGCTGCGCTGGCTGAACGAGAACGGCGCCTGAGCCCTGTAACTACAGAAACCCCTCGCGAACCTACCCGGATCGAAAGCGCACGCGGCGTCCAGTCAATTGACCGGACGCGGGGTAAACGGCGCTGGCAGCACTGCCGATCGGCGACGCAGCCGCCTCCCGCCACGATGTCAGCGCCTCGGCCGTAAACCGGTCACCATAGCTTGCGTGTATCGAGCCAAATGACGCGCCCGGTACGGCGGCGCACCTCATCGTACATGTGCGCGGTGCCGCCCGGCCCGTCGCCGCCGCCACCGTTCCACAGACAGATAAAGCGAACCTTCTCGATTCCCCAGGCGAGCGCCGTGTACAGCAACCAGAGATTGCAGCGCTCATAGGCGTTCGCCTCAATACCGCGCGCGTCACGCGGCAGCTCGCCAAGTTCGCTGGGCATGTTGCGCGGCGGCTCGTCGAGCCCGGCAATCAACGCGAAATAGCGCTCACGCCACTGCTCACCGTTGCTCGCCGGCACGATTGAACGTTCGATGAACTCGGGTTCCTCGAACGGCAGCATCGGCCGCAGGCGCAGACCGCGCGCGCGGCACGCTTCGAGAAAGAGCAGATCGCCGCCAGACGCCGCCTGCGCCAGGGCGAGGTCTCCCGGCCCCACGCCGAGCTGATCAAGCGCTTCACCGATGCGCGCTGCGGCTACCGCTTCCTGCTCGGCTGGAAAGCGTGGCGGCTCGCGGTGCGCTGCATCAACCATGTGACCGCTGAACAGGACCACTTGGCGGGGCGCGAAGGGCGAGCCGCTGCGCGCAATCTCGCGGTCCACGACGGCCAACGCGGCAGCCGTTTCCAGCGGCCGAAAATCGATGTCGCGCAACAAGGTGAGTGTTTGGCGACTTGACTCCAGGGCAAACCAGTCGCCATTGGCTGCGGCAACCATATTGCCATATTCGCGGCGCACACTGTCGAGCGGATTGACCAGAAGACAAAGCTCGGCGTAGCTGGCGCGTGCCCAGTAGTCGCGGCGATCACGTTCCTGCGCTGTCAGGCTGGCCCAAAGTACGCCGCCGACCAGGTTGTCGATCAGCGTCTGGGCAACCGCAGCACCGCAGTGCCGGCGCAGCAGTTGCAAGGTCAGCGCGTTGATCCCGGAATAGTGATGTGCCGGGTCAGCAATGAACGCCTGCCGATACGGCTCAAGGGCTTCCGCCAGCAACGCGTCTTCGTCGGCGGCAGCCTGGTGCATCTGAGCCGGCGTCAGTCCCGGCTGACGCCAGCGGCCAATCCACTTTTCTTTCTCGACACGACCGGCCAAAGCCCAACACTCGGCATCGCGCGGATAATCAGTGGTGAGCTGGCGGACCCACTCACGCGCTTCTTCGTAGCGACCGAGGCGACCCAGGCAGACCGCTTTCCTCTCCCGGCTTGATTTGTCGTCGACGTCGATCGCCAGCGCCTGCTCGAACTGCTCGAGCGCCAGTTCATACTGTTCGAGCTTGAGCAAGGCGTTGCCGGCTGCCCGCTTGGCTTCGAGGTGCAAGGCGCGCACCGGCGTTTCGTCGGCAAGAACGAGTATGTCGCCGGGCCGGTTCTTCTGCCGCGCCACCTCCATACGGCTTGACCAGTTCGCGTAGGCGGTAGAAAACTCGTTGCGCTCGGCCAGCAACAAGCGTCTCCACTCGGGCTGCTCGAGATTGGGAATCAACTTGAAGACCGGGCTCACCTTGCGTCGCGTCGAACTGGTCATCGTTGCGCGAACCATCTCGGTCAGCGCGCGCCGGTCATCGTCCAAGGTCGCCGGATCGGGTGCGCCGTCGAGCAGACCATAACGCAGCTTGCGGTCGGTGTAGGTATCGAAGGGCTGGTTCGGACGCGGCCCCTGGACCAGAATGACACCGCGCGCCCGCAGGGCGTGCCGCACCCCCAATTCGTACCAGACGTTAGGGTTGTCGAGGGTCAGGTCGGCGACCACCAGATCGGCGATCAGCAACTCCTGGAACATGTCGGTCCGAATGTCACCCGCCCGCTGCTCACGATCGGCGCGAAAAACGGCCAGGCCGGCAGCCGCCAAGGCCGGTTCGATATACTCGGCATAGACACGATTGAAGTCGATCGGCTGACCGTCGTGTCCGGGCTTGGTACCAAACGGCATGGCAACGAAGGCGTGCGGTTTCATTTGTGCTCTCCGGAAATCGGGCCTGGCGTTTCGTCACCAATCCCTTCGTACTGCGCGTTCAGGCCGCCGCGCAATGACCAGGCGCCGGCTTCAAGTTTCGCCCACCGAGTAGTCGACGACCAGCACCTCTACTTCGCGCCAGCCAGCCGGGCTACGGAAACGGACGGTGTCGCCAACGCGCGACTTGAGGAGCGCTCTGGCCAGCGGAGAAACCCAACTGATCCGTCCGCGCGCCGATTCCGTCTCGTCGACACCGACGATCTGATAGGTGTTTTCCCTTCCCTGCTCGTCGCAAATGGTTACCGTCGCCCCAAAAAACACCTGCCCGCAGCCAGCGTGCCGGCGCGGATCGACGATCTCAGCCAGGTCGAGGCGTTTGCCAAGGAAGCGAATTCGCCGATCTATCTCGCGCAATCGCCGCTTGCCATACTGGTAGTCGGCGTTTTCCGAGCGGTCTCCATTGGACGCCGCCCACTGCACGACGGCAACCACCTGCGGCCGGTCGACGCGGACCAGGTGTTCGAGTTCGGCGACCAGGCGAGCGTGCCCGCCCGGCGTAATGTAGTTGCGTGTGCCGGCAGGAAGTGCAGTCAAGCCGCCGCCAGCGGCCTCGTCCTCGTCTTCATCGACGGTTTTCTGCGTCAACGCCTTGCTCATGCTGGTCTGCTGCCCGCTGCGCACCTGCCGGGTCCTTGCCGGTCAGCCGTACTGGTCCGGGCGATGAAAGCGGCAAACTGCAGCGGACACCGCAAGGCCGCCCGACGCGGCGCGACGCATACGATGAAGTAGCTGATATTCTCAGTAGCCGATATTGAATGCCGCCACATCAATGCGCACCGTATCGCGACCAAGTGCCAAAGCCGTGTACCGCGCGAAGCGGGTCGCCCAATCCTTGCCGTCGATGAAGCGCTGTTCTCCGCCGTAGCGTGCGACATTGAGAATCTTGTCGATGATCAGCACCTTGCCCATCGGATTGCTGGGTTCGCACTCGAGATCGGCGAACTCCTTGTCGAACCAGCGGCGCGCATCTTCGGGAGAACCGGAAGCGAGATCGGTGTGGGAAAACTTGAACTCGTACTGCCTGTCCCGCCCAAACGAAACGATAATGTGATAGACCATCTGCCTCCTCCCGGCGGTATCTCAAGGTTACAATCCGACTCTCTATTCTAGTCGCAAAAGCGCGCTATTGCGGCAAGTCGAGAACCCCGGCAGCGAGTTTATTGGCGGCTTCCCGCACCGCTTTACCGAGCAGGCAGAAGTGTCATCGTGCTGGGCATGGATACCCGGCAGATGATGGCCAGACTCGGCGAACGCCAACGCCGTCGCGGGCGCATGGCCCCGCCAGCGCTACGCCACCGTTGTTTTTTCCCGGTGGCACGCCTACCATACACACTGGCTTGCCGCACGTCGCCTCCGAGGGTGAGCACGCGCGCAGCCCGGTGGAAGCGCAACCGTGTTGACTGTCGCTCCTGGCTTGCTCGCTTGGTGCAGGCTGCAAGCCTCGCTCGGCTAGCCGAATCACAACCCTAGGGAAATTGCCGACCATGCTGACTGAAGAGCAGATGACACACACCCGCGCCACCCTGCATGAGCTGCAGATCGAGCACCGCGACCTCGACCTGGTGATCGAGCACCTGATGCTCAACCCGCCTCCGGACGAACTCCTGGTGCGGCGTCTGAAGAAGCGCAAACTGCTGCTGAAGGATCGCATCACCTTTCTCGAACATATGCTGGAACCCGACGTACCCGCCTGACTGGTCGCCCATCGATCCCGGAAGGGCACCCCCCCTTGCACCTGAGTGTGAACGGTCAGCGCTGCTACGTGGCAAGCGGCGGACAGCCATTCGCTGTGCGCGGCGCGGACGATGCGCACGATCCGCCGGTCGTTCTCGTGCACGGCGCAGCCAACGACCACGACGCCTGGCTGGGCGTCGCCGATGCCCTTGTCGCGGCTGGTCAGCGCGTGCTGGTGCCTGACCTGCCCGGGCATGGTCTGTCCGAAGGATCACCCTTGCGCAGCATCGAAGCACTTGCCGACTGGCTGGCTGCGCTGCTGGACACCGCCGGAATCGCCCAGGCGGTCCTCGCCGGTCACTCCATGGGCTCGCTCGTCGCGCTCGAGTGCGCGGCCCGCCACCGGCAGCGAGTCACCCGCCTCGCCTTGCTCGGCTCGTCGGTTCCGATGCCCGTCGCCGACGCGCTGCTCGGACAGGCGACCGATGCTCCCGACCAGGTTTGCCGAATGATCACCCGCTACTCGGCCAGCAACCATTTCCTGCGCACGGGCGGTAAGCGCGGACACGGCATCTGGGGACCCGGTCTGATGTTGGCTATCATGCGCCGCAGCCGACCTGGCGTGCTGGCCGTCGACCTCGCCAACTGTAACGACTACCAGAATGGCCTGCGCGCTGCAGCACAGGTGCACTGCCCAAGCTTAGTCATCGTCGCGCGACGCGACCGCATGACGCCACGCCGCAATCTGCCGCCACTGCTGTCCGCGCTGCGCGCGCCCGAACGCATCGAACTGGCCGATTGCGGACACGGCATGATGAGTGAGCAACCCGCAGCGGTTGCCAGCGCGCTGCTTGCTTTCATCACGGGCGGGAAAATCCCCGTCACCGCCGGCCAATGAGTGGAAACCGCGTGGCTGCGGACGCGCTGGCGACGGCTGACGAGACGCTGCGCGTCGAACTCGAACTGACCGGCCGGGCGATCGAAAAGGCGCGCTCGTCGGCCATCGCAATGGTTTTCGGACAGGCGATCATTGCCACGATCACTGCGGTCTATTTTTCAGCGCTGCTCGCAGGAGGGATTCTGACTGTCGCCGTCGTGGCTGGCGTCTGGCGGCAGATCCTGCATCGCCAGTGGCCGCAGATGTCAGCCACACCGGCCGGCTGCCGACGCGCGCGCCGGCGTTTCCTGGCCATGACCGCCCTGCTGGCGGCGAACAATGTCGTCAGCGTCGCGCTCGTCTATCCCGGCGTTCCGCCACAAGCCGCCGCGATGGTTCTCATCGTCTTGCTCGCCTCGCTGACCGTTGCCGCGCTTTTCCTGACGCTTGTCCGTTCGGCGCTACTCATCTGGCTGCTGCCGCCTCTCCTCGTCACCATGATCGTTTCGCTCCTGCAAGCCGACGGTTACGGCTACGCGCTGGCGGCTGTCGCTCCAATCTACGGACTGATCACGCTGCGCGCCGCACGCGAGCAACTGGCGGAGGCAACGGCTCAGGTTCTCCAACGTATTGAACTCGAGCGGACTGCGGGCGCGCTCGATCTGGCCCGACGCCAGGCCGAAGCCGCCGGACAGGCCAAGTCGCGCTTTCTTGCCACCATGAGTCACGAACTGCGCACGCCAATGAACGGGCTGATCGGAACGCTCGACCTGCTGGCAGACTCACCACTATCGTCCAGCCAGCTGCCTTTGCTACGTACCGCGCGCAGGTCGAGCGACGCCTTGCTCGAGGTGATCAACGACATTCTCGATTTTGCGTCGATCGATGCCGGCCATCTCGTCTTGCGGCGCAGCGAATTCTCGCCGGCGACTGTCGCACAGAGCGTCGTCGGCCTCTTCTCGGCGGCCGCCGCGCGCAAGGGCGTGCACCTGCGTTTGGCCGTGGCGCCGGACTTGCCGCCACGCGTGCTGGGCGATCCGACGCAAACCCGGCAGGTTCTGCTCAAGCTTTTCGGTAATGCGGTCAAGTTCACCGAGCACGGCGAGGTTGCCTTGGCCGTCAGCCGCGCTGCGGACGATGCGAATGCCGATAAGACAACGCTTGTATTCACGATCAGTGACACCGGGATCGGCATACCGCCCGAACGTCAGGCGACGCTGTTCCAGGCGTTCGCTCCGGGCGACCAGTCTACGACGCGCCAGCACGGCGGCACAGGTATCGGCCTGGCGCTCGTCAAGCAACTGGTCGACGCAATGGAGGGAACGATTGCCTGGCAGAGCAGCACCGCGACCGACTGCCGGGGAAGCGTGTTTACGGTGCGCCTCCCGTACTCCTTGGCCACACCGACGCGCTCACCAGCGATACCAGACGAGTCGGCGGTGGACGCCGACCTGCGCAGCCGGGCACCGGTGGATGGACCGCAAGCTGGGCTTGCGCCAGCTCGCCGCCTGCTGCTGGTCGACGAGAACGCGGTAAATCGTCTGATCAGTCGGGAAATGCTGTCCTCGCTCGGACTCAGCGTGGTCGAAGCGGAGGACGCTGAGCAGGCCCTGGCGGCGCTCGCCACGGGTGCCTTCGATGTCGTTCTGATCGACTGTCAGTTCCCGCTGGACGCCGGATTGACCACCTGCCGACAACTGCGTGCGCGCGCCAGAGAACTGGCGCAGCCACAGGCTGCGGTCCTCCTCGCCGTCTCGGCGAACACCATCACCGACGAGCACGACGCTCGCTTGGCCAGCGACGTCGACGGCTGCGTGAGCAAGCCGATCAACCTTAGAGCCCTCGCCACAACGATCGAAAGAGCACTTGGCAAACGCCTAGCCACCGAGCGCTAGCGGACTGAATTTTTTGTCAGAGGTGGCCCGGAAATTCGGACAGCAGGATAAGTGCTAGCCTTGCCCCCACGAAGGGCTGCGGGAGCGGCCATACCAGGAGCAAGAGCATGACGAGAAAGACGGGGCGGAACCACACACCGGCATTTAAGGCGCAAGTGGCACTGGCGGCGCTCAAGAGCGACAAGACGCTGGCGGAGTTGGCGCAGCAGTATGACATTCACCCGAACCAGATTACGGACTGGAAGCGGCAACTGACAGAGCGTGCGGTTCAGGTATTTGGAGACGCCGGAAGCCCCGCGAGCAGTGATCCGGACCTGACGAAACTGGACGCCAAGATCGGCCAGTTGACGCTGGAAAACGATTTTTGGAACATGCGCTCACCAAGGCGGGCGGGCTTCCTGCAAGACGATGATTGACCGCAACCAAAAGCTCCCCGCATCGCAACAGTGCTCCCTGCTCGGGCTGGCGCGTTCGACCGCCTGCTACACGCCACGCGAGGTCTCGGCGGAGGGCGGACATCACCTACATTCCGATGCGCCGGGGCTTCCTCTACCTGTTCGCCGTGATCGACTGGTTCTCGCGGCGGGTACTCGCCTGGCGGCTCTCTAACACCTTGACGACCGACTTCTGTCTGGACGCGGTGCGGGAAGCCCTCCACCGGCACGCTTGCCCGGAGATCTTCAACACCGATCAGGGTTGCCCGTTCACCAGCGGTGAATTCACCGGCCTGCTCAAGGCGCACAACATCCGGATCAGCATGGACGGCAAGGGGTCCTGGCGGGACAACGTCTTTGTCGAGCAACTGTGGAAGACGGTCAAGTACGAGGAAGTGTATCTCAAGGCCTATGATAGCGTTGCCGATGCGAAAGCTAACCTGGCCACGTATCTGCGCTTCTACAACGAGCGACGCCCCCATCGCTCCCTGGATGGCCAGACGCCGGACGCCACCTACTTCGCGGCACTCGCGGCCGCAACGCGACCGGCGGCGTAGGGCATGAGTAAGGGGCTCCGTGTATTTGTGGGCGATGCGCTGGCGCGCAGCGGGCCGCTTGCCGTGGAAAAGTTTGGCGACTTTCCCACCGCGCGTCCCTTCGCCCACAAGCTCCACCGAGCTTGCTCTATTCGTTTCCTAGAAAATCCCGGAAAGTCAAAACCAACCGCAACACTGGTCACTTGGCCACGATCGGCAGGGCTCCACTTATCAAAGCGGGTTTTCTGTCCAAACAAACGGGGCCACCTCTCTTCCGTTGCTGACATCTGGCGCTCACCGACATCGGGAGAATACAGTTTCGTGGCGAGGGTCATTTCGATCCCTGGCAGATACAGCGCGAAGCCGATCGCAGAAGGCCTTCTCCGAAAGCCGACCCCGAATGAAGAACGCTTGCGAAACAAGATACTTGGCAAACAAGTCAACGACGTTGACTAAAGGTCGCAGCCTATAGGATTTTGCCTACGCATCAAGCGGATGCGTACATCGCCTTGGCCTGGCCTGGCCTGCCGCGCAAGCGGCTTCTCGGGCGGCTTGTAGGTTTATGCCAATTGCGTGATGGGTTGAGCGTATTGGTTGTGCACCTGGCCCGCCGCGCGCGACAGCGACAATGGCGCGCATGCGCGCGTGCAAGATGAACGGCAGCCGAGCCAAGGAAACACTGGTCGGATGCGAAGCCTTGCGTGGCGAGCCCGGCGACTGTTACGACGCGAGTTCGTCGTCTTTCGATAGCTGTTCTTTGGCGCTTGTCGAACCGGGCGCAGGCCGTTTTGCGGGCAGGCGCCACGCCGGATGGTGTTCTTTGCCCCAGTGCCTGGGGCATTTGCCACCCCCAGATGGGTGAGGAGCCCCATTGCTGGCGGCTGGCGCCTGCCGTCGGTCGCCGCCGAGGCATGGTTCGGCATCTGCCATCAACTACTATTCGTATTCTATCAAGGATCTGTGCTCGGCGTGTCAACAGTTGGCGCGAATATTGCTTTCAAGCGATGCGGTGGCTGCTGCGGAGCGCGCGTCGGCCAGCCGGAGCACCGGGCAGCGGCGCCCGCCGGCTGGCCGACGGTCGGCGCGGGAGGGCTCGGCAACCGGTCATTGGCGGCTGGTCATCGACCCAGTCGAAAGCTTTCTACAACGGAGAACAAAAATGGCACTCATCAATGCGCGCGCGACCACCTTCACTTATGGCACCAGCGGTAGCGACCTGATCAATGCGTCGTACCTGCTCGGCGACCAGATCGACGGGCTGGCCGGCAACGACACAATCAACGGTCTCGACGGCGCGGACACGCTGCTCGGTGGCGCCGGACGTGACGTCCTCTACGGCTTCGCCGGCCACGATGTGCTCGACGGTGGCGCTGGCAACGACAAGCTGTACGGTGGTGCAGACAACGATATCCTGCGTCCCGACACGGGCGGTATCGGCGACGACCTGATCGATGGCGGCAGCGAGTGGGACACGGTCGATTACAGCTCGGCAGCGGTCACGCGTGGCGTTCGCGTCGACTTGCGGATCACCACGGCGCAGAAGACGCTGGGGGCAGGCAGCGACACGATTCGCAATGTCGAAATCGTCATCGGCACCGGCTTCAACGATACGCTCATCGGGTCGACCGGCGACAACCAGCTCTACGGCGGCCTGGGCTCCGACAGCCTGGACGGCGGTGATGGCAACGACGGTTTGTATTCCGGTTATCGGGGCGATCTTGCCGGCGACACGATGAACGGCGGTAATGGTAACGACCTGATCTTGGCGAGCAACGGCGCCGACCGGCTGAACGGGGGCGCCGGCGACGACCGAATCTACAGTGCAGGCGGTGCCGACACCATTTCCGGTGGCCTCGGTTTCGATCGCTTCATCTTTCAGGAAACGACCGACTCGAACGCTGCTGCGCCCGACCGCATCGTCGATTTCAACGGTGCCGAGGACCTGATCGTGCTCGAACCGATGTTCTTCGTGATCAATGCCAGCGCGACGCAGTTCATCGGCAGCAACGCTTTTTCGCAGACCGGCGTTCCGGAAATTCGCGTCACCAGCAATGCCGGCACGCAACTCGTCGAGGTCGACACGACGGGCAACGGTGGCGCTGACATGACGATTGAGGTCGTCGGGACAGCCCTCACCATCGACGACTTCTTCTTCGATCAGGGCTTTCTGTTGTAAGCCGGGCAAGCCGCGCGGCCGGGCAACCGAGCGCGCGCGGCGAGCTCGAGGCCGATCAGGACCGCTATAATCGCCGCTCCGGGAGCACTGCCAGGCGACCGGAGAACCTTTCTTTCCGAATGGGGCGTGCGTGGATTCGAGCATCCTGCTGGCGGCCATTCCGGCCATTGCCTTTGGCGCTTGCGCCTTGCCGCTGCTCTTGCAGCGTCTTGGCCGGCGGGCGGCGGCGCTGGCCGCGGCCGGCGTCATGGCTGCTTGCCTTGGCTGCGTGCTCGGCCTGGCGCCGGCGGTACTCGCCGGGCAGAGTGCCTTCTTCCGCTTGCGCTGGCTGCCCGCCTATGGCCTCGATTTCAGCTTGCGGGTGGACGGCCTCGGCCTGCTCTTCGCGCTGCTCATCTGCGCCATCGGCCTGCTCGTCGTCCTCTACGCCGCCTGGTATCTGCCGACCAGCGACCGGCTCGGACGCTTCTACTCGATCCTGCTGCTGTTCATGGCGGCGATGCTCGGCATCGTTCTCGCCGAGAACCTGCTGCTGCTCGTCGTCTTCTGGGAACTGACCAGCGTTTCGTCGTTCCTGCTCGTCGCCTACGACAACCAGCGCTACGCGTCGCGCGTCGGCGCGCGCATGGCGCTCGCGGTCACCGGCGCTGGCGGCCTGGCGCTGCTCGCCGGCGTTCTGCTGCTCGGCGCACTGGCGGGCAGCTTCGAACTGTCCGAGATCTTCGCCAATCGCGAGCGCATACGCGCGAACGATCTTTTCGCGCCGATGCTGCTCCTCATTCTGCTCGGCGCGTTCAGCAAGTCGGCGCAGCTTCCTTTCCACTTCTGGCTGCCGAACGCGATGGCCGCGCCGACGCCGGTGTCGGCCTATCTGCATTCGGCGACCATGGTGAAAGCGGGGATCTTCCTGCTCATCCGGCTTTATCCGCTGTTGGCCGGCAACCCGTTGTGGTTCTGGTTGGTTGCCGGAACAGGCGCACTGACCCTGGTCTATGGTGCGGCCGTCGCCTTGTTCAAACACGACATCAAGGGGCTGCTCGCGTACTCGACGATCAGTCACCTCGGTCTGATCACGCTGCTGCTTGGCCTGGACACGCCGCTCTCGGTCGTCGCCGCGATCTTTCACGTGATCAATCACGCGATCTTCAAGGCATCACTGTTCATGGCCGCCGGCATCGTCGACCACGAATGCGGCACGCGCGACATGCGCCGTGTCAACGGCATGTTCCGCGTCATGCCGATCAGCGCGACGCTGGCCATCGTCGCCGCCGCAGCGATGGCCGGCGTCCCGCTGCTGAACGGTTTCCTCAGCAAGGAGATGTTCTTTGCCGAGACGATCAGTCATGCGCAGTTCGTCTCGCTCGCCTGGCTGCTGCCCTGGTTCGCGACGCTTGCCGGGATGCTTGCCGTCGCCTATTCGTCGCGCTTCATCCACGATGTCTTCTTCAATGGCGAGCCGGTCAATCTGCCGCGCCAGCCGCACGAACCACCGCGCTGGATGCGCGCGCCGAGCGAACTGCTGGTCGTCGTCTGCGTGCTCGTCGGCATCTTTCCGAACTGGACGGTCGGCCCCTGGCTCGCCGCGGCGGCCGGCGCCGCGTTGCCGCAGGGGCTGCCGGACTACCGCCTGGCGCTCTGGCATGGTTTCAATCAGCCGCTGCTGATGAGCACGCTGGCGCTGCTCGGCGGCGTCGCCATCTACGCGCTGCGCCGGCCGATCTACGCCTGGCACGCGCAACTGCCGCGCGTGCACGCGCGTACCGCTTTCGAGCGCTGGTCGCGCGCCTGCACCGGCGGTGCGCACCGGCTCGTCGGCTTGCTCGACAACGTTTCGCTGCAGCGCTATTGCGCGTTGCTCCTCTGCTTCGTCGTCGGGCTCGGCGGCTGGGCCTTCTTCGCCCGGCCGGGCGTGGCGCTGCGCCCGTCGGCGCACCCGGCCGACGCGGCCGCCGTCTTGGCCTTGCTCGTACTGCTCGTCGCGGCTCTCGGCGCGACGCTGGTACACCGCGAACGCCTGCTCGCCATCATTCTGGTCAGCGTCGTCGGTCTGGTCGTGACGCTGACTTTTGCCCGTCTTTCGGCGCCCGATCTGGCGCTCACCCAACTCGCCGTGGAGACCGCGACGATCATCCTGTTGCTCCTGGTGCTGCGTTATCTGCCGGCGCGCAGCCGGCCACAGAGCAGCGCACCGCGCTTGCTGCGCGATGTCGTGCTGGCGCTGCTCGCCGGCGGCGGACTGGCGCTCGTCACCTTGCAGATGCTCAGCCAACCGGCCGCCTCGCTGGCCGACTTCTACCTGCAGAACGCGCTGCCCGGCGGTGGCGGGACGAATGTGGTGAATGTCATCCTGGTCGATTTTCGCGGCTTCGACACGCTTGGCGAGATCACCGTGCTGGCCATGGTGGCGCTCGCCGCGCAGGCGCTGCTCGACCGCCTGGTTCTGCCCGTACCGGCGCACGACGCCGACGGTCGGCGCTGGGCAAGGGATCGCCAGCCGCTCTTTCTCAGCATGCTGATGCGGCCGCTGCTGCCGGTTGCGCTGCTCGTCTCGGTCTATCTCTTCCTGCGCGGGCACAATGCTCCCGGCGGCGGTTTCGTCGCCGGGCTGGTGACCGCGGTCGCGCTCAGCCTGCAGTATCTCGCCAACGGAATCGCCTTTGCCCAGCCGCGCCTGCCACAGCAACCGACGCGCTGGCTGGCCGGCGGCTTGTTCCTGGCGACCGGCGTCGGGCTGGCGAGCTGGGTTTTCGCGCGACCATTCCTGACCAGCGCGCACGGCCACCTGAGGCTGCCGCTGATCGGCGAGGTCGAGATCGCTTCGGCGATGATCTTCGATCTCGGCGTCTATCTCGTCGTCGTCACCGTCGTCGTCAGCCTGCTGAGCGGAATCGGCAGCCTGTCGCAGCGCGCCGCGACGCCCGGCGGGAGCGCCTGATGGAGGCCTTGCTGGCGATAGCGGTCGGCGTGCTCACTGCCTGCGGCGTCTTCCTCGTTCTGCGCGCACGCACTTTCCCGGTTCTCCTTGGCCTGACGCTACTCTCCTACGCCGTCAACCTGTTCCTCTTCGTCAGCGGCGGCCTGCGTCTGGACGCGCCGCCGCTGATCGGCGCTGGCGCGGCGAGCAGCGATCCGTTGCCGCAAGCGCTCGTCCTCACCGCCATCGTCATCGGTTTCGCGATGACCGCCTATCTCGCGCTGCTTGCCCTGCGCGGTCTGGCCGAGTCGGCTGACGATACGGTAGACCCCGGGCGGGAAGAGTGACTGCGGTGACTGCGCACGCGCCGATCCTGCCGATCGTTCTCCCGCTGCTCGCCGCGCTGCTGCAGATGGCGGTGCCGCGCCGCGCCGTGCAGCGCATCGTCGGCCTGTTGGCGACGCTGCTCCTGGTCGGCCTCGCCGGGTGGCTGACGGCACTTGCCGACGATGGCGTCTGGCGGGTCTATGCGCTCGGCGACTGGCCCGCGCCTTTCGGCATCGTCCTCGTCGTCGATCGCCTGGCGGCGCTGATGGTCCTGCTCGGCGCGCTGCTCGGCCTGGCCAGCCTGCTCTACGCAAGCAGCGGTTTCGACGCGCGCGGGGCGAATTTTCACCCGCTCTTCCAGTTGCAGTTGCTCGGCATCAACGGCGCTTTCCTCACCGGCGACCTGTTCAACCTCTTCGTCTTCTTCGAGATCATGCTGCTCGCTTCGTACGCGCTGCTCGCGCACGGCGGCGGCCTTGCGCGCACGCGCGCCGGAATTGCCTACGTCGTTCTCAACCTGCTGGGTTCGTCGATTTTTCTGCTTGCCCTTGGCCTGCTTTACCGCACGCTGGGCAGCCTCAACCTGGCCGACCTGGCGCAGCGCCTGGCCGGATACGACGACAACCGGGCGCTTGCCAGTCTCGCCTTTGCCCTGCTGGTCGCCGTCTTCGTGCTCAAGGCGGGCTTGCTGCCGCTGTCGTTCTGGCTGCCGCACACCTACTCCGCGGCGGGCGCGCCGGTTGCCGCGCTGTTTGCCGTAATGACCAAGGTCGGCATCGTCGCCCTGCTGCGCGTGCAGCTCATTGCGCTGGCGCCGGGTGGTCTGGCCGATCTGCTCGAGCCCTGGCTGAACGTCCTGGCGCTAGCGACAGTCGCCTTCGCCGCGCTCGGCGTGCTCGCCGCCGAGCGCTTGCGCGTGCTGGCTGCCTGGCTCGTCCTGCTCTCCGCCGGGACGCTGCTGCTCACCCCGGCGCCGGCGAGCGTGCAGGTGAGCGCGGCGGCGATCTACTACCTCGCGCAGTCGACGATCGTCGGCGCGGCCGGCTTCCTGCTCGCCGGGTTGATCGCCGAGCAGCGCGGCGCAGCCGCCGACCGTTTCGTCACCGGCGCCCGGCCGCTCCCGGCGTGGCTGCAAATTGCCTTCCTGGTTCTCGCGGCGACGGCTGCCGGCCTGCCGCCGTTCTCCGGATTCATCGGCAAGCTGATGCTGCTCGGCGTGCTGCGCGAGACGCCGGCCGCGCCTGCCGTCTGGGCCACGCTGCTCGCCGCCGGTTTCGTCGTGCTGGTCGCTTTTGCGCGCGACGGCTGCCTGCTCGTCTGGAAGTACCGGGAAGCCGGCGGCGCGCCGGTTGTCGCGCTCGCCTGGCAGAAGATCTGCGCCGCGCTCTGCCTGGTTGCCGGCGGGCCGCTGCTCGCCGGGTTCGCCGGCCCGCTGGCCGGCTTCGCCGAGCGCGCCGCCGAGCAACTGCACGCACCGGGGGCCTACGCCTCCGCTGTCCTCGCTGCGGCGGTTCCGCCTGCTGCGCCAGCGGCTGCGCCCAGGGTGCCGGCGGCGGCGCCGCAGATACCGAAGGCTGCGCCATGATCCGGCGTATTCTGGCGCGACCGCTGCAGTCGCTGCTGTTGATGCTGCTCTGGCTGCTGATCACCGATGCCGCTTCGCTGGCGCTCGTGCTGCTCGGCGGACTCCTCGCCTTGATCGTGCCCTGGCTGACGCAGGCTTTCTGGCCGGCGCCTCCGCGTCTGCTGCGCCCGGGCCTGGCTCTGCGCTTCCTGCTCGTTTTTGCCTGTGACATCGTCACCGCCAACTGGCGAGTCGCGCGCCAGGTGGTCGGCCCCGTGTCGCGCCTGTCGCCCGCACTGGTCGAGGTGCCGCTCGAACTGCGCGACCCCTTCGTCGCTACGCTGCTCGCCAGCGTCGTCTCGCTGACCCCGGGAACGGTGGCCATCGACCTCGACCGCGAAGCCTGGATTCTCCTCGTCCATGCGCTCGATGCGCCCGATCCGCCGGCGCTGGTGAAGGAGATCAAGCAGCGTTACGAATTGCCTTTGCGGGAGATCTTTGCATGCTGAACACAGCGCTCGAGATTGCTTTCTGGCTGATCGGCGCGGCGCTCGCGCTGAACCTCATCCGCCTGCTGCGTGGCCCCGACCTGACCGACCGCATCCTGGCGCTCGACACGCTGGGCATCAACCTGATTGCCCTGCTCATCGTGCACGGCATGGCGACGGGCAGCGCCGCCGGTTTCGAAGTCGCCCTGCTGCTCGCTTTGCTCGGCTTTGTCGCAACGGTTGCCCTGTGCAAGTTCCTCCTGCGCGGAGACTTGATCGAATGAGCAGCGCGAGCGAAGCGCTGGTCGCCGCCCTGCTCGTCATCGGCGCGCTCTTTGTTCTGCTCGGTGCGATCGGCCTCGCCCGGTTGCCCGATTTTCTCACTCGCCTGCACGCGCCGACCAAGGCGACGACGCTCGGCGTCGGATCGCTGCTGCTCGCTTCGGCGATTCATTTCTCGGATCTGGCGGGCGGCCGCATCAGTCTGCACGAGCTGGCGGTCGCCTGTTTTCTCTTCGTCACCGCACCGGTAAGCGCGCATCTGCTGGCCAAGGCGGCACTGCACCGGCGAGCGCCGACGATGGGCAGCGGTACGCCTGGGGGCGCCGGCAGAGAGGCGGGGGAGGGCCCGTCGACCAGCGCGCCGCCAGCCTCGGCGAGCGGCGCTGGGCGCTTGGCCGACGACGATGTCGCCCGGACGTAACGCGCTTTGCCCTTGCGGCAGTGGCCGCAAGTTCAAGCTCTGCTGCGGCCGGGCCGGCGCGTCCGCGGTCGCGCCGGCGAGTGCTGCGCCGGCGCCGGACGCGGCGCAGCGCAGCGCGCTGCTCGATCTGTTTCGCACACAGCGCCATGGTGAACTGCTCGGGCGCCTCGCCGCGCTGCTCGAACGCTTCCCGCAGTCGGCTTTCCTCTGGGGTCTGCTCGGTGCGACGCAACAGTCGCAGGGTGCCGATGGACTGCCGGCCTTGCAGCGCGCGGTCGCTCTGGCGCCCGACGACGCCGACGCGCAGGCCAATCTTGGCGCGGCATTGCTCGAACGTGGCCAGCCGCAGGCCGCCGCAGCGTGTCTGCGCAAGGCGC
>WBZM01000423.1_pt1 | contig 60556 bp, 46 predicted proteins | sample 5204271 | NCBI WGS metagenome assembly WBZM01 (sample SAMN12344346, study PRJNA552823) | activated sludge metagenome | biome: Activated sludge suspended growth; feature: Nitrification reactor; material: Wastewater; isolation source: activated sludge from nitrification reactor of wastewater... | reverse complement strand
CTCAAAAAACGTGGTCAGTGCCGCTACACATCAAGTGGCAAGCCAAACCCTAGAGCAGAGTACCCCGGACAACATCATTGGCTTGAGTTAGACAATAATCCGAGACAAGAATATATGGACGATTTTTCTCGACAGAAGATCATGTTCTCTCGCATCTCTGGCAATGAGCCTTGTTTCGCCCTAGATGATGACGGCTATATGACTAATGATACAGGTTACATCATCACAGGAGACCACCTAGATTACCTACTGGAACAATTAACATCTGACGTAATTTGGTTTGCATTCAGGCGCTACTATATGGGCGGAGGTATTGAAAAAGAGTTCAAGGTAAATAACCTTGCAAGCCTTCCGATTCCGTTGCCAGATGCTCAATCTATTCAGCTTACAGATGAAGAAATAAAGTTTATTTCCGCCTCTGTTAAACCATAGATTTTAAATACATCATCATTAAGTTCAACATCCTCAACAGGAAACTTTACAGGCAGTAAAATCAATGCGTGCTTGTTATACTGGTAGGCAGCTCCACCACCTAGTGAAATACTCGAAAATATATTCTTATAAGCATACTCGAATAGTTTAGATGAGAGTGTAGATTGTAAATATTTTAGATATTTACCAACTATTATGAAACATGTTTTATCAGCAAAGTAGCCGTCAGTATCTATGATAAAGCATGCTCCTTGCGTTGTTTCTGGGTATATAATCTTTTGTCTAGAAAAATCATCCGACCTCTTATACAACTGAATGTATGTAGGCTATTTCTTCTTCGTTTAATCCATAGATACGAAAGATATCTTCATCGGTGTAGTTGCGATCCTCAATAGTCCGAGGAACCCGTATGAGTTCGACGAATTGCTTAAAGTACCTAGCTCCACCATTGCCGATATCGGTTGCTATCTTGGGGAAATACCATTCAATCATCTTTGAGTTGAGTATATCCGTTAGACCACTGGGTGCGCCAACAATCATGTAGCACGTATTGTTGAAGAAGATTGGCTCGTCAATTGTCACGAAAGTAGGCTCTTTTGCTATATCTGCCCATACAATTTTTCGCTTATTAAAATCGTCCATATATTTACAATCACGTAGATTGTAGGGCGTACGTCCTTTGTCTGTTCTTGCAGCTAGTCTTTCGCTGGAAGTTCCTAGGTGCTGCTTATTATTCCACTGTTCGCTATCGAGCCAATCTTTTACAGCTGGATAATCAGTTACATCTATAGCAGGTGTGTCTTCATACCCATTATGGGTGGTGATCAAGTACAGGTCTTTGAAATCGTACGTGTTTCGCTTAATATCCTTGCCACGCAAAATCGGTCGTATAATTTCGGCAGACTTTGGGTCTTGCGCGATCAGTCGCTCGCGAGTTGACCGATCAATAATAAAAGCTTCGTTGAGTCCGGTAAGAACTCCTCGATTTATTTTGATATCCCAGTCTCTTAGCGGAGTCCCGATAGCCTCTATCTTGGCTTTTATACTTTGTTCGATTGGCGACAATATAGCCCAGCTTTCACCGTTCTTAAACTTCATGTTAACGGTATTCTGTCGAATATAATCGCTCATTAATTTTTTTTAGTGATAATCAATCTAGAGGAGAAAATTATGGTATATGGATATATACGCGTAAGTAGCGATAAGCAAACCGTAGAAAATCAGCGTTTTGAGATTGAACAGTTTGCAAAGTACGAGAATATCAAGATAGACGGCTGGATAGAAGAAACAATATCTGGCACAAAGAACTATGATAAGCGCAAACTAGGGAAACTACTACGTAAGGTTCAGGCGGATGATTTAATAATCTGCTCAGAACTATCCAGGCTTGGCCGCTCGTTATTTATGATTATGGATATTCTCAATATCTGTATGAACAAGAACTGTAAAGTCTGGACGGTCAAAGATGGCTATCGGCTAGGTGATGACATACAGAGCAAGGTACTAGCCTTCGCATTTGGCCTAAGTGCCGAGATAGAACGCAATTTGATATCACAGCGTACTCGTGAGGCTTTGGCACGCAAAAGAGCCGAGGGGGTGGTTCTAGGCCGCCCTGTGGGTAGCACAAGACCACAAAGCTTTAAGTTATATGGCAAGGATGACCAGATAGCCAGATATATGGCCCGGGGCATATCGCAAGTAAAGATTGCTAAAAAGCTTGGCGTGCATCGTATTACGCTGGCATCTTTCATAAAGGCCAATGAGATCGGTGCGATATAATTGCTAAGTGGTGAGCAGACCATTAAATATACTGAATGACTTATTCAAACCAAAACCAAAGCGCCCTCTCGCACTGGCCGAAAAACAGGCCATTGAAGACCAGGTCATCATTATTGACACAATTACTCGCGGCAAATAAACATCCTGTTGCAAAATGCTTTATAATGATCACCAGATATGAATAAAGTTATTGGCAAAAACCTACAACAATCTCGCCAGCGGAAGGGACTAACTCAAGCTGAAGTTGCTAAGCGTGCTGGTACAAATACGAACTATTACGCTAAGCTAGAGCGTGGCGAGGCCGTACCATCGCTCAAGATGCTCGAAAAAATAATTAAAGCACTGAGTATAAAGTCATCAGATGTTTTGCCGTTTTAGGTGCCGGAAGCAAGTATTGACAGCGTGGATCCGTAAGCGTACCATATAGATGAAAGCACTTTGATAATCCAAAGCAGATTATCCACGAAGACCTGTATTATTTGAAAGCTGGCTCCATGCCATCGAAGGGTATCCTTCTTAGAATAATATGGGTCTTTTTGATTACACTTTATTGTCTTTGGTCAGAGGGTTACTCTTGCCATAGTAGTTTTTGTAGCCATCATATTTAGCCGTATCATACAGGTCGATGATCGTGGGTATCTTATCCTTGAGCACGTCGTAAAAGCGGGTTTCGCCTTTTTCGAACACACGTTGCACAGTCCAAAGCGCGTAGTCGACAATAGCCAGCAGAGGGTCACTGCTGTATTTCTGGACGTTGAACTTTATCTCGGCAGTGTAGTCGGTGCCTTTTCGTTTCTTGTGGCGATCATGTGCCTGTAATAGGGCATTTTCGAGATTAACGTTACCGGTGCTACTACCACGCTCGGCAATATTAACGACCAGTTTATCGTAGCTCGATTTGTCTTTGAGTAAGTGCGACAGAAGGTCGGCGTAGAACTCTCGTTCCTGGGAGTTGTGTTTATTAACGAATCGGGTCAAGCTTTTGCGACCAACAACCATTTGTACCGAGAATGATACGTTTTTGACAATGTAGTCAATGAACTTATAGCGAAGCTCTGGCGGATCATCTTTGGCATGCAAGTAAAAACCTCCTGAGGCTATTCGTTTTTTGATGCTCGGTATCTCGTTAAAGTAGGGGTCTTGCTCAATATCTGTGCAGAATACACGGATTGCATCACGTGTTTTGTCGAGGGGTTGCTTTACATGCCCCATCCCTAAAATAAATGTTTTCGAAATACCATTATCACCGAATGTAGCAGGAACCTTGCCTTTGAGGAAGAATGTCATATCTCCCGCTTCATCAATAAAACGATGGTACGTTTGCGTTTGGGGTTTACGGGCTGTCATGAATGTTACACTCCAGTTTCAAGAGATTGTTCGTAAGCTTCAAACATGGCCTCAATATTGTCAGGGTTTTCTTTGGCGATACCGTGAAGTGCAGACTTCGTGTATTCCAAAAGTGCACGTGCATAGTCACGATCTGCACGGTTAGGGTGATACACCTCAAGGTACCGCACCATACCGTCAATATCTGCTTCAGTAATCCTATAATCACTCATAATACTTTATCATTATAACACCTAGTCATCTTGACGAATTTGATCAATCCCTAGCTCAACTAATCGCGCATCAATATCCTCAAAAGTTTTCCATATTTCTCCCCAAGAGTTCACCATTTCAGAGTAAACGTCCAATTCTTCGCCCGTATGGGTGATTTTTTTGAACATTGATAATTCTGCCACAGGCAAAAACCACTTACCGAGCTCTTGGGAACAATCATGAAGTCTAAAGAGGTCCTCGAAAAGGTGTTCTAAATAATATATGGTGGTCTTACTACGTTAACAATTTCTTTTTCTAGTTATTTATACCTGCGCTGGTGCTGTTGCCGCTTGAGTTATGTGCACCACCGCCCGCCGCGTTACCTGTGGTTGTATTACCGGAAACCGTTGAGTTGCCACTTGTAGCATGTTGGGTTACTAGGTTTTTGGCTATTACGTTGTTATTGTTGATAATGTTTGTTTGGCTAGATTGTTGGTAATTGATTTTGTTGTAGGAGTCTGGACCGGTGTTGTTTATCGAGAAGCCGTTGTCTCCGTGGTTGCCGTTGCCTTTGCCGCCTGTACCTCCGCTGACTGTTGGATAGTTAGCTGCTCCTTTACTCTTTGGCCAATTGGCTGAAGGGCTAGTGACATTCATATTACCAGTATTGTATCCCATACCAGACGAGCTTGTGCCTAGCATATGACCACCTGTGCTCCCCTTGGCTGAAGATGGCTCTCCTGCTGGTTGGTGATATGAGCTCTTGCCAAGAACATTGCCAGGGGCATTGCTGTAGTCGTTTCCGTCATGGTCACCATTTCCCGCACTACCCAATCCCAATGCACAAGCGTCGCTATTGTCTATACTGATGCTGGTGCTATTGTTGCTGAGATTGGTTGCTTTGCCACTTGTGGCATTGCCTCCGGTTGTGTTGCCATCGCTGTGCCCCCAGTTGTTTCTCCAATTGCTCTTGTTTTGCGTCATGTATGAGTTTACTGCGGCTTCCCATTCACCATAGCTTTTGCCCCGGGCGGCCCATTCAGCAGGATCGTATTTGTACCAATCAGAACTACCTACGATTGCATCGCCCGTTTCTGCGTTTTGCGTAACTTTGTTTACGGCCTTCACCGAGTTGTTATTTTCTACATTACAGCGTTGTGAGTTGTTGAACTCGATTTTGTTGTATGAGTCTGGCCCTGTGTTTTTGATGCTTGCCTGGTTTGCCATTGCCATCCCAGGAAAACCGAATAACACAGCCATTAGTGATGCCGTAGATACTTTTGCTGTGCACGAAAGCGATTGACGTGTCATAAATCCCCCTAACCCATTACTAGTGTTCGTAAATTTATGTAACCATTGGGTGGTACTTCATGTCTGTAAGTTATTTCTCATTTGTTTGTTGTATGAACAATTTTAGCCCTGGGTAGTTCACTCAGGTCTGTGGTGTAGCGCGGGCTACAGAGTTTGCGCTTTGGTTGCCATTGTTTGGCTAGGTCTTGTGTGGCGTAGTGGACGGTGTGTTTGCCATAGCGTTCATTGAGGCTATCTATTGCCTGCATGCGTTTCTGGCTGGTGTCGTGTTCGTGTATATTTGTATTACTAAATATATCTATTTGAAGCTGATCGTCTGGCACAAAGTCCTGCAACCATACGCCAGCTCGGTGATAGGCTACGCCAGTATTGTGTATTTCACCAAACATGGATACGGCATCGTTGATGAGTTGGCCGGTATCGGCTATTGGGGTGCGGTATGACATGTTTTTCGTCCATCGCCGAAAGCCTGGCTTGAAGTGGTTGGTGTCGACAAAGATTCCAATTTGTTTGGCGAGCTGACCACTGCGACGCAGTCTAAAAGCCGCAGTGGTAGCAAACGACGCTAGAGCTGATTCAACGATATGTGAGCTGTTGGTGTCTTCACCGAAGGTTCGGCTACGCAGAATAGTCTTTGGCCTTTGACTACCCAGAGTAATCGGAAAACATGATATTCCATCAAGCTCAGTCACGGTCTGCCGGCCACGGATTCCCGTGAGCTGTTTGGCGAGCTTGGGGTACATTTTACTAAGCTTCAGCGCGTTGTCTATCCCTTCAGCGCGTAACTTTGGTGCTAGTTGTCTGCCAATTCCCCATATGTCTTGCACGGCCACTGACTCTAGATACATGTCTGTGTCGGGGTTATTGATGAGATTCAGTACACCGCCAAGTTCTGGTAGCTTCTTGGCTCGATTGCTAGCTAGCTTGGCAAGGGTTTTACTAGATGCAATACCTATCGATACGGGAACGCCCGTCCACTGCAGGATTGCCGCTCGGACTGAGTGTCCCCATACTGCATAGTCGGCTATCGGTAGTTCGGACAAGTCTAGGAAGGATTCATCAACAGAATAGATTTCGATACGTGGAGTGACGGTTGTTAGTAGCTCGGTAATGCGACGGGATATATTGCCATATAGTTCAAAGTTGGCACTAAATTTGGCAACCTGGTGCTGTTTGAAAAGTTCTTGGTATTTGAAGGCTGGCGCCCCCATGGGTATGCCAAGCTTTTTGGCTTCGTTGGATCTAGAGACGGCACATCCATCGTTACTACTCAAGACTACTACGGGGTGGTCGGTTAGGTCTGGGCGAAAAATGCGTTCACAACTTACAAAGAAGTTGTCGCAGTCGACAAGTGCAAAAATTGGCGCTTTCATTTCCCGCCCCTGTATTGATGGATTACGCTGGTGACGACTCCCCACGCCACGGCACTTTTGGGGATTGAATGACGTGGTGATATGGCAAAAGCATTGTCAAGTATCCAGATGACAATGTCGTTTTTGGCAGCCGTTAAAGAACGATCAACTACGGCTATATCGTTAGCAAAAATACCGATATTTCGCCATTCATCGCCATCAATGCGTAGCAGATAAGTACTAATGCTGTTTTTGATCAGTAGGGTGTTTAGGTCGATACTCTGCAGGCTTGTGTCGGTTGCTGGATTAGGGAAGCCATTGTGTACACTGGTGCCCTTTGGATTTTTGTAATACATAGCTAATTACTCCTATGGAAATAAGGTTAATAAGGATTTTTTTGGAAGCCAGTTGTCTGGCTGGAGTCATCCTACTTTAGCTGTGGGAAGACGAAGTAATTAGTATTGGCCTAGCGAGTAGAAAGAGCTGTATAAGTTCAGTACTCCTACGACTGATATTATTATAGCTCTATACGTTGAGTTGTGCGAGAAACTCTGCCATTTGACGTGGTGTAAGGTCTGCCTTGACGACATAGCCGTCGGCCTGTGCTTCTATTGCTGCCCTGTTTTCTTCGCTAAGTTCTAGGTTGGTTGTAATGATAATTTTGGCTTTTAGGTCTGGCTTGTCGGCACGAATGCGCTTTAGGACTTCGGTACCAATTAGGCTTGGTAGCATAATGTCCAGCAGAACAATATCGTATTCGTCCGACAAGATTTCTTGTAAGGCTTGCTCTCCATCAGTGACGACAGTTGTTTGATAGCCGGCTTTGGTTAGGGCCCTGGCATAGAGTTCGTTTATAAAATGCTCGTCTTCTACACACAATACTCTTTTGGGGGTTGCTGGTAGAGAGGTTTGATCTTCGTTCATTTATCGCCTAAACATTGAGTGGTTCTTTATCCAGCCATGAGCATGGCGGGTGATGCCATCATTATCGCTGTTTTTTAGTTCTTCGGCAAGACTTGCGTATGGCAGTAGGGTGAAACTAAACTGGCTGCCCTCTCCTACTTTGGACTTGACCCAGATGTTGCCACCATGAGCATTGACGATAGCCTTGCTAAGGTATAGACCCAGACCAGTACCTCCAAATTGATTACGAGTACGGTGGTTTCGGTAGAACTTTTCGAAAAGGTTAGGTACAACGTTTTCCGGGATACCCACACCAGAATCTTGTACTGTAGTTTCGACAAAGCCTTCTTGGTTGAGCGTGGAAGTGATGACAATATCTTTGCTGGCCCCGCTGTATTTGATAGCGTTATCTAGCAGATTGTTGACAACTTCGCTGATGCTTACTGGGTCAACAGCGACTGATGGCAGATTTTCAGCAATATTGAAAGTAATTGTTTTGCCGAGTATTTGGGCACGTGCAAGCATGCTAGCAGAACCGTTGGTGAGCGTTGTCTTCCAGTCCCTTTCCGAGAGCTTGAAAGATAGCTGGTTCTCGTCTACACGTACTACGTTCAGTACATTGGCGACGAATGCCGTGAGCTGATCTGTCGCGAGGCGTAATTTATGCAAGTAGCCGGTTAGCTCTGGGGTGAGTTTGCCCTCTAATTCTTCTTCGAATACCTCGACGTAGCCACGCAACATAGTCAGCGGGGTGCGTAGCTCATGGACGGCTAATGCAACAAAGCTTAGTGCTTGGTCGTCTTTGTTATACTCCTCGGAGTTGTCGTACAGAGAGATGATAAACTCATTGCCGTTAGTATTGTCTCGGTTGTAACAAGCTACGATATCACATTGTTTTGTTGGCTGGTCGTCAGCTAGTTTGACTCTGACTCGTTGCCACAGTGCCTGACCAGTTACTTTATTATCCTGACAATCGGTGATCCACTGTTCCAATGTGTTGTCGGTGGAGAACTCTAGGTTGAGTTTGTCGAACAGCTTTGCACCAATCAGACTGCCTTCTGGAAGGTTCAGGTAGGAGTACGTAGACGTACTGACGTTGGTAATATTTTGGTCTTTGTCAAAGGCAAAGATTGGTTGAGGAAACAGCTTTACTATATCGCTTGCCTGTTGGCTGATATTGCCATGGTCTATCTCTGTATTTGTGTGTTGTCCGGACAGTTGATACACACGATTGGCTAGTGACAGAATCAGCGTGCGTCCAAGGCGCAGACTATCAATGTTTGGTGGTGGCAGATTGGTGGTATCGGATGATACATGAACAATCGCCTGCCACAACATCTGCAGTGGACGCAAAATAAAACCGCTGGCTACACGTGTTGTGATTATGAGTGATACTACGATGCAGATTATGGCGACAGCGAACGTGGTTTTCGGGGAGACGCCCTTCGACGAACCATATATCCAGATCAGTATACCCGGTACAAGAGCACAGATATTTGTAAATAATAAATAGATGTAGGCGTTTTGTTCTAGTTTCTCGAAGTCGTCCACCTGTGATGCTCTCTGGTTATGGTTTGTAGGTTACGGCACTAGAACTGCTAACAATCGAAATCCAGGTTTGACCAGGGTTGAGTCCAAGCACTTCCTTGTTGCTGTCCTGGAACTTGAACTGACTAGCTCGGTCTTTTTTGATCCAGGTACCCTTGGTGACATTGCCGTCCTGGAAAACATATGCTTCACCACTGCCTGTTACGCCATATACAGAATATATTCCGGCATAGCTATGACTCATGACTAACGCAATTACTACCTTGGGGTTAATTTGCTTGCGGGTGGCTTCATCCATGTGCGGAGTTCCCGCCATACTACGTGTGTAGCTGTTGTTTTTGGCTACATAGTCAAAATGCGGATTATATAAGAAGCCGGATATTTCAAAATCTATGCTTTTGGCTGTTGGAGTAATGCTCTTCTTTTCTTCTTTTCTGGTAAAGCCAGTGAATTTGCTAGTATTCCATCCTTTACTCTTCTGTAGCTCCAGTAGTCGGCTGCGCCCAGTATATAGATTGTGTGGCGCGTAACGAGTACCAATACGTTCGTAGTAGTTGGGGTTTTGAAATGCCTCTAGGTCTTTGAAGCCTTGGCTGCGTACTTCGGCAAGTGCTTGGCCACTACCACCGGCGTGAGCAATTGGCGCGTCAAAGGGTTTTAAAAAGTCCAAATAATATGGGCGGACTGACCGGACTGGCCCTATTCGTTCTGGTTTGGCTTCTTGAAAAAGTGCCAAAAACCGCGTAATACCACCCTCGGCAATGGCTTCAAAAACAATACCTGCATCGTATAGGCCAGATTGTGGGCGGGCGTCTGGGCTGTTTTCGATCATGACACCAGTGACCGGTAACTTGGCAAGTTCTGGCTTGACTTGTACACCTGTCAGTGGTGACGGTACGGTTGTTGGTTTTGGGGGTTCTTCCTGTTTGACTACTGGCGGTGGCGGAGGCGGAGGAGGAAGTGGCTCAGCCCTCAATACGTAATACCAAAACAACCCACCAATGACCACAAGCAGTCCAGTTATGACACTGACGATTACAATTTTTTTGTTGCGATCAAGCTTGTGGAACTTGTGCCACAGGGCTTGTAGTTTATTCTGCTTAGGGTGTTTGATACCTGGCGGTTCCGGCTGTTTAGAGGAGTTGCCTGGCTCTATATTCGTCTGATCAAATTGCATTGTGCTTACAGAATAATCTGTATCTAGGTCAGCAACCTGTTCGCCGTTTGTGGTGTTTTCGTTTTGTATTGGTGCGTACGCTAATTCTGGGCGTAGCGGATCAAAGTCGTTTTTCATATAAGAATAATTGTAACACAAAAACATAAGCATATTGACAAAACACTACGAATATGATACTGTAAATAGTTGATGAATAGAGAATTTGAATCAAGGCAAAATAATACACTCCGTAATGCAGTGATTGTCGGTGGTCTTTTGACTGCCGCGCTGCATGGATATATAGAGGTAGCGACAGATTCGGGACATGGCCCAAGGGTAGAGGCTTCGGACTTCAATCCTTTCCTAGACGAAACAGTCAAGACGGTGAATGGTGGAACTGTCCCTGTAGGTGAGCCGTATGTAGATACTGTCTCCGGTACTGAACGTATTTCTGGGCCATCTACGGATGAACATCGTCGTGAACTAAATCTTACGGGTGGAGCATATGCACGACATTTTGACGAGGATCCAATGGCAGGAGTGCTTGAGCAGCAATCTATTGATGATTTTGTAGAAACTGTGAATAGCTATAAAGCTGACGGCTGGGACGTTACAATACATGTTCATGGTTTGGCGTCTGCGGAAGATGCTACGCTTGATGGTTTTGCTGGTGTGCAGACACCTAGTGACGACAATCAACGATTAGCAAATACAAGACGCGATGCTTTTGTGGATGCTCTTACAGAGTATGGCATTCAAGAATCCAGTATTGTCTTAGAGAATGGTGTCGAAGGTCAACTAACCGACTCTCAGGTTGAGACACTTCACGCTTACACCCAACAGTTCGGCTACGAATCGGTGGATGTACTTATTCAGGCCTATAACGATGATCCAGAGTCTGTTCCCCCGGTTGTGAATGGTGTACTGAATTCTTGGCTGGATGAGTCTCGTGGTGTTTCGGCGGTAATGATTGCCGAGCGAGCAGTACCTGGCACAAGCCACGACCAGCCAACCGAGAAAGAAGTCTGTATAGTGCCTGTTATGCAGGTCATCAACAAAGATGCTACAAAAGAATCTTGGAAGGTAACCGTTCCTTACGGGGTCGCCTTGGGTCTAGGAGCTATGGGCCTTTCAATTGTTGCGATGACTGCATCTGGTGTCGGGATGATGGCGCGAGATATTCGAAAATATAGGGAAGTCAAAGGTGTTTCTGGTGCAGGTGGTAGTGGTAGTGGTAGTGGTAGTGGTAGTGGTAGTGGTAGCTCACCAGAAGATCAGGCTCCTATAGATGCGTATCCACATGATGAGATGCCGACCAAGCCCGAACCCAAAGACAAGGAGAAGCGAGGGTGTATAGGCAAATACTGGAAAGAGATACTTATTGCTCCAGTTTTGCTTGCTGGCTCGGCTCTAGCAATACATAGCTGCATGGATAACGACCCAGCACCAAAGCGTGAAGTTGAGCAGCCTACGGATCCTTGCGTGGGCCTAGAGCGCCAAGAAAAAGTCGTTAGCGTCAAGACTATCGAAACTCGCAATGGTCGAAATGCTATTGTTACGGTAAAGCCCGCTAACTAAACTAGTATTGAATACCTGATTTATAGATGTGTGATCTGTGTCTGGATTCGCCTAAGTGAGGTCTCTTTGCCGAGTACGTTCATGGTTTCGGCCAGACCAGGGCTTGCCGGTGCTTGAGTCGTTGCAATGCGGACAAGACTAAACAGTACTGCTGGCTTGGTTTCTGTCGATAACAATAAGTCATTTAAGCGGTCTGTAAGGTCTTGGGTTGTGAAGTCGCTCTCAGACAACGATTGTTCTACTGTTTCAAGTAGTTGCCTAACCTCGGTAACCTCAAGTTTTTTAAGTTGTTTATGTCCAGAGATAAGCGTTGGGTTAATAGGTAGATCTGCAAAAAAGAAACTTGTTAGTTCTGGTAGTTCGGAGAAATATTTCAGGCGTTCTTGAACTAGCCCAAGTACTTGTTTCTTGTATTTATCATCGTAGTTGGAGGAAGCTTTTGGCCAGAAGCTGTCGACATTTGCAAGTAGTTCGTCGATTGACTTTTGGCGAATAAAATAACCGTTGACCCAGTTGAGCCGTCGCTCGTCGAAGTGGGCCCCACTTTTTCCAACGCGTTGGAGGCTGAATTTACTGATCAGTTCGTCTGTCGAAAAGACTTCTTGCTCGGTACCGTCATTCCAGCCCAGAGTAGCAATAAAGCTTCGTAGCGCTTCTGGCAGATAACCCTCTTTGATGTAGTCTAGGATATCCTTGGCGCCATCGCGTTTGGATAATTTCTTGTTGCCTTGTTCGTTTAAGATATGTGGCATGGTAGCGAATATTGGGTGTGATATGTCCAGAGCTTCGTAAAGGTTTAGATAGTTTGGCATGCTGGCGATGAATTCTTGACCACGTATAATGTGTGTAATTTGCATCTCGGCATCGTCGACGACGTGCGCGAAGTTATACGTTGGAAATCCGTCGGACTTGATGAGGATGAAATCATCAATTACTTCTGGTCCGGTAGAGAGATCGCCCATAACTTCGTCATGCCACTGATATGGCTTCGGGTCGGATTTGAAACGCAAGGGCTGACTACCATCCCATTGTGGTGGATTGTCTGGTCGGTGATTGCGATACAGAAATGGTTGCTTGGCTTTTTGGGCTTTCTCGCGAAATGCTTGTACTTCCTCTGGGGAATACGGATCTGCGTATGCCCTGCCCTGTTCTATGAGTTTTTGTGCCCATTTTTGGTAAATATCTAGTCGTTCACTTTGGCGATATGGCCCATATTCTCCTGCCTTGTCAGGACCCTCATCGTAATCAAGTCCTAGAGACCGTAGGCTTTTTATCAGATGTTCGGCCGAGCCTGCTACTTCCCTCTTTTGGTCGGTGTCTTCTAATCGCAGAATGAATTTTCCGTTGGCTTGTCTGGCAACTAGCCAAGCAAACAGAGCGGTACGGATTCCTCCTACATGCAGAAACCCAGTTGGGCTTGGTGCAAAACGTGTACGAACTTTATCCATTGCAGACAATTATTGCATAACAGAGGTCAGAATACTAGAGGTCTTCCGGTGTACGCATTGGTGTTTTGGTAAGGACTGATTGGCCTTTTGCTGATGTCGACGGAGCTATCGAGTAGAGAAAATCGTAATCTCGGTCAAAGAATGGCAAGAAGGATTGGCTACTGACCAAGGTTTGCTTATTGATGCCGTCATAGTCCCAGACTGTTAGTTTGCCGTCTATGGTTGTCGTTAGACGATGGCCGTCCATCCATTCGGCTTTTTGGCCTGGAGTAAATTTGAGGCCGGTATCGTATTCGTATTGATCTCCAAACTCGGCGTCATAGATTGCAAATTCTCCATTTCCTTGTGCGCAGATAAAGCGCGTGTTGGCCGATACAGAGATGGTTTCAAGCTGTTTGAGTTTGAAAATCGCAACAGGCGCCGGTAGGCGCAACGAGTCTTTCTCGTGGGCTTCGATAATGTCGTCGTAAATATAGGCACGCTTTTCGGCGGTTGATCCTACGGCTAGATACCACCTATTATCAAACCGTGTTATATCGATAGGATATTTGCCACTAGCAGGTAATTCGCGGAGCCGTATCTGTTCCTTGCCGTGTAACACCACAGCAGCAACCCTGCCCTTTGATGCTTCATTTCCGGTAACGAGGAACAATGTATCATCGCCATAAGATTTAAAAGAAAAGACTTGCTTGGCAACTGTAGAAATTTGCTTAGTTTTTGTGTCTACAAATTGTAGAGTTCCGCCACTCTTATCCAGGACATGAAGCTTGTCAAATTTCTTGTTACGGAGAGCAATCTTATAGATAGGAACCTTTAGGTACTGGTTTAGGTTTATGCTATCAGTTGGTTTGTCGTGGTTGATCATCAAGAATTCATTACCGCCCTTGAAACTATGCTTGATTAATATATGTTTATTGTCAGTTGACCATTCTACTAGTTCTAGTTTGCTGGATCCTGCGGTTAGATTGGTCAAGTTGCTAGGTAGAGTGAATGACCTTACGGGTGGTGTTTTTTGATTACTGAGGTCAAAAACGTCAAATGTTGTGAATTTGTCAGGTTGTTGAACGACTAACCATTTTCTGTCTGGGCTTTGCGTAGCAAAGGAAGGTGTTTTGGTATATTTATGTACATCAGTTGTTTCTAACTTCTCTGGGAAGAGGAAGGCGTAGTTTAACCTTAGTAGTTGACTACCAAGAAGCTTGAATTTGCGTTGCCATGTTCGGTAACCTGATCTTTTGAGTTCGAAATTGTATTCGCCGGCTGGTATGGTTAGACGTAAATCTGTCTTGCCCTCTAGCTTGCCATTAACAAATACTTCCGCCTGCTCCGGGTGGGCATCGACAAAAACCAAGCCATTTTGGATAACCTCGCCAGTTTTTCGACTGATGTCAAAGCCCTTTGCTTCAAAAAACAAGATAGTGCTACCGATAATTAATGCGATAGCCATCAACGCATAGCCGATAAAAAGCCTGATTTTGTGTGCGCGTTTTTTCTTTGGGTCTAGGAAGTCCATAGGTGTATAAATCTAGTATAGCGCATCTGTGTGGTGCCTGTGAATAAGTAATTAACTCTGTTGAATACTATTGCATCATGCTTTAGGTAGGGTTAATATGTTATGCAGAAGCATTTTGAACAAAACTCTGAGGGGAAATACAAATACCGCAATGAGCGCCAAGGCCACTACTATCGAACTAAATGGTAAAACATACGATGCACGTACTGGGAAAATTATTGCCAGTACTGCCCCCCCGAAATCTAGTTCAACTGTACCTACGCGAACAAATACAGAAACAAATCACAAGACAATTGATGGTTTTACGCGTCGTAGGCGCGAGTCTGCGTCCGCAAAAACTACTGCACATTCAGTGCACAAAAAGACAGAGAAATCCAAAACGTTAATGCGTACCGCTGTAAAGAAGCCGATTGTCGATAAGTCACACCAAAAGTCTGATTCTTCATCACAAGTTTCGTATCATAAACCTACGTCACATAAGGTTGTTGACGAAAAGCGTGTCAAACGTGCTTCACGCGTTCAGCAAAGTGCGTTGATAAAGCGTTTCGGTACTCCTCAAAAGGCAATCAAGTCAACACCAGCGATAATTCCGGTGCAGCCAGAACCAGTAGCTCCGCCCATTCCTTCACTAGACATTCATTACAAAAAAGTATCATCACTACACACCAATCAAGTCAAGCCTAATGCTCCTAAGCGTACTTTCCAGAACGCCATAGACAATTGCACCAGCCATACTCAGCCAGCTCACCCCAAAACGACTAGAAAGCAACATATATCCCATAAACTAAGAGTTAGTACGCGCGCAGTGAATGTCACTGCAGCTAGCTTAGCGGTGTTGCTTCTGACTGGTTTTATCGCCTATCAAAATGTTCCTAACCTGAGTATGCGTGTTGCCGCTGCGCGTGCTGGGGTGCATGGTACTATGCCTGGCTATCAACCTGCGGGATTTGGTTTGGCTGGTCCCATCGCTTATCAACCAGGACAAATTACGATCAAGTATGCCTCTAGGTCTGATGATCGTAGTTTCGAGGTTAGTCAACAGTCGACGGACTGGAATAGTGATAGCCTGTTGGAAAATTTTATTGCTACCAATCAAGCCACGTACCAAACTTTTCAAGACAGTGGTAAAACAATTTATATTTATGACAATAACAACGCTACGTGGGTAGATGGTGGTGTTTGGTACCGTATCGAAGGTAAGTCTGCTCTAAACAATGATCAGTTATTGCGCATGGCCGTTAGTATGTAGCGTCCTCTATCGAATATAACAGTATTTTATTACGAAGATTGTTGTCTAGCCGCCGAATATCCTAGACCAGAGGCTAGGTGAATTGCTGGGGAGCGCGGTTGTTGACTGTTTGGCTGTTTCTTGCTTGACAGAGCTGGCAACATTATTTGCTGGGCTTGGGCTAATTTGTTCACCAACCACTACCAATCGGTTTATGGATGTGCCAGGTGGGTCACAAGTTATGAGTGTGACTGTTGATTTGCCTGAGTGATTGCCCAGAACCGATAGGTCAGTCGGCGGTATTATTTTCTTCTCAAAGACTTTGTATACATATCTAGTTCCGTCTTTTTCGAGCATGAAGGTGTCGTCTTTTTCTAGGCGCGACAGCAGAACGAAGGCAAATTTATATTTACCACTATTTAGGATGTTGTTGCTGGAATGTCCGAATATTACGGCATTGCCCTTTTCGCCAGGATTTGGAGTGGTTGCGTAGTGAAGTACTCCTCGCTCCAGAGCTTTTTGTACGGCTGCTTCCTGGACCGATTCTTCGTCGTATACCACAGGAATCTCGACATTGATTTTGGGAATGATGATAATCGGGTCTTTTCCGGCTACGGTTGAGTTCGGGTCGGTTATGATTGATGTTGTGCTAACCACACGACTTGGCGTAATAAATGGTGCAATAATTCGTTCGTTGAAAAACCCAAACAACAATATTGCTACTACGACTACTCCCATACTAAGCCCAAAGATAAGAGATTGTAGATGCGGGTTTTTGGGCTTACTGCGAACTTTGGTTTTGGCTAGTATCTGTTCTTTGATTTCAGAAAGTGTGCGTAGATCGGCTGGTTCGTCGGATTTGGATGGTTTCTTTTTGATTGGTGATGTAACGGCTGGTTTGGCGGATTGTTGAGGTGGATGTACACGAGCTTGTTTTATTGCGTTATCGACCTTGGCATGTTCGGCGTAGAATTCTTGCCAGACTTGATGTTTTTCATTATCAGGCAGGTCCACGTAATATTGATGCCAACTTGCTTGGATATCGGCAAGTGACTTACCGGACTGACTGAGTTCATACATAAATTGTTGGTGCTTTGATCGATGATTGGCCGTGGCTTTTACCTCGGCGATTTCTTCTTTGGCGTTTGGTTCGTCTTGGTATAGTGCGTTTATTTTGTTGCGAATCATCTCAACAGCTGCGTTTTGTTCACCAACAGCTTGACCAGAAAGTGGTTCTATCACCTTCTTGGTGCGCTTTAGATTATGGTGTGAGTAGTCTTCGTCATTCATAAGCAAATGCTCTTGTCATACAGATTAATTATACCTTAAGACGGTACTGTTTTGAGCAACGTAGGTGTCACTATGCAGCCATGACATGCTGGCGCTAGAGGAATTGCGGTTTTTGTAGTACAATATTGCAGTCAAATTACTCTGCAAGGAGTAGACATATCAGATAGAAGCCGGAGTGGCGGAATTGGTATACGCGCACGACTCAAAATCGTGTGGAGCAATCCTTGAGGGTTCGAGTCCCTCCTCCGGCACCAATTCAGAGAAAGAATCCAGATCATCTCCTGAGAAATCTCATTTTTGGTATTTGAGTCTAAAATCAATTCTAAGGTGAGCGTAAATTTCCAGAAGATATAGATGCATAAAGTTCTCAAGGGACTCTTTACTTCTAATTCACATGAGACGCACACTGTACTCTTCTGTGAAGTGGTTGAAATATCTGCTGTCCAACTCGTTAACTCATGGCATTGTAGTGGGCTTGAATTTGGGTATCACTCAAAGCTACTTGGTAGAAAGCTACCATAGACATTCTACCGTTCCAAGAACGGCTTGCGACCGCAGGACCATGACCAATGCTAAGGACGCCTGATGCATTGGACGCTCTTGAACCCGATGGGCTACCTGCCGTCCCGAGCTGGACGCCATTTACGTATAAGGTTACGGTAGATGAGTGTAGTTTCCAGGCTACGTGGTACCAGGTATTTTCCGCACCCCACACAGGTCCCTCGGTTTTGTTGGCCCAGTTTGTGTCGGCCGTATTACAAACCTGGGCGACTAGCCTTCTGCCTGGAATGTCATCCACCATATTGAACCATTCGTTAGCTACACCAGATGAATGTTTAGTCAGGAAATATCTGGCATATTGTCCATTGAAGAAATTAGTAGCAAGGTAGATCCAGGCCTCCACAGTAAAGTTAGTCGAAGACCATACATTATTATCTACTATGCTGTAGCCAACCCCTGGACTACCATTAAACTCGATCGATTTGATGCCAGCTATTGGGCCATTCGTACCGTATGTTACGCCACCAGAACCGACCTTGCTAGCTATAAACCCATTGCCTGTTATATCAGTCAGATTTCCACTAGCTTCTTGCATAGGCCAAAACGCGCTAGGACTATCTTGTAGCACTGCATATTCGTAATCCGTAAGGCCTGGCATACCCGTTATGCCGTAGTATGTCTCTATCCATTTGTATAAATCATACCTATCCTGGGTTGATAGAGGCGAGTCAAAGACGCCTAGGTATGCAAGTCGCATATTGTATTGACCCAAGGTATATAGAGGGCCTGATATGAATCGTTCGGCTCCAATCGTAAATGCGTTGTGCGAAGCTATATCGTTCATCCAATATCCGGTGTCGGGGCTTGAGTCTCCTGATCTTTTTATCAGAGTTTTAGTATTATTCTCCAATCGCATTGACCAACTTGAGCCATTGCTTCCCCATTCAACAACTCTATTATTTGGTGTGCCGAAGCTTGATTCATCAATTTGCCACACACAGTCTTGGCTTGTGCCATGATGACTTTGTATGCCGATTTGATCGACCGTAGTATGTCCAGCCCTGGCAATCAAGTATTGCTGGCTGGCTGATGTTGAGCTTGCGCACCATACAGTCTCAGCGTTGGTGGAGCCAAGAGTTCTAAAAACCGCCACCACACAGCCAGTATTCGAAGTCGATATAGCTGAATTAACGCCCAGCCAATCATCTACACCATCAAAGTTGACCGAAGCTTTACCATTCAGTCCATCAGCATCTAGAACCGGTCTACTCCCAGACGTAGATTGCGTTACTGCAATACCGTTTACTCTATCAGTCCAAGTAGCCACACTAGAACCATCTGCTTGAGGTATATCATCCGCCCACCACACAGCCGCTGCATTAGCAGGCGTAGGAGGAGATGTCGCTGTATTCTGATTTGTAGCCAAAGTTGATCGCCGGCTTATTCTTACTCCCATAACATATGGCTCGCTAAGCTAAATCTCCTGTTAGTACCCACTCATCGGTTGCGCGTTTGCGCAAACTAGCTGTGGAGTATTGTGTATTTAATGCGCCGATGTTGTGGACCGTTACTCCTCCTGCGGCTGTTATTGTAATCGTGCCAGTTCCAACAGCATAAATTTCTATTACTGTGCCTGTAGGAAAAGCAACTGTCGAGTTGGCTGGCACCTGCAGATTATGTGGTGCAGAGGAATTCATCTCGATACACTTACCTGCATCACTTAAAACTAGAGTATAGTCAGTGTCTGTTTGTAGATTGGTGGTAATTGTTATTATTGCGTTGCTAAGATTATCAAGAGCAGTTTGTAGGCCGGTGATATCGTTGATACTAGATGGTGTTGGCCCAGTAGCACCTTGAGGCCCTTGAATGCCCTGAATTCCTTGTATTCCTGTAGCCCCCTGTGCTCCAGTTGCACCGGTAGCACCATCTAAACCACTTACTCCTGTAGCCCCAGTATTACCACTGACTCCAGTTGCACCTTGAGCTCCAGTAGCACCAATAGGACCGGTAGGTCCTATTGGCCCAGTAGCTCCAGCTATTGACATATTGTTGACTATAGCTTCAATAGCTGTAGTCTTTACCTCTCCGGTAGCTTCATGAGATACAGATAAATATTCATTGAGGATATCTCCCCATACTCCATCGTCTTGTCCTTGGATAGGTAGTCTAGGCATAGTTTTATGTCAGCTATTTACTTTAAGGTTATTTTGGTTAAGGTTAGCACAAACAGACTACTGTGTCTATGTGGGATAGTTCGCCGTTACATATTCGTGTATGATTCTTCTATGAAACAAAATCTACCCTCAACACCCAACATCAAACATGTTGAACAAAAAGTATTAACCGGATTGGTTAAGTCCCGCGATAGTGCATATACCAAATTCCCTCTGTTATTCACCCTACTTGGTACTTTCGGTGTAGTAGCAACATTTTATGGTTTTGAGCATATTATCGATGGTATACCTATACTTGCCAATAACCCTATAATTCTTTTGGTTGTCGGCGTTACGACTCTTGCGATTACTGGCACACTGTACAAAAAGCTGGGTTAATTTTATCTTCGAAAAACAAAAGAGCTCCCGTGATTGGGAGCCCTTTTGGGTATTGCCAAGCAATTATTTGTTGATCTTGGTTACGACACCAGCACCAACAGTACGGCCACCTTCACGGATCGCGAAGTTTACGCCTTGCTCCATAGCAATAGGTGCAAGCAACTTAACTTTGAAAGTTATTGTGTCACCAGGCATAACCATTTCTTTGTCAGCTGGTAGCTCAACTTCACCCGTAACATCTGTTGTACGGAAGTAGAATTGTGGCTTGTATCCCTTAAAGAATGGGGTGTGACGACCGCCTTCTTCCTTGGTAAGGATATAGACTTCAGCATCGAACTCTGTGTGAGGGTTGATTGAACCAGGCTTACAAAGAACCTGTCCACGTTCGATTTGATCACGCTCAATACCACGAAGCAAAATCCCTGCATTATCGCCAGCCTGACCTTGGTCAAGGCTCTTTTTGAACATCTCAATGCCTGTAACCACAGACTTCTGGGTGTCCTTAATGCCAACGATTTCAACTTCGTCGTTGACCTTAACTACACCTTGTTCTATACGACCAGTTGCAACAGTGCCACGGCCCTTGATAGAAAAAACGTCTTCGATCGGCATCAAGAATGGCTTGTCCATATCACGAGTAGGTTCTGGAATGTAGTCATCCATAGCCTTAACTAGCTCCATTACAGCATCTTCACTAGCCGTATCACCCTCTAGTGCTTTTGTGGCAGAACCCTTAATGATAGGAGCATCTTCGTCAAAACCGTTCTTTGCCAGCAGTTCACGAATGTCCATTTCCACTAGTTCGACTAGCTCTGGATCAGCCAGATCCATCTTGTTCATGAAAACGATGATCTTAGGAACGCCAACTTGACGTGCAAGCAAAACGTGTTCACGTGTTTGAGGTAATGGACCGTCATTTGCGCCAACAACCAAGATTGCGCCATCGATTTGAGCAGCGCCAGTGATCATGTTCTTGACATAGTCGGCGTGACCAGGCATGTCAACGTGAGCGTAGTGACGCTTTTCTGATTCATATTCTTGGTGAGAAGTGGCGATGGTAATACCGCGCTGCTTTTCTTCTGGTGCATTATCGATCTGATCGTAAGCAATAGGCTTGTTTACGTCAGATGGTAGTTTCTTTGCCAGTACGGCTGTGATAGCCGCAGTAAGAGTTGTCTTGCCGTGGTCAACGTGACCCATTGTTCCCACGTTTACGTGAGGCTTGCTTCTGTCAAAATCTGCCATGTAGATTTTTCTCCTGGTTAATTATTAATATCGCGGTCCATATTGCATACAACAGCAACGCCCTCTCGCGAGTTACCAAATTATAGTACCTGACCCCTATGATTTTGTAAAGTCTTGGTTATAGACTTGTTCACATACTTCTGACTATTTGCCTGATTTGGCTATGATTGCTTCTGCAACATTGTTCGGTACATCTGCGTAGTGATCCAACTCCATGCTAGAGCTAGCACGACCTTGGGTATTGCTACGAAGATTTGTAGTATAACCAAACATTTCACCCAGTGGCACAAAGGCCGTAATCTCTTTTACGCCAGCGCTGAGATCTTCCATGGTCTCGATGCGTCCACGCTTGGAGTTTAAATCACCAATAACATCGCCCATAAATTCTTCTGGAGTCACTACAACTACTTTCATGATTGGCTCCAGGATAACTGGATTTGCTTTCTTGACACCTTCCTGTAGACCCATAGAACCGGCAATCTTGAAGGCCATTTCACTAGAGTCAACATCGTGGTAACTTCCATCATACAATTCCACTTTCAGATCAACGACGGGAAAGCCAGCTAAAACACCATTATTCATAGCTTCCTCGATACCCTGTTGAACTGGCTTAATGTATTCGTTTGGCACCACGCCACCTTTTATGGAATTAATGAACTCGAAGCCAGCACCTTTCTCGTTCTGAGACAACCTAAGCCAAACATGACCGTATTGACCACGACCACCAGATTGACGAACAAACTTTCCTTCGGCCTCAACAGCATCTTTGCGAATTGTTTCGCGATAGGCGACTTGAGGCGCACCAATGTTTGCTTCAACATCAAATTCTCGTTTCATGCGATCGACAAGGATTTCTAGATGTAACTCACCCATACCTCTGATGATCGTCTGTCCGGTTTCCTCGTCTACATTAACACGGAATGTCGGATCTTCTTCGGCCAAACGTTGCAAGGCAAGACTCATCTTTTCTTGGTCTGACTTGGTTTTTGGCTCGATAGCAATGCTAACGGGGGGTTCTGGAAATTCAATACTTTCGAGAACAACTGGATTATTTGGATCTGCCAAAGTATGACCAGTCGTGGTTGCTTTTAGTCCGACAATCGCTGCAATGTCGCCAGCTTCAACTTCGGAAACTTCCTCTCGTTTGTCAGCCTGCATACGAACAATTCGTCCGATACGCTCCTTTTCGCCAGTAGAAGTATTCAATATATATGATCCGGCCGATATCTTACCGGAATAAACGCGGTAATATGCAAGCTTACCAACAAATGGGTCTGAGGTAATCTTGAACGCAAGGCCAGCTAGAGGCTCAGATGAGCTTGGTTTTCGCTCAATCTCGTCCCCAGTTTTTGGATGAGTCCCCCAAACAGAACCAATATCGTTTGGTGATGGTAGTATATCGACAACAAGATCTAGTAGTTTCTCTACAATCACACCACGGCCGTCGCCACCAGTGACTGGGTAGAAGTTGCCAGCTAATGTTGCGGTACGGATGGCCTGCATAATTTCGTCGTTGGACAGACCTTCTTCACCCACTTCAAAGTACTTCTCAAGCATCGCCTCGTCTTCAGCAACAGCATTCTCGACTAAAAGACTACGGTATCTTTTCGCCTTTTCGAGCAAATCTTCTGGCACATCGCCTTCGATGAGTTCATGATCGGAGAATTCTTTATAGGTATAAGCCTTCATGCTTACGAGGTCAACTACACCATTGACGCCTTGTTCAAAGCCAATAGGTAGGTGTATTGGAAAGGCACGCTTACTTAGGCGATTGTGGATAGTGTCAAGGGACTTGTAGAAATCGCCACCAGTTTGGTTAATCTTGTTAATAAAGCAAACTCGTGGAACACCGTACTTGGTAGCCTGGCGCCAGACAGTTTCTGACTGCGATTCTACGCCCATCTTGCCGTCAAATACCACTACGGCACCATCAAGTACGCGCAATGAACGTTCGACTTCTACGGTGAAGTCGATGTGACCCGGTGTATCGATAATGTTAATCTGGTGGTCTTTCCAGTAGCAAGTAACGGCAGCAGAAACAATAGTGATGCCACGTTCACGTTCCTGTGCCATATAGTCAGTAGTTGTCTCACCTTCGTGTACCGCACCGATCTTGTGCTTTAGGCCTGTGCGATACAGAATTCCTTCGGTTGTGGTAGTTTTGCCCGCGTCAATATGGGCAATAATCCCGATATTGCGTAGTTTTTCTATGTTATATTTCTTTACTGCCATATATATCCTTAGCTGATAGCGTTTAAATGCTAGTTAATTTACAAAGTATCTTTGGCGCCATTAGCTATCAGCTAATAGCATGAATGTGCTAGCTTCTTGCGAAGTGGGCAAAGGCACGGTTGGCCTCAGCCATCTTATGCGTATCTTCACGCTTCTTGACTGCCGTACCAGTGTTGTTATAAGCATCAATCAGTTCTAGCTTGATGCGATCTTCCATGCTCATACCTTTTCGACTGCGAGCTGCAGCCACAAACCACATCATGGTCAAATGATTTTGGCGCTGACCTTTGACCTCAAAAGGAATCTGATAGTTTGCACCACCGACACGACGTGAACGCGTCTCCATGACAGGACGGATGTTTTTCATGGCTTGGTCAAAGACATCCAAAGGATTGTCGACCTTTAGTTGCTCTGCGGCTTTTTGCATTCCACCGTAGACCAAACGCTCAGCTAGCTGTTTTTTGCCGTTCAGCATCACACGGTTAATTAAGCGCTGAACCATAACGCTGTTGTAAATTCGGTCAGCTGGAATTGGCCGTACGAGAGACTTGGTAACTTTCCTAGGCATTATTTGCTCTCCTTCTTGGTACCGTACTTGCTACGGCCATTCTTACGGTTTTGCACACCTTGCAAGTCAAGACTTCCACGAACGATATGATAGCGCACACCGGGAAGGTCTTTGACTCGTCCACCCCGAACAAGCACAACAGCGTGTTCTTGAAGATTGTGACCTTCTCCACCGATATATGCCCAGACTTCGTGACCATTGTTTAGACGCACACGTGCAACCTTGCGTAGGGCTGAGTTAGGTTTCTTTGGCGTCTTGGTAGTGACCTTTACACAAACCCCTCGTTTGAATGGAGATGGCTTCTCGTAATTAGTTGTCTTAAGATTGTTGACCACGCGCTGCAGATGCGGCGACTTTGACTTGGTTGTTTTAGCTTTACGCGGTTTGCGCACGAGCTGATTGATTGTTGGCATTAATTCTCCTTAGTTTGTGATCTACTGCTGCAGGTGAATGCCTACACCCGGCTCAGACCACTTAGTTAACTTGTAAACTTTACTACAAAGCTGATGTTTCTGCAACATCTACTGGTTCAACATCTGAGAACCCGTCATTGTCTAGGTCTGGTAAATAGCCCGTTCCTACTGGGATTCGCCGACCCAAAATAACGTTTTCCTTCAGCCCATACAGTTTATCGATCTTACCACTTGTTGCAGCGGCTATGAGTACACGAGTAGTGTCCTGGAACGAGGCTGCGCTCAAGAACGAATCAGTCGACAAGCTGGCCTTGGTAATACCTAGTAATAGCTGAGTAAACTTGGCTGGCTCTTTCCCTGCTTTGGCCAATTCTTGATTGGCTTCTACGACGGCCAGTTTGGATACAACGTCACCTGTTACAAACTCCGTATCCCCAGCTTCTTCGATCTGAACACGACTAAACATCTGGCGAACAATAATCTCTAGGTGCTTATCGGCAATGTTTTGACCTTGCGATGCAAAGATACGCAAAATCTCATTCATGATATACCTCTGAGTTGCCTCTACGCCTTGCAATCTCATTAGTTCGTGTAGATTTATTGAGCCATTGGTTAACCTCTGGCCAGACACAACATTGTCACCATCTTTGACAAGCAGTTGTTTGAATCCGGGTATCTCGTAACGAACAACGCTACCATTACCTGGGGTTATGGCAATGTGCTTCTTGGACACCTCGGCCTTGCCTGGTACAGGTGCGGTTAGTGGATTAGATCCGTCTTCTTCAGCAGCTAGAACGTCACCTATAGCAACATCTGTTCCATTAGCAACTTGGACTTTGCGACTACCGATTTCTAGTTCAACCACATCTTTGGCGGTTGAAGTTACTTGAACGATATACTGATCGCCTTCTTCCCATGCAGTAACTACACCGTCAATCTCGGACAAAAACGCCTGACCTTTTGGTGTGCGTGTTTCAAAGAGCTCTTCGACACGAGGCAAACCTTGGGTTATGTCATCAGCCGCTGCCGTACCACCACCGTGGAAAGTACGCAGCGTAAGCTGAGTGCCGGGTTCACCAATTGACTGAGCAGCAATAACACCAACCGGATGGTGATTTGACACTAGGTCACCAGTAGCAGGGTCGAGCCCGTAAGACTTCATTGGTACACCCTTGACCGATGTTGCCGATAGTGCACTCATAATCTTCACGCCATCGATCTTTTCATCTGCATCAATTTTGTCAGCTATTTCCTGTGTAATTAGATCACCACGCTTCAGTAAGCTGCCAACATTTTCTGCTGCAAAACGCCCAGCCAATCTTGATGCATATGTTACGCCAATCTCTTCAGCATCAACACGATTCAAAGCAAAGCCAGGATCATCAGCTTCTGACTCATCATCTATGGTAAATACATCTTGAGAAACATCTACCAGACGTCTTGTCAAGTAACCCGAGTCGGCGGTCTTTAGAGCTGTATCAATCATACCCTTACGAGCACCACGTGTAGCCGTGAAATACTCCAAAGGAGTCAAACCACCCTTATAGTTTGAGCGAATTGGAAGCTCGATCGCTTTACCAACTGCGTCAGTCACAACACCAAGCATACCGACAGCAGTCTTTACCTGGCCGATGTTACCTCGAGCACCAGAAACAACAGCGATCGACATTGAGCTATCTTCTCCAGCGAATTGCTCTGTCAAGGCTTTTTGTACATTGGCGTCTGTATCCATCCAAGTTTCGACGGTCAACCGATATCTTTCATCCTCAGTAATGAACCCTTGTTCGTATTGGTCACTGATCTCTGAAGCTCGCTCCTCTGCAGCCTTCACGATTTCTTCCAGACTTCCAAGGTCGCTAAAGTCACCCATTCCCAAGCTCAGTCCAGATGCCGTAGCGTATGCAAATCCTAGATCCTTCAAATCATCTGCAATTTGAGCTGTTTTTGCTTGCCCGTACATTTGATGAGCGAGAGCCAAGACACTGTTGAGCTTCTTTTTGGTCATTGCTTCATCTTGGAATGGGAAATCTTCCGGGAATATCTCGTTGAACAATACACGTCCAAGAGTCGTCTGGCGCACTTCACCACGGAATGGCAGACGCACACGACTCTGAAGAGTTATGGTCTTGGCGTCTAAAGCCATAATAGCGCTTGCAATACCTGTAAAAGCTTGGGCTTTCTGCTTCTGGGCACCAAGCTTTTCGTAGGTGAGGTAGTAACAGCCTAGGACAATATCTTGTTCAATGTGCAAAATTGGTGAACCGTCGGCCGGCTTCAGCAAGTTCATGCTACTTGCCATAATGCCCTGGGCTTCCTTTTGGGCCTCATCAGAAAGTGGCAAGTGAACAGCCATCTGGTCACCGTCGAAGTCAGCGTTGAAGCCTTTACACACCAGCGGATGAAGCTGAATTGCCTTACCCTCAATCAAACGTGGCTGAAAAGCCTGGATTGACAGACGGTGAAGTGATGGTGCACGGTTAAGCAAAACATACTTACCCTTAATCACTTGATCTAGCGCGTCCCAAACTTCTGTTTCGCCTGTTTCGATCATACGGGTTGCAGAACGAATGTTATGAGCAAAGTCGTTTTGGATTAGATGACCGATCACAAATGGCTTAAATAGTTCAAGAGCCATCATCTTAGGCAATCCGCACTCAAATATCTTTAGTTCTGGACCAGCCACAATGACTGAACGACCAGAGTAGTCAACACGTTTTCCAAGTAGGTTCTGTCGGAAACGACCCTGCTTACCCTTGAGCATGTCACTCAAAGACTTCAGACGACGACGTTGACCAGTAGCCGCAACTGCGCGTCCACTTCGAGCACTGCTGTTGTCGATCAGTGCATCTACCGCTTCTTGCAACATACGCTGTTCGTTGCGACGGATGACTTCCGGTGCATTCAACTCGATAAGCTTTTTCAAACGATTGTTTCTGTTAATGACACGGCGATAGAGGTCATTCAGGTCACTGGTAGCAAATCTACCACCAGTTAGCTGAACCATAGGTCGAAGATCCGGTGGGATGACCGGCAGGACTGATACACACATACTACTTGGCTTGATGTCTGCTCGCTCCATGCTTTCTAGCAGTCGCAATCGTTTCATTAACTTCTTCTTGCGCTGTCCTTTTGCATCTTCGGCTTCTTCAGTTAACTTGGAGATTAGCTCGTTGAGGTCAACTTGATCCAGTAGATCTTTAATTGCAGAACCACCCATTCCAACAGTAATTAGTTCACGAAGTTCAGCTGGCAACGCACGGAATTCTGTCTCATTAATTAGGTTCAAATGCTCTAGACTGACAACCTGACTTCTGAGTTGTTCGAATTCTTCGGTAATTTCCTCAAGCTCTTTAGTCTGCATCTCAGCCAGTGCTTTGACATTTGCACCTTCGGCCTCGGCTTCTTTTTCGTAACGTGCTTTGATTGCAACCTGTGCCGCTGCATATTCAGCCTCTTTGTCTGCCAAATACTGGTCCCGTTTTTCGACATCAACAGTTTTGATCACATAACTTGCAAAGTACGCAATGCGTTCAAGATTTTTGACTGTCATACCAAGCAAAAGTCCGATAGCAGAAGGAGTTCCACGCAAGAACCAAATATGCGCAACTGGTGTAGCCAACTGGATATGACCCATGCGTTCGCGACGAACAATGCTCTTGGTAACTATTTCACCATTTTTATCTACGGCAGCTTCACGCGAACGAACACCCTTATACTTGGCATCGTGAGGATTAATGTCTTTTACTGGTCCAAAGATTCTCTCACAGAATAAGCCATCACGTTCGGGTTTCTGGGTACGATAATTGATGGTTTCTGGCTTGGTTACTTCTCCATGACTCCAGTCAAGGATATCGTTAGGACTTGCAACCGCCAAACGAACTGCGTCAAAGTCGGCAATATTGGTGCCTGAATTGTAACGTCTCATTATTTTGCCTCCTTTTCAATATCATCTGCAGTAATGGTTGCCACATCTTCATCATCGTCTGAAATTGTCGTAGTTGCAGGGATATCATCATCTATCTCCATAACAATGTACTCATCAGATGGGGGTACATCCTGCGATAAGTCTAGATCCGAAATGCTTGGCTCTGGAACTGCAACCTCAGATTGATGAGCGGCTTCGTCCTTGATATTTTCTGCCAAGATGTTTTCGGCATCTACCACACCATTGTTGTCGCCCACTAGGTCAACCTTTAACCCAAGACCTTGCAGTTCTTTTACAAGCACGTTGAAGCTTTCTGGAACTTTAGGACCAACAATCTCCGTTCCCTTGATGATGGATTCGTAAGCCTTCGAGCGCCCATAAACGTCGTCTGACTTGATGGTAAGCATTTCCTGAAGTGTATTTGATGCGCCGTAAGCTTCCAGCGCCCACACTTCCATTTCTCCAAACCGTTGACCACCGTTCTGCGCCTTTCCACCCAATGGCTGCTGTGTAACCATAGTGTATGGACCTGTTGAACGAGCGTGGATCTTGTCGGCAATCATGTGATTGAGCTTGATCATATACATTGAACCAACAGTTGTACGTTCGGTAAATGCTTCACCAGTACGTCCATCAAATAGTTGTTGTTTGCCATCTTCTGGCAAGCCAGCCTCTCTGAGAAGTTCTTTAATCTTCTCTATAGGCACTCCGTTAAATGATGGACTAGCTACTTTCATGCCCAGCGCACGAGCTGCCATACCTAGGTGAGTTTCAAACAGCTGCCCAATGTTCATACGGCTCGGCACTCCAAGAGGGTTGAGAATAATATCAACCGGTGTCCCGTCTTCAGTAAATGGCATATCTTCAACCGGAAGAATACGAGCAATAACGCCTTTATTACCGTGTCGTCCACCAAGTTTGTCCCCAACTGCAATCTTGCGCATCTGAGCTACAAAAACTTGGATTTGCATAATAACACCGGCTTTTAGCTCATGACCATTGGCGCGCGAAAATACTTTAACGCCAACTACCTTACCGTGCTTACCGTTTGGCATACGCTGTGAGGTATCACGCACTTCTTTAGCCTTTTCACCAAAGATTGCACGTAGCAGGCGCTCTTCTGAGCTTAGCTCCTGCTCACCCTTTGGTGTGATCTTTCCTACAAGAATATCACCAGGGCGCACTTCTGCCCCAATGCGAACAATACCGTCTTCATCTAGATGACGTAGAGCGTCTTCAGAAACATTTGGGATATCGCGAGTTACAATTTCTGGACCTAGTTTGGTTTCACGAACTTCAACCATGAAATCAACGATGTGAACTGATGTCAAAGTGTCATCCTCGACAAGTCGTCGACTAAGAATAATTGCGTCTTCAAAATTGTAACCACGCCATGGCATGAATGCCACGATCAAATCCTTGCCCAGGGCCAGTTCGCCATCTGCAACAGACATTCCTTCGATGATTGGATCGCCTGCTTTAAGTTTATCACCGGTTTTCACTACCACTTTTTGGTTGATGGAACTACCTTCATTGGAACGCACAAAGTGCAGTGGGTTGTATGTAACGTTTCCGTCTTTGTACTTGACTATTACTTCGTCACCCTGGGCCTTGACTACCTCTCCGGCACCGTCTGCTACCACCAATTGACCACTGTTCTGGGCAGTTGTAGTCTCTAGACCGGTACCAACAATCGGCGATTGCGGTTGTACCAAAGGCACTGCCTGTCGTTGCTGATTACTGCCCATCAATGAACGATAAACGTAATTTTTTTCAATGAAAGGAATCAAGCCAGCCGATGAACCAATAATTTGCTTCCTGGCTGCATCCATATGCGTCACATCATTGGCATCAACTTCACTGGACTTCAAGTTTGCACGAGCCGAAACACGCTCATCGACAAAGTAACCATCTTCGTCAATAACTTCACCCTTGCTGGCAATTGTTGCTTGCTCTTCCTCGGACGCATCCAGATATACAACCTCATCCGTCACCTTGGCTTTTACCGGCCATGTTGCTTGGTCTTTGACTGTCGCTAGTTTCTTGGCGTTATCAGCCGTAATTTTACTGCCCGCTTTAACAACTACTTTACCATCAATCTCAAGATTGACTGCAGCGATGTGGCCAGTAGCATCTTTGGCAGGAACAGCATTGACGACTTTCTGGTAAGGAGTCTCGATAAAGCCGTAGTCATTAATGCGCGCATAGCTAGCCAGGTTTAGCACCAGACCAATGTTGGCGCCTTCTGGGGTTTCCACCGCACAGATACGGCCATAGTGGGTAGCGTGAGCATCACGCACTTCAAACCCAGCACGTTCACGACTGAGGCCCCCAGGACCCATTGAACTTAGGCGCCGCTTATGTGCAAGCTCTGACAGCGGATTAATCTGGTCCATAAACTGACTCAGCTGCGAACTAGCAAAAAATTCTCGCACAGCCGCCACAATTGGCCGTGCGTTGATCAATTGAGCAGGTGTTACCGTCTCGATCTCGTTCATACTCATACGATCTTTGGTGTTTCGTTCCATGCGCAACAGACCAATTCGGAACTGACGCTGTACGAGCTCGCCAACTAACTTGACACGGCGGTTTGCTAAGCTATCGATATCATCAGCAGGCTCCTGAGTGTTGTTCAATCGGATGATTTCGGCAATGATGGCTACCAAATCTTCCAGTCTCATGACACGGTTTTCGGTCGTATTCGGCACATCCAAATTGAGTCGCTTGTTGATCTTGTACCGACCAACTCGACTAAAGTCAAAACGTTTGTAGTTATAGAACATGTTTTCTAGTAGACTGCGCGCGTTGTCTACTGTTGCCAGGTCGCCTGGGCGAAGTCGACGATAAACCTCAATCAAGGCGTCGTTAGCACCGCGGGATGGATCTTTGTCCAGAGTTGCCTGCAGATAATTCAACTTACCTTGATCCACATGAGCAAATTGCTCTTTCATTTGTGCTTCAGTCATACGAAGGGCACGAAGTAAAGTTGTTACAGGAATCTTTCGCTTGCGATCGATTTTGACAAACATTGCTCCAGATGAAGCAGTTTCAAACTCCAGCCACGCACCACGACCAGGAATAACCTTGGCACCATAAAGATTTTGTGTACCGTGTGACTCTGCGGTAAAGAATACGCCCGCAGAACGAATAAGCTGCGAAACCACGACACGCTCAGCACCGTTAATCACAAAAGTACCACGTTTGGTCATCCAAGGGTAATCACCAAGGTAAATTTCTTGCTCTTTGACTTCGCCGGTAACTTTGTTAGTTAGTTCAACAGCCGCTTTTAGGGGAGCGTCATAGGATACGTTATTTTCTCTGGCTTCTTGTTCAGAAATCTTAGGATCTTCAAATCTATAATCTTTGAATCGCAAAGATAGCTTTGTGCCAGTATAGTCATCGATCGGACTAATTTCTGCTAGCAGTTCTCCCAGACCTTCATCTACAAACCATTGGAATGATCTGTTTTGATGATCGACAAGATTTGGCATGTCCAAGACATCATCAGCTTTTGTAAAGAATGTTCGCTTCGTAAGTGCGTTCTTTGCACTTGTAGAGCTTTTCGCCATGTAGTACTCCCACTTATGTTGAAATAATTGAAATTAATCAAAAGGTTTCAGTTTTTACCTGAAGCCTTTTGTTTTTGTGAGCTTTTAATAGAAATCCTATGTCTCTATCTGCTCTTTAATGTTTGCGCGCAAAGTTACCTACGTGGGACTTTTGTGAGGCTTTACCTAGCAACGTTCCCGTACGTATACTACTTCTTAGTATAAGAGTCTGAACCAATTATTATGTAAAGTCAAGCATCATTTTAAAATGCCTTTGGTACAACACGACCAGCCGTATGATTACTTGGGGATAGCGGAGATTACTTTGTCAACAAGACCATATTTTCGCGCTTCTTCAGCGGTCATCCACTTATCGCGCTCCATATCTTCATGAATCTTGGATATCTTTTGGCCAGTGTTTTCGGACATAATCTGCTCCAAGAGTTTCTTGACGCGAAGCGATTCTCGTAGGTCGATTTCTTGATCAGTCACCTTGCCTCGTGTTCCAGAGCTAGGTTGATGCACCATTACGGTTGCGTGTGGCAAAATATATCGCTTTCCTTTCTTGCCAGAACTCAACAAAAATGCTGCGGCACTTGCTTGTACACCAATACCAACAGTCTGTACATCTGATTTGACGTACTGCATAGTGTCATAGATTGCCAATGCATCATACACGCTACCGCCCGGACTATTTATATATAAGAATATATCTTTTTTGCTGTCTTCATTGTCAAGGAAAAGTAGCTGGGCAATGATTAGATTAGCCGTATGCGGATTAACATCCTCGCCTAGGAAGATAATTCGGTCACGTAGCAATCTAGAGTAGATGTCATAGGCTCGCTCCATGCGGCCCTCTTGCTCGATAACTGTTGGAACTAGTGGCATATTTTCTCCTTACAGTCACATCATACAAAACTAGCACTCTATGGTCAAGAGTGCTAACAAGTTATGCCCTCTTTCTTATTCTGAAAAGTGCTCAACTTCCAAAGAGGCGAGTTCATCGTAGGCATATGACGGTGGTCGAAGCTGCAAGCAGTTTGCAATAGCAGTGCTCGAAACGCCTGCATCTGTCAATGCCTTTGCGTACCGGAGCACATCCTGAGTACGTATTTCATTCTCTGATGGTCTCAGATAGAAGCCAATACTTTCTTCAGCACTATTATTCATTGAGGTATTCATAGCTAATGTTTTTTCTTCGTGGTAGCGTAGTCGATTAACTTTTTGATCGTCTTTTCGGTTAGCAGACGAGCCGCAATATCACGGCGCGCCTCAGGTTTTTCTAGCTCTGATTGCATCTGTGCATCTTCGTACTGACTTTTCATTATCTGCATTCTGATATCAAGCTCTTCCGCGGTAACCTCAAGGCCTTCCTTCTCCGCTATTTCAGCCAGCACCAGACTAGCTTTGACACGGTCAGTAGCCTGCGGACGTAAAATGTCTTTGCGGTAATCTTCTTCGGACTTTCCTTCCGCTTCTAAGAATTCTTGCGCTGTCTGCCCTCGGTACATAATATTTTGCTGCAAATCTGTCCATAGCCGCGCTACTTGGTCATCGATAAGCACATCTGGAATGGCAAGCTTACTTTTGTCTGAGATTTCTTTTATTAGTTCGAATTCTAGGTCACGTTCCGCTTGGTATTGCTTTTCTTCGGTAAGCTCTTTCTTTATATCCGCCTTTAAATCTGCTAGCGTCTTGAAGGGTCCAGCTTTGGCAGCAAATGCATCATCGACTTTTGGTAGTCGTAACTCTTGCACTTTTGTGACACTAACCGTAAAGGTAACTTTGCGATTTTGCAGCATCTTGACGCCATAATCATTAGGAAAGGTTAGTGTGAAGGTCTTTTCCCCACCTGCTTTCATGCCAATAAGCTCTGGTTCAAAACCCGGAATAAACGTATTGGACCCGATTGTCAGTGGATAATCCTTACCGTCAGCACCCTTGATAGCATCTTTAGTCTTGGCGTCGACGCCCTTGAAGTCAATATAAACCTGGTCACCAGCTTTTGCTGAACGATTCACATCTTTTTTCTCGGCAAGGCGTTGGCGCAGCGAATCAATAACGTCTTTGACATCTTTTTCTGCTACTTTAGCACTTGGCCTAGTTTTATTGATCTTCTTGTAATCTGGTAGCTTTACATCGCTTATAACTTCAACAACAGCTTCAAACTCTAGGGTCGTAAAAGGTACAAACTTCTTGACACTAACCTGTGGTTGATCCACAGGACGTAGTTTGTGGTCATTTGCCGCAGAAACATAAAGCTGTTCAATCGCGTGCTCCAGAAACTCGGCTTGTAGAGCACTTGGTTCTACGTTTTTTTCCAATATCTCTGATGGAACTTTTCCTGTGCGGAAGCCGGCAACCTTTACTTTGCCCTGGAAATGGCGTAAAACTTGTTGCTTGATAGTAGTCAGTTCATTGTCGTCTGCGGATACAGTCAAAACAACTTGTGTAGGTGATGGGTTAGTCTTTTTTACTTGCATAGAAACTTAGTCTAACAGATACGAACAATTATTTCCACAGCTACACAGACAAATACATAAATCCGGTCACAGCCGCAATCAGCCAAAGTCCTTCGACGTAATATCCCCATGGCTTCTCGGACCACTGAATCCAAGCTAAAAATCTTCCGACCGGATCAAGCTTGCGTGGTTTACCCTGAAGTTCCCACACCCAGTATGGAAACCACAGCAGATCAGGTGCAGCACCAAGAACACCGCACGCAACTAGTAGTGGCCAATTGTATGGCTGCAAGATAGATATTGCAAGCAAGAAACTCGCCGACAAGGAAGCGTCTATGAGCAACTCAATCTTGAACCTTGCACTGCTTTTACTAACATTTTGATCCCCAGCATGTGGAATAATATCTAGTACTAAATGCGACAACAATGCCGCCGGTAAGGCAATCCATGGATTACTTATCAGAGCACCTACGGCTGCACCGGTAATCGTATGGTTAATCGCTCTCATCTACTTCGCCGTTCTGGCGGTAATCCTTGATTATGCTAACAGTGCGTTCAACACCGTGACGTTCATCAGAGCCAGAAATAAGATTCTTGAGAACAAACCTGCCATCGGCCAGTTCTTTTTCTCCAATAAATATTGCGTAGTGAATTCCTTTTTTGACCGCAGTCTTGATCTGTTTGTCTGGCTTTCTGCCAGTAGCGTCGACTGCCAATCGTGCGCCAAGCTTGCGAAACTCTCGAAAGATTGGCTGTGCACGTTCATAAACATCACCTATCAAAATGACGTATGCATCGGTTTCTGTACGAAGCTCTGGCAAAAGGTTGTGCGATTCCAGGAAATTTTGGAGAGTAACATCTCCCATCCCAAAACCTACCGTAGGCACCGGCTCGACGCCAAATAATCCTACGAGACCGTCGTATCGTCCGCCACCAAACATCGCACGATTGTTTTCCGGGTGCGTATCAAAGACTTCGAAAACTATATCTGAGTAGTATTCAAAACCTCGCATCAAAGTTGGATCAAACTCAAAGTTGGTAACACCAGATTTTATCAATAGATCCATCAGTACTTGCAACTCAAGTACCGAAGGGTGTACACGTAGCTCTCCGGGCAGATCATTAATCGTTTTGAGATTTAAGAAATTCAGTAACAGCTCTGTTTCACCGTTTTCTCTCTGGTTTGGTTGAAATAAGGCATCCAGCGTCGCTACGAACTCGGCGTATTCCATCTTGTGCATACGATCGATCAACTGAGCCATAGCATGTGATTGAGTATTGCTAAGTTTGAGATAGTCTGCAAAAAGAGTATCCATGAGCTGACGACTATTTATCTTGATGGTGTACATGTCCCGTTTGGCTTTGAATTCCCGCATGATACTATCTGCAACTAAAATCGCTTCATGGTCAGCCTCTATTCCATTGATTCCAAAGATATCGACATTTAGCTGCCAAAATTCGCGAAGTCTACCTCTTTGGGGCCTTTCGTAACGCCATATATTCGGAATAGAATACCACCTAATCGGATATGCAAGCTCTTGACGTCTACCAGCGACCATACGGCTAACGCTTGGTGTCATCTCTGTTCTGATAGTAACACTTCTATCGCCTCTGTCGTTAAAAGTGTAGGTTTGCTCATTCACAATTTCAGCGCTTGTTTTGCTTGCAAACAGCTCTGTTGGCTCAAGGATTGGCGCATCGTACTCCTCGTATCCAAATTTCTCAACTACCTTGCGCATAGTTGCAAACATATATTTCTGCAGGCGTTTGTCCTCGGGATAAAAATCCCGTGATCCTTTGTATGGTTGTGTGGATAGTGTCATGTTTTGATTACCTTAACCGTCATTGTACTTTATCCGAGCCGAAATTTAAAAACTCCGTACCCGGAGCATTCAATGAAGTATATTATACCACATTGTCTTGTATTTCGTAAAATACACCTTATGCTCCGAGTATATCTGCCAGCAGTACTCTAAGTTCGGTTCCTCCTTATCAGCTCGTTTATGACCGAAAGCCCTGAGTAACCGTCTCGTATCGGAGCTAACAGTGTGGTAAAGATATTATCTGCTGCTTCATTGACCGTATCCTCGCTTCTTACCATAGCTCGAACAAGCTCCGCGGCTTCTTCACCAATTGCTTTTGCTAGTCTATTTTCGTCTGATAGCAGTAGCATGGAGTTTTTTCGCGAAGTGTCAGGAACCGCACCTTCATCTAGTTGTCGTTTTCTTTGAAGCAAAGTGTCCATCGCTACCAAAAATTGCCAAAATTCGCAAACGTTTTCTTCGATAGTCGTAGGTTCCTGTTGGTACACCATACCTACCTGTAGATCATCGATGAGGACATCACGCACAACAATTTCATTTGCCAATGCGGTTTCACCACTCTTTACGATATCTACAATAGCGTTGTAGTTTCCATTGCTCAGTTTACCTTCTACTTTACCCCCAAATTCTTGGATACTCGCTATAGCGTAACCCCGTTCTTTGAGCAACTTTCGAGATAGCGCCGGAAAAGATGTAGCTACTCGCAATGGAGATTCTACAGACTCTCCATCTAGGGTCCCTAAAACTAGGCGACAGTCCATAGGCTGCACGGCAAGGAAGCCTAAGGATCTACAAAGTCCACGACTTAGATTTTCGTAATATACATCTTCGCCGCAAAAACCAAGGTCTACCTCACTACGAATTACCTCGCCTAGAATATCTTTACCTCTGGAAAGGATATAGCTTTTATTGTCACTAGCCGAGGTGAAGACACTCCTTTGGCTCAAAAACTGGATATTCCCAGCCGGATTGTTCTATCCATGTCTGGACAGAAGCACTCTCATCACCACTTGGTAGAGCGATCCTCTGAGCATTGTTAAATAATGTTTCTGGATTTGCTTGTATTGATTTATTCATTTCTAAATTCTCTCTTTAAAGTTTATGCAAAATTAAAAACGCCGAGAAAGCTCGGCGTTTTCTGCAATCAATAGCAAACTAACCGAGCTGTCCCGGCAAAATATGAGTCAAAGTCTTTGTAAACTTTATGTTGATCATAAATATTATTGTACTACATTTGTAAATTTGTGTCAACTGGTGCGGATGAAAGGACTTGAACCTTCACGCCTTGCGGCACATGCTCCTAAGGCATGCGTGTCTACCAATTCCACCACATCCGCGTAATATTTTTTGAACTTTGATTTGTAAAGGATAGTTTTGTGTCTTTCCGGACAGCTACACGCAACGTGTCTACTCAAAACTTACGTTTCACGCAGTCACCACATCCGCGTAATATTTTTTGAACTTTGATTTGTAAAGGATAGTTTTGTGTCTTTCCGGACAGCTACACGGTTGATAATCAGAAACGTACTAAACCATTCTACAGATAAGTGCTCATATTTTCCAGTATTTGTTCAAAAGCCGCTGCCCTATCCGCTTTGCCGGTGATCGAACGGCCTATAGCAAGATAGTCAGCACCTTCTGCGAGTGCACCTGCTGGGGTGGCAACACATGGGTGGTCATCTGACGGTTCGCCATGCATGCGAATTCCTGATGCGACGATGATAAAACCACCGTAGGATTGAACTTTAGAAATATCTTGCACATTGCACATTACTTCGGAAATCTGCTGATGGGGTCTCAGTCGTGAGTTTGCTTCTTGAATATTACTTAACGAATGATGCAAAAGAAGTGGATCTGAACTAGGCAACGACACAAACAGACCATTCTTCACGGTCGTAGCCCTAGCAGCACTAACAAGAGCATCTGGTCCAACTCCAGGGCCTATGCTTACATGCTTGAATCCCCTACTAAATGCTTGTGGAACTAGAGTCTTCATTTGATCAGCATCTTCGTTATACTTTGCATCTAAATCTACATTCACGCCACGTGACGACAGAAACTGCACGAGACTCCATGGCCTGTCTTGCAGAAGCAAACCCTGTCCAAGCTTAAACGCCCTTGCCCTTGGCCCAAGATCTTGTGCTAAATGATGCATTTGCAAAAAATCGTCGTTTGCATCTACGGTGACGATTATTCTCTCTTCTGGTGATATATACCTTTTACTCATACCGGAAAGTATGAAGTACTATACAATATTCTATCCATCAACACTAGTGTTGATATGATGATAAACACAGAGAGTTGCTCTGCCATACGTCTTGTGTCGCAACAGCTCCATGTCTGGAATTTGCGGAACCGGTTCGTACTTCGGCCACGAAACCACCATAGTACCAGTGTCGTTAACATGTCGGGAAATTCTATGAAGTAATAGCTCCAATACTGCGTCGTATGGAGGGTCACATACAACAATATCGAAAGCATCGCCGAGATGGTTGTTTGACCAACCCTTTATGTTAGCTCTAACTACCGAAGCGCTCTCTTCCAGGCCGAGTGACTGGATGTTCTTCTTTATCGTCATAAAGGCATCTTTGTCTAGTTCTACCAACGTAGCGTGCTGTGCACCACGACTAATAGCCTCGAAACCAATCGCACCACTACCTGCAAAAGCATCAAGCACCGTTAGACCGTCGATGTCACCCAACATGTTGAATATAGCGCCACGAATCTTGTCGCTCATCGGATGCGTATTGTATGTTCTAGGACTTTGGAATGTTCTTCCGCCGTACTTTCCGGCTATAATTCTCATAATCTTTACTGATCAATCCTGACTCAAGCAATGCACTAAACCATGCGAGAGTTACATTGTTAATAATTAGTGGACCAAGCTTATGTCGTACTTCATACGCCAGTTTTGGTGTCCAGCCTTTTTGCTGATATCTTGTGTACATATCTAATACCGCTATTTCCCGTGCTGTTCGCCGAAATAATTCAGCAAGACCTAGCTGCTCGATGGAACGCAAATCAGCTATGGTTGGTACAGTATCTGCAAACGATAGTGGAGCAATAATCGAAGCCACTCCTATTTCGAACAATCCATGGGTAGTCATGAGGCCCTTGGGTCCCCACATTTTCCAGTTGTTCTTGACCTGTTCACGCTTAGTTTCACCCGGCATGACAATCTTTCCTTTTATCGTCGTCCTTGTTTCTATGCCTTCACCTCCTCGCAGTTCGGCCAGCTTTTCTTCATAAGGAAAATGATGCGCGGGCGTTAGTCCGTCAACTATTGCATGAGCAAGCCAGGATGCCTCAAAAGCCACACGTTCCCTATTACTTGCTCGGAGTTCCTTCACTAGCTGCTGGTAATGGTCTTGGATTATCTCGACAATCTGTGTGTCAGAATCATCAAAAGGATTGTAGTAATGCCACAATTCATCTTTGGCGGGGCTTTTACGTTTGATGGCATCGGGGCCGTTCTTGCCCTCGAAATACAATATCTCGCGGCTTGTCGGGAAATCTACCTTATTACCTACAAGCTTTACTAAATGCCTGCGTGCTATGCGGTCAATTTTTTGGTGCGCGCCCATAACTCTACCGGAATATTTTGTTAGTGTTGAACCTGAATACATAATGTAAATTTAGTTTAAATTTGTGACAGCGCGAATGCTTTGTACCCTCTCGTGCAGTTGACTATATTCTAACAGGTTTTCACCCCGATCAATAAACTCTTGCGCAGCCTGACGTGCCTGAGAAATCAATTTTGTGTCAGTGAGCTTTGCAATACGCAAATCAAGCTGACCATGTTGTATTGTGCCATATATTGCTCCGGGACCTCTTATTTCCAGATCCATCTCTGCAAGCTTAAAGCCATTGTCAGTTTGTTCTAATGCACGCAATCGACGACTCGGCTCTGAGCTATCCCCCATCATTAAATAACAATAACCTTGATGCTCGCTACGCCCTACTCTGCCCCGCAACTGATGTATTTGCGCCAAGCCAAACCGCTCAGCGTTCTCTATGAGCATTATTGTTGCGTTTGGAATATCTACGCCTACCTCTATAACGGTAGTGGAAACAAGGATATCCAGTTGTCGTTTTGCAAACATTTGCATCACTCTGTCTTTGTCTGCTGGCTTCATCTTGCCGTGCAACAATCCAATCTTCCTATTCTTGAAGAAACCTTGTCGTAGCTCCGTATACACTTCTTCAGCAGATTTAGCAGGCAGAGAGTCAGACTCTCGGATCAGTGGCGTCACCACAAACATCTGCATGCCCTCATCCAACTCTGTATCTATCTTTTCATAAAGCTGTTTGCGCGAATTTGGTGACTGTATGCTTGTGATTATTGGCTTTCTTCCCCCGGGCTTTGTATCAATTATTGAGATATCCATCTCGCCGTACAAGGTCAGTGCCAGACTGCGCGGTATTGGCGTTGCTGTCATATTCAGTACATGTGGCATATGTCCTGCTTTGCTCTGTAATGCCTTGCGTTGTTCTACGCCAAATCTATGCTGTTCATCAACTACAACCAAACCGAGACGGTGCATATCGACTTTTTCCTGAATAAGTGCATGAGTACCGATGATTAATTTTGTTCGACCCGAAGCAATTGCTTCGTGGGTCAGTCGCTTTTGTGTGGGTTTTTGTCCCCCAACCAACAAACCTACAACTTCGGACAAGCCAAGTGGTTCGAGTAGTTTATGTATTGTTTCGGCATGCTGCTTAGCCAATATCTCAGTAGGTGCCATGAAAGCAACCTGGAAGCCTGCTTTGATTGCCATAACTGCCGCCATAGCCGCTACGACAGTTTTGCCAGAGCCTACATCACCTTCTAGCAACCTGTTCATTGGTTGCGACTTTTGCATGTCCAAATATATTTGCCATATAGCTCGCTTTTGTGCATCGGTCAACGTAAAAGGCAAATGTTTCACAAAATCTTTGGCTAGCTTCTCATCGAATGCAATCTCCACGGAGACTTCCTGTAAAAGTTCGTATTTATTTAGCAAGGCTGCCAACGTTAGCTGAAACACTTCCTCGAAGCCAAGACGTTCTTTGGCCTTCTCCAACTTCTCACTGCTGTGGGGAAAATGTATAGTTTCTACAGCATTGGCACGTGACATTAAATGCTGCTCAGTCACCAGCCAGTCTGGAAGTGTTTCGGCAAGTACACGAACTTCATTTATACAAGAACGCAGGATTTTGCGAAGCTGTTGAGATTTCAAACCTTTGGTTTCACGGTATATCGGCACGATACGAGCGGTGCTAAGTGGAAATTCACTTACTAACTCTGTCGACGGGTTTTGGATTGTCAAGTGTTGACGACGCAATCCAAAATCTCCGGAAATATAATATTCGACATCATTCTTCAAAGCATTGGCTTTATAAGGTTGATTGAACCAGATAAGACGTACGCTACCCGTATCATCACTAGCTACTGCTTCAGTAATATGCATCCCCCGTCGCACATAGCGGCCTTTGACTTGCATAATCTTAGCTTGAATCGTCACCATGCCCGGTTTGATATCATCAATGGCAACTATTTGCGAATAATCTTCATACCTACGAGGAAAATACTCCAAAAGGTCAGAGACGCTATGAACACCCAATCTAGCAAGCTTCTCAAGCGTCCCACTCCCAACCCCGTTTACTTCACTAAGGCTAATATCATATTTCATTTATGACATATTATATAGAACAAATAATCAAACCTGCCATCCCTAATGCGTTGAATTAATCCCCAGATTTCTGTTATGCTTAGTGTAAATAACATAAAAGGTGAGGACGAATGGCTAGATTACCAACTCCAGGAGGCGACAATGGATCATGGGGAGAAATTCTAAACGAGTATTTAAATGTTACCTTAGATGATAACGGTAATCTACGATCCAGCGCTATTACAGAATCCAAAATTCCGGATACAATAGCGAGAACATCGGATGTTAGTGATTTAGTTGATGATCACAACACGGATTCTTCTGCACACAGTGATATTCGTGGACAAATTGCAGCGATCAACTCGACCCCGAAGAAAACATGGCCTGTTGGCATGTATCTTTCCGGAGCAACAGTAGAAGATATGGTAACTGCTTTAGGATGGGCGCCTATACAACCGGGTATTGTATGGGATGGTCAACTTAAGCATGTTGTGAAAACCAGCCCAACGACAGGAACAATTTCTGTTCTGACACCAAGCGAAGGTGACATAGCAATTGTTAGTGCTATTTTCGATGTTACAACATCACAACAAAGTCCGGGAGGTATTGCAACATTTGATAGTAATGCCCAGATTGCTGTACCGACCTCAGACCTAGGAGAAAAATGGCAAGTATGGCCGACCGACAAAGTATTTGTAAACGCGACAAACTTCACGGGTAATTTAAACTCGTTGAGCGATGCTAGTAGCTTAACCGATGCTCTCAACGCAATTGATGCACTCAATACATCCTCTACTTTGGATATGCCAGGAAACTTTTTCGACGTTAAAGCATATGGTGCAACAGGGGATGGGTCAACCGATGACACAGATGCTTTCGAAGACGCTTGTGCAGCTGCGCAGGCAGCAGGTGGCGGTGAGGTATTCGTTCCTTCTGGAACCTTTCTGATCCGCAGGTCCATCAAACTACCATCTAACACTATTCTTCGTGGCCAAGGAGAATCAACAATAATCAAACGACATGGTAATGCCTTTAAGTCTGCAGTGACTTCCGACGTGCCTTCTGCTGGCTCTACTAGCGTTACTGTTGCAGATACGAGCGGATTCAGTACAGGTGACCAAATCTTGCTATCTGATAATGGTAACTGGGAGTGGAATGCTACAAGAACAGTGATCACAAATATATCAGGAAATACGATTACGTTTGACAAGCCTACGGAATCTAACTATATCGCCTCCAACGAGGGCTACGTGTATCGAGTATTTCCGATGATAACAAATGCTGATAGAGATTATTCTGGAGGTATGAATGATTATCATGAAAGTATCATTGTTCGAGATCTCTTGATTGACCAAGAACGAGATGACAACATGGATCCAGTACACTCTCCTTTATTTACCGGCGGTCCCTGGGTTGCAGATTTTACTGTAGCAGCCATACACTGGGAAGCTGTTTACCGTGCCGTCGTTGATAACGTTAGAATAATAAACGCAGTAGCAGACTCATATTCTGACCAAGCACGAATAGATGGTAATCTGGAAACCAACAATGTCATTCGTAATTGTCATATTTCCAACAGTGGTAGACATGGCATTCACTTTGGTTCCTCCGAGCGTGGAGCGGTATCTTTACAAAACCACGTAGAAGGTGCCAGGGGATATGGCCTATTTCTTTGTGCGGAAGCAAGGCATTCGATAATCATGGGTAACACCTTTTCCAATTGTGAATCAGGTATATCCGGTGCTGATGCGCGTCAGCCAGATGGAAGCAATGTCACACCATCTACACCTTACGACGACATTGGAGGTGATATTGGTTCAATTATTATCGGCAATACATTTATTGGTGGCCCATCAAATAACCCCGGTTCCCCACCGAACGACAGTAGTTTCGCTATCAGCGCTGGTCCTAAATCAGTCATATCCAATAATATGATCATGCACTACAATGGTGGGATTGAGCTTGTCCAATGGGCGGTTGACTGTATAGTGCAAGGTAATTACATCAATCTACCATCCAATGTATCAACAAGGAGCGGAATATCCGTAAAGGCTAATGCCAATCACGCAAATATCAATGATAATACAATAATTGGGACGAAGGATTCGGAAATCGGTATTAATATTGATGAATCCGATGATGTTAGCGTCCGAGGAACAGATATGCGGAGCTTGGCAACTGCCATATCTATAACTGGCACATGTGAGCGATTGAATATCGAAGATTGCAAAATCTCGGACGTCTCTGATGTATGGGGGCCTATTCGTATTTATGGCACAACCACTGATTCCCGTATCAATATCCGTAATATTGATACAGCTGGCGTAAATGGTATTGTCAGTTTCAATGAAGGCTCAGGCGCTACCGCACAAACCAGACTCCTCATCAACAACATCGGGGACAACGGAACTGATAATCCTGCCACTACAGGCGAATGGTATCTTGACCCATCTAACCTATTACACCAAAAATGGGATGGGGTGATGTCAGTATGGGGCGACGCAGGCACTAAACGAGCCTGCATATACAAGCAAGCAATCGGCTGGGTTTCTCTGAATTAGAACAGCTTGGTTTAGTCCAAGTATCAGAACTTAGCTGATTGATTAAATAATCACAGTGGTTGATTATTTGGCTCTTTTTACCAAGAAGAAGATACTTGGCCCAAAATACGTCCAGGCTAACGTTGGCTGCAAAATCCGTTCGGCGACTAACATCAGTCCCTTCGGCGCGATTTTCTTCAATCCTGGACTTCGTAGATTACTGACAGAAAGAACTTTTTCAACCTTTAGACCAGCATGTGCCAACTGTTTTTCTACGGTCTTGGGATTGTGATTTACGAAAGCAATCTCATCTTTACCACGGTTTTTTGCAGAACGAATGTCAACTGGCTCTATTGGAAGTTTCTTGCCTTTGATCAAGTGTTTAATCCGATTGCGACCATGTGCGTAGTTGGCAATTTCCAGGATGATCATCCCATCGTCTGCAAGCACACGCGCCAGCTCCTTAAATTCTTTGGTTGGATCCGGCAAATGATGCATAACACGAATTACCGTAATTAGATCTAACGATTTGTCCTTGAATTTCAGATCATCTGCTTGGGTTAATAGACGTTTCACATCTGGATAATCTTTCAGATAGGTCTTAGCAATGTCCAGCTGCTGTTTCGATGGCTCCGCCAAAGTAACCTTGTCTGCATATTTACGAAGCATAATGCACAAACGTCCATAACCACCGCCAATATCAGCAGCATTCTTAAAGGTCTTTGCACCCAGAAATCGTTTGATGGCAATTTCTTCGGAGGCATGTTCGTAATCTCGTCCATCCCAGTATTCTAGATAGTTGTGGTTGGGGTCGTTATATTGATCGGCCCTCTTTTTTACGGGAGTTGCCGTCTGGGCTTTTGAAGAAACATTCTTTGATTTGCGCTTGATAGTTGATTTTGACATATATACAATTGTATCTCTTAATTACGTTTTAATAAAGCCGTGGTGTTTTTGCCACGTCGAATAATAGCGTACTCATCCGAAAGGTCAAACATTTCACCGTCTTCAAGGTGTAGTTGTTGGTTATTTATGTAAACTGCACCTGTCTGCACAAATCTCCTAGCCTCGGATTTCGAAGACGCTAAACCAACATCTACCAATGCCGCCACGACATCTGTTTCAGCTATACTGCCTGAAACATTTGCTACAGCAAACTCACTAGCTAAAGCTTCAAACTCAGAACGAGTCAGAGAGATTTTCGTTCCTCCGAACAAAACCTCGGCCAGCCTAACCTGTTCGTCGGCAGCTTCTTGACCATGAACCAATTTCGTTACTTCGTAAGCAAGTATCCTTTGAGCCAATCTACTGCCCTTGTCCACATCAAAACGACTAGCAATGTCTTCTATCTCATCTCTTGGCAATAAGGTGAATACTTTTAGATAATCAATGACGCCTTTATCATCAAGGTTTAGCCAAAACTGATAAAATTTGAAAATGCTCGTTTTATTCCTATCAAGCCAGATAGCGCCACCTTCAGTTTTGCCAAACTTTATACCGGTGGATTTATTAATAACCAATGGTGTGGTCCAAACATGCACTTCACCACCATCAATACGCCGTATTAAATCTACTCCGGCTATACTGTTACCCCATTGGTCAGCACCGCTAACCTGTAGTGTAACCCCCTTAGTGCGGTAAAGATGCAAAAAGTCATAGCCTTGAATTAATGAATAGCTAAACTCAGCATAAGATATGCCGGCGCCATCTTCACTCAACCTTGATTGAACGAAATCCCTTCCGAGCATCTGACGCATTGGTACGTGCTTGCCAACATCACGTAAAAACTCAAGATAATTGATGTTCTTGAACCAATCGTAGTTATCCACAATCTCTACATCTTGGCCAGCAAAAATTGTTCTATACTGTTCGGCAATAGCTTTCTTGTTCCTAGCAATTTCTTCTAATGTGTTAAGGTCGCGTTCTTGTTTCTTGCCGTCCGGGTCACCAATCATGCCCGTTGCACCACCAACCAATAGTATAGCTTTGTGGCCCCTATCGATAAAATGCCGTACCATAAGAGCGGCCGCCAAGTTACCTATCTGCATAGAATCAGCACTCGGGTCTACACCAAAGTAGAATGTTATGCGGTTTTTATCTATATCTGTCAAATCTTTGTAGGTAGTCTGGTTTACAAACCCACGCCAAGTGAGTTCCTCAGATAATGTCATAGTCATAAATTATAGTATAGCCTATCTGTTATCGGTATAAAAATCTTGATTGTTTATGTTTATAGTTTGTTATAATAAGATAAGTGCAATCAACACTACAACTACAATGGAGTTATACATAATTCATGAGCAACAATAGTTCAACTGGCCGCAACATGGGCGGGCGGAATCGTAAAGGACGCAATACTTACACAACTCGCTCCGGTCAAACCATCAAGGTGAATCGTAGTCTAACCGACAAGATCCGTGCTCGAAAAGATGCATACGCACGTTCAAGGGCGGAACGATTAGCTGGCATGCCCAAATCTCGCTTTAAGCGCTTTTTCTACCGCCTGCATCCAAAGCGACTGTATAAATATTGGTTTAGCCGTGAAGGCTTTATTATGGGCCTCAAGATTACTGGAATAGGCCTCATTGTTGGCTTTTTGATGCTTGTAGGACTCTTTGCATACTTCCGAAAAGACCTTCCAAACCTACGTGATATCTCGGGCAAGAATATTGGCGGAAGCATCAGATATTATGATCGTACTGGCAAAACATTGCTTTGGGAAGACTTCGATGCTGTAAAGCGAATTCCCGTAAAAGACGACCAAATATCTGACTACATCAAAAAAGCGACAATTGCTATTGAAGACAAAGACTTCTTTCATCACGGTGGGTTTGATACACGTGGAATCATGCGTGCAGCCGTCAATAACGTCACCGGCGGAACCACTCAAGGTGCATCGACTATTACCCAACAATTAGTCCGCCTAACACAGAAAGAAGTCGGCAACGAACAAACATACAAACGAAAGGTCAAGGAGCTCATTCTCTCTGTAGAGCTGGAGCGGAACTATTCCAAAGATGAAATTCTCACTGGGTATCTGAACACTGCTCCTTATGGAAATGTCCAGTACGGCGTTGAGTCAGCTACCAGAGACTATTTCCAAAAATCAGCCAAAGATTTGACACTTGATGAAGCGGCATTTTTGGCTGCTATCCCTCAATCACCTTCCTACTACTCGCCATATGGTCCAAGCTACAATCCTGAAGCTTTAGTAGGTCGCCAACATTATGTCCTTGATCTTATGGAACAACAAGGCATGATTAGCTCAGCCGACCGCGATAAAGCCAAGAAAGTCAACACTCTAAAGAAAGTCAAGAAACCAAAACCCAAGTTTGCTGGTATTAAAGCTCCTTGGTTTGTAATGACGGCCAAAGAGTATCTAGAAAAAGAGTTTACTGCAGACACCGTTCAGCGTGGTGGATGGAAAGTCACAACTACAGTAGACCTTAAACTGCAGGAAATTGCAGAACGTAAAGTTAACGAAGGTATTGGTCAGATTGTTGCGCAAGGCGGAGATACTGCAGCCTTTGTAGCAGAAGATGTCGAAACCGGGCAAGTCGTTGCACTGGTCGGAGGTTCTGACTTTACGAATGCTGAATATGGGCAAAACAACTACGCGCGTTATCGCCTACCTCCTGGGTCTAGCTTCAAACCATATGATTATTTAGCCTTGATTGAGAAGACCGATAACTTCGGTGCAGGTTCAGTATTGTATGATACTCAAGCTCCATTACCTGGCTATCCCTGTACAAACAAGACCATGCCTCCGCCTCGCGGTCAAGGAAATTGTCTGTGGGACTACGACTTCCGATTCCCAGGGCCAGTAACCTTGCGTTATGCACTTGGTGGATCGCGAAACGTTCCGGCCGTAAAAGCAATGCTCACGGTAGGAGTTGATGAAACCATCAAAGTCGCCAATAGCCTTGGGCTTGCTAGTGGATACAAGTGCTATCAAGATGATCAGCTTACAAAAGAAGGTCAATGTTATGCATCCTCTGCAATAGGTGATGGTGCATACCTCAAGCTTGATGAGCATGTTCATGGGTACAGTACAATCTCGAGGAATGGAAACAAGATTCCGCAAACATATTTACTCAAAATAGAGGCATCTGATGGTGATGTACTGAAGGAGTGGAAACCACAAAAAGGCGAGCAAGTTGTTCGTGAAGACTCGGCATACATTGTTCATGACATGATGAGCGACCCAAACGCTAGTTATTTTCCTGCGGGACGTAAGCCACATAGATTTACTGGAAATAAAGGCACCTGGAAATTTGCTATGAAAACCGGAACTACAAATGATGCAAAAGACGGTTGGATGATGGGCTTTTCTTCAAAGTATGCTGCGGGTGTATGGGTGGGCTACCATAACAGACAGGTTGAAATGTCAGGAACGATGGAAAACATGACCCAGCCTATTTGGCAAGGTTGGATGCAGGAAGCTCACCAAGATCTTGAAGCCAAAGACTGGAAAAGACCAGCTAGTCTACAAACATTACCGGCCTTCGTCATCCGTAGTCATGTAGGCATAGGTTCAGTTGAACCAAGTCCAGCCAATGACCTATTTCCATCATGGTTCAAGAAAAGGGTTGTTAGCAACAAAAAGCAAACCATAGATATCATATCGAATAAGCTGGCAACCGACTGTACGCCTTCTCGTGCACGAAAAGACACATTCGGCGGCGATGCTAGCAGCTTTTCATCAGATCAATTCGTGAATGGCGGAAGTAATGCCTCGAACAATGGACAAAAAGACGATGTTCACAAGTGCGATGATATCAAGCCAACTGTTAGGCTTAGCGTAAATCCTGCCGGCGGTAACAAGTATCAGCTTGTAGCCGATGTTACTCAAGGCACGCACCCACTCTCTAGTCCTTCTCATCCAGGAACCGTCGTGTTCAATGTCAACGGAAAAGAGGTGCACTCAGCCACAATCAACAATTCTGGTACTGTAACCTTCGTCTTTACTGCACAGAAAAACGGCTCACAGTCTGTTTCGGCTACGGTAATCGACAGCGTACTCTACGACTCGACGGACAGCGGATCGTTCAACACCAACAGCGGCAACAACTCAGATGACCAAAGTTTATCGGCTACAAGTTCTGGTGGCACCACACAGATTACATGGTCCGGGGGGGATGGCAATGTCTCTATCTATAACCAAGATGGTGACTCAATCTGTAACGGTGGCGAGAGCGGTAACTGCTCCGTCAACAGTAGCAATGCACCAGTAGGTTCGTTCATCTATGCTGTCGACAACAGCGGCACATGGCCAAATGTTCAGGTCGACTAGCAACCCACAGATAGGCAGCAATGCCAGTAATATTTACTCTGGACCGCAGTTCGCTCTTAGATAATAAGTATGCTATGTATTCTTACCAAGAAATGTATTCAGGGCAGTTCTAACATCACTGACAGGAGTATAACCTGACAATTTGCTGTTTCCTCTAATCGTTGGTCCGATAGCCCCGTCGAAGCCAAGCTTCTTGGCCTCAGCTAAACGCTTTTCGGCAAACGGAACATGCCTAACTTCACCAGAAAGTCCCAATTCTCCAAATACAACTACATTAGCTGATAGCTGGAGACCTTTTGAAGCCGATGCAATTGCCATGACCAGTGCAAGATCTGACGCAGGTTCGGTCAATCGTATTCCACCAACTACATTAATGTAGATATCTTGGTCAGCAAGATTAAGTTTAGTCCGTTTTTCTAACATGGCTACTAACAAATTTACCCGGTTGAGATCAACACCACTTGCTGCTCGCTTCGGGTAGCCGTAACTCGTTCTATTTACCAAAGCCTGGACTTCTACCAGAAGCGGTCTAGTGCCTTCTAAGGTTGCTAAAACGACTGAACCATCTGTAACCTGCCTTTCGGCCAATAGTGCTGCCGAGGGGTTATCTACAGGTCGCAACCCATTATCTACCATCTCAAAGATCCCAGCCTCATTCGTGGAGCCATAACGATTCTTAACAGCTCGAAGTACTTTAAATCCACCGTACCGATCACCCTCAAGCTGTAAAACAACATCTACTACATGCTCCAATACCTTTGGTCCTGCAATCGAACCTTCTTTGGTAACATGGCCAACAATTATCAATGCTGTGTCTGTTTGCTTGGCTGCAGCAGTAAGTAAAGCTGTACTGTTAGTAATTTGGCTGACGTTGCCTGCAGCCGAAGAAATATCAGCACAAGAGATTGTTTGTATTGAATCAACAATTACCAGATTGTAAGTCCCTCGAGTAATTGTGGTTGCAATATCATCTGCACTGGTACTAGTCACGAGCTGCAACTTCTCACTGTCTGCTCCAAGTCGTTCCGCACGTAAACCAATCTGGTGAGATGATTCTTCTGCACTTACGTATAATACTGAGTAATCTTTACTTAGTGCATGAGCAATTTGAAGCAATAGGGTGCTCTTGCCAATGCCTGGCTGTCCGGCAATTAGGTTTACGCTTCCAGCAACAATACCACCGCCAAATACAGTATCAACCTCTGCGATACCAGAACTAATACGTTGATGGTCTTTCTGGAGTGCCTTGGTAACTGACTCCGATTTTAATACGTGTCCACTTACTCCTATGTTGCCGGGGCTAATCTGAAGATGCTCTTCGATTGTATTCCACTCCCCGCAGTTATAACACTTCCCGCTCCATACAGCACTCACCGCTCCACAATTTGAACAAATATAACTCTTGTTATCCTTCTTGGCCATATTAGTTTAAGTTTAACAGATTATAGCTTTGGACGACTATCTAGAGCTTGGTAAAGTTCTTGAGTTTCAAGAGCGACTTTTTTGTAATCATCAAGAAGCGAATTATGGCGCTCTATCTGACTGTTCAATAAGTCGACTCTATGATTGAATGCATAAAATTTTGCATTGAACGTATCTGCTTTCTCCTTTGAGTCCACTTGTGCTCGCTCTTTAATCAAATTTTCTTGTTCGATTGTCAACTCCGCTTCTAGCTTGTCTATCTCATGTCGGAGTCCTGATATCTGTAACTCCAGAGCTGTCGCCTGATTTCTTTGCTTTGTTAGAGCAGATTCGTACTTCTCCGAAAAAGCGACAACAGCTTGTCGGTTTGAAAAGTATTTTTCGTAATACTGTTCTAGCTCAGGCGAAAGATTCCGTACTTCTGTGGCAAGAATAGAATGAAGTTCGTTAGGCACCACGCCAGCATCTCGCTTTCGGTAACTAGCAATCGTTTCCTTGATCCTGTCATCTGTTATGTTCTTAAACATGGCATTGGTCATGCTGTCAATCTTAGACCTTTCTGCGTTATTCAAACGATCATAAGCAGCATGTAGCATCTCATGAGCCGCCGTTACTTGCTCTACGCCGTCCAAGCGTTGATCATCGATGTCAAACAAAAAGATACCTTTTGCCGATGAATAACACCCCAGAACGATTGTGTGCTCATCGAAATCGCTACAATTCTGATTAAACGATGTTCTGTCATTTAGCTCTGGATGATAGACGTAGAACAATTTTCGGGCAAAATTGTTCATTGTAGTATCAAAAGCAAGCTGTTGTATCTGGATTGGCGGGTTGTAGTTGCGTAATTTGCTCCAATCGTAAATTTCTTGACGCTTATACCAAGCAAATGCAGACAACCCTATAAGGATGATTAGCAATACATACACCGAAGCATGTCCGGATATTTTCCTATGTTCTGCTTTTAACATAACAACTATATTCTACATCAATTACGCTGTTGAAACTTGTGTAGTTTCAGCCTCAGCAACATAAACAAGTTCATTGCGTTTGGCACTTATTCTAATGATGTCACCACGATGGTACTTATCATCTAGAAGCTCGTGTGCGATGTGATCTTCTATAGTATCAGCAATAAGCCTTCGCAATGGCCGAACACCGTTAGCAGCATCGTAACCTTGCTCTAGGAGAAAATTCTTTGCTGATGCCGTAAGCTGTAAATCGATACCGTGCTTGACCAAGCGTTGTCGCAACTCATGTATCTGCAAATCAAGAATTTTGAGTACATTCTTTTTGGTCAAAGCACGAAAGACTATTGTCTTGTCTATGCGGTTCAGAAACTCTGGCCGCATCATCTTCTTCAACTCATCAAACACCTTGCTCTTGTTTTGGGCATGTAATTCGTCTAGATCATCAAAGTCACCTTTATTGTCTGCATGAAAACCAAGGCTGGCCTCTTTCTGAAGCTTTTGAGCACCAATGTTACTTGTCATAATAATGATCGTATTGGTAAAGTCAATTTTGCGACCTTTAGCATCTGTCAAATGCCCGTCCTCAAGTACTTGTAATAACATATTGAAAACATCAGGGTGAGCCTTTTCTATCTCATCAAAAAGTACCAGGCTGTATGGCTGTCGACGAATCTTGTCAGTTAGTTGACCCCCCTCATCATAGCCAACATACCCAGCTGGCGCCCCAACAAGACGCGAAACGTTATGATGTTCACCAAACTCACTCATGTCAATCTTTACAAGAGCGTCTTCGCTACCAAAAAACTCTCTAGCCAATACCCTGGCCAGCTCGGTCTTCCCTACACCTGTTGGGCCCAAAAACACAAATGAACCAATCGGACGCTTACCACTGCCAATACCCACGCGATTTCGCCGAACAGCCTTAGCAACAGCCTCAACTGCTTCGTCCTGACCGATAACAAACTTCCTGAGAGTTTTTTCTAAATTCAACAAATACTTGGCCTCTGACCGAATGACCTTCGTAACAGGCACACCAGTCATTCTTGCAACAACGTCTGCAATGTCATCACTAGTAACTGTCAATCTATTCGCCGATTTTCCTTCGGACTCCAGCTTTTTTAACAATTCTTTGATTTGCGAAGCTCTTTGTTTGTGCTTGGCCGCACGTTCGTAATCTTCGCTATCAACAGCATCTTCTATACGTACGTTTACTAGCTTTAGCTCTTTTTGAAGCTTTCTGACTTCAGGAGGTGTCTTGCCCTTGTCTACCCTGAGATGCGCAGCGGTTTCATCTAGCAAATCAATTGCTTTGTCGGGCATGAAACGATCATTAATGTAACGCTTTGCCAACGTCACGGTGTCTTCAAGGACTTCATCGCTAACCTGAACTCCATGAAAGTCTTCATAATGTTTACGCAAGCCCTTCAATATTGCCAAGGTTTCTGCTGGAGTTGTTTCCGGTACTTGAATAGGCTGAAAGCGACGCTCGAGTGCAGCATCTTTTTCGACGTGTTTGGTATATTCTGAAGTTGTTGTAGCACCGATAACTTGAATTTTGCCACGTGCCAAGGCTGGCTTCAATATATTGCCTGCATCCATTGCGCCTTCGGCTGCACCGGCACCAACAATCAAATGCATTTCATCAATAAATACTATTGTTTTGTTATCATTCTCCAGCTCAGTCATAACTTTTTTGAGACGTTCCTCAAACTCACCGCGATACTTCGTGCCGGCAATCATGCCAGCCAAATCAAGCATCACTATTCTTTTGTCTAACAAACTATCGGGAACGTCCTCAGCGACAATGCGCTGTGCCAAACCTTCGGCGATTGCAGTTTTACCTACGCCAGGCTCACCAATCAATACTGGATTATTCTTAGTGCGTCTATTCAAAATAGTGATGACGCGTCTGATTTGAGTCTCACGTCCAACCACCGGATCAAGTTTTCCTGCAGCAGCTTGTGCGGTTAGATCAGTGCCAAAGAAATCCAAGGCAGTCTTTTTTGTTTTCTTGGCTTTTCGTTTTGAGGTTGATGACCCGTTACTATCTTCGTCGTATTGCTGTCGATTCAAAAATTGTTCCAGTTCAGCAACCAAACTATCAACGTCCACATTCATATCTTTTAGCAAAACTGTAGCCCTGGCATTTTTTTGCGTCAGTACACTGTATAAAATATGCTCAGTACCGCAGAATTCTTGGGAGAAGTCCTGTGCTACATCATAGGCCATCTTGAGGGTCAACTTAGCGGTTTCACTCAAACCCTTTGCTCCCATATTGATAACCAACGTCTTAGGGGTAAGGTTTAAGGCCAATCGTGCTCGGTCCAAAGTAACGCCAGCACCTTCAAGAATCTTGGATCCCATGCTCGTATCCTGTGCCAATACCCCTAGCAATAAATGCTCAGTACCCACATAAGCACTGCCAAAACTCCTAGCAATTGCATCAGCATGCTTCAAGCTTTGCAAAGCATTATCAGTTAGGTGGTTCAAAAATTCTTGAAAGTCTGCATTCTGTGGTGTCATATTGACCTCCAATCGACACAAATTCATGATTGCTGACCGGTGCAAATTGTTCTTTGCGCCATGTCAAAACTGTGTTGTTAACAGCGAATGAAATCCGCTACATACATCATAACAAAATTGGCACTCTCGTTGCAAGAGTGCTAATTGAAAATACTAACGGCTTTATTGTTCGTCGGTACCGTGTTGCTCGATTGCCTCAAGTAGACTGCTCTCAAGCTGCTCTTTCTTCTTCAACTTTGGTGCTTGCCTAGGCTTCATCTCTTCCTGGACGGAAGGCTGTACTGCAGGTTTTTCTCGTTCGGCGCTGATGTCAATCTCATATCCACACAGCTTGCTGGCTAACCGTACGTTTTGGCCCGCCTTACCTATGGCAATGCTCAATTGATCCTCGGGCACAAAAACTTTGGCCTTCTTAGTAGCGTCATCAAGTTCGACGCGCAATACTTTCGTTGGTGACAGAGCATTAACAATATATTCCTTAGAATTATCAGACCAGACGACAATGTCAATTTTTTCTTGCTCACCAATTTCACTCATAACGGCATTCACACGTGTCCCGTGACCACCCACGAATGTGCCTACCGGATCAATTCCCTGATTTGCGCTTGCTACGGCAATTTTGCTACGCACACCAGCCTCACGCGCAATACCTTTGATTTCAACAGATCCATTCTCCATTTCTGGAACTTCAGCCCTAAATAGCCACTCGACAAACTGAGCACTACCGCGCGACACAACAAGCTGCGGGCCACGTGGACCGCGCTCAACATCCTTCAAAAATACCTTGATACGTTGACCAGGGTAATAACGTTCACCTTGGATCTGCTCGCTCATTGGCATAATGCCCTGAGCTTTACCCAGATCCACACGTACTATACGCCCCTCTACGCGACCAACAATACCGTTGATAACAGTTCCAATCTTGTCATCATATTCTTCCATAATGATTTCGCGCTCGGCTTCACGGAGGCGCTGCAGAATCACTTGCTTTGCGGTTTGAGCTGCCACCCTTCCAAAGTTACTGATATTTTCATGCAACTCAATCATATCGCCAATTTGTGCATTCTTTTTCATAACCTGGGCATCGGTCAAGCTTATCTCAAAATGCTCATCTCCTACTTTCTCGACAACCTCTTTGGTGACAAAGGCATCAACATCACCGGTATTCAGGTTCATGCTTACACGAACTTCTTGCTCACGATCACCAAAATCACGCCTATATGCGGCCGCCAATGCCTGTTCTACGACTTCTTGTACCGTTTCCTCCGGTAGATTTTTCTCCTCAGCAATAGTTTTGAGCGCCAAGGCAAGTTGCTTGATATCTAAATCCATATTTTCTCCTTCGTTTTAGTTATCTAGTGGACATAGATCATTAAAAAAGTCGACCTGCCGGCCGACTCATACAATTCTATATTACACTGAAGCTAATCTAGTGTCAATCTACCCACGTCTATTGTAGAATATCAGCATATGGGAAAAGAAGTAAGACGGCTGTTTGCTGAGTTCCAGCCTACGAACTACAAAATTGAACTCTCTCCAAATCGTGAAAAGAAAACTTTTACAGGTAAGGTACAGATTCTTGGCAAGAAAGTTGGACGCCCTAGCCAACGGATTACTTTTCACCAGAAAGACCTAAACATAACCAATGCAAGCATTACAAGACACGATAAAGCTGGTAACTTTGAACAATCCGTAGGGAGGATAAACTGCCATCAAAAGTTTGACGAAGTTCGGCTACACACCGAAGCTATGCTATATCCTGGCAACTACACTGTTACCCTTGAATATTCTGGCAAAATCACCAACAACATGAACGGCATATATCCCTGCGTCTTTGAAATCGACGGCAACAAGCAAGAATTGTTAGCCACACAGTTTGAAAGTCATCATGCAAGAGAAGTCTTTCCATGTATAGACGAGCCAGAGGCCAAGGCTACGTTCGATCTCAGCCTTACAACCCCAAAAGAATCAACGGTACTCGCAAACACACCGATAGAATCACAGAAAACCAACGGAGAACTTCAAACCACCACATTCGAAACAACGCCAAAGATGTCTACTTATTTGCTTGCGTTTGTTTATGGAAATTTGCGCTTCCTAGAAGCCAAAACTAAAGATGGAGTAATTGTACGAACATACTCGACTCCTGAAAATGTCGAATTCACTCGATTTGCGCTGGATACTGCCGTAAAAACACTTGAGTTCTACAACAAGTACTTTGATATACCCTATCCACTTGAAAAATGCGACATGGTCGCCTTGCCAGACTTTGCCTCAGGCGCAATGGAAAACTGGGGTCTTATAACTTACCGCGAGCAAGTCATGTTAGTTGACCCCAAAAATACCTCACTTGGTACAAAACAATATGTAGCAATGGTGGTCGCACATGAGCTAGCTCATCAATGGTTTGGCAACCTAGTAACAATGCGGTGGTGGACTGATCTATGGCTCAACGAAGGCTTCGCCAGCTGGATTGAGTATCTTGCAGTCGACCACCTATTCCCAGAGTGGCAAATGTGGACGCAGTTCGCAGTTGACGAACAGCAACGTGCCTTTAGGCTCGATGCACTGGAGCATACTCACCCCATAGAAGTTCCAGTGCGTCATCCGGACGAAATACGCACGATTTTTGATACCATTAGCTACAGTAAAGGTGCTAGCATCATCCATATGCTAAACCAATACCTAACCCCTGTCGTATTTCGTGACGGGTTGCGACACTACCTCAAACGCCATCAGTACGACAATACCGATACTATAGATCTATGGACTGCACTACAAGAAACCTCAGGCAAACCAGTCAAAGACTTTATGCATTCCTGGACATCACAACCGGGCTTTCCACTCCTTAACGCTTCAATACAGAAGAATTCAATTACTCTTGAACAAGAACGATTTTATCTCAATCCAGAACAAAAACGAGATACAACAATCTGGCCAATTGCTTTGCTTACAAATAACAATGGCTTGCCAGAATTATTTCAATCACACAAGACCTCTATTACTATCAATGATCCTTCAAGCCTAAGATTAAACAAGGGACAGAGTGGCTTTTATCGTACAGCATACAGTACCGACTTGTTGAATAATCTTGGTGGCCAAATTGCCGAAAACAAACTCTCCCCGCTAGACAGGCTTGGTATTTTGAATGACCTGTTCGAAACCGCCAAATCAGGCAGAACCAAGACGTCTGATGCCCTAGAGTTTCTGCAGTATTTCAAAGACGAGTCTGACAATGCCGTTTGGGATGTGATCACATCAGGTTTGCTCTCAACACGCTCAGTAATGAACGATGAAGACTTGCGAGAAAGCATGAAACCATATATCCGCCGTTTGGTCGCAAGGCAGCTGAATCGTCTTGGTTGGGACAAAATTGATGATGAATCACACTTCGACCAATTGCTCCGTCCCACCGTTCTCGGGCTCGCCGCGGGTGCAGATGAAGAAGCTGTCGTAGCTGAATGTCTGAAGCGCTTCGACGGCATGAAAAAAGCAGAGAATATCGACCCGAACTTGCGTGGTGTCATCTATGCAACCGCCGTTCGCCTAGGTGATGAGAAAACTTTCGACAAACTCTTTGCTATGCACGAAACCAGCATTAACAGTGAAGAGAGAACCACCATCGCTTCTGCATTAACTGGTTTTAGACAGCCAAGCCTATACATGCGGGCACTTAATCTTATCAACACAGAATCGGTACGTCATCAAGACGTTTCGTACTGGATTGCCTACAGCTTCGCTAACCGCTTTGCCAAGAAAGCAACCTGGGAGTGGATGAAAGATCACTGGGACTGGCTAGCCAAACACCTCGGTTCCGATCTCAGCTTTTACCGGTTCCCGATGTTTGCCGCCAACGCTTTCTCGGACATCAAGTTTTTGGATGAATTCAAAGAATTCTTTCTGCCAAAAATCGAACCAGCCTTTGAGCGATCCGTCAACCAAGGCATAGAAGTCATTACATGGCAGTCAGCCTGGAGAGAACGAGACCTGGATTCTGTGAAGAAATTCTTTACAGATCATCAATAAATTGTATCTCTCGATCATCCACACTCGCCACAGATAGTTGATATTCACCGTCCCATGCGTTATCCCAGACCCATGTTTCAGCAGCAAAAGCCATTTGCTTTAACTTGCGTGGCGTAATGTAGTCTACACCCCTTCCGTAAGTAGACTGCTGTCTATACTTTACTTCAACAAAATATATCCGCTTGCCCTTTTGGGCAACTATGTCAATTTCGCACCTTGGAGTCATCCAATTCATAGCAAGTATCTCAAAACCATTCAGCCGCAGGTAAGCCGCCGCTCGCTTTTCAGCATCGTGACCTGCTTGATAATTTGTACTCATACTAATTCTTGAACTGGCTTAAAGCTTTTGCGATGTATAGAGCTTGGTCCATGCACCTTTAACGCACTCTTGTGTAACTGTGTTCCGTATCCAACGTGCTTTTCAAAACCATAATACGGATAAAATCGTGCCAGCCGTTGCATGTGTCTATCTCTTAGCACTTTGGCATAGATACTTGCAGCACTAACAATCGGATGCAAGCTATCTGCCCTAATGATTGTCTGCACGTTGGTATAATCTGTTGGGCAATAGTTTATATTACCATCCATTATTATTTCATCACCGAATTTGGCGCCAAGCTGTACCAGAGCGCGACTTACTGCAATTTTCATGCTGGCTGTCAAACCGTGTGTATCAATTTCCTCTGGCTGGACCCAGCCTTCGCCGATACAACAGGAACTCCTAATCCCATCAAACAAACTCTCTCGGCTAGACTTGCTGAGCACCTTTGAGTCTGCTAACCCCTCAGGTAGACTACTGTGAGCTACGGCCGCTACTACCAGCAGTGGGCCCGCCCAACAGCCACGACCAACTTCATCAATGCCAATCATGTGTATATGATAGCAAATACCGTCCTGGATCGGACGGCATTGAGCAATTTAAGTCCAGAAAGCTTATTCTTTTGGAGCTTCTGTCGTTTCGGATTTAGCCTCGACTACTGGAGCTGGAGCTTCCTTTAGAGTGTTCACTTCGTTGCGGTCAAAGTCGATGCTGGACAAACGAGCCGACTTACCTGTTCGATTTCGCATATAGGTGAGGTAATTTCGTCGAACCTTGCTTCGTTTAGTGACCTCGATCTTCTCCACAAGCGGGCTATGAAGCAAAAAGCTCTTTTCCACGCCAATGCCACTGGCAATTTTGCGAACAATGATTCTAGATGTATGGCTACCTTTACGGTCAACACGAATAACTAGGCCCTGAAAAACCTGGATACGTTCTTTATTGCCTTCTTTAATCTTTTGGTGAACCTTTACAGTATCACCAGATCGCACGTCAACTACGTCGTGCTTTTTATACTTTTCTTCTATCTTTTGAATTACTGATTGCATAACCAAATTACCTTACACTAGTTTTCTCGTTAGGTCAATTATATCACATCTGTTGTGACAAAAAAATACCCGTTTGTGCGTCGAAAGCCTTACAATATATGTCATGGACTATTCACAACAAGCACTGCAACGACACAAGGAACTAAAAGGCAAAATCAGCGTGACACTCAAAGACAAGCTAGACACTCGTGACAAACTCAGCACCTACTACACCCCTGGGGTTGGTGCAGTATCAAGCTATGTGGCTGAACATCCGGACGAAACCCGTGATTACACCTGGACTAACAATTCAGTTGCAGTCGTTTCCGATGGATCGGCCGTACTCGGACTTGGCAATATAGGTCCAGAGGGTGCATTGCCCGTCATGGAAGGAAAGGCAATGCTCTTCAAACATTTTGCTGATATCGATGCCGTAC
>WBZM01000422.1_pt1 | contig 60558 bp, 56 predicted proteins | sample 5204271 | NCBI WGS metagenome assembly WBZM01 (sample SAMN12344346, study PRJNA552823) | activated sludge metagenome | biome: Activated sludge suspended growth; feature: Nitrification reactor; material: Wastewater; isolation source: activated sludge from nitrification reactor of wastewater... | reverse complement strand
AAAGGGATCGAAGCGCTACCGGCCACTGCCGAGACGATGGCGCGCATCAGCTTCACGGGCCTGCTGAGCAACGGGCGCAGCGACATCTCGATCGTCGGTGAAGGCATCGAGGCCGACAAGGAAGCGCGCCTCGGCAGCTATCTGAAGATCAGCGCCGGGCGACAGCTGACCGACCGCGACCAGTATGGCGTCCTGCTCGGCGACGGCGTTGCGACCAGCATGAAACTCAAGCCGGGCGACCCGGTCACCCTGCTGGTGTCGACGACTGCCGGCGCGACCAACACGATGGACTTCGAGGTGGTCGGCGTGTTCCAGACCTTTTCCAAGGAGTTCGACGCGCGTGCAGTGCGGATTCCCCTGGCCGCGTCGCAGGAACTGTTCGCTTCGAGCGGGGCCAACAGCATCGTCATCTCGCTGCACAAGACCGACGAGACCGAAGCCACGGCGGCCACCCTGAGCCGGCAACTCGATGCGCAACGCTATGAGATCAGGACCTGGCGGGAACTCAACGATTTCTATCAGAAGGCAGTCGATCTCTACGACCGGCAGTTCGGGGTCCTGCGGCTGATCGTCCTGTTGATGGTCCTGCTGACGGTCGCGAACACGGTCAACATGAGCGTTTTCGAGCGCATCGGTGAGTTCGGCACGCTCCTCGCGCTCGGCAATCGCAGCCGCGACATCTTCCGTCTGGTCATCCTCGAGAATGCGCTGATCGGGCTGATCGGAGCACTCACCGGCGCAACGGCGGGAATCGTCGTGGCGACCGCACTGACTGCCCTGGGCATCGAGATGCCACCGCTGCCCAACGCCAATACCGGCTACGTGGTCTCGATCCGGGTTCTGCCCGCAGCGGTCGCCTCCGCCTTTGCCATCGGACTCGGCGCGACCGTGCTCGCCGCCATCCTGCCAGCGTTGCGCGTCAGCCGCAACCAGATCGCCGAATCGCTGCGCCAGAACCACTGACCGGCGCTTGCACCGCCGACGGCCTTGCCTGCAGCGAGCGGAGGCTGGACTCGACCAGCATTCGCTGCTGCCGGGACAGCCTGTACGGGCCACCCGTGGCGGCAAGCAGGGCAGCCTATCCTCGGGCAGCGACGGGGAGCGCAACGCCTGGCTGCAAGCGGCGGCACAGCATCGAGCGCATCGCCGCCGCGCTCCGGCTGAGGAAACTGGGCTGCCGAGCCGGCTCCCCGGATGCCCGGAACCCGGCGGGCAATCGTCGTCAGCAGCCGCGTGCGAAACGAAGTAAAATCCCGCCTTCTCGTCCTGCCCACCAATCTCTCATGCCTACCTTCCAGGAAGTCATTCTGCGTCTCGAGGAGTTCTGGGACAAGCAGGGCTGCGCACTGCTGCAGCCCTACGATATCGAAGTCGGCGCCGGCACCTTCCACACCGCGACCTTTCTCCGCGCCATCGGACCGGAACCGTGGAACGCCGCCTACGTGCAGCCGTCGCGGCGGCCGAAGGACGGGCGCTACGGCGAGAACCCGAACCGCCTGCAGCACTACTACCAGTACCAGGTGGTACTCAAGCCCTCGCCCGCCAACATCCAGGACCTCTACCTCGACTCGCTGCGTGCGCTCGGCATCGACACGGCGCAGCACGACATCCGTTTCGTCGAGGACGACTGGGAAAGCCCGACACTCGGAGCCTGGGGACTCGGCTGGGAGGTCTGGCTCGACGGCATGGAAGTCACCCAGTTCACCTATTTCCAGGAGGTCGGCTCGCTGCCCTGTCGGCCGGTGCTCGGCGAGATCACCTACGGCATCGAGCGACTGGCGATGTACCTGCAAGGCGTCGAGAACGTCTTCGATCTGGTCTGGGCCGAGGGACCTGGCTACCGCGTCACCTACGGCGACGTTTACCACCAGAACGAGGTTGAACAGTCGAAGTACAACTTCGAGCACGCCAACGTCGAGTTGCTGTTCCGCCACTTCGGCGAACACGAATCCGAGGCGCGTCGCCTGATCGCCGCCGGTCTCGCACTGCCGGGCTACGAAATGGTCATGAAGTGCTCGCACACCTTCAACCTGCTCGACGCGCGTGGCGCCATCTCGGTCACCGAACGGGCGGCGTACATCGGCCGCGTGCGCGCGCTGGCGCGGGAAGTCGCACAGGCCTACCACGACTCGCGGCAAGCGCTCGGTTTTCCGATGTGCCGGACCAGCTGCGGAGCGCAATGAAATGAACGACACGATCCTGATCGAGCTGCGGACCGAGGAATTGCCGCCGAAGTCGCTCAAGCTGCTGTCGGAAGCCTTCGCCGATGCGGTCTTCTCCGCGCTGCGCGCGCAGGAGTTCACCACTGCCGCCAGTGTCTGCACACCCTACGCGACGCCGCGCCGGCTCGCGCTGACGATCAGCGAGGTCGCCGAACGCCAGCCCGACCGGTTGCTGGAGAAGAAGGGGCCGGCGGTAGCCGGCGCAATCGACGCCGCCGGACAGCCAACGCGCGCCCTCGAAGGCTTCATGCGCGCCGCCGGCGTCAGCTTCGCGCAACTGCACCGGACGAGCGATGCCAAGGGCGAGTACTTCGTCGCGCGGCGTGAGCAGAAGGGCGAGGAGCTGTCGGCGCACCTCGCCGCCATCGTTGCCCAGGCCGTGCGCAAGCTGCCGATCCCGAAAGTGATGCGCTGGGGCGATTCCGAGCACCAGTTCGTGCGGCCGGTGCACAGCCTCATCCTGCTGCACGGCAGCCAGGTCGTCGCGGGTGAGGTCCTCGGGCTGGGCAGTGGGCGGACGACGATGGGACACCGCTTCCTGTGCGCCGGCGACGTCGTCATCGAGCGGGCGGATGACTACGCGGCCCGACTGGCCACCGCCAAGGTCATCGCTTCCTTCGGCGAGCGCCGGGCGCTGATCGCATCCCAGCTCGAAGCGGCGGCGAGCAGCCTTGCTGCCCGCATCAATCCGGCGACCGCGCTGCTCGACGAGGTGACGGCGCTGGTCGAATGGCCGGTCGTCTACGTCGGCGAGTTCGAGGCGGAATTCCTCGAAGTGCCGCAGGAGTGCCTGATCCTGACCATGCAGCAGAACCAGAAGTACTTCCCGCTGCTCGACGCCGCCGGCAGGCTGCTCAACCGCTTCCTGATCGTCGCCAACATGCAGGTTGACGATCCGGCACACATCATCCGCGGCAACGAGCGGGTGGTCCGCCCGCGCCTGTCGGACGCGCGCTTCTTCTTCAACCAGGACCGCAAGGCCGGTTTCGCCAACCGCGTCATTCGACTGGGCGACGTCGTCTATCACAACCGGCTCGGTTCACTCGGTGACCGGGCGCAGCGCCTGGGCCGCGTCGCGCGGGCGATCGCCGAGAGGCTCGGTGCCGACGGCAGTCTCGCCGAGCGCGCGGCACTGTTCGCCAAGATCGACCTGCTCACCGACATGGTCGGCGAGTTTCCCGAACTGCAGGGAATCATGGGCCGCTACTACCTGCTGCACGAGGGCGGCCTGCCGGTCGTGGCCGACGCCATCGAGCAGCACTACCGGCCACGCTTCGCCGGCGACTCGCTGCCGCAGGGCAACATCGCCTGTGCCGCCGCGCTGGCCGACAAGCTCGATGCCCTCGTCGGGTTCTTCGGCATCGGCCAGGTGCCGACCGGTGACAAGGACCCGTTCGGCCTGCGACGCGCCGCCCTCGGCGTCCTGCGCATCCTGATGGAAACGCCACTGCCACTCGACCTCGGCGAGTTGATCGCCGACGCCCGCGACGCCCTGCTGCTGCAGGGAGTGCGGCTCGCAGCGGTCGACGAGCACCTGCTGGCGTTCATCCTCGACCGCCTGCGCGGCATGCTCCGCGAAGCGGGACACTCGGTTGACGCCATCGAGGCGGTGCTGGCGCAGCGGCCGACACGCATCGACCTGGTTCCGGCCAGGCTGGCCGCGGTGCGCGAGTTCCAGACGCTGCCCGAGGCGCTGGCACTGGCAGCCGCCAACAAGCGCATCGGCAACATCCTGAAGAAGGCGGACGAGGAACTGCCGGAACCCGATATCGCACTGCTTGAAGAGGAAGCCGAGAAAGCCCTCTTCCAGCGCGTCGTCCTGATGGCGCCGCTGGTCCGCTCGCACGTCGCCAACGAGGACTACGCCGATGCCCTGAAGGTGCTCGCCGCGGTCCGCGGCGAGGTCGACCGCTTCTTCGACGAAGTGATGGTCAACGTCCATGAGCCGTTGTTGCGCGGCAACCGCCTCGGCCTCCTGCGAGTACTCTACGAGGAGCTCAACGCGGTTGCCGACATTTCGAAGCTGGCCGTATGAAACTCGTCATCCTCGATCGCGACGGCGTCATCAACTTCGACTCGAAGCAGTTCATCAAGTCGCCAGCAGAGTGGCGCCCGATCCCCGGCAGCGTGGAAGCGATCGCCCGCCTCAATCAGGCCGGCTACCGGGTGGTGGTGGCGACCAACCAGTCGGGCGTCGGCCGCGGCCTGTTCGACATGGACACGCTGAACGCCATCCACGACAAGATGCACCGCGCGGTGGTGGCCGCCGGCGGGCGCATCGACGCGATCTACTATTGCCCGCACGCGGTCGACGCCGGCTGCCACTGTCGCAAGCCGGCGACCGGCATGTTCGAGCGCATCGCCCGCTGCTTCAACATCGACCTGCCAGGGACGCCGACGGTGGGCGATTCGCTGCGCGACCTGCAGGCAGCCGCCGCTGTCGGTGCGCTGCCGCTGCTCGTACTGACCGGCAAGGGAACGCAGACGCAGATCGACGGCGGACTGCCGGAGGGCACCGTGGTCTTCGCCGATCTGGCAGCTGCCACCGACCACATCCTCCTCCTCTGATGGCCGCCTGGCGCACGGCCCTCTTCATGCTGCTGGTCGGTCTGTGGACGGTGCCGTTCGGGCTCCTGGTGACGCTCGCGATCGCCCTGCCGATGGTCGCCCGCTACCGCATCATCGCCTGCTGGCGCAAGGGCTTCATGGCGCTGTGCCGGGGCCTTCTCGGGCTGCGCTACCGCGTCCTCGGGCGCGAGAACCTGCCGGCGACGCCTTCGGTGGTGCTGGCCAAGCACCAGTCGGCCTGGGAGACGGTGGGATTGCAGGACATCCTGCCGCCGCTGGTGTTCGTCCTCAAGAAGGAGCTGCTGCGCGTCCCCTTCTTCGGCTGGGGACTGGCGGCGATGAAGATGATCTCGATCGATCGTGCGGCAGCCAAGGACGCTCTGAAGCAGGTTTTCGAGCAGGGCAAGGAGCGGCTCGCTGCCGGCTACTGGGTGGTGATCTTCCCCGAAGGCACGCGTGTTGAACCCGGCGAGACCGCGCGCTACAAGCCCGGCGGCGCCCACCTCGCCCTGCGCGGCGGCAGTCTGGTCGTGCCGGTGGCACACGATGCCGGCGAATTCTGGCGCAAGAGCGTCTTCGCCGTCTCCCCCGGCACCATCACCGTCAGTATCGGGCCGCCGATCGACCCGACCGGCAAATCGGCGGCGCGCATCAACGCCCTCGCCGCCGCCTGGATCGAGGCCGAGATGCGCCGCATCTCGCCACACCGCTATCCGGCTGCGGCCGATGTCGTCGCCGCTTGAAAGGGCGAGCGCGGCCAGCCGGCAGCCGGCAGCCAGCGAGACTCAGCGCACGATCGAACTCGGCGAGCGGACGGTCGCCTACGTCCTGCGCCGCAGCCAACGACGAACCATCGGCCTGTCGATCGATCATCGCGGCCTGCGTGTCGGCGCCCCGCCACGTGCACCACTGCACGAAGTGGAGTCGCTCCTCCTGCGGCATGGCGAATGGATCGGCCGCAAGCTCGACGAGTGGCGCGCGCGCCGACCGGAGCGGCTGCCCGCGATCACCGACGGCCTGCAGCTGCCCTTCCTCGGGCACACCCTGACGATCCGCCTGGCGCTTGGCGGCAATCGCTGCCTGTGGAACCGGCATGCCGGCGGTACGATACTGAGCCTCTGCCTGCGCGCACCGGCAGAAGCGCCGCGCGTACTCGAACGGGCGCTGCGCGAACGGGCACGCGACCTCTTCAGCGAAAGGCTGGCGCACTACGCGCCCGTGCTGGAGGTGCCGCAACCACGCCTGTGCCTCACCGCCGCCCGCACCCGTTGGGGAAGCTGCAGCGCGCGCAGCGGCGTTCGCCTGAACTGGCGACTGCTGCATTTCCCGCTGCCGGTGATCGACTATGTCGTCGTGCACGAACTGGCGCACCTGCGCGAGATGAACCACAGCCCACGCTTCTGGGCGATCGTCGCCGGCGCCTGCCCCGACTGGCAGGCGTTGCGGGTGGAGTTGCGGGTACTCGGCAAGACTCTTCCGGGTCTCGTCTGGGAGGGCTACTCGGATCTCGGCAGTTTCGGCGATGGGCGGTAACGGATCGACGCCGTCGACGCTGACCGGCACGGACGTTCCTCGAATCATGGGAGGTAGCAATGAAAGACCGGGAAACAGAAAGCGAAACGCCATACAAGTCCTTTCCCGACGAGCCGCTGATCCGCCGCCTGCGCAGCAGCATCCGCCATGCGGCACGCGTGATGGCCGTGCTGATGGTCCTGGTGATCTGGTGGGGCGTCGCCGACGTGGTCTATGTGCTCTACAGCCGGGTCAGCGTGCACCCCTATTTTCTGCTCGAGATCAGCGATATTCTCGCCACCTTCGGCGCCTTCATGGCCGTGCTGATCGCCATCGAAGTGTTCGTCAACATCGTGAGCTACCTGCAGGAAGACGGACTGCACCTCGACATCGTGCTGGCAACCGCCTACATGGCGGTTCTCCGCAAGATCGTCATCCTCGATTACAAGGAAATCAGTCCGGAGTATGTCTACGCCACTGCAGCACTCGCCTTGGCATTGTCAGTGGGCTACTACCTGACCAAGTCGCTGCGCCGCACGCAGGCGAGGCCGAATGGCGAGTGATTGCAGCCGCTGACAGTGGGTTGACGACCAACCTCGGCGAAGCGAACCAAGACGGCCGTTTCTGGTCCGTTGTTGTCGACGTCCATCCCGGCCACGAGGCAGCGAGAGCAGAGCTGTGGCGGGCGGCCATTTGTCCAATCCGCTGAGGAACTGCCATGAGAATCCTGCATACCATGCTGCGTGTCGGCGAGCTCGATCGATCGATCGCCTTCTACACCGATGTCCTCGGGATGCGCGAGTTGCGCCGCCAGGACTATCCAGGCGGGCGCTTTACCCTGGCCTTCGTCGGCTACGGCCCCGAGTCGGAGGGGGCCGTGCTCGAACTGACGCACAACTGGGATACCGCTTCGTACGAGGTCGGCAACGGCTTTGGCCATGTCGCGATCGCAGTCGACGATGCCTATGCTGCCTGCGAGCGGATCCGGGCGCGTGGCGGCAAGGTCGTGCGCGAGGCGGGCCCGATGAAGCACGGTACGACGGTGATCGCCTTCGTCGAGGATCCCGATGGCTACCGTATCGAGCTGATCCAGAAGAAGGGCTGAGGCCGTGGGCTTCCCGGCCTTCTTCGCACAGGTGCCGTCGATCGTCCTGCGCGATCACTTGGCCGACTTCCTCGGCGCCGCTGCCGGCGGGCTGATCGAGTACGGCTATGCCGACGCCGTCCGCCTTGCCGGTCACTCGTGCCCGACCGTGGCCGGCAGCTACCTGCTGAGCCATCGCGCCCTGCGCGCCCTCCACGGCGACGAGACACCACTGCGTGGCGAGATCGCCGTCGACTTCCGCGAGGCGGCCGAGACCGGCGTCAGCGGCGTCATGGCGGCGGTCGTCGGACTGCTCACCGGCGCTGCCGGAGCCGGTGGCTTCAAGGGGCTGGCTGGCCAGTTCGTGCGCCGCGACCTGTTGCGTTTCGGGCAGGAGCTGCCAGGCGATATCCGCTTCCGACGCCTCGACAATGGGCAGAGCATCACGGCAACGCTGCAACTCGCGCAGGTCCCTGCCGACCCTCGTCTGCCATCGCTGTTGCAACGATTGCTTGCCGGCGACGACGATCCGGAGAGCCGCAGCCTGTTCGCCAGCCTGTGGCAGGACCGGGTACGCCGCATGCTCATCGATCATTTCGACGATCCGCGACTGGTGGTTCTGGCATAGGGGGGAATTTTCCTGCAGAATCACGCTCCGGGCGATTCGCCACCGGCGCCCGGCCAGCCCCGGCAGCCACGTCGCCGACCGCCTGCCGCCGGTTGGGACCACGACGCTCGCCGACCACTCTCGTTCGCAACCGGATTCCGACTGAAGTGACCGACCGCCACCCTGCATCCCTCGCTCGTCTCCTGCCCAGACTGCTGGTCCTGCTGGTGTTCGTCTGCGACAGCCAGATGGCGGCGGCTGCCGGCTTGGCGATCGCCCTCAACTCGGCGGATGGGACGCTCAGCCTGATCGACACCGACAGCTACAAGGTCACCGGCAAAATCAACGTCTGCAAGGAACCGCATCACCTGATGCCCACTCCCGACGACAAATCGCTGATCGTCGCCTGCGCGGCATCCAACCAGCTCGTCTTCTACGATCCGCTGACCGGCCAGGAGCAGAGACGCATACGCGACATCTCGGACCCCTACCAGATCGGCTTCTCGCCGAACCGCAAGTGGTTCGTCGCCACCTCGCTGCGCCTCGATCGCGTCGACCTCTACGGACGCTGCCGACTTCCGCCTGCTTGCCCGCCTGCCGGCACCGAAGACGCCCTCGCACATGGCGTTCGACGATGCCAGCCAGTTCGTTTTCATCACCCTGCAGGACTCGAACGAGTTGATGGCAATCAGCCTGCCGACGCAGAAGATCGCCTGGGTGATGCCGGTGGCGGCGACGCCGGCGGGAATCGTCATGGCGCCGGGCAATCGCCACCTGCTGGTCGCCAGCATGGGCGAAGGGGTGGTCGAGGTGATCGAATGGCGGGCCCGCAAGAGCGTACGGCAGATCGCCACCGCGAAGGCGGCGCACAACCTGCAGCCGAAGGGCGATGGCCGCCATTTCTACGTCTCGAACCGGACGATCGACGGCAGCATCTCGCTGCTCGACACGCAGACGATGAGCATCGTCGAACAATACGACGTCCCCGGCGGCCCCGACGACATGATGGTCCGCGCCGACGGCAAGGAGCTGTGGACCACCGCGCGCTTCGCGCGCAAGGTGCAGGTCGTCGACCTGGTGAGCAAGCAACTGAAGCTGTCGATCCCGGTCGGCAGCTCGCCGCACGGGGTCTTCTTCCTCAACCACGCCGGGCTCAGGTGAGGATGGCACGCTTTCATTCCGCGCTCGCTCTGGCGCTCGGGCTGGCGACGGCGGGCGCGGGCGCCGCCGCAACCGGCACGCCGCCGGGCTGCAAGGGGACGCTCTATCTCACCTTCGATACCGGCAACATGCGCCACGCCGAACTGATCGCCGACACCCTGGCGCGACACGGGGTCAAGGCGACGTTCTTTCTCGCACACGAAAAGACCACTCGCGGCGACAGCGCCCTCGACGCCAGTTGGGCCCCCTACTGGCGCGCCCGCGTCGCCGAAGGCCACGCCTTTGGCAGCCACACCTGGCGCCACGGCAGTTTTCGTGGCGACAGCGGCACGCTGGTGCGCTACCGGCTGCAGGATGGCAGCAGCGAAACGATGGATGCCGCCGCCGTCTGTGCCGAACTGCAGCGACCCGACACCCGCTTCCAGGAACTCACCGGCCGCCGCCTCGACCCGCTCTGGCGGGCTCCCGGTGGCCGCACGACGCCGAACACGCTGGCGGCGGCACGGTCCTGCGGCTACCGTCATGTCGGCTGGGCGGCAGCCGGCTTCCTCGGCGACGAGTTGCCGTCGGAGACGTACCCCAATTCGATTTTGCTGCAGCGAGCGCTCGAGCGCCTCCGCGATGGCGACATCGTCATGGCCCATCTCGGCATCTGGTCGCGCAAGGACCCCTTCGCGCCGATGTTCGAGCCGCTGATCGCCGGTCTGAAGGCGAAGGGCTTCTGTTTCGCCACCCAGCGCGGGCAGACATGATCGATACACTGACTGAGGCCTTCGTCCTCCTGCAGGGCTGGTTGCTCGAGCATGTGGTGCAACCGCCGCTGCTCGCGCTCGGCATGGGCAGCCACCTCGAAATGGCTTTCGACGGCATCCAGTTCTTCCTCGCCGGGGTGTTGCAGATCGGCTTCGCCTACCTGATGCTGCGACCGCTCGAAGCCTGGCGGCCGGTCGAGGTCTGGCCGGATCGCCGGGCAGTCCGCGTCGACATCGTCTACTCGCTGCTCGACCGACTGGGTATCGTTCCGCTGGCGGTGTTCGCGCTGCTGGCACCGCTCTTCGCCTTCATCGATGGCTGGTTGCGCCTGCACGACATCATCCCGCCGCAACTCGAGGACCTCTTCCCGGCCCTCGACACGCGGCCGCTGCTCGCCTTTCTCGTCTACCTGCTGCTCCTCGATTTCGCCGAATACTGGCGCCACAGGCTGTCGCACATCCTGCGCTGGTGGTGGGCGCTGCACGCGATCCACCACAGCCAGCGGCGGATGACCCTGTGGACCGACAGCCGCAACCATCTGCTCGAGGATCTGCTCGGCGGTTTCTGGTTTGCCAGCATCGCCCTGCTCATTGGCGTACCGCCAGGGCAGTTCATCGGCCTGCTGCTCGTCGTCAAGACAGTCGAGAACCTCGCCCACGTCAATGCCCGCCTCTCGTTCGGACGCCTCGGCGAAAGGCTGCTGGTCAGCCCGCGCTACCACCGCTGGCACCATGCGCGGCACCTGCCGCCGGGCCATCGGTATCGCCACGGCTGCAATTTCGCCGTCCTGCTGCCGGTGTGGGACCAGCTCTTCGGCACCCAGTATCGCGGCCAAGAGCTGCCGCCCTGCGGCCTCGCCGGCGGCCCGCTGCCGCCTGAGGCCGAGCGCAGCGGCTTCTGGCGGCAGCAATGGGAGGGGCTGCAAGCCTTCGCTGCCGCCTTGTGGCCGCGCGGCCACAACGCGGACGAGCGACAGACGGAAGGCTCGCATGCTGGCTGACGCGCGCGCCTTCGCGTTGCGCGCGCACGACGGCCAGATGTACGGCGCGCGCCCGTACTCCTGGCACCTCGAAGCCGTCGCCGAACTGCTCGCTCCGTACGGTGCGCAGGCGCAGGTCATCGCTTATCTGCACGACATCGTCGAGGACACGGCAGTCAGTGACGACGAAGTCAACGCCCGTTTCGGACCCTTCGTCGGCGAATGCGTCGGCCTGCTGACCGACGCCCCGGGCGCCACCCGTGCCGAGCGCAAGGCGCAGACCTACGCCCGGCTGGCGACGGTCAGTGGCCCGGCGGAACTGGCACTGGTGGTCAAGGCAGCCGACCGCCTGGCCAACGTCAGGAGCTGTGTCGCCGATCGCCGGCAGCGTCTCTGGGAGATCTACCGCCACGAGCACCGTGCCTTCCGTGCCGCGGCGTACCGCCCCGGCCTCTGCGAACCACTGTGGCGCGAACTCGACGGGCTGCTGGCGCCGGATGACATCCCGGCGGCGACCGATGGCTGATTCCCGCGCCCGGCCCCACACGCGGCTGCCCGCGCCGCGCGCCACCGCCACGCCAAGCGGAGCGAACGCAAAGCCGATGGACCGATGCGCCAGGCAGCGGGACCGATGACGGTGCGCGTACGGCGCGCAGCGTTCGCCGTCTGCCTGCTGCTCGCGGCGTGCGTGCCCGGACCCGACAAGGCAGCTGAACTGACTCGCGTGTCGATGCAGGAGTATTTTCGCTACGACCCGCAGTTCAGGGGTCAGGGCGTCGAGGTCCTCGCCGTCCGCATCACCGGCGGGCAGGAACGGCAACTCGCAGCTGTGGCGACGATCCGCCATGCCGGCAAGAGCCACGAGGTGCCGGTGATCATCGTCCTCGACGGCGTCAATCTGGCATGGTTTGCCCAACCGGGCGGGCTCGCCTTCCTCGCCGGTCCGCGCCCCGACGGAGTCCAGCAAGGCCCAAAATAGATGCTCGCTGCTGGCGCTTGCCGGCTGTCGTCCACAGCGGCGGCGGTATCCCCACACTCAGACACCCCCGTGCGCTCCTTCGCGAGGTCCTCCGGCGACCGATCGCCGACAGGGCGACCCCGGCGGCGTTGCCCGTACTGCCGCAGTGGGCTGGCGCTGGAGGCGGACCTCAGGATCGGCAAGCTGCCATCAAACATACTCGAGGCATATGCTTTCGGGCTGAGGACGAGCTGAATTGGGCAGGAATTCCGCGACGCTGGCTTTTCCCCGCCCAAAGTGCTAGGGTAATCCGCGATGGGTACGGATCGTCCCGGCGGGCCCGTCGCCGACGCGGACACGTGCTTCGTCTCGCTCCTCTTTCCCATCGGAGGCAGATCCATGCGTTTTCCGACCCGTTCATCCGCACGCCGTCGTCCGCCGGGCATCATTGTCCTGGCCGTGCTGCTCACGGCGGCCTGCGGCCGACCGGACCCGTCATCGCCAGCTGCCACGGCAAGTTCAGCACCGCAACCGGCAATGGCCGATGAGGTGCGGCACTTCAGCGGCGACTGGACCACGACCGGAACGAGGCAGGTTCTCGATCTCGGTCCGGGCCACCAGGCGGGCATCTTCTCACTCAGCGGAACGATGTTTCTGCAGGGTAAACAGCGGGTGAACCCGGCATTCCAAGCCCAGGCGATCGGTCTCTCGGACACCACTACCGGTACCCAGGGGCGATGTGTGTGGACCGACACGCGTGGCGACAGGATCTTCAGCGAACTGAGTGGCGATGTGATTGGCCCCGGCAAGCTCATCGAAGGCAGGTTCACCGGTGGCACCGGCCGCTACAGCGGCATCACCGGCGAATACAGCTTCAAGTGGCAGCGCATGGGTACCATCGAGGGTGAGGAGTTGACCGGACGTGTCGTCGACCTGAGTGGCTGGGTGCGCTTCGGCCAGCCACCTGCTGCCACTCCCGCCACGGCAGGAGGCCAGAAATGAGCACAGCCACTCTCGGTACCGGAAGAATCCTTAAACTGGCATGCCTGCTGGGCCTCTTCTTCGGTCTCTGGTCCGCACCAATCCCCGAGGGCCTGACCCGCGAGTCCTGGCATCTCTTTGCGGTCTTCGCGTCGGCGATCTTCGCGGTGGTGCTCAATATCTTCCCTCTGTTCACTTCCGCGCTGCTCGCCTGTGCGATCGTCGTCCTGACCAACACCCTGACCCCGGCCAAGGCCTTCGGCGCCTTCGCCAACCCCGTCGTCCTCTTGGTGGTGACCGCTTTCCTGGTCTCGCAGTCGGTCGTCAAGAGCGGACTCGGCAAGCGGATCAGCCTGTACGTGATCTCGTTCTTCGGCAGATCGACGCTCGGTCTGGCGTACAGCATCTTCATCACCGACACGCTGATCGCGCCCGGCTTTCCGAGCAACACGGCACGCGGCGGCGTGCTCTTTCCGGTCATCCTCGCCCTGGCACAGAACAGCGGCTCGACACCCGACGACGACGAGAAGCGGCGCCTCGGCGGCTACCTGATGTTCTGCGGCATGGCCAGTCTCGCCATCACCTCGGCGCTCTGGTTCACGGCCACGTCGGGCAATCCGGTCGGAGCCGGACTGGCCGCCGAGAAAGGAATGACGATCACTTTCGGCTCGTGGCTGCTCGCCTCATGCGTCCCATGCCTGGTGGTGATCGCCCTGCTGCCGCTGCTGCTCTACCGTCTCCATCCACCGGGGATCACCGACACCCCCGAGGCGCCGGACAACGCCCGCAGGGAATTGAGCAAGATGGGACCGATGTCGCGCCACGAGTGGATCACGGCAGTGACCTTCTCCGTCATGGTCACTGGCTGGATACTTGCCGCCCCCTACGGACTCAACCTGACGGCCATTGCCATGGCGGGTCTCGCGACGCTGATGATCACCGGCGTCCTGACGGTCGACGACATGAGCCAGCAAGGCGGCACGCTGGTCACGTTCATCTGGCTGGCCGTGCTCTTCGGCATGAGCGGACAGCTCAACGAGATGGGCTTCATGGGCTATGTCGGCGAGCGCCTGGCCGTCGGCCTCGAGGGCCTCGCCTGGCCGGCCGCCTACGTCGCCCTGGTGGTGATGTACGTCCTCCTCCACTTCGGCTTCGTCAGCCAGAACGCCCAGGTACTGGCGCTGCTCGGCGTGTTTCTCGATGTCGGAGTCAAGTCGGGAGTTCCCGTCCCCCTCATGGCCTACGCGTTGCTGTTCGCCAGCAGCTACTTCTCGGTGATCACGCCACAGGGCGGCAGCCAGAACATCATCTTCGTCGCCAGCGGCTACCTCAGGCAGGGAGAGCTCTACCGCCTGGGGCTGCTGACGACGCTCTTCTGCACCGTGGTGTTCCTGGTCATCGGTACACCCTGGATCCTCTGGGTGGGTTGATCCGGGGTGAGCTTCGAACTCAACCTGCGCGAAATCGACTGGCGCCGGGCGCAGCCGCGCTGCATCGATTGCTGGTCGCGGGTGGCCATGAAATCCGCCGCGGATCGCGCCCGTCTGCCGACCCACCTGGGCCTTTTATGCATGCAAGGGAGACCGATGCCATGTTCCGGAATTCACTGACCCACCCGCAGCGCTTCGCCATTGCGGCAACGCTCGTCGCCGCCCTCATCTCGTCACCGGCGCTGGCGCAGCAACTCAGCGGGACGCTGCAGAAGATCAAGGAAAGCGGCGTCATCGCACTGGGACATCGTGCATCGTCGGTACCGTTCTCGTACTACGACGACCGGCAACAGGTCATCGGCTACTCACAGGAGATGATGCTCAGGGTGGTCGACGCGATCAAGGCCGAACTGAAACTCGACAGACTCGACATCAAGCTGATCCCGGTCACATCGGCCAATCGCATGACGCTCGTGGCCAACGGGACGGTCGACCTCGAGTGCGGTTCCACGACCAACACCACCGAACGGCAGAAGCAGGTCAGCTTCTCGAACAGCATCTTCGTCTCTGGCACGCGCCTATTGACCCGAGCCAACGCCCGCATCAAGGATTTCCCCGACCTGGCGGGCAAGGATGTCGTGACCACTGCCGGCACCACCTCCGAGCGCCTGCTGCGCCGGATGAACGAATTGAGCCTGATGAAGATGAACATCATCAGTGCGAAGGATCACGGCGAAGCATTCCTGATCCTGGAGAGCGGCCGCGCTGCGGCTTTCGTCATGGATGAAGTGTTGCTCTACGGCGAAATGGCGAAAGCCAGGAACCCCGGCGAGTGGGCCGTGGTCGGTTTGACGCAGTCGTACGAGGCCTATGGCTGCATGATGCGCAAGGATGATCACGCCTTCAAGAAGGTCGTCGATGCCGCCCTCGCCAGGGTGATGACCTCGGGCGAGGCAGAGAGGATCTTCAGCAGGTGGTTCCAGCAACCGATCCCGCCAAACGGTCTGAACCTCAACTTCGCGATGTCGTATGCCCTCAGGAAACTGTACCAGTCGCCCAACGACAAGGCTTACGAGTAGCGCTCACCCGACGCGAGACGAGACGCTCCGACCGCAGCGCGGGCAAGCGCCGGTGCCGGCGGCTGCCCGCGCAGTGCCCCGGGGACCAGTGGTGGGGTTCCAGACGTGGCGCCGGGAGCGTGCCCGGCAAAGAGAAGGATCAGCGGTAGACGATCACCGGCACGCGTGAGTGCGACAACACCTTCTGCGTCACGCTGCCGAGGAGCAGCTTCCTGATCTCGCTGCGCCCGCGCGAGGCGATGAAGATCGCGTCGCAGTGCTTCTTCTTCGCGGCATCGGTGATTCCTTCGTGCGTGATCGCCGGCTTGGTGATCACCCCGACATACTCGACGTTGGCCTCGCGGGCAGCCTCAGCGATCTCCTCGAGATACTTCTCGCCGGTGACGCGCGCCAGCCGGTCGAGCTTGGCGAGCACGTTCCTGTCGATCGCCTCGCCGTCGCCGAAAGCGGCGGGCTGCAAGAAGGGCATGGCGTAGTAACCGGTGACCTTCGCCCCCAACGACTGCGCCAGCTTGACGCCAGCCTTGATCGCCTTCCGCGAAACGGCCGAGCCATCGGTCGGAATGAGGATGTTCTTGAACATACCGCTTGCTCCCGATGAAACGTCCCCTGGCAAGGGCACATGCCCGTACCGCTCGTCCGGGGCGAGACAGGGGTTCGGGCTGCAGGTGCCACGTCTTCGGCCAGTGCCTGGTGCACGGCGGCCGTGGCCGGTGCCGCCCAAGCCGCCACCTCGCCGGCCCATCATGCCCGCCCGGCCTGCCGTGATCCGGGAAAACGAGGCGCAGCGACACCGGGCAGTATAGGCCGGCTCCGTAAACCACGTCAATCGCGGACACTCGGCGCGCCGTCACGGCAAGCGCAGGCGACGGCGACGGCGGCTGCGGGGCCAACCCGGGTCGCGCACGCCGGCATGAAGCGCGCGCCTGCGGTACAATTGCGCGGTCTCGCCAGACGAATGGTGTCGCCTGCCGCAGCACCGGTGCCAATGCAGCTGGCCGCCGCTCCGCGTCGCCACCGCGTCCCTCGACGCCGCCCCGGTGCCCGTCCGGGGGCCTGCGGCGATTCCTTCTTGTCTGACTTTCGCGCATTCGATCTTGCAGAGGTTCCTTCGTGCTCATCGCCAACAACATCACCATGCAGTTCGGGGCGCGCCCCCTCTTCGAGAACGTCTCGCTCAAGTTCGGCGAGGGCTATCGTTACGGACTGATTGGCGCCAATGGCTCGGGCAAGTCGACCTTGATGAAGATTCTCGCTCGCGAGCTCGAACCCACTGCCGGCAACGTCACGAAGGACGTCCACGAGCGCATGGCCTACCTGCGCCAGGACCAGTTCGCCTTCGAGGAGCAGCGGGTGATCGACGTCGTGATGATGGGACACGAAGAAATGTGGGCCTGCATGCTCGAGAAGGACGCCATCTACGCCAACCCCGACGCCAGCGAGGCCGACTACATGCACGCCGCCGACCTCGAAGCCCGCTTTGCCGAGTATGGCGGCTACAGCGCCGAGTCGCGCGCCGGCGAGTTGCTGCTCGGCGTCGGCATTCCGGCTGCGCAGCATTACGGCCCAATGAGCGACGTTGCTCCGGGCTGGAAGCTGCGCGTCCTGCTGATCCAGGCGCTGTTCGCCGACCCGGAAATCCTGCTTCTCGACGAGCCGACGAACAACCTCGACATTGGCACCATCCGCTGGCTGGAGAACGTGATCAACGAGCGCAACAGCACGATGGTCATCATCTCGCACGATCGCCACTTCCTCAACCAGGTCTGCACGCACATGGCGGACCTCGATTACGGCAGGATCACCGTCTACCCGGGAAACTACGACGACTTCATGGAAGCGTCGACGCAGGCCCGGCAACGGCAGCAGAGTGCCAACGCCAAGGCCAAGGAGCGGATCGCCGAGTTGCAGAGCTTCGTCCGCCGCTTCTCGGCCAACGCCTCGAAGGCCAAGCAGGCCACCTCACGCCTGAAGCTGATCGACAAGCTGAAACCCGAGGACGTCAAGCCGTCTTCACGCCAATATCCGTGGATTCGCTTCGACTTCGACGAGAAGGAAAAGCTGCACCGGCAGGCGGTCGAGATTCAGAACCTCGGCTTCGCCTATCACGGTGCCGCGCGGCCACTCTTCAGCAAGCTCGACCTGACGCTAAACGGCGGCGAGCGCCTGGCGATCATCGGCGAGAACGGCGTCGGCAAGACGACACTGCTCAAGCTGCTGATGGGCGAACTGCAGCCGCAGCGCGGCAGCATCAAGTGGGCCGAAAAGGCGCGTCCGGGCTACTGCGCGCAGGACCACGCGCTCGACTTCGACAGCGATCGCAGCCTGACCGAGTGGATCGCCGGCTACGCGCGCGGCAGCGCCGAAGACGGCGACGACCTGGCGACGCTGATCCGCGGCACGCTCGGCCGGCTGCTGTTCTCGGGCAACGAGGTGAACAAACCGGTGCGCGTCATCTCGGGCGGTGAAAAGGGGCGGATGATCTTCGGCAAGCTGATGCTGCAGCGGCCGAACGTGCTGGTCATGGACGAACCGACCAACCACCTCGACATGGAATCGATCGAGTCGCTCAATACCGCGCTCGAGAAGTTCAAGGGAACGCTGATCTTCGTCTCGCACGACCGTGAGTTCGTCTCGTCACTGGCCACGCGCGTGCTTGAAATCCGCCCCGATGGAACCTTGGTCAACTACCTGGGCAACTACGAAGACTACCTCGCCAGCCAGGGCATCGCCTGAAGCGACGGGCACCGTGGCGGCGTTGGCTCAGGCGATGACGCCGCCGCCGAGACAGACTCGGCTCTCGTACACCACGACCGACTGCCCCGGAGTCACGGCCCACTGCGGTTCGGCGAAGCGGATGCGGCAGGCGTCCGCCGCCACCCACTCGATCTCGCACGGCGCATCGGCCTGCCGGTAGCGCGTCTTCGCCGTATACACCCAGTGCGTGTGCGGCGGCTGGCCGGACACCCAGGAGAGGTCGCGCGCCGTCAGCTCGTCGCTGAGCAACGCAGGGTGATCGTGGCCCTGGACGACGTGCAGGACGTTGTCGACGATGTCCTTGCCGGCGACGAACCAGGCGTCGTGGTCGCCGCTCGCGCCACCCTTGCCGCCCTTGACGCCGCCGATGTGCAGCCCCTTGCGCTGGCCGATGGTGTGATAGGCAACGCCGTCGTGCTCACCGAGCACGCGGTCGTCGTCGAGGCAGCGAATCTCGCCCTTCTGCGGCGGCAGGTAGCGCATCAGGAACTCCTTGAAGGGTCGCTCGCCGATGAAACAGATACCGGTCGAATCCTTCTTGAGCGCGACATGCAGGCCGGCATCGGCGGCAATCCGGCGGACGTCACGCTTGTACAGTCCCGCGAGCGGGAACAGCGCCGTCGCCAGCTGCTCCTGTTGCAGCCGATGCAGGAAATAGCTCTGGTCCTTGGTGCCATCCTCGGCCTTGAGCAACTGCCACCTGCCCTGGAACTCGCGCACGCCGGCGTAGTGTCCGGTGGCGATGCGGTCGGCACCGATTCGCGCCGCGTGCTCGAGGAAGGCCCTGAACTTGATCTCGGAATTGCACAGGACATCCGGGTTCGGGGTCCGCCCCGCCTCGTACTCGCGCAGGAAATGGGCGAAGACCCGCTCGCGGTACTCGGCGGCGAAGTTCAGCACCTCGACGTCGATCCCGAGCGTGTCGGCGACACTCATGACGTCGATCAGGTCCTGGCGCGACGCGCAATGCTCGTCGGTATCGTCGTCCTCCCAGTTCTTCATGAACAGGCCAACCACGCGCCATCCCTGCTCCTTGAGCAGCAGCGCGGCAACCGCCGAATCGACGCCGCCCGAGAGGCCGACGAGCACCGTTCTTCCTTCGTTCATTTCCCTGTCCCCGCAGCCGTCATCATCTCACGGTCCAAACGCTGGCATGCCGGCGATCAGCGAAGGCAGCGCACTCTCCACCTCACCGCCGCCGGCGAGCCATTCCGGCAACGACAGGACCACCGCTGGCTGGCCATTGTCGTGAAACCAGCTGTCGACGACGTGCAGCTTCGCCGTCGCAGCAACGCCGTCCGGCGTCGGCGCCGCTGTCTTTTCCGCGATCTGCGCCGAGAAATGGGCAGCGACCAGGTAGCGTGTCCGCAGCACCGGTTCGCGAACCTCATGGAAGCGCAACCAGCGACGATCGTCAAGCATGCGCAGCAGCCGCGTCGTCGTCAGCGAATGATCGATGCAGTCCATTCGCCCATCGACCCCATCGTCGGCAACATTGCCGCCACGGTCGGCGGCGATCGCGCTCTGCTCACCCGCCCAGCCGAGCAGCCAACCGATCACCAGCGCCAACCGGTCGCGCTCGTCGGCGGCGTCGCCGGCGGCCGCGAGAAAGGCTCCAACCAGCGCCAGTTGCCGCTCGCTGTAGCGCACCTCCGCCTCCTCCACGCAGCCGTAGTTGTAGCAGACGCGCAGCGTCGCGTCGGCCACCGCCGTCTGCGCCGATGCCGCCAACAGCAGGACGATCAGCCAGCGCACGGAAAATGGCTCAGCAGGTGCAGTGGGTAACGCCTGCCGGACAGCCAGTCGTCGATGCAGCGCAGCACCAACGGACTGCGGTGCTGCGCCTGCCGCGCGCGGATTTCGTCCACCGTCAGCCAGTGTGCGGCGAGGATGCCGGCGTCGAGCTGCCGCGCGGGGTCGTGGCCGACGATCTCGCCGGCGAAGGCAAAGCGCAGGTAGGCAAGATCGCCGGCGCCGGTCGGGTAAAGGTAGACACCAAGCAGCGAATCCGGGCGCATCGTGTACGCCGTCTCCTCGAGCGTCTCGCGGACGGCGGCGTCGAGCAGCGACTCACCCCAGTCGAGGTGGCCTGCCGGCTGGTTGAAGCGGATGCCGTACTCGGTTTCCTCTTCGACGAGCAGGAAACGCCCGTCGCGTTCGAGTACCGCGGCGACGGTGACGTTCGGTTTCCAGATCATGGCAGCAGCCCTGCGGGGGTCGGCGAAGCCGCCATTTTAGCGCCAACGGGGGGGCGAAATCGGCTAGAATTTCCGCTTCAGGTTTAGCGGCTCGAGGGGAGAAGACGATGTCCATGGCGGATCGCGACGGCTTCATCTGGTACGATGGCAAGCTGGTTCCATGGCGCGACGCCACGACCCATGTGCTGACCCATACCCTGCATTATGGCATGGGCGTCTTCGAGGGCGTCCGCGCCTACAAGGCGGCCAGGGGCACGGCGATCTTCCGCCTCGCCGAGCATACCGAGCGGCTCTTCAACTCCGCCTACATCTTCCAGATGAAGATGCCCTACGATCGCGAGACCCTGCTCGAAGCGCAGAAGGAAGTCGTGCGCGCGAATGGCCTCGAGTCGTGCTACATCCGGCCGATCGTCTTCTACGGCTCGGAGGCGATGGGCATCGCCGCCACCGCGATCAGCACGCATGTCGCCATCGCCGCCTGGCCGTGGGGTGCCTACCTCGGTGCCGAGGGAATGGAGAAGGGAATCCGCGTCAAGACCTCGTCCTTCACCCGCCACCACGTGAACATCAACATGTGCCGCTCGAAATCGGTCGGCACCTACACCAACTCGATCCTCGCCCACCAGGAAGTCGCGCACGACGGTTACGACGAGGCACTGCTCCTCGATGTCGATGGTTATGTCGCCGAAGGTGCCGGCGAGAACGTATTCATCGCCAAGAAGGGAACGCTGTACACGCCGGATCTGACGTCCTGCCTCGAAGGAATCACGCGCGCCTCGGTCCTCGAGCTTGCCGCCGAACTCGACATCCCGGTGGTCGAGAAGCGCATCACGCGTGACGAGGTCTATTGCGCCGACGAGGCCTTCTTCACCGGCACCGCCGCCGAAGTGACGCCGATCCGCGAACTCGACAACCGCCAGATCGGTGCCGGCCACCGCGGGCCGATCACGACGAAAATCCAGAGCCTGTTCTTCGACTGCGTGAACGGCCGCGTGCCGGCGCACGAGAACTGGCTTGCCTACGTCCAAACGCCTTCTGCAAGGTGATCAAGAAGATGTCCCAGAACGACCAACAGAAGCCCATCGCAGTCACCGCCAACGACCTGCCGCTGCACTGCCCGACGAAGGACGCACCGCTCTGGGCCAGGCACCCGCGCGTCTTCCTCGACATCACCCAGAGCGGCGAGGCCACTTGCCCGTACTGCAGCGCCCACTATGTGCTGCAGGGCGGGCTCCCGAAAGGCCACCACTGAGCCTCCGCTACCCGAACACGGGTAGCGCACACCGCACAGCCAGTGATGAAAGCCCTCGTCGTCGCCCCTTCGTGGATCGGTGACTCGGTACTGGCGCAGCCGCTGTTCACCCGGCTGCACGAGCGCACCCCTGGCCTGCAGCTCGATGCGCTCGCGCCGCGCTGGGTGGCAGCGGTCCTCGAGCGGATGCCCGAGATCAACCGCATCGTCGACAGCCCATTCGCGCATGGCGAGCTGTCGCTGCGCACCCGCCACCGCATCGCCCGCGAACTGGCACGCGAGGGCTACCAGCGCGCCTATGTCCTGCCCAACTCGCTCAAGTCGGCGCTGATCCCGTTCTTCGCCGACATCCCCGAGCGTATCGGCTTCATCGGCGAAACCCGCTACGGATTGATCAACCGCCGCCACACGCTGGACAAGAAGCTGCTGCCGCAGATGGCGGAGCGTTTCGCCCAACTCGCCGAAGAGCCGGCCACGCCACTGCCTCGACCCCTGCCGCAACCGCGCCTGCGCACCAGCCCGGCGCAGCGCATCGAGACGCTGGCCGCGCTCGGCGTCAGCCTGCCGGCGAAACTCGCGGTCTTCTGTCCGGGCGCCGAATACGGGCCGGCAAAACGCTGGCCGGCGCGACATTTTGCCGCCCTGGCCGCCGCGCTGGCCCAGCGCGGCCATGCCGTCTGGCTGCTCGGGTCGGCCAAGGACAGGCCCGTCGGCGATGAGATCCTCGAGCATGCCAGCCCCGGCAGCCTGCCGCTCAATCTGTGCGGTGTGACGACGCTGGCACAGGCGATCGATCTCCTCGGTGCCGCCGCGCTGGTCGTCTGCAACGATTCCGGCCTGATGCACGTGGCTGCCGCCCTCGGCCGCCGGGTCGTCGCCGTCTACGGCTCGTCGTCGCCCGAATTCACGCCGCCGCTGTCGGCAACGGCGACGATCATCAGCCTCAATCTCGCCTGCAGCCCCTGCTTCAAACGGCAGTGTCCGCTGGGCCACCTCGACTGCCTGCAGCAGCTCGAGCCCGAGCGCGTGCTCGCCGCCTGCCTTGGTGGAGTCGCCGCATGATCGTCATCTTTGCCACACCCGAGGATGTCGAGGCGGCCTTCTACGAGGCCATCGCCCGCGCCGACCTTGGTGCCCTGATGAGCGTCTGGGCGGAAGACGAGGAAATCGTCTGCATTCACCCGACTGGCCAGCGCCTCGTCGGCGCCGACGCGATCCGTGACAGCTGGCGCAGCATCTTCGCCAACAACCCGCGCCTGTCGGTGCGACTGAGCCGCGGTGTCCGCTGGAGCGGCATGCTGCTGTCGGTACACACCGTCGTCGAGATGCTGTACATCGGCGATGACCGCAAGCCGCACGGCCCGATGCTCGCCACCAACGTCTTCCAGCGTGGCGCCAGCGGCTGGCGGCTGCTGGCGCACCACTCGTCGACCGCGGCCGAGCGCGAAGCCGCCGAGGGCGATGGCAGCGGCGACCGCAACACGCCGCGGACGCTGCATTGATCCCTTATCGCGCCCCTGGCTGGCTGCCCGGCGGCCATTTGCAGACCCTCTATCCGCTGCTCATCCGCCCCGACCCGATGCCCTACGCTAGGCAGCGCTGGGAGACCCCGGACGGAGACTTCATCGACCTCGACTGGCTGGCCGCTCCCGGCAGCGCGCCGGCGAGGGCGCAGGCGCAATCGCTGCTGGTGGTCTTCCATGGTCTTGAAGGCAGTTCGAACAGTCACTACGTGGTGGCGCTGCTGAGAGCTGCGGCGGCGATCGGCTGGGCCGCGGTGGCGGTCAACTTCCGCGGCTGTTCGGGTGAGAGCAACCGCCTGCCGCGCGCCTACCATTCGGGCGACAGCGACGAGATCGACTGGATCCTGCGCCGTCTGCGGACCGCTTTCCCGCAGCAGCGGCACTATGCGGCAGGCGTCTCGCTTGGCGGCAACGCGCTGCTCAAGTGGCTGGGCGAACGCGGGGCCGCTGCCGGCAGCTGCCTGCAGGCAGCGGCTGCGATCAGCGCACCGGTCGATCTCGCCGCCTGTGGTCATCATCTCGCGCATGGCTTGAATCGCGTCTACACCCGGCACTTCCTGCACAGCCTGAAGCGCAACGCGGCGGGCAAGCTGCGCCGCTACCCGGGGCTCTTCGACGAACGACGGATGCGCAACGCCCGCAACCTGTACGAATTCGACGACGTCGTCACCGCGCCGCTGCATGGTTTCGCCGGTGCCGACGACTACTGGCGACGGGCGTCCAGCAAGCCGTGGCTGGGCGGCATCCGGCTGCCGACGCTGCTGCTCAATGCCGTCAACGATCCCTTCCTGCCGCCACGGGCGCTGCCTGCCGCCAACGAGGTCGCCGGCAGTGTCCGCATCGACTTCCCGCGCCAGGGTGGCCACGTCGGCTTCGTCACCGGCAGTCCCCCGGGGCAGCTCGTCTGGCTGCCGCAACGAGTCCTGCACTATTTCCAGAACGAGGTTTGAGATGAACGCTCCCCTGCCGCAAGAGATCTTCAAGGCCTACGACATCCGCGGCATCGTTGGCCGCACGCTGACACCCGCCATCGTCAGCCGCATCGGCCATGGAATCGGTTCACTGGCGGTCGAACGCGGCCAGCGAGCGATCGCGGTCGGCCGTGACGGGCGCCTGTCGGGCCCGCAGCTGGCGGAGGCCTTGATGGCCGGCATCCGCATGGCCGGCATCGATACCATCGACGTCGGCTGCGTGCCGACACCGGTCGTCTACTTCGCGGCGCACGAACTCGGCTGCCAGAGTTGTGTCGCCGTCACCGGCAGCCACAACCCGCCCGACTACAACGGACTGAAGATGGTCGTCGCCGGCGAGACGCTGGCCGGCGAGACGATTCAGGGCATCCGGCAACGCGTCGACGCCAATCGCCTGCAGCACGGTTCCGGCCAGTCCAGCAGCGCCGACGTGCAGCCGGCGTACCTGGCGCGGATCGGCAGCGACGTCCGCCTGGCACGGCCGATGAAGATCGCCATCGACTGCGGCAACGGCGTCGCCGGTGGCATCGCGCCGCAGCTCTTCCGGGCCCTCGGTTGCGAACTCGTCGAACTGTTCTGCGCCGTCGACGGCAGCTTCCCGAACCACCATCCCGACCCGTCGAAGCCCGAAAACCTGCAGGATCTGATCGCGGCGCTGCGCGCCAGCGGAGCCGAGATCGGCCTCGCCTTCGACGGTGACGGCGACCGTCTCGGCGTCGTCACCCGTGACGGCGAGATCATCTACCCGGACCGCCAGTTGATGCTCTTTGCCGCCGACGTCCTGCGCCGCTGTCCCGGGCAAGCGATCATCTACGACGTCAAGTGCACCCGCCGGCTGGCGCCCTGGATCCGCGAGCACGGTGGCGAACCCTTGATGTGGAAGACCGGGCATGCGCTGGTCAAGGCCAAGCTGAAGGAGAGCGGATCGCCGCTGGCCGGCGAAATGAGTGGCCACATCTTCTTCAAGGAACGCTGGTTCGGCTTCGACGACGGTCTCTATGCCGGCGCCCGGCTGCTCGAGATCGTCTCGCAGGCAGCCGATGCCAACGCCGTGCTGCACGCCCTGCCCGACAGCAGCTCGACACCCGAACTCAACATCGGCATGGGCGAGGGCGAGCCCTTTGCGCTGATCGAGCAGCTGCAGCGGCACGCCCGCTTCGCCGGCGCGCGCGAGATCATCACCATCGATGGCCTGCGCGTCGAGTATGCCGACGGTTTCGGCCTCGCCCGCCCGTCGAACACGACGCCGGTCGTCGTCCTGCGCTTCGAGGCCGACTCCGCCGCCGCGCTGGCGCGCATCCAGGCGGATTTCCGTCGCGTCTTCAACGAGGCCCGGCCCGACCTGCACCTGCCGTTCTGAGCGGCCGCCAGCGACCCGGCACATCGCCCCGGAGGAGCCATCGTGATCACCGAGCAAGCCCTGCGGAAAGCCTTTCTCTTTCGCCAGCCGATCGTCAGCCGGCAGCACGAACTCGCCGGTTACCAGCTGTTGCTGCGTAGTGCCGAACCCGACACCGACGAGCGTCAGCAGACGCTGAACACCGCCGCTCTCTGTGCTGCCTACCTCGAGCTGGGCATGCAGAGCGCTCTCGGCAACACCTGCGCCTACCTCGGCATCATGCCGGACTTCCTGCAGCAGGAGGCGCTCGAGTTGCTGCCGGCGGCCGGCGTCGTCCTTGAACTGCTGCTCGACCGCCCGCCGGACAAGGCGGTCCAGACACGTTGCCGCTGCCTGCACGAACGCGGCTACACGCTGGCACTCGCCGACTACCGCGGCATCGATGATCGCAGCCGGCCGCTGCTGCCGATGGTCGATGTCATCAAGATCGACGCCAGCACGACGGACCAGCGCACGCTCGGCAACCTCGCCGGCTCGTTGCGCAACCTGCCCATCAAGCTGCTGGCGCAAGGGGTCGACAGCCGCGAGCTGATGGATCGTTGCCGCAACCTCGGCTTCACGCTCTTTCAGGGGCGCCATTTCGCGCAGGCCGAAATCGTCAGCGGCCGCCGCCTTTCAGCTTCGCAGGCGGCGCTGATCCGCCTGATCAACCTCGTCGGGCGCGATGTCGATGTGGCGCTGATCGAGGACGCGTTCAAGCACGAACCGGCGCTGACGCTCAATCTCCTGCGCATCGTCAACTCGGTCGGACACCGCGGCAACCGCCTGTCGCAGCCGGTGACCTCGCTGCGCCATGCGATCAACCTCTTCGGGCGGCGCCATCTGCAGCGCTGGCTGTCGCTGCTGCTGCTCGCGCCGGGCAGCGCTGCCAGCGACCCGGCAAACTCACCGCTGCTGCAGGTGGCTGCCCTGCGCGGACGCATGATGGAGCTGCTGATCACTGGCGACCCGTCGGGAGCGAACGGCAGGCTGGCCGACCTGGCTTTCATGACCGGCATCCTGTCGATGATGCCGGCAGCGCTCGGGCTGCCGATCGACGAGATCCTCGCGCAGATCGCCGTCGAGGACGAAGTGCGCACCGCGCTCTGTGAGCACGCCGGCCTCCTCGGGAGCATCCTCGCCCTGCTCGAGTGTTTCGACAACGACGACGCCAGCGGCTGCGACGCGCTGCTCGGCCAATTGCCGGGGCACCTGGATCGACAAGCGCTCAACACCTGCCTCAGCGTCGCACTGCGCTGGCTGAACGGCAACGGCGGGTAGTGCGCGGCGCACGGCGTGGTGAAACGCCAAGCCCGCTGCGCCCCAGTGCGCCCCAGGGGCGATCACGTTGCGCGGGGAATCCGGAGACAGCGACCCGTTGGCATGGGAGTCGCGCGAGCGACGCGGGAATGCCTTGATCGCGCGCGCCAAAAAAGGCTCGGGAATGCAGCGCAATGGCATGACCTTCGCAAGTATGGCCGTCTCGACAGCCATGACCGTTCGTTGTGACACGCTTTCGGCGCACCCACGGCCGACCTTGGTCACTGGCGGCGCCCCTTCTGCCGGCCGGTGTTGCTCTCATCCTGACCATCTGCCGCAACCATCAGGAGCGGTGGGCTGAACTTGAACCCGAAGTGCGGCGGGTCCTCGCCGATGACGGCGGCTGAAAGGATGGAGAAGACATAGTCGTGCGTCTCCTTGGGCAACTGATACTGCTTGGTGAGCTTCCAGAAATTCCTTTCCCGGGGATCATCGGGCATCTCACGGATCATTTTCCGAACACGAGTGTCTCCATAGTTGTAGCTTGCCATCACCAGCAGTCCGGAAGCCTGCGCCTCGCGACTGTAGATACGCTTCAAATATTTGACTCCTGCCTGCGTCGCCTGCCGGAAGTCGAAACGAGCATCCTGGTCGTCGTAGGCCGCAACCTCCGCCAGAGGTCCCGTCGCAATGCCATATTCCTGGGCCGTTGCCGGCAGCAGCTGCCAAGCACCCTTGGCGATTCCGAAGCGGGTCTGCGGCCCGATGCTCTGGGTGTCGTAGTTGCTCTCCTGCAGCGGCAGATAGATGAAATACAGCGGCAAACCGTGTTTCTTCAGGGCACCGACGACGACGGGCAGATAGTTGTTCTGTTCCATGTTCTCGATCGCCTTCTGCATGCGTGAAGTGCCCTGCCAGTACTTGATGTATTTCCTGACTTCAGAGACGAATTCATCGGGCAGTTCCAGCTCGCTCTCACCGAGCTCGCTAGCGACTCTGGCGATGAGGTCCTCTTCGTAACGCTTGCCCGGGAAGCGAAGGCGGAGTGAATTGGCTTCTTCGACATACTGTCTGTACTTGCTTTTCATGGCCGCGAGCCTCTGACGCTCCTGCACCATGCGTTTCTGTTCCGCGGAGATCTTCTCTCGCTCGGCCTTGAGCTGCTCATCCGCTACTCGCAGACGTTCGCTGCTGATCGCCGCGATCGTCTTCGCCAGCGTCTCGGCACTCTCTTCAAGCCCGATCTCCGCTTGCCCCAGGCTGACCTCCAGGGTCTTGATGTCGTGGAACAGTTCAAGCGCGAGCCGGCGCGTGTTGGCAAGCGCAAACTGCTGATAGGAGGCCAGGCAGATCGACAGGCCAAAAAGGACCCCCAGGACCCAGATGACCTTTCGGTAGCTCTTCTTGCGGATGACGCGATCTTCCCGGATGATCCGGCGCACGATGCGAGTGTACTCGCCGGAATCCTCCGCTTCGGCCTCGTCGAGCAGTCTGGCCTTGATATCTTCCGGTGCGCGGCTCTGAACCTTCCCGCCCCCTGGTCCCGTGTGGTCGCTCTGCGGTACGGCGGAAACGGGGGCCGGCAGGGCCACTTGCGAGCTCTCCTGCGCCGGCGAGCTTCGCGTGATCTGGAGACAGATCCCGCTACGGCCCACCAGGATCACCGCAGGAAAAGAGAGCTCTGCGGCGCGCTCAATCAGCGCATCATTGAGATACACGCCGTTGGCGCTACCCATGTCGATGACCTGCCAGTCGACGCCACGCTTGCTGACCTCGAGATGATGGCGACTGACCGCGGCGTCATCGAGAACGATCGTGTTGTCCGGGGCCCGGCCGACGCTGAAGCTCCCGGTCAGCTCGAAGGTCGTCATCAGGCTGCCGTCGGGCGCAAGGACGGTGACGGTCAGAACCTCGGCGGATGGTGCGCCGTGCGCCTGCACGATCCCACTGCCCGGGTCTCCGGGCGCACCGCTGGTCCGCCGACCGGCGGTCGAAGCAGAGCCCGCCCCTTCCACCCTGAAAGCGGTCGCCGGATCTGCAGTCAACGGCCGCTGCGGCGCCCGCTCGGCGCCGGAATACCCTGCTGGCGCGCCGACGGCACTCGATCCGGCGCGCCCTGTCGGAGCGGACGCTGAGGCCGTGGGCAGTCGAGTGATTCTGAGCCATGCACCGGAGCCACCCAATGCGACGTGGGCAGGAAGGACCAGTTCCTCCTCATTCTCGATCCGCCTGTCGTCGATGAACACGCCGTTTGCGCTGCCCAGGTCGCGAATCCGCCAACGGCCAGCGGTCGGGCGGACCTCGGCATGATGGCGACTCACCCCATCGTCGTCGACGACGATCATGTTGTCGGGCGCACGCCCAGCCGTAAACGTCTGCCAAAACGTGTAGACAGCAAGGACGCCCCCGTCGGCGTCGAGCAGGGCGATGCGCAGCGGATCGGCGTCTGCAGGCAACCTGCCGCTCGAAACCGTCGGTTCCACTACGGAGCCAACCGCTGTGGCGCGAGTACCGTCGTCGTCCAGCACAAAGTACTTCGGTGAAATCCGGTCATTTGACTTCCTCCTGGTGCATTGCGCCGCCTCCGGACGATTCGTCGCATTGTTCGCGTCGTGCCATCATCGTCGACATCTCTGCAGCGGCGATCTCCCGTGGTGTGCAAGGAACGATTCCGAGTGTCTCCTCCCCTGGCGCCCTGCTGCTCGTCCACCGATCTCTTGGCCGTTGCTGAACTTTCGCGGGCGCGATCGGAAAACCCAAGCCCTTCTCTCTCGTGCCTGGCAATTCTCTCGTGAACCCGGATGACTGTCACAACCAGTCGTCAGAACCGGCCGTCTCCATGCCGGCACTCCATTCGTTGGTCCGAGGGAAACATTCTCGTCAGGACGACGAGCGCGGGGAAGAACGCCGGCTGGTTACCCTTCAGGTCGTTCCACAGGAAGCAGGGTCAACGCTTATCGACCCGTGCAAGCAAATTTGCAGCAACTCTTTGACTTGACTCCGCCAGCGGCTACACTATCGCGGTCGGTGTTTCAGCCCACGCCACAGAGCCACTCGTCTCGACTCTTGTACAGGCCCACACTTGGACTTTGGAAAGGACTGGGTCGCCGAGTGGTGAGGACGGTCTGGCGAACCTGGGAAAGACGATCCTGAACCAGGTGCGAGCGGAGCGGCACAAGCCGAACGAAACCAGTCTGATACAAGACCCCTCGCGGGTGCTCCACCGCCCTACCTAGCACTGGACGGTATGGACGCCACTGAATGTCGAGCAACTAGCAGCAGCCCCGGGAGACCCAAATGGCTGGATCCGATCAGCGCCGGTCGTACTGGCAGCCGCCAGTAGCCGGCGAGTACGTTGTCTGGCGCTCGGCGAGCACCGTCGCAACACCGTCGCTGCAGGACATGCCCACCCCAGCGAGCGCGCGGGGGCCGCTGGGCTTGACGGGCTGGCCGAATCTGCCGTTCGACCGATCCAGCATGAACCTGAGCCGCCTGATGTGTGTGGTCCGCGACACGCCCGGGCCACTCGGATTCAACGATCGCGGCGACCCTGGCCTGGTCCTTGCGTTGGCACGCTCAGTAGAACCGGAAGGGCAGCCAAAGATTGCCTGGGGAGCCAAGGTATCGAATGCGTTCAAGAAGAAAGTCATCGAGATCGCGAAGGATCTGCAAACTGAAGCGGACTACCTGATGGCAGCCATGGCGTTCGAAACGGGAGAGACTTTCAGCGCGTCGGTAAAAAATGCGGCCGGCAGCGGAGCGATTGGACTCATCCAGTTCATGCCCGCGACAGCGAAGGCACTCGGTACGACAGCCGACAAACTGAAGGACATGAGCGCGGAAAGCCAATTGGAATACGTCGCGAAGTACTTCGCCGGCAAGAAGGGCAAGCTCAAGGTGCTCTCCGACGTATACATGGCAATCCTCTGGCCGGCAGCAATCGGCAAGCCAGAGGACCATGTACTGTTCTCGAAGGATGACGAGAGCAATCCCAAGGTCTACCAGCAGAACGCCGGCCTGGATGGGGACAAGGACGGCCAGGTTACCAAGAAGGAGGCCGCCGCCCCTGTTCAGAAGAAGCTGGAAAAAGGCCGGCAGCCAAAGAACCTCGGCTAAACCGATGTCCACTTCCGCTGCGTGTTTTGGGCACCGGCGATGTCCGGCCGGGCGCCTGCTGCTCGGTTCACTCCGCCTGGCGCTCGCGGTTCTGCTGCTTCCGCCCCTCGACGGCGCGGCCGAAACGGTGCGCAGCCAAGTGCAGACGGCTGCGGGTGAATTGCGCATAATCCAACTCGACGAAGGCCCGCTCGGTGGCCGCTTCCGAATCGATCTGGCGGGGAAAACCGTCCTCGAAACGGACATCGACCGCCGGGAGCTTCCTTTCTTCGGGTTCCCGGCCCCCCAGATCCAGCTTCACGTCCGCGCGGGCGTGGCACCCTTCGCGCAGACCGTGGTGTTCCAGCAACACGGTTGGGGCAACGCCTGCAACGGTGGCCCACTGTGGGTGCTCGGACTACGCCGAGACGGCACCTGGGCGACGAGCGATTCCATACCCTATTGCGGCGGCGGGGACCCGCGTCTAACCGTGAAGCGCGACCGGATCATCATTACGCTGCCCGGCGGCCCTCCGAACCGGGGCACCGGCGCAGTCAAGGCAGACGCGTGGGAGTTTCACGATGGCCGTGTCGCGCGCGTCGGCGAGGTTCCCGGCAAGGCCCAATCGACGTCGCGTCCCGGTTCGCGCCCCCCGTGAGCACCAGTGGCATAGGGACGTGCCGCGCCGTAACCACTGCCCTGCGTGTGGTCGGTCCGTTATTCTTGGCAAAAAAATAAGACCCCGTCGAGCCTGCCCCGTTTATTCTCTTCACTCTGCGCCGCGATCGTCCGCAAGCACTACACGCCACTCTCCTTGCAGAGCTTTGGCCTGCACTCTGACCGGCACCGCAGCACCAACGGAGCCTGCTGGATCGCCGCCTTGATGTCACGTTCCTGGCACGCGGAGCTGCATTTCCCCATCGCGAAACACCACGTCGATTTCCTCCGCGGCAATGGGAATAGCTACTCTCAATTGGCCGCGACCCAGCTTCTCGGCGATCACATCAACAGGGCACGCACGATCGATCTGGCAACGAACAAACGACACCTTTTGTCGACCTCCCTCCTGCCGAACATTCGCACCGGGGCAGTAATACATCGAGTCAAGGATTGGTTGGTACGTAACTTGCGTTTCTCCAGCCGAGGACCGATCAACGGAAATAATCGCGACTTCTGATTTTTCATACTGCTTCATGGTGCCTCCACAAGCACTGAAAGAAAATACCATAAGCAAGCCAAAGATTATCGTCACCCTCTGCATTTCCGTCTAACCTCGTCGTTTCATGAGACTTGATGCTGGATTCTGCTTCAGGGCTTTTGGGCAGCCAAGACTGGTTGGCCCCGCAGCTTCAAGCTTCAGAATATTTCTCCCGAGTTCCCGAGGCGTCTCGAAGCCACCCCAGTCATCAGCATCGACGTCCTCGCTCACCACATCTCTAACCACTTCGCTGGCCCACGACGCACAGGTATTCGTATATCGCCACGCGACGTTAGCCGTCATCAGCGCATTGAAGTGCTTCGCCTGAGCGTCGGAAAGTCGATAATATCGGCTCGCGACCGCCGTTGCCGACGCTTCCATCCCAACTCTGATGTCCGAATCATCGCCATTATCCACGACGTTTGGGTGAGCATCCGGCCAGAGCCCATAATGCGTGGTTACTCCGTCATGACTGATGGTCAGCCACGCATGTCCTCCTGTGTACTCACTAGTGTCGCCAGCGACATTGCTGTGCACGCCCAAGACCATGTTGCCCATGAAATCCTCCGAGATCCAGAATGTGGTTCCAAGAAACAGCGCTAAGCAACCGGGCTCCGGTGGCCCCACATCGCGGCCGTCGGCTTCCCGGCAGATACAAAGTTTCTGGCGACGATCGCCATAACCCGGCGACAATGCCAAGGTTAACGGCACCAAATCTGTCGACGACTAGCATCGAGAAGGCTGTAGCCATCGCCTACGAACCCACGCCCCAGCCGAACTGCGGCAGAACGACAGGGCGAGTCGCTTGCGCGAGCAGACCCTGGCGGCGTCCGCGATGCATGCCTGATGCCTCGACGGCAGCCCGCTCTCTGCCGGTCACCTGACGCATACCGAGATCCCAACTGCGGTCGACATCGGTTCCTTCGCTACAGGCTGCCGCACTACTTCGTCTCTCCGGAGCTCGTACATCCCTTGAAGACGCAATCCTCCGCCCTGTGCACCGTCGTGCTCCTGCCGTATCTGCCCTTCCGCAAACAGGAAGCACAGCGCGTTCTCAACCTGAGCCCAGACAGCGAACCGATGAACGAGTTGGTTGCCCCTTCTCATCCATCAGGAACGCTATCCCCCAACCCCATTCGTCCTCGTCGTCAGCGTGTTTCAGCCACAACTCGCAGTTACTACCGCGGGACGTGCTTTGGCAACGCGTCGTGATCCGATTTCGGCCATCATCCATCACGGCGAGGAAGCCGGACAGGTAGTCGCCTATCGTCTTCGCCGGCAACTGCGGCGCTGCGCCGCTGCACGTCGGGTGAATGCTCAAGGGCACGTCGCGGAGAGCCATCGCTGCCCGCACGGTTTGGTAGGCGCTCACTCCCGTCTCTGCCGCCGCACGCCCACCACCCTCCGCCAACACCAAGTCCGGGCCGATGACTATCATTCCACCCAACGCGACCATGGCAAGGCTACGCATAGTCACGCACATCTTCAACGTCCGCAGCCAAAGGATGAAGGAATCGACGTCGCTGGAAAAGTGCCGTAGTAAAGACCGTTGGTCTGACCACGGTAGTGCTTCCGGAACTCCTCGGGCGTAGCCGTGACCACCTTGTCTTTGGTATTGCTGTAATGCCAGATCTTGCCGTCAAGACCAATGCCAACATGCTTCCTTGGGATGTTGATCATCGCCTTGGTAGCGAGGTTGACGGCACTCTTGGCAGTAACAAAGACGAAAACACCGGCCGATGCTTTTGCTGCTGCAATCTTGTCGTAGAGCCCGACTTCCGGACATGCGGCAAAGAGCTCATGAACCCGGATGCATACGCCGATGCGCCCCGCCGCCGGTGAAGATGCCATACCACGGCAAGAGACACTGCCCGCGGCGACATTCATCACGTGGCAAACGAAATGCGCACAGTGATTGAGATCCGCATCATCAAAGCCGTGGGGACAAATCGTCGAGATATTCTGATCAATATAGCTGTCGAGCAAAATACTGGTCAAAGCGCTGGACTCACTACAAACCGCTGTCGTCATTGTCGCCACCTCCTCCAAACAGTTAGATTGAAACCCCGATTCAACGCAGAGGCGCCCCCGCCCGTTCCTGAACTCAACTGGTGTCGGCCTCGCAACGTCCGGAAACCTCCACCCCCTGCCAATCACAAAGACTCACGACTCCCGTGGCTTGCTCAAGCTCCGTCCAGATCGATCCTGCCCCGTGATGCCACTACCAATCGCTGTCGCTTCAGATGCCATGGCGGCGGAGGAAATCCTGACACCGCACGCAGAGAAGTGAAACCGTAGGTCGCTTCGCGAGTCATGGAAGCTGTGGTCATATCATCAAGAGTCAAGCTCCCTCACCGCCTGAACATGCCAATCCTCTTCATCGTGCTTGTCGCAAGTCTCCGACTTGTTGGCAGCAACCAATACTGTTCGATTATCAATGTACATGTGGTCCTTGTTGTTGGGATTGTTGTGCTTTGGACACATGGGGACTATCCACCACGAAGAAGTACTTTCACAGTCCACCAAACGCACATGAGCCCCGTGAGTCCCGAGGTCCCCGCAGGGAACGACGCTGCAGGTAACTCTGGACAAGCCCGTACCCTTCTTCCAATGGCTGATCCAGCTCCCGCACCGATGCCGTTCGTATTTCGGGCCAGACGTGCCCTCGATGTTTCTCACTGCCCAGTGTGAATTTGCATTCGGTTTGGTCATTTAGCTTCCTCTTTGCTCAAGGCCTGCGTTCGACGCGCTCCCCTCTCCCTCACCACCGGCCGGGGCACGACTCCCTCCGTAGTTTCCTCGGGCAGCGTGACGTCCAGCCGTCCAATCCTCTCCACAGGGGAAAAACGGGGACAGACCACAGTTTCTGCGCTCTCCCGCACGCCCGCCTCGTTGAACCGCCGTCGTGTCTCGTTCAAAGAGGCCTAATCTCTCGCTGCCCTGGCTTCCGTTTTTCCGGCCCCATTTGCGCCACAAAACGTGATCTGTCCCCGATTACCATACTGCAGCGATGATCCGGCCGGACCTCACATCTCCAGGAACGGATTGGTGATCCGCACCGCCCCAATCACGGCGCCATGCTGCATGTCTTCGGTCAACAACGCCGAGCAACCGCTGGCGATGGCGGCCTGCAGGACCAGTGCGTCATAGAAGGACGTGCCGTGCAACGCATGAAGCGCCAGCGCGCCTTCGATGAGCTCGGGCGTGCCGGGTACAAGGTCGAACCGGGAATACAGATTCAAGCGTTCCCGTATCAGGGGCAGGGGCAGCCCCAGCTTGCGCAAAGCAACGTTGACGAACTCCTGCAACACCTGCGTGGACAGCACGGCCGTCCCCGCTGCGCGGTGGGTCTTGATGAGTTGAACGGCCCGCTGCTGTTTCGCCGGCTCGTCCGCTGCATCCGCATAGACCAGCAAGTTGGTATCGAAGAAGCTACGCACGACGGTTGGCTTCTTCGCGATCGAACTTCCAGCCCCTCAGGCGCCCCGGCGTGGCCAGTGCCGAGACTTCGAAAGCGTCCAACTGCTTCTGGAGTTCGTGCGCACGAGCAAGTTGCTCCAGGTAGTCGCGCACCGCCTGGTTCAAACTCTTGCCCATGGCACTCGCCGCCTTGCGAGCCTCGTCGGCTACGCGCTCATCCACTGAAAGCGTGATGTTCATTCTGGGTCCTCAATATCGCACCGCTTACGTGCGCACGCATTATGTGTCAATCGAACCGCTAGAGGCCATCGAAGCGTTTTCGACTCGGGAAATGTCGCGATCGACCTTCAAGCGCAGGTGGTGTTCGGCACGCCCCGCCGCCTGCACCGCCGCGATGATCCGGCTGACGCGCGATACCGAAAGCCCCAGCTCCCGCGCCATCGCGCTCATCGTCAACCCGAGTTCGCGGTAGCCTTCCACCAGCGCGGCATCGCGGTCGCCGCCGTGCCGGCGCAGGCAATCGGCCAGCGTGCCGGGCTGCTTGCGCTGCGCGCGCGGCACCTCGCGTGACTGCAAGCCCGCGGCGCCCTGCTTGGCCTGCATGCGGGCCACGAAGGCTTCGTCGCCCAGGTAGATTTGCTGCGTCAACCCGCGCTGCCAGATCGACGCGCCGACGTCCGCCGAGTCCGCCAACAGGCTGGCGTATCGGCGACCGGCCTCACGCCGGTCGGCCACATGGCGCAGTTCGCGCCCAAGGACATAGGCATGCAGGCCGTCCACGTCCAGCCAATCCGGTGCGATGGATTGCGTCGTGTGCGCCCGGTAGCTGGACCAGGCCCAGTCGCCGGGTTCCTTGACGATGCGCGCAGCCACCGGGTTGCGCTCGACATACCGGCACAAGGCCAGCAGGTAGGCATCGCGATCCACCAGGATGGCCTTGAAGCGCCCCTGCAGCACGTGCCCGACCAGCCCATGCCGACGGTTGAAGGTCTGCGCGTACACGCCGTTCAGATGCCGCATGAAGCGGCCGAGGTTGGCGCGGCGCGTGTGCAGCACCAAGTGGTAGTGATTGCCCATCAGGCAATACGCCAGCACCTGCGCTTCGAACCGGTCGGCCGCCTCGCCGAGAATGGCGAGAAACGCCACGCGGTCATTGTCGTCCTCATAGATCGCCTCGCGCCGGTCGCCCCGGGAGGTGACGTGGTAGACAGCGCCAGGGAATTCGAGGCGAAGGGGGCGGGCCATGAATCAAGGATGTCATCGGCCGGGGCAAAAGGCAAGACCTGACCCCGACTCGGCTCTCCGCAGTCACCGCGAAGACCGCCCAACTCATCCGCATCTCATGCCGGACAACCAGTCCTTGGCAGCCTCGCCGTGCAAGTGCCCGGGTAATTTTCCGATACAGATGCAAATGCTTCTGCCTATGATACCCAGCCCAACCACGTCCCCCGGCATCACATCAGGAAGCTCTCGTGCTGGCAATCGTAGGGCAAGCCCTGTTGCGGCGGAATGCGCCTGACTTCCGACGATTTCGCCCCTCAGAACGGCGGCATCGGGAAGATAGCTGCCCACGGAGGGCGACTGCCCGATCGCGAAAGGGCCCTTCGTCTCCTTCTCCACATTACTTACTTTCACGAGGACACGCGCTTCCGCAGTCCTTCCCGCGGGCCACTCCCAATTTAGTTTCACTTCATTCCTGTCCGACACGCAACCTCCAATAGGTTCAAGAAAACCCGACCCAATAGTCACCACAATCAGGTAGCGGACCATGCGACGGAGCGTCGCTCGCTTCCCGTTCACCCCACTCTCCGTCATTGTGGGTCCGTAGTCACGCATGCCAGAAACGCAAGGAGAAACCGTACGTCTCTGTATCACGGGACGTCCACGACGAGGTCGAAGCCGCTTCCCCTTGGCGAGAAACCAATGTATCCGCTATCAACGATCGCCGTCTTGCCCTTCTCGCGAAAGAGTTGCAGGTAAAGGTTGTTCGGGGTATCCAGTCCAGGAATCCCTCCGGAAAGAATGCCAGCCGCCTGAAACGCGCCTGATGCGCGTGTCGAGCAATTGCCCCCGAGAATGTTGAAGGATCCGGGCGACTTGTCCAAGCCCGCCCAATAGTCGGCAAACTTCTTCGCTTCAGTTGTGCCGACAGGGAATACCAGAAATGTCGAAACTACGTTGTAACCTCTTGCCGTCGCGCAGTCGATGTAATAGGGGCGGTGCTTGCGCAACTCCGAGACGTCGTAGACGGTTCCATCCAAGCCCAAGCCGCTCTTATTGAAGCTGCCGTCGTTGCCTTCCCCGAAAAAGCCCATCGGCGAGCCGTTGGGCAGGATCACGTCCGCATGCTGTTCCATAACTCCGGGCTCGTGATCGGGACTCGTCTTCCCTCTTACGATGAGCCCAACCTTGTCGCCGGCGAACGTCACGATATACGACTTTGCCATTTTACCTCCCAAGAAATGCGTCACCCCACTGTCCAGTCATGGTCTGCTCCAAGATCAAGAACTGCGGGCGGCAATACCACAACCATCGGCCACATCAAAAAGCAAGAGAAAGCGGAGCACAAATCGGCAACGAACCATAGCATCTTCCCTTCTTTACCCTTGCAGGCGTGAGTCAAGGGAATCACGCGCCCACAGCGCTTCAGGCGAGTACGTTTTTCAGCTATTCAGGGCTCCTTCAGACCACATCGCCGACTAACTCGAAGGCGAGCACAAGCGTGTCGTCAATGGCGGGCAGCAAATCAAGCTCATCGTCAACCTCGCTCCTCGGAAAGTCGTTCGAAATCGAGCCTGGCCCCTTTGATCCTCCTTCCCTATCTCTCTAGCTAGATTTCGCAGATTCGTTCTTGCTGCTGTAAAGGAGGTGGAACTTTCCTGTCGCTGGATCAAATGACGAAATCTTCCACCTCAGCGATAACGTTCTTTCAATTTCTCCCAATTGGTGGCGCAGGGTGTTACCGATTTGGGTACGAGGCGCAACAATTATTTCGTAAATACCTGAATTACTCAATGCCACTTCAAGCTGACGTGGGAGTTGCACCCTTGTAGTTCCAGCGCCCAGCCGCATAACATCCTTGCGATCTTTAATCTCAATCACCCATGGGTGACCGTCTAGGGTCGACAAGCCATCAAGGACCGTTCCATTTTCGATATTTCTCTCTGTCGATATTTTCTTGCCGTATTGCCTTTCAAGCCCGGCCACAACAAGCTTCTCAAAGATATCGCCCCTGCGCCTGGGGTTAGTCTCTGCATTGTAGTCAACCAAGTTCACCTGTTGCGTAGCCATTGCATTCCCTTTCGACTCGTGTGCCAGCTTGCTAGCGGAAAGCTCGAGGTATTCGCGGTCTGTTCGATCAAATGCACTTCTAAGCGTGACGGCATAACGCCACGCACCAAGCGCGGCAAAAAGGGCGGAGCGAGCCATGGGGCAAGATGTCGAAGAAGAATCACTTGGCAGCGTAACAAAAACGTGGTCCGTCCACTATTTTGTTTCTGCCAGAAAGGTGTTTGCCCATAATCCCTCCTTAGACATGGAACCAATGGCCGCAAGAACGTTGTCTTTCGTAACAGATGGAATTACAACCAAATTCCTCTCCGAAAAGTACCCTAAGCCTGATGAGACATTATCATCTAAGCTTTGCCGCAGCCTTGCTGGATCAACAAAACTAAGGCTGTATTGCTTGCCACTAGGCACAGTGACTATGACTCCTGTCAAATATCCTTTATGAGTGTGTTCGAACTCCGCCAACGCGTCATACCACTCAGGAAAGATTGTGGATATTAATTGATCTTCTATGGCCATTCTCTTCTCACCCGCAGCCTTTCTTAAGGGTCTTAACCTTATCTAAGGCGGACTTATACTCCTCTTCTGGCATCGCCTTCTTTGGCATTACTTCGAAGTGCTTTGGATCTTGACCGCGCTGCTTTATCTGCAGTGTATCAGGCACGGTGGTCATGTCAATGGCGTGTGGTTCGAAGCCCTTCTTCGCAACGCTTTCCGGGTTGTCAAAAACTGAAACACCGTGGGTGGGTTGCGCCAGTCCATCTTTTACCCTGTATTCGCCAGGGCGTGGAGCAAAAGATGGGGGTTGTCCAGGGCTTGAACCACGAAAGAAGCTCCACCCCCAAGGATCCACCCATCCATAGATATTCTGGCCAAGCTGATAGCAGTTAGTTCCTGCCGTTATGCCCAATCGGTCCGATGATGCGAACTGCCCAATCTTTCCGTCGTAGTACCTGTGCCTGTTGAAATATAGCCCAGTCTCTCCATCCGCATACTGCCCCTGTAGCCGAATCGGGTTGTCGACGTCATTGACTGACAAGTTCGAAATCTCCCCCCAGGCCGCATAACCCGCCGCCCATTTTACCCCGCCGTCAGCACCTGTTAACCTCGTCGGACACCCATTTGGATCGCTGTGATAGTGGTAGACGTATCGGGCAGTTCCGGCGCCCTCAATTAGAGCTAATGGCTCAAAAGTCTCCGGAAAATAGACGTATTCCCGTGCCTTCTGCGAAAGTGCCGCTTGGGCTTTCTCTCGTCGCTCAGCGATGGCGACGACATTGCCCTCGCTGCCGGGCCTAGGTTCCTTCGCCTGGTTGAGTGCAACAACCGACTCCCCTACCAAGGCATCGCCATCCCAGTAGAACAGCGTCCGCCTATCCCCGGTCTCCTTAAACAGCCGCCGTCCCAAGGGATCGTAGCCATATCGGGTCACTGCCCCATTGGCATAGCTTTCGACGAGCCGCTGATTGGCATCCCACACCAGGCGCAGATCCCGCTCCCCATCGCGCCGCTCAACCATATTCCCGGCCCGATCAAATCGGTAGTAAGTCCCGTCATACACCCCTTCCCGGCTCCATTCGCCCTCCACCAACCCGCCACCCACGACGCGCTGGCGCGCGCCCTCGACGATCCGCGTCCTGAGCCGGTCGCCTGCCGGGTCATTGAGATAGCGGGTGAGGCGGCGCTGGGGGTCGAGGTGCTCGGTGATGCGGCCGAGCGGGTCGTAGCGATAGACATCGACGCCGTATTGGCTATCGCTGCGCTGGGTGAGGTTCCCCGCTGGGTCGTATTCGAAACGCGTGGCGAAGAGCGGCGACCCGTTGGTCGAGACGGCTTGCTCCGTGAGGTAGCCGTCGGCGCTGTAGCCGAACTGGCGCGAGAGATGCGGGCTGAGCTGCTCGCGGGCGATCCTGCCGGCGGCATCCCGCTCGATGCGGATCGGCTCGTCCTGGTTGATGCGGACGGCGACTGCCTGGTCGAGCGCATCGAACTCATAAGCGACCGTATTGCCCAGGCTGGTCTCACGGGCGACCCGATTGCCGCCGGCGTCGTAGCTGTTCCTGATGGTGAAGGCGCCCTGCGCCTCCTCGGTCAGGCGGCCCTCGGCGTCGAACTGGCGCTTGATGATGGCATGCAGGTTTGCGGTCTCGACCAAGTTACCGTTCGCGTCGTACGCAAAGGTCTCGACTAAACCGTCGGGCAGGCTCTTCTTGACGATACGGCCCAAGGGATCGGTCGCGTAGCCGATGGTGCGCCCGAGCGGATCGGTGGAGGAGTTCAGGTAGCCGCTCGCGTCGCAGGTACAGCGCCGCACCTGCCCCCAGTAGTCCACCTCCTCGACTATGCGGCCCAGCGCGTCGCGTTTGAGCTGATAGGTTTCGCCGCGCTGGTTGGTGACGCCGATCAGCCGCTCTTCGCTGTCGTAGCAGTACTGGACGCTGTACCCGTCGGGCTGGATGCGCTTCGCGATCTCGCCCTGGCCGAAGTACTCGAGCTTCGTCTCGGCGCCGTTGCCGTCGACGTAACGCGTCAGGTTATCCTCGGCGTCGTAGCCGCAGCGGATCGTCGCACCCGAGGGAAGGCGCGCATCGGTCAGCCGGCTCTTGGCGTCGTAGCGGTAGAGGGTCTTGTGATCGAGCGGGTCGAGCTTGCCGGTGACGTTGCCGAGCGCGTCGTAGGCGAAGCGGGTACGGTGACCCAGCGCATCCGTCAGACTGGCGAGATTGCCGACCGCATCGAATGCCAGCTCGGTGCGCGCGCCGCGCGGATTGGTGAAGGCGACGAGCTGGCCGTATGCATCGTATTCGTAACGCGACACATTGCCCAGCGGGGTGGTCTGTTCGATCAGCAGGCCGCGGCCATCCCAGCTCTGCTGCCACTGCGCGCCATTCGGGTCGGTGATGGCGATCGCCTTGCTGGCGGCGTCGAACTCCGTCTGGATGCTGGCTCCGTCCGGCCGGGTGAGTTTGAGCAGGTTGCCACGTTCATCGTAGGCATATTCGGTGCGCTGACCGCCAGGATCGACGACGGCCGTCGTGCGGCCGCAGTCGTCGTACTCGTAGATCGTGACGCCGTTCAGCGGGTCGATCTCGTTGATCGGCAGCCCCTGCTCGTTGAGCTTGACCACCGAGACGTGGCCGAGCGAGTCGGTGATGCGGCGCTCGTTGATCGCGTCGATGTATAGGAAACGGTAGTCGTACAGCCCGCCATCGCCCCAGGCATGGTCGACCCGCCAGTCTTCGCCAATCCTCTCGTAGGCATAGTGGAACGACAGGCCGTTGCGGTCGGTGTGGCGCACCATGCGGTGCGCTTCGTAGGCGAAGGCGTAGGGCGCACCCAGCGCGTCGATGGCCGCCACGAGATCGCCGGTGTCGTCGTACCGGTAGCGCACGAAGACGTGCCGATGTTGTCTGTCGCTGCTCTGCAGCTCGACCTTGCGCAAACGCCCGTCAACGATCTCCAGTTCGAGGCGCCGGCCAGCCGCTTCAACGATTCCGGTCAAGTGCCCACCCTGCCGGATGAACTGCAGCGTGTTGCCCGCCAGATCGGCGACCTCGGCCAACGGCAGTTCGCGGGTGCCGTCGGAGCGGATCAGTTCGCCGGCCTTGGGGAAACGGTAGGTGCGGTCTTCCTTGGTGCGCACCGCGTAGTAATCGCCGCCATCGGCAAGCAAAGCGCCATCCATCAACTCGAGCTCGGCGGCGGAACGTCCGGGCTGCAGCGGCAAGCGATCGAAGTACAGCGGCCCGACGCCCGGGTAGTGCAAGCTGACGACGCCGCTGCCGGGGTCGATTTCCAGCCGACCATCGGCCGGTGTCTCCCAGCCGACCCCGCACACACCCTCCCTCCTTGCACCGGACGAGTAGTTCCGCAACCACTCGATCGGCAGGCGGCCGGCCAGGGTGAAATCCTGGTGCTCGACCGACACTTCCCCGGTCAGGATGTTGACCGGTTCGGCGCGCAGGATGACGCATTTCAGGAAGCCCGGCTTCATGTTCTTGAAAAGCTTCTGCCGGAAGCTCTTGAATGCATTGGACTTGGCGAGCTTTCCGAGCGCGCTGAAACCAGCCTTGAAAGCCAGGCCCATCATGTTGATCGTTGGCGGTCCGCCGACAAACACGTTGGTCGGGATCGCCATGTTGAAAATGGTCGGCAGCAGGCAGGCCTTTGGCGCACCCTTCTTCTTGGCCCTTCCCGGACTGGGCATTCCCGCCACCTGGCAGGCGAGCACCGGCAAGCCGATATACGAGAAGGGATCGCCGTCGGCAATCACCGTCATGCTGCCCATGAACAGTTCGTCCTCGCTGTCGGGCATCTTCGGCGCGAACGGGAAACCGGGCGGAATGTGCACGACCTTGCCGCTGGTGCCGGCCGTCGCGCGCTTCATGCCGCAGACGGTGACGGTCGCGCCAATGAAGGGCACGTAGTCGAACGGGTCGAAGACGATCGACATGTGCGGCGTGGGCAAGGGCACGGGTGTGCCGGGCGGCACCGTGCACAGGTGAATATCGACGCCGAGTTGCGGGTCGCCGTGCTTGGCCGCCAGAGTCATGCTGCGCTCCCCGCAGCGCTCGCGCCCGCAGCAGCGCTGAGCAGGCCCGGAAATGCCCCCGTCCCGACCAGAGGCCAGTCGCTACCAAGCAATCCGCGGGCATTGGCGAAACAGGCAGCAAAGGTCGCAGAACCCTGCGAAACCAGTTGTTGCATTTCATCTTCGGCGACATCGCTGGTTCTCGCCAGGGACTCGTAGAGCTGGCTTTCGATCTGCTGCGCCGACGCCTCCGAAAGCGCTGCGCCAGCCGCAGCGATCTGTTCGCCGGCTGTGCGCCGATCCTGCTCCAGGCGCTGATCCAGGTGCTGCTTGACCTGCTCGATCGATGCGACCCTTTCGGGGTCGATTGCGCGCAGCATGTCGGCTGCCGCGATGGGCAGGGTGGTCATTCCTCGGACTTCGTTGCGCAACTGCGCGCCCATGGCCAAAGCGCGGCCGTAGCAGACCAGCGCGGCGTCCACGTCGCCCTGCCGGATACGGCAGAAGCCGGCCATGCGTTGGGCTTCGATGGCCAGGATCGGATTGCGGTCCTTCTGCGCCACCGCCGTCGCCTGGTCGTAGCAGGCGGCGGCGCGCGCATCGTCGCTGTCGGCCAGATGCGCCCCGGCTTGGCCGAACCAGGTTTGCAGCACCAGTTTATGGCACGCCGGATGGCCCGCGGTCACGGTTTTCTCGGCCGCCAGTCTGGCTGCCTCATAGACCTGGATCGCCTCGCCGCAGCGTGCCTCCTTCAACAGTGCACCGGCAACCATAAGGCGCAGGACGACTTCCTGGTCCGACCATTTCTGCGCGCGGGCAAAGGCCAGCGCATCGAGCGCCTTGGCCTTCACCTGATCAGCAGAACCCTTCTCCAGCAGCGCCGCGAGTCCGATCAGGTGGTTACGGAAGACGCCGGCCGGACCAGTGGTCGCTTCCTGGGCGAAGGTTTCCTGTGCCATGTTGAGGGCATTGACCTGCGGCTGCGCGACGACGATGCGCGGGTCATCACGTTCGGCCAGCGCCGGATGCTGGGGCAGCCCGAGCGTGTCGACAAGGAGCAGGCGCATGCGCTCCGGAAGACCTCTGTCAAGCACCCGCCCGACCCAGGTGGCGAATGCCGTCTCGTCTGTCACCGCCTGCGGCAGCAGCACGGCGACGAGGGTGCCCAAGCTGCGGTGGTACCTGGAACCCAGCGAGCAGAGCGCGGCGACGAACCCCTCCGGCGAATGCGGATCGCTGGCCGCTCCCGGGACCCAGTCAGTGGCTTCGCCCTGTGTGGCGAGATCTTCGCGACTCGCTTCGTACTGCCCGACGAGCGCCTGCTTGAGCGCTCGCGAGTACTGGATCGAGTGCTCGAACGGCGCCGTGAAAACGATGAACAGGTCACCGGACCGGTACGACGTATCGTGTTTCTGGGACTCGAAGAAAGCCTGCAGCAAGCGCAGGCAATCGTTCTCAACCTGCCATAGCAACAGCCGCGCAGCCCGATTCTCGCGGAAGGTGATCCACTCGCCGCAGAGATAGGCGAGCCGCCGTTCGACCGGGTTCAGGGCCACGCCAGGTTCACCCGTTGAGGGAAATCTTGGGTGCCATCAGGGCAATCCCCATCGCGTCGATCTTGATCGACGACGCACCGAAAGTCAGGGTGATCTGCTGCGGTTTGATTTCGACTGTCGACCCGCCAACGGTCAGTGTGATGGAAGTGGTCGACGTGTAGGTCGCCGCACCGGTAATCGTGTGCGCAAGCTTGCCGGTCACTTCGACCGACTCGTTGCCTTGCACCGTCTCGACGCGATTGCCGGTAATCGAGGTCACTTCGTTGCCCTGGACCGTTTTCTTGCGGTGGTTGTTGACGGTGATCGTCTCGTCGTTGCCAACTGTCTCGGTGCGGTTGTTCTTGATCTCGGTCGTCTCGTCGTTATCGACGGTCTTCTTGCGATCGTGGCCCACCGAGTGGGTCTCATCGTTCTCGACCTCGATCATCTGGTCCTTCTCGGCGTGGATCAGCAGATGCTCGCTGCCGGTCTTGTCTTCGAAGCGGATTTCGTTGAAATTCCCCACTCCGCCGCCCTGGCTGGATCGGCTCTTGATGCCGGTCTGGGTCATGTTGGCGGGCAGGTCGTACGGCGGCATCTGATCGGCGTTGTAGACGCGCCCGGTGATGATTGGCTGGTCCGGATCCCCCTCGAGGAAATCGACGATCACCTCCTGCCCGACTCGCGGAATGGCGATCATTCCCCAGTTCTGGCCTGCCCAGGTCTGAGCCACGCGAATCCAGCACGAGCTGTTCTCGTCGTTGTTGCCATAGCGATCCCAGTGGAACTGGACCTTCACCCGACCGTACTTGTCGGTGTAAATCTCGTCGCCCGCTGCGCCGACGACGATGGCCGTCTGCGGTCCCTGAACCATCGGCTTGGGGGTCAGCCGCGGAGGCTGAAAGGTCTGTGCGGCGGGAATCCCGCGAAAGCGGACGCTGAAGACCTCAGCACCGCCGTCGTCGGATTCCTGAGGGCTTTCCTCGACCTGATAGTCAGCGCCGACGATCAGGTATTTCTGGTTCTGGTCGGCACGTGGATGGCGTACGAGCTTGAACATTCCACCGCTGGCGAGCCCATGGGCATTGCTCTCGCCATTGAACAGATCGAACTGGTGACGTATCTCCTCGACGCGCACGCGTGCATACTGCTGACCCTCACCGAGCTCGCCGTACTCGCCTGGATAGTCAAAAACCTCGAATTGCCCCGGGTACTCATGCGCGAGAGGGCGCGCTGGCGCTGCGTCAGCCTGCATGTCGGCGCGGGGCTTCTCGAAGTTGAAATCACGCGCCATGAAGCTTGTTGGCTGTATCTCGCAGCCGTGCGACCAGTGGCGGATGCCTTCTTCGTTGCGCGCTTCGTGTGCCTCGGGATCAAGATAAGGCACCGAGTCATAATGTGGCGCCGGAGCATGTGCGTGTGGCCCGTCGGCAATCACCAGAGTGTGCTTTCCTTCCTGATGGCGGAAGAAGAAATGCATTCCCTCCTGCTCCATCAGCCTGGCGATGAAATTGAAATCCGTCTCACGATACTGCACACAGTAGCGCCACTTCCGGTAGTTGGCGGTCAGCCGAAACTCGAAATCGGCATAGGAATGATCGCTGAAAACCTCCTCGATCACCTCGCGAATCGTTTTGTCCTGGAAAATCCGGCAGTCGCTGGTGCGCGTCAGCAGCCAGGTCCACGGCCGGACGACGATCAGGTAGCGGTGGTATCGCCCCTGTGCCCCGAGCTGAAAGAAACCTGCCGCCAGACCGTTGAATTCGCGCTGGGTGCCATGTGGCGTGGTCAGTACGACCGAAACGCTCTTGCCGAGCAGTTCATTCGCCTTGATGTCGCCACGCGCCGAGAGGACGGAAACCCGGAATTCACCGTTGCGTGACAGGCCGTCACTGCCGTCAAGGGCCATGAACGACAGCTCGTCCTTGAGCGTGGTGACAACCTTCACCAGTCTTTTTACCACTGTCGCCTGGACCATCGCGTCCTCCGCATCCCCTCCCGGACCATTGCAAGCTCATGATAGCGCATGCAGTTCGATTCCGCTTCCGTCAGATCATGACCTGCGCGATTGCTCCTCGCTGCCGCCGACGCGGGCGGCCCGTGCGACGACGATCAGCCCGACCACCGGACGCCCGCCCTCGGTTCGCAGGCTTGCCGACTGCATCTCGAGGACGACGAAGCCGGCATCCTCGAGGCACTTGCGGACGTAACCGGCGCTGTGCGCGTAGCGCCCGTGCGGGTTGATCAGATGACCGGTCGCCAGCGCCCGCTCGCCGCCGTCCTCGACCGAGAACGCCAGCCAGCCACCTTCGCGCAACGCCCGGCCTGCCGCCGCGAACACCCCGTCAAGCGGACCGAAGTAGCACAGTGTGTCGGCGGAGAGAACGACATCCCAGGCCTCAGCCTCCTCGGGCATGTCGAGGAAGGCCGTCAGTTCAATCCGGTAGAGCCGGTCGTAACAGGCCTTCCCCTCGGCCCGCTGCAGCATGCCCACCGACAGGTCGACACCGGTCAGCCGCGCGGCGTGGGCAGCGATCAGCGGACCGCACAGCCCGGTACCACAGCCCGCGTCCAGCACCTCGAACTGCCGCGCCGGCGGCGGCAGATGCCTGCTCAGCGCCGCCACCACGAGTTCCGGTGCCTTGTAGGAAAGCCGCGTCTGCAACTGCTCCTCGAAGCTCTCGGCAAAGCTGTCGAAGGTTTGCACGATGTAATCGTCAGCGGCACGGGGTGGGACATCCCGGCCGGAGCAGGCGGCGTACATGTGGCGAGCCATCGGATCGTCCGGCTGCTGCAGAAGCCACTGCCGAAAGACCTCGGCGGCCTCATCGACCTGACCAATCGTGTAATAGGCCAGACCCAGCAGCTTGTGCCCATCCGGGTGCTCCGGCATCAGGGTGATCGACCGGCAGTAGTGCTCCACCGCCTGCTGTGGCTTGTCCTGGGCGGCGTAGAGCATGCCCAGGTTGTTGTAGGCACGAAAATGCCCGGGGTCGAGCTGGACCGCACGCTGCAGTTCGGCTTCCGCCCGCTTCTGGTCACCGGTCACGCGATACAGGACGCCGAGGTTGTTGTGGAAATCGGCGCGCTGCGGGTCGAGCGCGATGGCTCGGCGATAGCTCTCCTCGGCTTCTGCCAGCCTGCCGAGCGCGGTGTACAGGTTGCCCAGATTGCCGTGGAAATCGGGAAAGTCGGGAGCCTGGGCAATCGCCTGCAAAAGCAGCCCCACCGCCTCCTCCGGGCGACCGCGCTGGAAACGCAGCAGGCCGAGAAAATGCAGCGCATCCGGATGCCCGGGTGCGGCTTCGAGAACGCGACCATAGAGCGCCTCGGCGCCATCGAGCTGCCGCTGGCGCTGCAGTCGCGTCGCATAGACGATTGCCTCCGGGATGCTCAGCTCGCTGACGGCTTCCGCTTCGGCTGTCGCTGACGACGAGTCAGGCATTCCCATCTCGAATCCTCGGCCACGATTTCCCCAGCAACGATGCGCACCCACCGCCGGCGCCGGCTACCCGACGCTGCCGTTCACTCAAACCCATACTGAAAGTCCTCCCCCTCGACACCGACGTGCACGCGCTCGACGGGCTTGCCTGCGAGCATGCGGGTGAGAAACTCGGAACTGATGCGCGGCAGCATGGTGTTGGTGAGAATCGCGTCGATCATCCGCCCGCCGCTCTCGAGTTCGGTGCAACGGCTGGCGATCAGCTTGACGACGGAATCATCGTAGGTGAACGGGATGCGGTGATTGGCGCGCACCCGTTCTTCGATGCGGCCAAGCTGCAGGCGGGCAATCGCGCCGATCATCTCGTCGTTGAGCGGGTAGTAGGGGATGACCACCAAGCGGCCGAGCAGGGCCGGCGGAAAGACCTTCAGCAGCGGCTCGCGCAGCGCCTTCGCCATCCCGTCTGCGTCGGGCATCAGATCCGGGTCCTTGCACAGGCTGGTGATCAGCTCGGAGCCGGCGTTGGTCGTCAGCAGGATCAGCGTGTTCTTGAAGTTGATGACGCGGCCCTCGCCATCCTCCATCCAGCCCTTGTCGAACACCTGGAAGAATACCTCGTGCACGTCCGGGTGCGCCTTCTCCACCTCGTCGAGCAGCACGACGCTGTACGGCCGCCGCCGCACGGCTTCGGTCAGCACGCCGCCTTCGCCGTAACCGACGTAGCCCGGCGGCGCCCCCTTGAGGGTGGACACCGTGTGCGCCTCCTGGTACTCGCTCATGTTGATGGTGATCACGTTCTGCTCGCCGCCGTAGAGCGCCTCGGCCAGCGCCAGGGCGGTCTCGGTCTTGCCCACCCCCGAGGTGCCGGCGAGCATGAAGACGCCGATCGGCTTGTTCGGGTTGTCGAGTCCAGCGCGCGAGGTCTGGATGCGGCGGGCGATCATCTCCATCGCGTGGTCCTGGCCAATGATCCGCTGCGCCAGGATCTGCGGCAGCCTGAGCACGGTCTCGATCTCGTTGCGCGCCATGCGGCCGACCGGAATCCCCGTCCAGTCGGCGACGACGCTCGCCACCGCCTGGTAGTCGACGGTCGGCAGGATCAGCGGGTGTTCGCCCTGCAGTTCGCTCAGTTGCCGCTGCACCTCCTCGAGACGCGCCAGGAGGGCCTGGCGATCCGTCGCCGCGTCGTCCGCCGGGGCTTCGGCAGCAGCCGTCGCGCTTGTCGCCGCGGCGTCGGCCGCGACCGCCGGGCTGGCCTCGCCAGCCGCTCCCCCTGGCGCCTGCGAAGCACTCCGCAGCCGGGCACGCAATGAGAGCAGTTCATCGACCAACGCCCGCTCCTGCTCCCAGCGACGCTCGACGTCCTGCAGCCGCAGCCTTTCGGCGCTCAGCCCGGCTGCGACCTGCGCCTCGCGCTCGGCGACATCGATACCGATATCCTTCTCGCGCGCGATGATCTCGTCTTCGGTTTCCAGCGCCGAGATCCTCCTGCGGCTGTCGTCCACCTCGGCCGGCGTCGCATGCAGGCTGACGGCGACGCGCGCGCAGGCGGTGTCGAGCAGGCTCACCGACTTGTCGGGCAACTGGCGCGCCGGGATGTAGCGGTGCGAGAGCTTGACCGCGGCCTCGAGCGCCTCGTCGAGAATCTGCACCTGATGGTGCTTCTCCATGACGCCCGCGACACCGCGCATCATCAGCGTCGCCTTCTTCTCGCCGGGCTCGGCGACCTGGATCGACTGGAAGCGGCGGGTCAGCGCCGGATCCTTCTCGATGTACTTCTTGTATTCGGCGAAGGTCGTCGCGCCGATCGTCCGCAGGGTGCCGCGCGCCAGCGCGGGTTTCAGGAGATTGGCCGCATCGCCGGTCCCCGCTGCACCGCCGGCGCCGACCAGGGTATGCGTCTCGTCAATGAACAGGATGATCGGCCTCGCACTCGCCTGCACCTCGTCGATCACCGACCGCAGGCGCTGCTCGAACTCGCCTTTCATGCTGGCGCCGGCCTGCAGCAGGCCGACGTCGAGCGTGCGCAGTTCGACACCCCGCAGGCTTGGTGGCACGTCGCCGCGCACGATGCGCTGCGCGAAGCCCTCGACCACCGCCGTCTTGCCGACACCCGCTTCACCGATCAGGATCGGATTGTTCTGGCGGCGGCGCATCAGGATATCGACCACCTGGCGGATTTCCTCGTCGCGGCCGACGATCGGGTCCATCTTGCCGGAGCGCGCCTGCGCCGTCAGATCGACCGTGAAGCGCTTGAGGGCTTCCTGCTTGCCCATCTCGGCCGGCGCGATGGCGCCGCTCGCCTCGCCGGGAGCGGCGCCGCGCCCTGAACCATCGGTGGCGAACAGCAGTTCCTCCGGCGAACCGGCGACGATGCGGGCGAACTCGTCGGTCAGGGTATCGGCGCGAACGCGCTCGAACTGGCGCGAAATGGCAAACAACGAGTTGCGCAGGGTCGAGGTCTTCAGCGCGCCGATCAGCAGATGCCCGGTCCGCACCTGCGTCTCGCGATACATCAGCGAGCCATAGACCCAGCCCCGCTCGACCACGTTCTCGACCTGCGCCGAGAGATCGGAGATCGAGGTCGATCCGCGCGGCAGGCGGTCGAGTGCGGCCGTCATGTCGGCTGCCAGCTTGCCGCTGTCGAGTTCGAAATGCCGGACGATGTGGTGCAGGTCGGAATCCTGCGTCTGCAGGATCTGCTCGATCCAGTGCACCAGTTCGACGTAGGGATTGCCGCGCAACTTGCAGAACACCGTCGCACCCTCGATGGCCTTGTAGCCGAGGCTGTTCAGCTTGCCGAAAAGCGCCACCCGGCTGATCTCACTCATCTTTGTGTCCTTGTCAAGAATTGGCCGTCCGAGCGCCCACCGCGCCTGCGGACGATCGATGGCGTTGCAGTGCCGTTTCCACATCGAGCACCAGGTCGTCGGCTGCAGCATCGCTGCCACGCCCTGCCAGCCAGGTGGTGTAGCCCAGCCGACGGGCGCCGTCGAGCCGCAACTCCGGAACCTCTTCGGCATGCAGCAGCAGTTGCGCGTCCCAGGCGTATTCGAGACCCGCATAGTTGCGGACGCAGGCTTCCAGTTCGCCAATTGCCTGGCCGCCCGGCAACAGCCCAACATAGCGCGGCAGGCTCATCGGCCCGATGCGCAGGCGGAACTTGTGCTGGCGATCCCACACCCGCCTGCCGACGACAGCGTCGCGCCCCAGGCAATGCCGGGCCACTCCGAGACGGGTGCGATCGCGCCGCGGAATCTTCATCCAATGGCCGACAAACTGCTCGACATCGACCGGCAGGCGGAAGAATCCCGCCACCAGCATCGCCAGCCCTTCCGCATTGCGGACCTGCCGGTTGAGTATCGCCGCGTGGTGCAGCTTGGCGAAATCCGGCAAGGCATCGCGATTGCGCCAGGCCGGCAAGCCGATTCCCGCCAGCGATCCGAGATAGACCCCGAAACGATCCTCGGCCGGCCGGTCGAGACTGACGCAGGGTTGTGCCTGTGCCCAAGCGCGGTAGAACAGGCTGAGGTAGCGGTGGTGAATGAGATCGGCGAAACGCGCCAGGGTCGGATCGTTGTGATGCCGCATCCGGCCCAGCGCATACTCGGTGAGGTACAGTGGCAACGGTCCGTTGGGGCCAAAGAGACCGAAGAAGCGCACCTCCAGGCGCGGTGGCAGACCCTTGTCGTTGCTGACGAAAGCCGACACGCTGGCGGGCGCAAACGACAGCGCGGGCTCCTGCCCAAGCCGTACCGCTTCGTGCCGCGGCAGGTCGGCGGTGCCCATGCGTGGCGAATCAAGGCACAGGCTATCGATTCGCCGCAGCACCTGATAGAAGCTCCACGCCCAGGGCTCGCGCGCGATGGCCGCAAAGAGCGCCTGCAGGCGCTCTACAGAATCGGTCGCAGTCCGCATCGCGCCGGCCAGTGCATGATTTCACCGCGCTTGACGGTGCGCATCACGGTTTCGGTAAAGCTGTTGATGCTGACGTGACGCGCGAGAAAGCGCTCCAGGACGCTGCCGAGCAGGAAGGCGCTGCCGCCTTCGAAACACAACTCATCGATCTCGAGGCTGATCCGGATCCCGCGGCCGAAACACAGCGGACCCGCCAGCGGCAGGCGGCTGACCACCTGCTCGCAGTCGATCGAGCGCAGGCCCTCGACCTGTCGGTGCATGCCCGCGTCCGCCGTCGTCGCGTACAGGCTGAGAAGCTCCCGCAGGGCAGCCGCGCCCTCCTCGGGACTGGTGTCGAGCAGGGAAAGGTAATTCAGTGACAACTGGCTGATGAAGCTCCATGCCTGTGCGCCATCGACGACCGCCGGATAGGGTTTCGAGGGCCCCTGGACACAGCGGATCGCTTCCACGGGAGCCGCAATCTCAAGCGAGAAGTCGCTCTTGCCGCCACCAAGAACCATGTACAGCGGCAGGTCGCGGTTCGTGCAGCGGGCACGCAACGAAAGCTGTCGCAGCTCGGTCCGGTATGGTGCCTCGTTCGGATCGACGAGCGACAGGAACACCTCGCTGCCGATGTAGCCGCTCGCTGCCGCACCGACCCGCTGTTGCTTCTCGGAGGGAAGCCGCGGTTCCCGTCGCAGCGAGAAGTAGCCTTGCGACCGATCCTCCGCGGCATGATGGTCCGCATAAAACGGCCGGAAGACCTGCTCGTTGTCGGCCCCGGTTCCGTAGCCGACGACCTTGCGCAGATCGTAAAGCTCGAAATCGGTCGGCCGTGTTCGGTCCGGCACGACGTGGAACTCATGCGCACTGTCGGTCAGATGGATGCGGTCGATCACCTTCTCGAAAAGATTGATCGCCGGCGTACAGTGCAACATGAAGTTGGTCGTGTCGACGAGCTTCTCCAGCCCGGCCTCGCCGCGGCCAAACAGAACCACCAGTTCGAGTTCGTTGCTGTTGTTCGCCCGAACGGCTTCCCTGAGGCCCGCCAGTTCGAAGAACAGGTAGCGCTGCGGCAAGCTGAAGTACTCCTGCAGCAGCCGATAGCCACCGAAGTTGCGCGCGGGCACCGGCAACAACGCCTGCTCATCGTCGAAACCCATGAGCTGCACTCGATCGGCCGGCAGGAAGGTGTAGGAAGACTCGGATCGCGGACCTCCGGCGATACAGAGTGCGCCGAGAACCGAGGTCCCGAGGAGTTCATGCAACCTGTACGCCTCGTCGGCGCCGCCGAGATGAAAACACAGGCGGTCGATCGCCGTCTGCGCAAAGCGCAAACCCGAGGTGCAGCGCAACTTGAGGCGAAAGCCGCCCTTACAGCGCTCGCCAAGCGGCAGCCGCGAGATCGGCAGGTCGGCGGCAAAACTGAAGTAGCTCGCCTCGATCAGTTCAGCCGGCCAGAGCGTCACCGACTGCGAGGTCGAGAACACGCATTTCGTCCCCGTAGTTTTGCCGGAGGCGGCGCGCAGTGCGGTTCCGCGGGGCACGATGGCTTTTCCGGCAGCCAGGTTGGCGTCGGCGAGCACCGGCTGGAACTGTGCCACCAGCATCGCCGGCGTTGGCGCCAGGTAATGCGGATAGAGCATCTCCAGCAGTCGATGCGAGAAACGCGGAAACTCCGCATCGAGCTTCATCTGGATCCGTGCGGCGAGAAAGGCGGTCCCCTGCAGGAGCCGCTCGACATACGGATCGCGGATCTCGAAGCCGCCGATGTCGAGGCGGCCGGCAATCTTCGGAAAGGCAGCCGCGAACTCGGTCCCCATCATCCTGAGGTGTCGCAATTCGCGCTCGTAGTATTCGAGAAAGTGCGAATTCATTCTCAGGCGCGCTTCAATGTGGCAGTTCCAGCGGAGTCACCAGCCCTGTCTCGAGGTCGACTTCAGCCCGCAAGAGCAACTCGAAGGGTACGGGTTGGGCCCAGACCTGCGCCGAGATGCGCACACCGACGACGTTGTGGCAATCGAGCATGTTCTCGTTCTCGTCCGCCGTCACCTCGAGGCTGGTCGGCAGGATGCGTGGCTCGAAGCAGATGATGGCATCACGAATCGCGCTCTCCAGGTCCTGGACGTTCAGTGACGAAGCCGTCTCGCCGGAAAACGCCGGCAGGCCGAAATTGAGAATTGAAGTCTCGACCTCGGGCCAGCCACTGAGGTCCGTCGACACCGACAGTCGCGTCGCGTTCATCAGCCAATGGAGATTGTCCTTGACGTCATCGCGCAACTGCCGCTTCGACAGCACGCGTGCCTCGAGCGGCTCCTTCGTCGTCCCGCGCTGGTCATCACGCAGCCGGTCGAGCAACGATGGCTGCAGCCGCTCGGGAGGAATGCGTTCGGCCACCCTCAGGCCTCGACCTCGCCATCGCTGGCGATCACGATCTCGCGAATGTCCATCAGCGGGAAATCCCCCTGATCCGTCGCCAGAACGCGCTGTCCGAGTCCATGAAAGACGCCGGCAGACACCTCCTGCCAGTCGGTCTTCCGCGCTAGGCGGAGCAACGGGTCGGCGTGGCTTTCCGAACCCGGATAACGCGTCGGGATGACGCCAACACCGTCACCGCCGTTGGCGAAGTGGAACTGCGCCGGCATCCACACCGAATCGCGCAGGTCGGCGGGCTCGTCGATGACGATGCGCGCCAGGCGCGCGAACGGCAGCCAGTAGTAGTGGCCGTTGATCACCGCTTCACAGACCGGGCCCAGGCGCATGTCGGCGTCGGCGATCCAGGTGAAGGGCTGACCGTTGATGGTCCCCGATGTCCCCGGTGCGAGGTCGAACGCTCTCTGCCGGAGCTCCTCTGCTGCCTGCGCGTCGCCCTGCCCGGCAGTGAGGAGCGATTCGATCAGCAGCGCCAGCCAGGTCTCCGGCTCGCCCAGGATCAGCGGCGAGCGCTTGCCGGCAAAGACATCGGCCCGCAGCGACTCGCAGCGCAAGGTCTCGCGGTACATCTGCGCCATCGGCAACGCGGCCGCCTGCAGCTCGGCCACCGTGTTGAGCTGCGCCAGCGCCCGCTCCCACTGACCGAGGACCGCCAGCAACTGGAAGAGAAAGGTGCGCAGCGCGGCGTCACCGGGCCGGCTGCGAATGCTCGCCTGCAGAAGCTGCAGCGCCCGGTCGACGTCGCCCTCGCGCAACGCCTGTTCGGCGGACGAACTCGTATTCATGCTCATAACCTTTCGCGCCGGGTCTCCCGAGCACTGGTCAATGTCAGGTCAGGAATTGATCTCGGTCTGGAAGGTCGTCGTGCCCCGGCCGCTGCCGGTCCGGCCCTGCGGCACGTATTCGACCATGACTTTCTGGAAACTCAGCGAAAAGTCCTCGCTGAGTTCCGCCGAATCGGCGCCCTGCCCGCCGCCCACCTGATGCTGGACGATGCGCGCCCTCTCGAGCGTGATCGTCAGATACTCGAGCGCTTCGGTACCCGCGGACTTGCGCACGGTGAGGACCGCCTTCTTCACCATTTCGTTGAAGCGCAGTGCCGACATCAGGGCCGTCGTCGCCGAGTCCACCCGTTTCGTGATGCGCAGGACGTCGAACGAGGTTCGTGCCGTCGCCGCAGCAAAAGGGTCACCCGGGCTCTGCATTCCCCACGACCACGACATGACCTCGATCTCACCCGCGTGCTTGGGATCGCTCGCCTCCCCCCTGATCGGCCCCTGCTTGGCACCGTCGATCTTGAGAAACATGTCACGCAAAGCCATGAGCCACCTCCCGAGTCCCCACTCGTACGAACACCGCCCCGATCATGGCAAACGCTGCAGGCGCAGACCCTTTGAGCAAGCCCAGCGGGTCCACGCCGCACCTTGCATCCGCTCTCGTTGCGGCAGCCGGTTGCCGCAAACACATACGGCAACGCGCGCCAGCCGCTGCGGCACTCAGCCAGCAGCCGCGTTCTGCGAAATGTTCCAAGCAGCGATCTTGGCGCCGCCTTCCTTGCCGCCCTTGGCGTTCTGGGGCTGGTACTCGAACTTGAACTCGGCAAAGTTCAGCGTCACGTTCTCGGTCAGGCGATCCTCGCCGCCGCTGCCGCCGGTGCTGACGGAACTGATCAGCACCTGCTTCATGGTCAGCTTGATGTACTCGAGAGGCTCCTTGCCGGCCTTGCGGATGACCAGCACCGCCTCGTCGAAGTGCTCGCCCGTGCAGGCACCGAGCATGAGCGCGTTACTCGCACTGTCGATGTACTTGGTGAACGAAAGGTCGTTGACCGACACCTTGCCCGAGCCACCACCACCGCCCGTGTGCGAGGTGCCACTCTGCGACATTCCCCAACTCCAGGCGAGCACATCGATTTCCTTGGCGTGCGTCTTGTCGGTCGATTCACCTTCAATCGTCTTGATCTTCATGAACATATCAACGGCCATGTGCTTCTCCTTCAGAGTTGGCCCAAACACCACATGTCCCGCAACCGCAGGACCCCAGGACTACCAGACAGGTCATCCGCCGCATGCTGCAACCACACTGCGGACTCCATGCTTTCCAACAAATCACCTGCCGCGACCCACCACCCACCGATGGCGCCGGCAGGAACAGCCAGGCAGCTCCCAGCCTGGCTGCCCCGCGACGGTGTCCCGCGTCCGCCGCCTGAGCTGACCGTGATGCGCCCTCACTTCGTCGGCAGCTTCGAAACCAGTCGCAGGGAGACGGTCAAGCCCTCCAGTTGATAATGCGGTCTGAGGAAGAACTTCGAAGAGTAGTACCCCGGATTGCCCTCGATCTCCTCGACGACGACCTCCGCTGCCGCCAGCGGCCGCCGCGCCTTGGTCTGCTCGGTCGAATGCGCCGGATCCCCATCGACGTAGTTCATGATCCAGTCGCGCAACCAGCGCTCCATGTCTGCCCGCTCCTTGAACGAGCCGATCTTGTCGCGCACCATGCATTTAAGATAGTGGGCGAAACGGCAACATGCAAACATATAAGGCAGCCGTGCGGCCAGATTGGCGTTGGCCGTCGCGTCCGGGTTGTCGTACTCGACCGGCTTCTGCAGCGACTGTGCGCCGATGAATGCCGCCAGGTCGGTGTTCTTGCGGTGGATCAGCGGCATGAAGCCGTTCTTCGCCAGTTCCGCTTCGCGCCGGTCGCTGATGGCGATCTCGGTCGGGCACTTCATGTCGACGCCACCGTCGTCGGTCGGGAAGGTGTGCACGGGCAGGTTCTCAACGACGCCACCCGATTCGACACCGCGAATCCGCGAACACCAACCGTAGAGCTTGAAGGCGCGGTTGATGTTCGTCGCCATCGCATAGGCGGCGTTCGCCCAGGTGTACTTCCGGTGGTCCGCCGCGCCGGTATCCTCCTCGAAATCGAACTCCTCGACCGGTTGCGTACCGACCGCCGAGCCATAGGGCAGACGCGAGAGAAAGCGCGGCATCGTCAGTCCGATGTAGCGTGAGTCATCCGAGTTGCGCAGCGATCGCCAAGCGGCATACTCCGGCGTCAGGAAGATCTTCGTCAGGTCACGCGGATTCGACAGTTCCTGCCACGAACCCATCTGGAACAGGCTGGGCGAGACTCCGGCGATGAACGGCGCGTGCGCGGCGGCAGCGATCTTCGACATCTCGCCGAGCAGTTCGACATCCGGAGCACCCTGGTCGAAGAAGTAGTCGCCGATCAGGCAACCGAAGGGCTCGCCGCCGAGCACGCCATATTCTTCTTCATAGATCTTCTTGAACAGCGGGCTCTGGTCCCAGGCAACGCCCTTGTACCGCTTCAGCGTCTTGCCGAGATCCGCCTTGGAGATGTTCATCACGCGAATCTTCAGGTTCTCGTCCGTTTCGGTATTGCTCACCAGGTAATGCAGACCGCGCCACGCGCCCTCGAGCTTCTGGAAGTCGGCGTGGTGGAGAATCTGGTTGACCTGCTCGGAGAGCTTGCGGTCCAGTTCGGCGATGATCGCCTCGATCGACTTGACGACATCGTCGCTGATCAGCTTCGTCTGCGCCAGGGCCTGCTGTGCGAGGGTCTGCACGGCGACGCTGACGGCGTCTTTGGCCTGTTCGGTCTTCGGCTTGAATTCCTTCTGCAGAAGGGCAGCGAAGTCGCTGCCTTCCATGACGACTGCGCCCGATGCGAGATCGGACTGAACCTGTGTATCTGCCATTCAGAGCTTCTCCAAAATGCTGATGCGTTTTCCTGCGACGACAACTTGCCTGTTCAGTGCCGCTGACGGCAGCGGGTCACGCCCCTGCCGCCTCTGCTGCCGGTGGCAGCGGGTTTGCCGCCAGCGCCTGAAGCAGCGCAGGATCCTGCAGCACCTTGGCCAGCAGCTCCTCGGCGCCACTCTTGCCATCCATGTAGGCGATCAGGCTGGAGAGCTGCTGTCGCGCCGTCAGCAGCTTGTTCAGCGCGTCCACCTTGCGGGCCACCGCCGCCGGCGAGAAGTCATCCATCGACGAGAAGGTCAGTTCGACGTTGAGGTTGCCCTCACCGGTCAGCGTGTTCGGCACCTGGAAGGCAACGCGCGGCTTCATCGCCTTCATTCTGCTGTCGAAGTTGTCGACGTCGATATTGTCGAAATGCCGCTGATCGACCGGCGGCAGGGGGTCGGCCGGCTTGCCCGAGAGATCGGCGAGAACTCCCATCACGAAGGGAATCTGTACCTTCTTCTGCGCATCGCCGACCTGCACGTCGTACTCGATCTGAACCCGTGGAGCGCGATTGCGCGCGATGAACTTCTGACTGCTGTCTGCCATTGTGGCCTCCCGATGAATGGTACAAAAAACGCAGCCCAGCCGAACCGGACCCGCAGGGCTATTCCTCTTCCTTGTTCAGCTTTTCGCCAACCACCGTCTCGGCCTGTTCAAGACCGTCCGGAGCCAGATCGTGCATCAGCTCGAGAAACGACATGTTCATCATCCGCTGTGCGCGGCGGAGCAGGATCTGAACCGGATTGGTCGGCTCATGCCGGACCAGATATTCGCACAAACGTCCGAGGATGCGCACGACGTCTTCCCGCGAGTTGATCTCGCCGGCGGCAACCGCGGCGCGCGCCCGGACCGCTGGCAGTTCGCGACCGCTCTGCGCTGCGTCGGCATCATCCGTCGCTGCACCCTCCGCCACATCCTCGGGTAGCGCAGTGGCAAAAGCCTGATCCACGTTGAACAGGACCGCCTGCAACGCCTTGAGGTCGAGGACGAACGACGGACCGGCACGCTCGGAGATGGTCGCCGTCAGCGCCTTCAGGCTGGCCAGCGCCTGCCCCGCAACTTTCCGCACTGCGGGATTCTCTTCCACTGCTGCAGCAAGCAGCACGCCGAGTTCGGATTCCGAATGCACTTTCGCATCGGTTGGCGGTTTCAGCCGACCCTGCGCCATCTCGATCTCGCGCACGGCGAGCTGGCCATAGCGCCTCGACGTCAGGACCACGCTGCCCCGGACGTCGGCCACCACGGCATCCAGCGACCCGAGAGGCACCAGCGCATTGACGCGAATCGTCGCATCCTGGTCCTCCTCCTCGAGCCGCGGATGGACACCCTCCCAGAAGTTCTCGAAGAGGCCGTTGATCAAGGCCAGCCCGTCAGCGATACCGGAAAAGCCCTGCACATGCAGCAGCGCGCGCGTCAGGTAGACCGCGACGCGCAGGTCCTTCGAGCGGGTGAGCAGCCCCTCGGCAAGCGTCCGCACCTCGTTCCAGTTGACCGCCTTGCCTTCGATCCGCATGACATCGCCGCCATCGCGCCCGAACTCCTCACCGCGCTTCTCGACGGCCGCGTCCTCAAGCTGCTGGAACTCGGCATCGTATTCCAGGTTGGGGCCGCATGGATCGTCGCCGGCAACCGGCTGCAGCCAGACATCAAGCGTCATCGTCCCTCACTCCATCGCCCCCTCATCGCCTCCATACCCGCTCCCCTTCTGCTGAACTCGCATGAAACCCGGCCGCATCGCACCAGTGCGGCCTCAGTTCCGCGCATCCGGCGCCGAAACACAGCTCAGCGCTCCGCTCGCGGCGGCACCATCACAGGCTTCGGCTCCGGCCACACCGAGGAACCGGTCAACTGCAGCCTCGCCAACACCAGTTTCGGTGATGACGCCCTTGCGCAACTGCGCCGCAACGTTCTCGTTCGAGAAACCGCTCTCGAACTGCTCCAACCGCAGCTGGTTCAGAATCGCCGCGTTCGCCGCCTGGATCGACTGGTAAGCAGAGGTGTCGACGACCATTCTGCCATCCATCACCACCGTACGCACATCCGACAGGGCCACGGCCGCCGGACGGGTCAGCAGGACCTGCACAGTCCCGGTCGGTCCAACGCCGCCATTGTTGATGCTGCTCAGGTAGATCGGCACCGGGCCCGCGGCGCCACCCGTCTTGCGGAACGGATACGGCGCGATCGTCTCGAGCGTACTGTTGCCGGCAGTGCCCGTCCCGCCGAAGCTGACGGCAATCGGCGAGAACTCCGACCCGTAGTGGAAACCGCCGGCTCCACCC